>JAEEGL010214022.1_pt1 | contig 10694 bp, 12 predicted proteins | sample 9134231 | NCBI WGS metagenome assembly JAEEGL01 (sample SAMN16246548, study PRJNA631951) | gut metagenome | biome: gut microbiome; feature: rumen; material: fiber-attached | host: Bos | place: Iran: Karaj | collected 2018-10 | reverse complement strand
TCCCACAAACTTCACTGAATCCACAATCATCTGTTGGGAGATATTGGCCGATATCAGGCGGGAGTAGTAGCCCTTCTCGGCCAGGTCCTGGGAGTATTCCCAGGCGCTGCGGTCCGCAAGGTTGAAAGCCCGGTCCAGATTCTCCTGAATCGTCTGCTTTTGCGGGGAGAGGGTGAACATCAGTTCGTGAAAGCGCGTCACGTGGTCGCGGATTTCCACGTCCTTACTCATGATGGCGTCGGTCTGCAAGGCCAAAAGAAGGCTCTTGCCCTGGTCCAGCACGTAGATTTTCTGCCGCTGCTTTTCGGCAAAGGAAAGGGAGTATAGCCCTATGACGAGGGCGAAAAGCAGGGACCCGCAGACCGCAACCAGCGTCAGCGAGTTGAGCTTTTTGAAGGACTTCTCGATGTCCCGTGTCATTCCTAGAATCTTATTCATAACCGTGTTTTATTTGAATTTTCCTAAAAGCATAGCGCCCTTTTGGGCAGTAGTGGCGATGGAGCGGTTCACATCCGATGCGCCGGCCGAAGTGATGACCCAGGAGCTGAGCGTCGGAATGGCCAACAGCGTAATCAGGAGCACTGCATCGATGAGAATCATATGGATTGGGAAGGCCATCCGTGCCCCGAACCCTGCCTTCCAGAATTCCAGAATCAGGGCGTCCTTGACCTTGAAATTCACGAAGTCCACGATGGCCGCCATCGGCACCCAGAAGGAAATCTGGATGTACCGGGCCACCCAGGTGGAAATGTTGTTGGTGAAGCCCGGCATCAGTGAAAAGGCGAAGACGAAAGGCCCGATGAACCCGAGGATAATCAGATAGATGCTGCTCACCGCCAGCAGGATCCACTGGACAATCTTGATGATGAGTGACATCAGCCAGGAAATGCAGGTTGATGCCTTTTCCACGGTGTCGCCAATCTTCATGCTCACCACCAGCTTGATGCTTTCCCAGGTCTTCTGGAACCAGTTTTTCTTCTTGCCGGAGGCGATTTTGTCCTCGGTCATAGACTCCAGGACGAAGGAGGTCTCGCCGGAGGCCCCGCTGTCGGAAGTCGAAGTGAGGCTCTTCGACGACTCCTCTTCCAGTTTGCCGGTGAGGGAATTCTCGCGGTCGTTGCGCTCGCTTTCGGCCAGGGCCTCGTTCACCTTGCCGATGATGCCGCTGGGGTCTTTGTCCACAGAAGCAGTGATGGCCTTGGTGACGATGTGCGTGATGGAATCGAAGGGAACCAGCACGAAGCTGTAGAAGTTGCAGGTGAGGAAAAGCACCACGCCGGTACGGACGATGGCCCGCATGTCCAGCCGCCCGTAAGGGTCGTTGAGCATCTTGTTGTACCACCAGAGCAAGGATACCATCGCCGCGATGCAAGCTATCGCGCAGGCCAGGGAATAGACCGCGCTGTGGTCGCCGGTGAAGATGCTCATCTTGATGTTCTGGAGCATTTCGGGATAGTTCAGTTTCATAACTCTCAGTATTTGATTTTGAAAGCCTCCTCCAAGCCGTCGATGGTGCCGACAATCTCCTCGGCTGCATCTATGGTCTCATAGGACCCTTGGATATGCGTGTACATGGCCGCATTGGCGCGGCTCACTTCTTTGCTCACCTCATGTAGTCCTTTCAGCCGTTCCTCCTCGCTGATCTGGGAATCCTTGGAGAGGAATTCCCGGGCCCGCTTGACCTCCCGTGAGGCGAACAGCAGGTACTGGAATCCTTCGTTCATTAGGGAGCGCGTCTGATAGTAGCTCATCGTGGACGAGTCCACCTTCCGGAGGCGCTCCACGTAGCGGGTGAACATCCGGGCCATCTGCTCGTAGTTGTTGGCGATGCGGATGACGTCCTGCACCTTGTAGATATCCTGGCGGATTTCCTTATAGCGTTTGTCCATCTCCTGCAGGAATTCCAGCTGTTCCTTTGCGACGCCCAGGTTCTCGAGGAACTGGGCGCTGTTGACGGCCATATTGTCGCCGTCCTGCAGGAAGGAAAGGACTGCCTGGGCCAGGTTGGAGGCATCGAATGTGGCCCATTGGGCCGACGCCCGTGGTGCCGAGAGCACCATAAACAGTATTGAAAATAAAACAGTTATCCGTCTCATAAATCCTTTTTGCACAGTTTTTTGATTGCCTTGACATAGCTGCCGCCGCTTTTGGCAACAGCATCTGCAAGGCGCAGTTTATCTTTCTTGGCCGAAGAGAAGGCATATCGTTCCTCCGGCGAAACCTCCAGCCGCATCACGAAACTTTTCCGGTTGCCCAGGTTGAAGAAAACCTCGCGCCCTGAGGCACCCTGGACCTTCAGCCGGTTCAGGGAAAGGACCATGGATTTGTCCTCCTCGGAAAGCGAGAGGGCCGCGGCAAGTTCCTCGAACTTGTTTACATATTTGGTCTGGTCCAGCAGGATTTTCACGCCGGAGTTCTCTACGATGGTGTCCTTGATGATGGGAGAGGAAATGATGTCCTTAAGCTCCTGCGTGACCACTACGGCCGAGGTCCTGTGCTTACGGGCCGTCTTCCAGAGTTCCATCATATAAGTAGCCATCTGGGTCCCCATAATGGCCTTCCAGGCTTCCTCGATGACCATTACCTTGAAGTCGGTATTGGCCCGCATCTTTTCGCCGAAGGCATCCATTATCACGAGCGTCGTGATGGGATAGATGATCTTGTCGCCTTTGATATGGTCAATCTCAAAGACCACAAAGCGATCATTCAGGATGTCGATATTCTCGCGGGAGTTGAGCAGGTATCCATACGCACCCTTGCTCTCGAACTGCTCAAGCGCTATCAGATAACCTTCAAAGTCGAAATACTCCTTCCGGATGTCCGCATCTTTCAGCGTCTGGCGGAAGGTCTTGTCCAAGAAGGTGTAGTAGTCGTCAAAGATGGGGTCTTCGTCGCCGCTCCAGCTCTGCAGGAATTCCAGCACGCTTTCCTTCAGGAACTTCATCGCCGTCGTTGAAATCGGCTCCTCGTTGTTCTTCCAGAGCGTTGCCATGAGGGTGAAAAGGAAGTCCAGCGCCTCGGAATCCTCCTCGCTGAACCTTCGGTAGTTGCGGAAGGGATTGAACGAAATGGGGCTGCCTTTCTCGAAGGTGTAGTACGTCCCGTCTTTACCGCCGGACTCTTCCTTGATGATATGGCAGAGCGCCCGGTACGAATCACCCACGTCAATGAGGAAACAGTGCTGCCGGGCATCATAGCAGCTCTTGAGGTACTTGTTCATGAAGAAGGACTTGCCGGAGCCGGACGGCCCCAGCAGGAACACATTGTAATTCTCGATGAGGCCGGCATCCATTGCTTTCTCCTGAATGTCGAAGCGCTGGGGAACCAGCCGAAGCCGGTCACTCATCTTGAGCACGCCGTCCCGGATGCCTCCATCGAATCCGTCATAAAGTCCCAGGCATAGTGCCGAGGTCAGTTCCATCGTCATATATTCGTTGAAAGCCAGCCCGGCTTCATTCCCGGGGATGGCGCTCCAGAACTGCACGGGCGCATTGGAGTTGTCGTAAACCGGCACGATTCCCATTTTGGTGACAGCCGTCACAACCTGGTCGCGGATAGCACCGATTTCAGCGATAGGGCCTCCTGAAAGGATACTCACGTGGCAGCGCACCGTGTACATCTGGTCGGTTGCGGCCTTTTCCAGATAGGAGTTGATTTCCTCGGCATACTTGCGGTTCTCGGCGCTGCGGCCGCTCATCGACTGCATTTGCCGGCGCTTGGTGTCCAGGCTTCCGTGGATGTCCTTCAGCGGTTCCTTCACACAGAACCAGTTCACGATGTGCTCGCAGCCCAGGTTCTGGCCTATTTCCGTGAAAAAGGAGAGCATCACGTCGGAGTTCTCTGTACTGAGTTCCGCCATTCGCCGACAGGAGCCAATTTCGCCCGGGAGTTGATCGAGGTCGGCAATCAGGTGGCAGGCCACTGCCTTTTCACCAATCTCCAGCCCGGAGGGTGAAACGGCGATGTCGGAAAGGACATCGGCTCCGTCATCCGTGAAGTTCAGGTAGTCCTGCAGGATGCCAGGCCGGTCGGAACCGAAGATGTCTTCTTCGGTGAGGCGACGGAGTGAAAGGAGATTGTTCCCTGCGAGCATGGCCCCGAACTGTTCTGCGGCCGCAAGGCTTCGGAGGATGGCGTCCTTCTTCGGCATTCCTGCCGATGAAGAAATCCCCAGCAGACCGCTGGAAGCGCCCCTGACGTTCTTTTTCGATGAGAAGGTCAGCCAAAGACGGCATCGGTGGTCCAAGTATTCCCGGCCATCGAAATGCTGCTCGTAGGCCTCTTGCAGGAATCCTTTTACCGGCTCCGCCACATAGCGCTTGCGCATGAAGACATCCTGTTTATGGACAATCGTATAGTCCGGCAGCAGGGTGATGGCTCCGCGGAGCGAGGTCACGAGGCTGTCATATTTCTCTTCATTGCAGCGGAAAGCCGGGGGCAGCGTAAGCTCCCAGCCGATGCAGATGTCACCCCGCTTCGAGAGGATGATACCGTCCCCGCCGTTCAGTACGGGAAAATTGGTTCTGATGTCTATCTTTTCCATACTTTGCTCCTTATGCTTATGAATTTCGGGAGGCCCAGCGACCCCAGCTTGCGGGAGAGGGCCTTTTCAGGAAAACGCTGCTGGATTTCGAGAATGCCCAGATAGGAGGCGACAATGAGAACCATCGCCACGGCAAGGCCGACAAAGGTGTTTCCAATGGCACCGGCCACCAGGCCTACGACAATCGACACGATGATGGCCACCCCCGCGAAAATGATGTATCGCCCCTTAATGCCCAGCAGGGTAAAGGGACGGTCCAGATTCCGATAGACCTGCGTTTTCATAGACCGATAAAGTTTTTGAGGACGAGGGCCGCGATAATGCAGAACACCATGCCGCCGCACCAGCCAAGGGCTTTGTTGGCGCTTTCCTGGTCTCCGGAGTAGAGTTTGATGCCCACGGTGATAAGGGAGACGATGGCGATGATGGCCAGCACGGCTATCACCAGCTGATAGATGATGGAACCGGCGCTGCGCACCTGCGTATTGGCTTCATTCAGGAAACTGATGGCATCCTGGGCAAGCGCATTCATCGGGAAGGCGGCCATCAGCACGGTCGCCAGTCCGGCAAATTGGTTTCTTTTCGTGTACTTGTTCATATAGAATCACTTTTATTGGTTTTTATTCAGGATTTCCTGGGCTTTGGCTGCATCGCCCAAATCGACGGCAAAGTGTTTTGCAACGTCCTTCCGGCGCTTCCGACGGGCTTTTTCCTCCGCGTCTTCCTCCGGACGTTCCCGGGCTGGCACCTCGATTTTCGTGAGCGTCACACGGGGAATGATGTCGTAGATGTCAATCTCCGCCATAGCCCGACACCTCCTCAAAAAGCTGGATGAGTTCCGGATTGATTTCCTGCATCTCTTTGCAGGGGAAACTGACGGTGGAGCGCAGGAAGTTGCTGCCGTTGTCAGCGTCGCGGCGGAGTTTTACCGTGTTCTTTATCCGATGGGTAGAGACCGTTAGCCCGTCCTCTGCGAGCCAGCGCTCCAGTTCTACATAGAGCTGGGGTTTTTCCTTGCCGTGGACTTTATTGAAAAAGAGCAGGGTCTTCTGGCCCAGCTGCTCCAGCACGCTGGCGAGGGATTTCCCTGACGAGAGTATCATCCCGTCCATCTCCAGCGGAATGACGATAAGGTCGACGAGCCCAGCCTGCACCAGGTCCAGCACGGGATCTCCGTCGTTGAACGACCCGCCGAAATCGAGTATCAGCACGTCCAGGCTTCCTGCCGCGTCAATCATCAGATTCCGGACTATCTGGAGGGATTTCCTGCTTTCGTAATCCTCTATCTCAAGGATGGGATAGAGCTGCTTTTCATCCGGAGACTGGCCTTTGTCCTGGAGATACTTTAGTTCGCGCTTCCGCGTGTAGGAGAGGTTGAATTCCGGACTGTCGAAGTCCAGGACGGCAGCTCGTAGTCCTTTCTCGTATTTGAGCCAGGAGGCAAGCAGCATGTTGAAAGTGGTCTTTCCAGTTCCGCCCTTGGCGGAGAAAAATGAAATGGTTCGCATGGTTTGTTGGCAACATGCTTTGAGCAGTATTGCAAAACAAAGGTAGATTTCACTAACCAAAAAGGGCCAGCAAACGCGAAATGCGACTGGATGCGACTAAAATGTGTTAATTTTGAATTATAGTTTGTTATCGAGGTATATGGATCAGCCCAAGGTTGTAAGGCTCTTGCGGGTGATGCAGCTTCTCGCAAGAACGACTTATCATAGTGTCGATGAAATAGCTGCACTGGTAGAATGTAGTGACCGTACTGTTTATAGATATATCGAGAGCTTGAGGGATGCCGGCTTCGCGATTGTCAAGCGGGAAGGAACCATCTTCCAACTGGTCGAGCCGCCGAAAGGTGGCGTAGACCCCAGGCAATATGTGTGTTTCACCGAAGAAGAAGCGGCTGTTCTGGGCCGTCTGATCCAGTGTCTGGACGGGAACAATCCGCAGAAGGAGGGTTTACTGCGGAAAATTACCGCCATCTATAACGCTGCCGAACTGCACAAAATGACCATACACCGCGGATTGGACCGCGTATTGGCAAATCTGGAAAAGGCGATCACCGGCAAGCGCGTCGCTGTCTTTCACAACTATGCATCCTCGTGTTCCGGCGAGTATCGAGACTACCTGGTAGAACCTTTCAAAATGGACGTCAACAGTGTCAATGTGGCGGCGCTGGACCTAACTAGCGGTCATAATAAGATATTCAAAGTTGCACGTATCGGTGAGGTGGAGTTGTTACCGGAGATGTGGACCCGGGAGAAGGAGCACAAATATCCGAAGCTGGATGTATTTCGGATGAGCGGGGAAGCGCCCATCCACGTCCGCCTGGCCCTGACCCTCCGTGCCCGGAACCTGCTGCTGGAGGAATACCCGCTATCCGAGGCGCATATCAGGGAAGAGGATGGCCGTTGGATATTCGACGCGGACGTCATGCGCCTGGAGGGAATCGGGCGGTTTGTGATGGGCTTGCTGGACCAGGTGGAGATTCTGGAGGGAGAGCCTCTGCGCTGTTACGTTTTGGAAAAATGCAGGGGACATGAAGCGCGTTACTCCAAGCCTCTGAATCCTTAGCGAGTCTTGTTCAACAGATCAATGGCCTTCTCGTGCAGGTAGTCTTTTAAGACTTCGCCTTCAACTACGGTAACGTTATCGATGAGCCCCAGCACAAAGCGTCCCACGCCTTCCATACCCCGCACATCGGCTTCATAGTACCAGGTGCGCTTTATCTGGTGCAGCTCACGCTCGGCCAAAGGGTATTCTTCCACAAGCAAGTTCTTCGCTACCAGGTCTAGTTTTAGCTTTACATGATCCACAACATCGCCGTGGATGCAGAAAGAGTCCATCGGCTCGGGCTCATGGAATTCCTCATACTTCCAGTCCTCGGACAGCATTTCGGACTCTCCGATTCGGGCCACTTTGAAGCGTTTGTTTACCCCATCTGCGATATCGTATGCCCAGAAGTCGATGTAATTGGTATTGAACTGGTAAGGCTCCACCTTATAGTTCTTGGTGGTCTTCGAGTGAGAGGAGGCATAGCCCTTTAAAAGAACGGCCTTTTTCTCCTTGATGGCCGATGAAAGGACGCCGATAGCTTCTGAGTTTCCTTTATTGTCAATGTAGTTGCCGATGGAAGTGGCATCATACACGGCGGCCAGTTTCCTCCGTAGGCCCTGCTTCATGGCATTGGTGTTGTCCAGGGAATCGATTAGCCGGTTTACCACAAATGCCTCCTCGTCTGAGAAAAACACAAGCTTCGATAAGTCCAGTCCCGGCCGGTCCAGAGTGGCCATCCGGTATACACCTTCGCTGATGCGCTGCACGGCGAAGCCAGCGGTCTTGAAGGAGTCCAGATAGCGGTAAAGACTTCTTACGGAAATTCCCAGCTTATCACTGAGTTCGTCAATCGAATAGTTTACGTTGCTGCTCAGATACTGCATCAAGCGCAGCAGACGTTCCATTTTGGGCTGATCCATGTCGTAAAACGTTGCTTTTCAGCACAAATTTAGAAAAAAAACAACGGCTGACAAAAGCTGTCAGTTTTGTTCTCTATCTTTGCACGGTAAGCCGGAATTAGCGAATAAATGGTAAGAAAACAAAAAAGTATTGCAAAAATGCTTTTCACTGACAATAATTGTCAGTAATTTTTTGTATATTTGGGAGTGTTTAACTTTTAGTTGTTTTGCGTATGAGAACAAATATCAGCCGCCGTCGTAGAGGCCCCTTGGGGACGCTCCTTCGAATCCTGTTTTTCCCGCTCTTTCTGGTGTATAGCTGGCAGAGTCAGCTTTAGTTTAACGTAAAACTTGAAGTGTGCTATGTTAGATGAAGTCAATCACGAACTCTACGTTCACTGCGAGGATGCTGCTAACGAGATTGTCGGTCGCATCCTGAATCAGCTCAATGAGCATTTTCGCAAGATGCCTGTACCGGCTTCTTTTGCCGGGGAGGGACAAGACTATCTGAATTTCTTGGTGCGTCGGGCTTCCTGCTGCGGTCTGGAGAATGTAGGCACGGTTGCCAAACGTGCTGCCGAACTGGTCCGCACGGCCCTGGAAGGCCTATCTGCCGCTGAGCGCTTCGTGCTGGACTGCTATGTGCTCGAAATGCGGGAACAAGTCCCAGAGGATGAAGACGATCCTTCGCTGGAAGCAAATGAGATGAGCAATGAGCTTCCGGATAACGATGAACTGACCGAATATATTGTCGGGTTCTGGGGAGACCAGTTATATGATGCTCGGGATGATGAGGAGGAACGGGACTCCAGACTTGATATCACAGTGACTCCGCTTAAACTGGGTGACAAATGTCCGTACTGCGGCGGAAGATTGCTGCCGGTTGTGTATGGAGAGCCGGGGCCTGAACTGTTTGAGAAGGCCGACCGAGGTGAAGTCATCTTAGGCGGGTGTATTGTTTCCGGGTTAGACCCCGAAAAGGAATGTGCCGAATGTGGGTTCCAGTTTTTGGAAGTTGACGAGAAGGAATTAAGAGGCTGACACTAATTGACAGCTATGTGCACGTGGCATTTCAACGACCATTTGATGTTCGCGCTCCAGCAGAACACGCCAGACCAGGAGAAATACTTCCGCTGGTATCTTTCCTGCGTCCCTGGCTGGGGGCTGCCCGGCAGTTGGTCTATCCATGTACTTATGGATCCACGGGAGAAAGAATTTGCGGCATTCGTAGTTTCGGTAAACTATGGTCGCCGCGTCGCTATTCAGCATCGAGAATTGCCGAATAAAGCTTTGGATGAATTGGCGTTCCAGTGCTTCAATGAGAAGTTTCTGCAGTTGGTCTGTCGGCCCCTTTTAGATGAACCTATTCTGGATGCAGAGACAGAGACTATCCTGCTGCGTGGTCCGATGGGGGAAGTCAAACTGGTCTGCTCTGGGATGAGGGTTTTCCGTTCCGGCATTATCAAACTGCAACCATACGATGGACCAGACCCGTACATTCCTTTTCGAACACGGTTCCAGTTTGTTACGCGTAGCGCCAAAAAGTTGATTGAGGCTTGGGAGAATGCTCCTGAGAAATACAACAGCTGGGAAGTTGAAGAACTGGGGATTCCCGGGATGGCTAGGGCCGAATTGCAAAGGCTTCGTGAAATGCTCAAAATAAATGAAGATTGAGGAAGCAATTGTGTACCTGCTTTCCACAGAGGGCTGTGGAATGACTGCCGACCGTCTGGTATGTGAGATTAACGCCAGACAGCTATGCCAGCGTAGGGATGGTCGGCCGGTGAATGTGAGCCAAGTTTGGGCTGCGTTCTTTCGGCATCCGGAGATGTTTTGCCGGGATGGAAAGTTGATAAGACTGATGGTGTAAAGCCCTAACTTTCACGTTTAGAAAAACATCGGTGGTGATTTTTTTAAAGAATTCCGGCGAAAAATGTTAAATTTGTAAGATTATAGCAGAAATACCAACTAGATACTAAAATATGGCCACCCAGCTTGCCAAAAATAGCCCATATAGCGCCTCCTTCACGGGTGCTGCAATGTTGTTTAATGAGATGAATGTCGCCGTTCAGGAGTTATTGAAAGACGATTCTCCGGAAACTATTAAACGACTTCGGACAGATCCGGATCTGATTCAGATTAAAGCAGCGCGTTCCCGTGAAAGGGTAACTGCGGAATTTGTAAGACGTTTTCGCGCAGTCCCAAAATCATTCTGGGAGCGTTATGTCACACTAACAGAAAGCGAGCAGCGCCTGGCGCTCTTATATGTGATCCTCAAGACATATAGGCTCCTCTTTGAATTCCAAATCAATCTTGTTCTCCCGAAATATAATTCTCCGGACAGGATGCTCACGAAGAACGATATCCAGATGAGTTTAAGTGAACTGGCTACCAAAGATGCCTTTGTGGATTCTTGGAGTGATGAAACCCGGGACAGGCTTTCTTCACAGTATTTGGCAATACTTCGCCAGGGCGGCCTTATCAACGAAACAACTAAAGAACTCCAGGAGCCTGCATTACCTGAAGAAGACTTTCTTTATTACATCCAGATTGGTGAAATTTGGTTCCTGCAGGCCTGCCTGCTGCCCGGATACAAAATCGAACAACTTAAACAGCTTGCCGTATGACACCGATGACCGTTGAACAGCTGTACGACAAGCTCTGCAGCAAAACATTCCAGGATACAGAGAGCGGAGATTTCT
>JAEEGL016701557.1_pt1 | contig 10695 bp, 7 predicted proteins | sample 9134231 | NCBI WGS metagenome assembly JAEEGL01 (sample SAMN16246548, study PRJNA631951) | gut metagenome | biome: gut microbiome; feature: rumen; material: fiber-attached | host: Bos | place: Iran: Karaj | collected 2018-10 | reverse complement strand
GCCTCCTGCCCCAGCTTTACGCGCGGCGTTTACGCTTACGATTTCTGCGATACCGGCATGGTTTGCCCGCTGGCAAAAATGTACACGCTGGGCTCCGATTTCATCCCCTCCGCGAACCACGCGGGCGGCCTCAGATACCATGGCATGAGCCCCGTGCTCAGCCAGCTGTACGACGACGGCCTGATGGAAGCCGTGAGCGTGGAGCAGACCAAGGTGTTCGAGGCGGCCGAGTTCTTCGCCCGCACGGAGGGCACCCTGCCCGCGCCCGAGAGCAGCCACGCCATCCGCACCGCCATCGACGAGGCCCTGAAGTGCAAGGAGACCGGCGAGGAAAAGACGATCCTCTTCGGCCTGACCGGCACAGGCTATTTCGACATGGTGGCCTACGAAAAATTCCACGACGGCCAGATGACGGATTACATCCCCACGGACGAAGAGCTTGCCGCCTTCCGCGCCAACCTGCCCAAGATGGACTGATTGATTCCAACCCTGCAAGAAAGCCTGCTCACGCAGGCTTTTTTTGTTGAAATATTTCGCTCGATGCGAAATATTTCAAAGTGTTGCGTTTTAAGTTTTGAGTTTTGAGAATCTATGTTTCAGCAAACAACTTGCATTCACAGTTATTCTCAACACGCAACACTCAATACTCAAAACTTAGCAATAAACTGAAATTTGAATTTTAACTAAACTGAAATTTGAATTTAACTAATACTTGAAAATAAATAATAATTATGGTAAAATATACCTTCAGAAAAGGGAAGGTGAAAATAGCCTATGAAAGATAAAACGATTCAGAAAAACGGCGGCAGGGTCCGGCTGACCGCCAGCGTGCGCGATTACACAAAGCAGACGCTGCTCACGCCCGCGCTGATGATCGGCGAGGTGGTATGCGAATGCATCATCCCCACCTATACGGCGCAGCTCATCAACGCCATTCAGGCGGGCAGCACGCTCGGCGAGATCGGCAAATACGGCGGCCTGCTGCTGGCCATGGCCATGCTTTCGCTCATGTTCGGCATTCTTGCGGGCAAGTTCGCGGCGGACGCCTCCACCGGCTTTGCCAAAAACCTGCGCCGCGATCTGTTCTATAAGGTGCAGAGCTTTTCGTTCGCCAATATCGACCGGTTCTCCACCTCCAGCCTCGTCACGCGCCTTACCACGGACGTTACCAACGTGCAGATGGCGTTTATGATGATCATCCGCGTGGCCGTGCGCGCGCCGCTGATGCTGATCTTCGCGGCGGTGATGAGCGCGCGTCTGGGCGGCAGACTGGCGCTGGTGTTCGTGGGCTTCATTCCGCTGCTGGCGCTGGCGGCCGTGGTGCTGATCCTGTTCGTGATGCCGCTGTTCAAGGCCGTGTTCAAAAAATACGACGACGTGAACGCCTCCGTGCAGGAGAACATCAAGGGCATCCGCGTGGTGAAGAGCTTCGTGCGCGAGGCCTTTGAAAAAGAAAAATTCGGCGCGGCCAGCGAAATGCTGCGCAAAAACTTCTTAAAGGCGGAGCGCATCATGGCCGGCGCCATGCCGCTGATGCAGCTCGCCATGTACGGCTCCATGATCCTGCTGGGCACGCTGTGCGCCAAGATCGTTGTATCCTCCGGCGGCACTGAGCTGCAGGTGGGCACCATCTCCGGCATGCTCACCTATTCCATGCAGATCCTGATGTCCCTGATGATGGCGGCCATGATCTTTGTGATGGTCACCATGTCCATCGCCTCGCGCAGGCGTATCATAGAGGTCCTCAGCGAGCAGCCCGAGATCCGCAACCCCGAAAACCCCGTTTGCGAAGTGCCAAACGGCAGCGTGGATTTCAGCGGCGTTTCCTTCAAATATTCCAAAGAGGCTCAGCGGAATACGCTGGAAAATATCGATCTGCATATCCCCTCCGGCGCCACGGTGGGCGTCATCGGCGGCACGGGCGTGGGCAAAACCAGCCTCATCCAGCTCATCTGCCGGCTGTACGACGTTACCGGCGGCGAAGTGAAAGTCGGTGGTATCGACGTGCGCAGCTACGATCTCGATACGCTGCGCAAAGAGGTGGCCGTGGTGCTGCAGAAAAACGTGCTGTTCTCCGGCACGGTCAAAGAGAACATGCGCTGGGGCAAGCCCGACGCCACGGACGAAGAGATCGCTTACTACTGTTCGTTGGCGCAGGCCTCGGAATTCATCGAGAGCTTCCCGGACAAATACGATACGTGGATCGAGCAGGGCGGCGCGAACCTCTCCGGCGGGCAGCAGCAGCGGCTGTGCATCGCCCGCGCGCTCATCAAGCAGCCGAAGATCCTGATCCTGGACGACTCCACCAGCGCGGTGGATACCAAAACGGACGCGCTGATCCGTAAGACTTTCCGCGAAAAGATCCCCGATACCACCAAGATCATCATCGCGCAGCGCATCTCCTCGGTGCAGGAAGCGGATATGATCGTGGTGATGGATAACGGCAGGATCGACGCCGTGGGCACGCACGAAACGCTGCTCGGCAAAAATCAGATATACACGGAAGTATACGAATCGCAGACGAAGGGCGGTGATTTTGATGCGCAGTGAGAATACCACCGAAAGAGCAAGGCCCGTGCGCGGTCCCCGCGGCGGTATGCGGGGCGGCAGGCCCGGCGATATCGATATGAAGGTCATCAAACGCCTGTTCGGTTATCTCAAAAAGGATTACCCGGTGGCGCTGGCGCTGATCGCGGTATGCATCGCCGTGGCTGCGGCCGCGGGCGTGGTGCCCGCCGTGATCGTGAAAGAGATCACCAATTTAATGACGGACGCGCTCTCAAAGCTGCCGCTGAACGCGGGCGCGGAAGCGCTCGTTGCCGCGGGCAAAACGCTGTGGGAGCAGGAATACGCCGCCGCGGTGGGCAGCGTAGTGCTGCGCTTCGGCAGTCTGCTTCTGGTAGGTCTGATCGCCACCGCCACGCGCGAGCAGCTGATGGCCTACGTCACCCAGGGCTTTCTGGATAAAATGCGCTGCCGCGTGTTCGACAACATGCAGGATCTGCCCGTAAAATACTTCGATCAGAACACCCACGGCGACGTGATGAGCATCTATACCAACGATATCGATACGCTCCGGCAGATGATCAGCCAGGGCCTGCCTTCCATTTTCTCCGCCGCCATTACGCTGGTGGTGCTGGTGGGCGTTATGGCCTATTACAGCATGTCGCTGATGGTCGTGGTGGTCGTGGGCGTCATCGGTATGTTCTTCGTTACCAAAAAGGTGGGCGGCAATTCCGCCAAATATTTCGTAAAGCAGCAGAAGAGCGTGGGCGAAATGGAGGGCTTCATCGAAGAGATGATGAACGGCCAGAAGGTGATCAAGGTGTTCACCCACGAGGCGGCCGCCGAGGCGGATTTCGATCAGGTCAACGGCGTGCTCTGCGAAAACAGCCGCCGCGCCCATATCTTCTCCAATATCTTCGGGCCCATTATGAACAACATCGGCAATATTCTGTACGTGCTTACGGCCTTTGCCGGCGGCGTGTTCATTCTGTACGGCGCCAATATTCCCAATCTTTCGTTCGAAAACCTGTTTGCGGGGCACTTCCTTGCGCCGCTCACCGTGGCCGTGGTTGCCTCGTATCTCGGTATGTGCAAGCAGTTCACCGGGCAGGTGAACCAGGCCAGCCAGCAGATCAACTCCATCGCCATGGCCATGGCGGGCGCGGGGCGCATCTTCGCCATACTGGATGAGGAACCCGAGGCGGATCACGGCTACGTAACGCTTGTCAACTGCCGCGAGGAAAACGGCGAGATCGTGGAATGCGCCGAGCACACCGGCCACTGGGCGTGGAAGCATCCGCACGCCGCCGAGGGCACCGTTACCTATACGCCCCTGCGCGGCGACGTGGTGTTCGACCACGTGGATTTCTCTTACGAGCCCGGCAAGCAGGTGCTGTATGACGTTTCGCTTTACGCCAAGCCCGGACAGAAGGTGGCCTTCGTGGGCGCTACCGGCGCGGGCAAAACCACCATTACGAACCTCATCAACCGCTTCTACGATATTGAGGACGGCAAGATCCGATACGCCGGCATCAACATCACCAAAATCAACAAGGCCGATCTCCGACGCTCGCTGGGCATCGTGCTGCAGGCCACCAATCTGTTTACCGGCACCGTTATGGATAATATCCGCTACGGCAAGCTGGACGCCACGGATGAAGAGTGCATCGCCGCCGCGAAGCTGGCCAACGCCGACGATTTCATCACCCGCCTGCCGGACGGCTACCAGACCAAGCTTACCGCCAACGGCGCGAATCTCTCACAGGGGCAGCGGCAGCTTTTGTCCATCGCCCGCGCGGCGGTGGCGGACCCGCCCGTAATGATCCTCGATGAGGCCACCTCCTCCATCGATACCCGTACCGAGGCGCTGGTGCAGCAGGGCATGGACGCCCTTATGAAGGGCCGCACCGTGTTTGTGATCGCCCACCGGCTTTCCACCGTGCAGAATTCCAACGCCATTATGGTGCTGGACCACGGCCGTATCATCGAGCGCGGCAGCCACGACGACCTGATCGCCCAGAAGGGCACCTATTATGCGCTCTATACCGGCGCGTTTGAGCTGGAATAAGGCGCGGACGCGCCAGCGATATGAATTCCTTGCGGAATTCATATCATATCGCATTTCGCAAAGCGAAATATATCGCATTTTTCGCAGAAAAATATATCGCGCTGCGCAGCAGCATATCGCAAAATACAGAACACAACCCTTAAAAGGAGAATATCAATGGAAAAAATCTGTAAGTTTTTAAAGGACGCCGGGGTGTATTATCTGGCCACCTGCGAAGGCGATCAGCCCCGCGTGCGCCCCTTCGGCACCGCCCATATTTTCGAGGGCAAACTGTACATTCAAACGGGCAAGAAAAAGGACGTGGCAAAGCAGCTCAACGCCAACCCCAAGGCGGAGCTCTGCGCGTTCAAGGACGGCGTCTGGCTGCGCGTAGCGGGTGAGATGCAGGCCGACGACCGCGTGGAAGCCAAAAAGTCGATGCTGGACGCCTATCCCGAGCTGCGCGGCATGTACGATGAAAACGACGGCAACACCATCGTATACTTCTTCACCTCCGGCAAGGCGACCTTCTCTTCCTTTACTTCCGCGCCGGAAACCGTGGAATTCTGATATGGCATTTTTTAACAACCCCGTACAGGGGAATCTTTCCCCGGCGCTGCTGCATGAAATAGAAGCGTATATCGCCCGCGTTTATGCCGGAGAGCAGTCGGTTCCGTCGTCCGGTTCGCCCGCTGCTTCCGCGCCCCCTGCGCCCGCGGCGGCGTCAAGCATAGAATACGGTTTCTTCGGTTTTCCCGATGCGTTTGCTTCGCAGGATGCCGCGCTCCCGGAAGACGCCGCGCTTGCCGAAGAACCTGCGGCGGCAAAAGAAGCCCGTCGTGCGCCCGACGTTCCCAGAGCGAATGCGGAGCGGCTGCGTACGCAGAAACGCCGGGCGGAAAAAAGCGGTTCGTTCCACGCGAACACCCTTCGCCCTGCGGGGGCAGCACCCGATGCGAGCGTGCCGAAGGACCTTTCCGACGCCGTTTCTCAGCTGGACGAGAGCTTTTCCGAAATGCTGCTGCGCAAGATCGACGCCTCCGGTATGTCGGACGCCGAATGTTATAAAAAGGCGCGCGTGGACCGCAAGCTCTTCTCCAAGATCCGTTCCGACGTCCATTACCGTCCCTCCAAGCCCACGGCGATCGCCTTTGCCTTCGCGCTGGAATTATCGTTGGCCGACACCCGCGAGCTGCTCATGAAGGCGGGCTTCGCGCTCTCTCACAGCAGCAAATTCGACGTGATCGTGGAATTCTTCATTTCCGGCGGCCGCTACGATTTGATGGAGCTGAACGAAGCCCTCTACGCGTTCGATCAGCCGCTGGTAGGAAGTTAAATTTCAGTTTGTCGCGCTGCGACAAACTGAAATTTGCGCCGTTCGCCGTTCGCCGTTCGCCGTTCGCGTTTGATTTTTCGGCGAAGGTGCGAACCAAAGGTTATTGCTGTTTGACGGTTGATTTTTGTTAGTATTTCAAAAAAAAAGCCCGTATCATAGATTGTTTTTGCCTTTTCACATAAAGGCAGAGCTCCGATGCGAACGGCAAACGGCGAACGGCGAACGGCGGTCGCGCCATCGGCGCGATAAATTCCAATTGTCGCTTCCCAAGCGACCACACGCCCCGTTTTTCGTTGTATACTCTGCTTGCAAAAAAAAACAAACGGAGGTTACACCAATGAAAAACGCAAACAACGAAAAAAACAACGTCACCGAACTCGTATTCATCCTTGACCGCAGCGGCTCCATGGCGGGGCTGGACACCGACACCGTGGGCGGCTTCAACGGCATGATCGCAAAGCAGAAGCAGCAGGAGGGGGAGGCTTTCGTCACCACCGTGCTGTTCGATAACGAAATCGAAACCCTGCACGACCGTATCCCGCTCACCGAAGTGCCCGAAATGACCGAAAAGGAATACTTCGTGCGCGGCTGCACCGCCCTGATCGACGCCATCGGCACTTCGATCCGGCACGTTGAAACCATCCATAAATACGCCCGCAAAGAGGACGTGCCCGCCCACACCCTGTTTGTGATCACCACCGACGGGCTTGAAAACGCCAGCCGCAGGTTTTCCTCCGCCGAGGTCAAAAAAATGATCGAACGCAAAAAAGAGAAGGACGGCTGGGAATTCCTTTTCATCGGCGCCAATATCGACGCGGTGGAAACTGCAAGGCACATGGGCATTTCGGCGGATCGCGCCGTGAACTACCATGCCGATCAGCGCGGCACCAAGGTGGTGTTCGACGCCGTTTGCGCGCCCATTTCCGCTATGCGAAGAAACTGTGCGATCGACGCCGACTGGGGCGACGCCATCAACGAAGACTACGAATCCAGAAAATAATTTGCAGTTTGTGGGGCTCGATGCCCCACAAACTGCACAGGCACCAGTTGCCAGACACCAGGCATCAGTCGCCGGGTACATAGCATTTTTGTTACAGGTCAACAAATCTCATCTTTCTGCAATGAATCTATGTCTCCCCTTTTATAATTTAAGGGCGAAGCCCTTCCTTATAAACTAGTGCCTAGTGCCTGGTGCCTGGTGCCTTCCCCCCTACAAACTGAATTTTTCCCCACTTTTCCGTGAAAAACAAAAAATCTGCCACATTTTTCTTCTTCCATCCGTCTAATGTGTGAAGGGACGCTGATCACGCCATGACGCAAACTGAAACTGCTGCGTATCTGAAGCAAGCGCAAGCCGGGAACGCCGAGGCGTTCGGTAAGCTCTATGCCGGGCTCGGCACGGAGCTTTATCGCTTTGCCCTGTGGTACCTGAAGGATCCGCATCTTGCGCAGGATGCGGTGCAGGACGCCTGTATCAAGGCCTATCGGGGCCTGCGCGGCCTGCGGGACCCGAAAAAACTCAAGCCCTGGTTCATGCAGATCCTCGCCAACTGCTGCAAAGATCTGCAGGCGGCGCGCAGCCGTTTAACGCTGGTGGGGGATGACGATCCCGCGCTGGCAAACGCGCCGTATTACGCCGATTTTTCGGACGGCTACGTGGAGCGGTATCTGGACCGGCTGAGCGAAACGGACCGCAAGATCGTGCTTCTGAGCGTCCTCGGCGGGTATAAGAGCGATGAGATCGGCAAAGCCGTGGGGCTTTCCGCCGTGGCCGTGCGCTCCAGACTTTCGCGCGCCCTTCACTTTTTAAGAACGGAAATGGAGGCAGACCAATGAACGAAGATCTTGATTTTCTGCAAAACAAAATAGACGAAGTCCCCGCCGCTTTGCCCGACGCCTTATCGGAAGATACCGTGGTATCGCTGGTGCAAGGTGAAACGCAGGCAAAACCGAAAAAACGCCGTTACCGTACGGTGATCGTATCCCTTGCCGCGGCGCTGGCGCTGCTCATCGGCGTTACCCTTGCCGTGAAGATCGCGGGCAACCGGCCCCGTACCTTCGATCAGAAGCCGGAGCAGGCTATGCCTGCCGAGCAACAGTCCTACGACGCCATCGGCGCGCTGCTGAAAAAGAATCAGGCAAAGCAGAAAAGCAGAAACGTAAACGGCTTTTTCGGCGGGTTCCGTAAATCCGCCGGGGATTTCGCTGCAGATGACGCAGCCCAAGGTGACATGCCCGCAACCGCTGTGAACGAAGCCGCTTCCGCCGACGGCTCTTATTCCGAGCTCAACACCCGCACCGAAGGCGTGGATGAAGCCGATATCGTGCGCACGGACGGCAATTATATTTACGTGCTGAGCCGCGCCGGGGGCTACGGCGGCTATTATCCCCGCTTCAAAGGCGGCTACTATTACGATTACGGCTTCTCTTACGTCGGTTACGCCGGCGAGCCGACCTTTACCGTGATCGCTCCCGAGGGGGGGCAAATGCAAAAGGTTTCGCAAACGCGGCTTTCCCCGAACGCGCCGGATGCCAAGCGCGTTACCGAGCAGCGTTTTTTCTACGGCTTCTACCTTTACGGCAATTATGCCGTGCTCACCGGCAGCGAAACGGTTTACGAAAAGGGCGCGCTCGTGTTCAATACGGAGGATAACGCCTGGATCTATGACGATGAAGACGGCGACGACGAAATATACTCCTATCCCGAAACCGACGTAAAAGGGCTTGTGTGCATTTACGATCTGTCCGACCCCGCCGATGTCAAGCTTGTGAAGGAGCTGCGCTTCGATTCGTCCATTCTCGATACCCGCATCACGGACGGGCGCCTCGTCACCGTTTCCACCTATTATCCCTATCGCAGCGAGATCAAGGCAGACGATTATTCCACCTTTATCCCGTACGCGGGCGACGACTACGTGGCCCCGGGCGATATCTGCGTGGCGGATGAAGACGGCGACGCCTTCTTCACCGTGACCGTTACCGATCTTTCAAACGAGGCCTTTGCCTGCGAAAGCGTTTCCGTGCTCGGCAGCGCCTACGATTTCTATTGCTCCGGCAAAAACGTTTACGCCTACGGCGACGATTCCGAGTATAAGGGCCCCGTGGTGGGCTGGGTGAGCAAGCTGGTGCTGTATAAGATCAGCGTGGAGGGCGATTCCCCCGCGTATATCGCAAAAACGGAGCTGAAGGACGCCTGGCTGCACGACGATTACGCCATCGATGAGTTCGGCGGCAATCTGCGCCTCGCCCTGGAGTGCTGGAACGGCGACGACCGGGAAAACTACATTCTGGTGTTGGATGGCGCCCTGAACGCCCTCGGGCAGTCGCAGCCCTTCGGCAAAGGAGAGATGATCGAATCCGTCCGCTTCGCCGAAAACACCTGCTACGCCGTTACGTTCTATCAAACCGATCCGCTGTTTGTGTTCGATCTGTCCGATCCCGCCCATCCCACGCCGCGCGGCGAGCTGAAGCTTCCGGGCTTCTCCGCGTATCTGCACCCGGCAGGGGAGGGCTATATGGTCGGCGTCGGCCAGGGCGGCACCGACGAAGGGCTGGACGGCAGCGCCAAAATCAGCCTGTTCAGCGTAGCCGATCCCGAGAACCCGGTGGAGACGGATCAGATCGTGCTCAGCGAGGGCTGGTTCAATTCCGATCACAAGGCCTTCGTGCCCTGCGGGGATAACGGCTTTATCGTCACCTATACCCTGTGGAACGGCAACCGCTGCGGCGCGCTCTATTTTACCGTGGAAAACGGGAAACTCGTTGAACAGAGCCGCGCCGAGATCCCGGTTGAAGACGTAGACAGCGCCCACCGCGCCCTGTTTATCGGCAGCGTGCTGTATCTCTACGCCCGTTACAGCAGCTACGTGGATAACGCCGGGGAATACGACGGCTTCGGTTATTACAGATCCGGCGAAGCCATCTGGAGCTACGACCTTAATTCCGGCGAATTGATCAACAGTATCGAACTGTAAAATCAGCTAATACGGACGCCGCGCGGCAAAACCGCGCGGCTTTTCTATTTCAGTTTGTCGCGCCGCAGGGGCGATGCGCCTGCCTTGATACTGCGGGACGGTTCTGTGTACCACGCAATCAATTTGGAATAAAATGAATTACTTTTCTTTGGTACATAGAACCGTCCCCTGTATCAACGAGAAAGCTTGCATCCGTTGAAATATCAACGGAATCCCCGGTTCGTTACGAGAGGTCCGGCGTACATGGGACGGTTCTGTGTCTCATGTTAACTGCAGATACAAACCTGATTCAATTGGGTTGATACACAGAACCGTCCCGCTGTACCTGCCTGCCGCGCTGTGGACGTTACTTCGCGCTATCAGCGCGACAAACTGCAATTTTTTAAAAAAATTTTAAATTCCCAGCCTTTTCGGGGAGAAACGGGGTATCCGGTTTTGGTAAAATAACGCCGAAATAAATTTTCGGAGGAAGATATGGAACAAAAAACCGAAAACGGATATAAAAAACCGGCCCCGCGGGAAACGGTACCGGCAAAAACGGCGTTTACCGATCAGCCCTTTGAACTCAACTGCGATGGCTACGTATGTACGGACGCGGGCGTGTATACCGAAAACGGCAAAACCGTGTGCCTGCATCCCATTCTGCCTGCGGGCGGGATCACGGATTACGAAACGCGTCAGATGAGCCTGAAAATCGCCTTCAACGCGGCGGGGTTCTGGGAAGAAAGAACCTACCCCCGCACGGTGCTGGCGAGCCCCACGGCCATATTATCGCTCGCCGCGGCGGGCGTGGCCGTCACGGCGGAAAACGCGCGGCTGCTGAGCGCCTACCT
>JAEEGL016570041.1_pt1 | contig 10695 bp, 10 predicted proteins | sample 9134231 | NCBI WGS metagenome assembly JAEEGL01 (sample SAMN16246548, study PRJNA631951) | gut metagenome | biome: gut microbiome; feature: rumen; material: fiber-attached | host: Bos | place: Iran: Karaj | collected 2018-10 | reverse complement strand
TTTTGAATTTTTGCTGTTATTATTCTTCCTTCTTCAAGATATGATTCATCTTCTTTGGCCTTTTGACTTGCTAATGGATAAATTGTTTCTAAATCTTCATTTGATATAGGTAATGATAATTCACTATAGTCACCTGTATATTTTGAATCAAAATATGGTAGTTCTGGGTATCTTTTACTTATTTCTAATACTACAAAACCAAGTGGTCTTCCATAATCTCCTAGGTGGGCATCACCTAATACTTCATATCCAAGAGCTCTGGCTAAACGTTTTAATGCTTCTCCTATATTTGCACTTCTTAAATGTCCAACATGAAGAGCCTTTGCAACATTTGCACCACCATAGTCGATTATTACTTTTCTCTTTTCTCTTGTATCAATATTATTATACAAATTCTCATTCATTTTATTTAATATACTTAATGCAAATTCTGTACTTAATGTAATATTAATAAACCCTGGGCCTGCTATATTTAAATTAATAAATCTACTATCTTTTTCTAGTTCTTTTACTATCTTTTCTGCTATTGCCCTTGGATTTTCTTTATATTTTTTTGCTAATTGCATTGCATCATTTAATTGATATTCTCCAAGGTCTTTTCTATTAGATGTTTCAATAGCTAAATTTTCTATATCATAACCTGCATTTTTTATATGTTTCTTAATATCTTCTTTTAGTTCACTTAATATACTCATTTTATCGCCTCTATTTCATATTTAAATACATCTTTATCTATTTCAAATTCAATATATGAATTTATTTTTTCTTCTTCTATTTTTTTTGTTTTAATACTTATATTTATAGTCTTATTTAATTCTTTTATAAGTAAAAGTCCTGTTGTATCCTTTCCTTCTACAAATATATATTCTATTTTAATATCTTTATTATCTCTTGTTAATTTATGTTTTTTATAGTTATATACAACTATTGTATTATCTTCTTCTTTATATTTAATTACATTATCTTGATATATCGCTGTTGTTTTTGTAACAATTTTTTCTTCTTTGTTTTCTATTGTTGCCATTATTCTTTTTTTAGGCATATTTTCACCCACTTCAAATTTCAGTTATGATTATAACATATTTTCTTGTTTTTACATAGTTTTATTTTTTATACATAATTTTTTTATTTTGATAAATAATATGATTAGAGGCTGATATAATGAAATTATTTAGAAAAATTATTGTTTTTTTTATTGTTATAAGTATTTTATCTATATTGGGAATTTACTTATATGTAAGATTATCTCCAAAAATTATAATTAATAATGCTAATAATATTTCTTTTTATGATAGTAATAATGAAGTCTTTTTTACAGGAAGTAAAGATAATGAGTGGGCTAATCTTAATGATATTTCTAAAGAACTTATTAACTGTACTATTTATACTGAGGATAAGAACTTTTATAAACATTTTGGATTTGACTTTATTAGAATAATTTCTGCCTTATACAGTAATATATCTTCAAAAAGCAATTCTCAAGGTGCTTCTACTATTACTCAACAATATGCAAAAAATATGTTTTTAGATTTTGATAAGACATGGAAGAGAAAGTGGGATGAAGCATGGTATACTCTTAGGATTGAAGCAAATTATAATAAGGACGAAATACTAGAAGGATACCTTAATACTATAAATTATGGACATGGGCAATATGGAATAAAGTCTGCTTCTAAATATTATTTTAATAAAGACTGTAAGGATTTAACTTTAGCTGAAGCTAGTTTACTTGCTGGTATTCCTAAAGCTCCAAGTAAATATTCTCCTGTTGTAAATTATAGTGAAGCAAAAAAGAGACAAGCAATTGTTCTTAATAATTTAGTAAAAAACAATATAATATCTAAAGATGAAATGGAGTCAGCTTATGATGAAAATCTTAAAATTATAGGTGATAATAATGATGAAAATATATCTAGCGTTAATTATTATATTGATGCTGTCATGTATGAATTAAAAAATAATAGTAATATTCCTAAAAATTATAATGAACTTGGTGGTTTAAAAATATATACCAATTTTAATTATAATTTACAAAAAAATTTAGAGGAAAATATCAAATCTGTCTTTGATGATGACTCTTCATTACAAACAAGTAGTGTTGTCATGAATCCTGAGAATGGTGGAATTATGGCACTTGTTGGAGGAAGAGATTATAATAAATCAACATATAATAGAGCAATTGAATCTAAAAGGCAGGTTGGTTCAACTATGAAGCCTTATTTATATTATTCTGCTTTGGAAAATGGATTTACTGCTAGTACTGCATTTAAAAGTGAAAAAACAACTTTTTCAGTTGAGAATGGTAAGTCTTATTCTCCTAATAATTATAATAATATTTATGGTAATATTCCAATATCTATGGCTACAGCAGTTGCATATAGTGATAATATATATGCGGTTAAAACTCATTTATTTCTTGGAGAAGATAATCTAATAAATATGGCTAGAAGAGTTGGAATAGAGGAAAAACTTGACAAAGTACCTTCTTTACCTTTAGGTACTAATGAAATTAATATTATAAATATGGATGCTGGTTATGCTGCGTTTGCAAATGAGGGCTATAAAGTAAATGGTCACCTAATTGAAAAAGTTGTTTCCACAAATGGAGATGTTTTGTTTGAAAACAAGGATAGTAAAGAATTAGTATTAAATCCTAGTCTTGTATTTATTTTGAATAATATTCTTACTGCTCCTTATGATCCTTTATATATTAATTATAATTATCCAACAGCTATTAGTTTAAATGGTAAACTTAAACATACTTATTCTTTAAAGAGTGGTACTACTGATCATGATAATTGGAATATTGGATATAATAAAAAGATATTATGTGCTGTATGGGTTGGATATGATGATAATAAAGAATTAACAAAAAAGGATTATAAATATGCTCAAAATATTTGGTATAAAACAGTAGAAAATTATGAAAAAGATATGAATGACAAAGAAGTTTGGTACGAAAAACCAGGTAATGTAGTTGGAATGTTTGTAGAACCTATAAGTGGTAAACCTAGTCAAAATCAAAATGAAAACAAAAAACTTATTTACTACTTAAAAGGTACTGAACCTAAAGGGAATGAGCCTGTCTTTGATGAGATAGAGAATAATTAGTATTCTCTATTTTGTTTTATTGTATAATTATTATTATTTTGATATAATCTATATAGTATGGAGGGAGATATGTTAGAGATTATTATTGGAGCTATTGTAGTATTTTGTTTTTTCCTTTTTATAATAGTTATTATTAATAATAAGTTTAAATTTTCAATTATTAAACTTGAAAAGGCAGAAGAAGATATTGAAATATATTTACAAAAGAAGAAGGATTTATTAGATAGAGCTACGCCTATTATAAAAAAAGAGTTAAAGTTAAAAGAATTTTTGACTGATTTAGAATTGTATAAAGATGATATGACTAATTTTGATAAAAATGATTTATTAAAAAAGGTTTATAATGAATTACTAAAAATAATTGACGAAAATGAAAAACTATATAAGAGTGAATCACTTGTTGCTATTTTAAAAGATCTTGGTGATAATGAAGAAAATGTTGTTGGTGCAATAAGGTATTATAATGATATTGTTGTTGACTACAATAAACTTGCAATTTCTTTTCCAACTAATATTATTGCTTTTTTTAAAAGATATAAGAAAAAGGAATTTTACAATAATGAAAAAAGAGTTATGTTTGAAATATTAAATTAGAAATAGAGGGATAATATGAATTTTATTGAAAATATAAAACAACGAGCAAAAAAGGATAAGAAAACTATTGTTTTACCTGAATCTATGGATGAAAGAGTAATTGAGGCGGCTAGTAAAATAATTAGTGAGGATATAGCAAACATTATTATTATTGGAAATAAGGATGATATAAATAATAAATTTCCAGAGTATGATATTTCCAAAGCTTTAATTATAGATCCTAAGAGTTATGATAAGACAGAAGATTTAATTAATAAATTTGTTGAACTTAGAAAAAATAAAGGCATGACATATGAAGAAGCAAAAAAATTGATAATTGAAGATTATATGTATTTTGCATGTATGTTAGTAAAAGAAGGGTATGCTGATGGGGTTGTTTCTGGAGCATGTCACTCTACTTCTAATACTTTAAGACCTGCATTACAAATTATTAAAACTAAACCTGAGGTTATGCTTGTTTCTGCATTTTTCTTGATGGTAGTTCCTAATTGTATTTATGGAGAAAATGGAGTGTTTTTATTTTCAGATGCTGGGTTAGAACAAAATCCTACTCCTGAAAAGTTAGCTGCTATTGCGGCAAGTAGTGCTGAGTCTTTCAAATTACTTGTTGAAAAAGAACCTATTGTTGCTATGCTTTCTCATTCTACAATGGGTAGTGCATCTCATGCTGATGTTGATAAAGTAGTTGAAGGTGTTAAAATTGCAAAAGAAAAATATCCGCAAATTAACATTGATGGAGAACTACAATTAGATGCAGCAATTGTTCCTGAAATAGCTAGATTAAAAGCGCCTAATAGTAATGTTGCTGGTCATGCAAATGTATTAATATTTCCAGATTTAGATGCAGGAAATATTGGATATAAACTTGTACAGAGACTTGCAAGAGCCGAAGCTTATGGGCCAATTACACAGGGTATTGCAGCTCCGGTTAATGATTTATCTAGAGGTTGTTCTAGTGATGACATTGTTGGAGCAGTTGCAATTACAGTTGTACAAGCACAAAAAAAATCTCAGTAATGAGATTTTTTTGTATAATGATAAAATCTTATCTATTATGAAATATTCTTTAACAGTTGTCATACATAACCATTCTCAGTTGAGTAAGTTTTTAACATCATTATCTTTGTCAAAAAATCCACATTTATTGTGGATTAAATAATTTTCAATATAACATGAAAAATAAAATCTAAAATCATTGGAATTCCAAATATTAATGCAATAATAGCTTTTTTATGTTCATTTAATTTAACTAACATTTTATCAATTAATGGCTGTATAGCATATAAGAGAAATGTTCCACCTAAAGCAAAATTTCTTGATGCATTCCAATTTACTCTTCCCTGAATGTTTAAAAAGTTGTGCCTATAATCCCAAAGCCATTGTCCAGAAAGTTTGTCTATTGCAAAATGAGAGATATATTCAAGTGATGTTGTTAGTATCCAAATAAATAGAAATACTAAAACAATTGTTATATCTATTTTTTTCAATTTTTCTATCTTTTTTGTTAGTAAAAATACAATTGTCATTACTATTATATTTAATATAATTAGCTGTAATCCATATCTTGAAAGATATTCCATTACATTTAATATTTTCGGTTGGGTATATTTTATAACTGTCGTAAAGATAAATGTCGTTATTGTAAATATTGATACAATTAGATTTAGTGGAGTTCCTAAGTAATGTTTTTTCTTTACATATTTTTTTAAGAAAAAAAGAATTATTAACATTCCAAAACCATATATTGGAAGAAATGGACCATATAATACTCCTCTATTTGTAAAATGTTTTGGAGGTACTACAAACCACATCCATAATACTTCATATATCCATCCTATAAGCGCATAAACTAAAAATGTTAGATAATTATTTATAATTATTTCTTTTATTTTTTTCATTCTACTCTCCAGTTTATTTCTTTTATATCATTTTTTCTTAAAAATTCATTTGTTTTTGAAAATGGTTTACTTCCAAAAAATCCGTTTCTTGCCGAAAATGGTGATGGATGAGCAGACTCTATTATATAGTGTTTAGGATTTGTGATAAATTCTTTTTTTGCTCTTGCATATGATCCCCACAAAATGAATACTATTGGTTTTTCTCTTTTATTTAATATCTTTATAACACTATTTGTAAATGTTTCCCACCCTTTATCTTTATGTGATGTTGGTTTATGTTCTTCAACTGTAAGTACAGCATTTAATAATAATACTCCTTGTTTTGCCCAAGGTTTTAATGAATTATGTTCTGGAAAAGGTATTTTCAAGTCACTTTCAAGTTCCTTAAAAATGTTTTTTAATGACGGTGGTTTTAATACTTCATTACTTACTGAGAATGATAATCCTTCTGCTTGATTAGGTCCATGATATGGATCTTGTCCTAAAATTACTACTTTTACATTATCAAAATCTGTATATCTAAATGCATTAAAAACTTCATTTTGCTTTGGATATATTGTTTTTTCTTTATATTCTTTTTTTACAAAGTCTATTAAATTTTTAAAATAATCTTTATTATACTCTTCATTTAGAATATTATCCCATTTATTACCTATCATATATCCTCCTATTTATGATAACTTTCATTATTATTAATTTTATAAGATCTATATATTTGTTCTAAAAGTAGTACTCTAAATAATTGATGAGGAAATGTCATCTTTGAAAATGATAAATGCAGATTGGATTTTTGTTTAATTTCATCAGATAAGCCATAACTTCCTCCTATGACAAAGGTAATATTACTACTTTCTATTAGTATATTATCTATCTTTTTAGCAAACTCTTCTGATGATAATTGTTTTCCTTCTATTTCTAAGGTTATTAAATATTCTTTGTTATTTACATGTTTTAATATTTTTTTTCCTTCTAGTTTTATAGCTTTTTCTTTTTCTACATATCCCTCATCATTTACTTCTACTATTTCAACATTTGTATATCTTGAAATTCTCTTTTTATATTCTTCTATTGCTTCTTTTAAATATTTTTCTTTTATACTTCCTACTGTAATTATTTTTATCATATTACACCTCTATTAATGGTCCATTTTCGTATTGATCTGCGATAAATATATTAATATCATCACGGAGTTCTGCATTTTTTATTGTTTCCAATACTTTTTCTTTTGTATTATTTTTTTCACTTATATGAGCAAGAATAATATTTTTTGTATTTGGACCTACTATTTTCTTTAGATATTTTGCGGTTGTATTATTTGATAAATGTCCTCTGTCACTAATTACTCTTTCCTTTAAGAACCTTGGATATGGTCCTTCCATAAGCATTACTTCATCATGATTACTTTCTATTAAATATAAATTATGATTAATCATTTTATTTAAATATTTTCTATTTATGTATCCTGTATCTGTAACGTATACTAAACTTTTATCATCATGTTTTATAATAAAACCTACTGAGTATGGTACATCATGGGATGTATGTATTAATTCTATTTCTACATCGTTTATATTAAATTTATCATCTATAAAATTACATCTTTGGTATGGTAAATATTCTTTTAAGCTATCATACATTTCATCTGGTATGTATGCTTGTAAATTTGTTTTATTAATTAATGAAGCTAGTCCTTTAGTGTGATCTTTATGACAGTGGGTTATTAAAATCCCTGAAAAGTCTTCCAAAGAAAAGGAATTTCTTTCTAAACAATTTTTTAAAGTTAAGAAGGAAATTCCCATATCAATTATTACTTTTGTATCTTTGCATATAACTACTGTACAATTTCCTTTTGATCCACTGGCAATTGTCATAATTTTCATATTAATATACTGACATCGAATTAAGCGATGATCCTCCTCTATAAGGGAATCCATTCCATAATGCAAAATGTAAATGTACTCCTGTTGCTGCTCCTGTCATTCCCATACCACCTATTACTTGTCCTTTTTCAACATAGTCTCCTGCTTGTACAACACGACATCCAGGGCACATATGAGCATATAAAGTGTAATATCCATTATGATGATTAATTATGATATATTCTCCATTGTCTCCATATCCACCAGCATAGTATCCATATTTTTTTTCTGATACTTCTACTGTTCCGGCTTGAGCAGCAAAGATATTTGATCCATATCCACATCCTGCTATATCTGTTCCATCATGGAAATATCCCCATCTCCAGCCATAGCCAGATGAAACTGAGGAACATGTTGCCGGCCAGCCCCATTGTCCAGGCATTGGAATTGCTGAACCATATCCTCCAGCATATGCAGATTGCTTTCCACCTTTTACAATTACTTCTGTAACTGGTTCTTTAATAACTTCAGTATTTATTGTTGTTCTATTTGTTACTTCTCCATTCACTTTTAATACAACTTGTGTAACTTTATTTTCTCCTTTTACACCTGCTTGCTCTACTTCATTGTATCCAACATATTGATTATCATCATATTTTGTTTCTGTTGCATAATTTTTTTCTTCCCTAAAAACTACCTGTTCCTGCTCAACCACAGTAAATTGAGGTTTTAGTATCCCTAATGTAACTTCTTGACCTGGTGATAATAAACTATTTTCATCTTGTAAATCTGGATTTGCAATTAAGAATTCTTGAGTAGAAATTTTATTATTAAATGCTACATCCTCAATAGTATCTCCTGCTTGAACTATATATTTTGATTGATCTTTTGTTGTTCCAAATAATAAATATTTACTTAACTCTTCTTCCTCTGTATATATTTTTTTATCCACAGGTATTAAATCCTTTTTTATTGTTATTTTATTTTTTATATATATATTTTCTACAATTTTTCCTACATCATCTATTTCTTTTTGTGTTTTATTAGCATAGTTATTGTATTCTTCTTCTGGTATAAAAGATTTTACTGTATTTTCAATTGCGTCTGTAAATGTTTCTTTTTCAATTGTATATATTTTTTGAGTTTTTCCTTTTATTGTTTTTCCATCTTCTGTTTTTGAGTCTAGACCTTTTATTTTTATCGTATATCCATTTATTGTAAAGGGAGATTTATCTTTAATTTCTTCATATATTTCATTTACTGATTTTATATTACTATCAAATGTTGTTTCTTTTACGATATCTAATTCTGATGGAACATATACTTTATCAACATTGTATTCTTTTTTTATCTCTTCTTGTTTTTTATCAATAAACTTTTCTAATTCTTTTTTTGATTTTATTAATCCTAATGATTCTCCTTTTAGATATACTCTATAATATGTTTCTGGTTTTGCTGATATTTTAGTAAATCCTGTTGTTAATATTATTGCTGATAGTAATATCAATAATAACGAGATTTTTTTATACACTTGGTTGCCCCTCCCCTTCATTTCTATCTTTTCTTAAATTTAAAAATGTAGATGTATTCTTTTTAAATAATAATTCAATTGTAGCTGTTGGTCCATTACGGTGTTTACCTATAATTAATTCACTTATACTGTTGTTATCTTCTGTTCTTGCTTCTTTATTATAATAATCATCTCTATATAAGAATGCTACTATATCTGCATCTTGTTCTATTGATCCTGATTCACGTAAATCACTCATCATAGGTCTTTTGTCATCTCTTGCTTCTACACTACGAGATAATTGTGATAAAGCAATTACTGGAATTTCCAACTCCATTGCTAGTATTTTTAAACTTCGTGAAATATCTGATACCTCTTGTTGTCTATTAGCTCCATAGTTCTTTCCTCCAGATATTAATTGAAGATAATCTATAACAACTAATGCAAGGCCTTTTTCACTACTTGCCATTCTTCTACATTTTGCTCTTATTTCACCAATGGACATTCCTGCTGCTGTATCGTCTATTACTAAATTTGTTGTTGCAAGTCTTGATGATGCTTCATTTATTCTTTTCCAATCTTGATTCAATAAATTTCCTGTTCTTAATTTAAATCCATCTATTTGTCCTTGTGCAGAAATAATTCTTGATGCTACTTGTTCAGCAGGCATTTCCAAAGTAAATAGTGCCACTGTTTTTTCTTGAGTCATTGCTACATGAGTAGCTAAATTAAGAGCAAAAGCTGTTTTTCCCATTGCTGGTCTTGCTGCTATAATTATTAATTCATTTGGATGTAGTCCTGTTGTCAATCTATCTAGGTCATACCACCCTGTTTCTAAGCCATTTATTTGTCCTTTATTTTTTGATAGTTTTTCTAAATCAGATTGTGTTTTTTCCAACACTTCTTTTATTGTTCTAAATTCATTTGCTGATCTTCTTTTTACTATATTTAGAATCTTTTTTTCTGAATTATCTAATATATCATTTATTGATTCATCATTATTATATCCTTCTTGTGCTATTTCTTCTGCTGTTTGGATTAATCCTCTTAATGTAGCAGATTCATCTACAGTTCTTATGTAATAGTCTACATTTGTGGCTGTAGGAACAAAATTTAATATTTCTGTTAGGTATTCTACTCCTCCTGCTTCTGTTAATTCATTTTTGTTTTTTAAAGAACTAGTTACTGTTGTTAGGTCTATTGGTGTGTTTTTTTCTTGTAATTCAACCATTGTTTGAAATATTTTAGCATTTCTGTCATTATAAAATGATTCTGCCGTAAGAGTCTCTGTTGCTTTTTGTAGAGCATACTTTGATAAAAAGCATGATCCTAATACCGATTCTTCTGCTTCTAAATTGTTTGGCAATGTTCTAGTTGGCATAGTCTCACCTCTACTTTATTACATGTACTTTTACTATTGCATTTATTTCTTGATATAAATTAATTTTTATATTATGAAAACCTAATGATTGAATTATATTTGGTATTTCTATTTGGCTTTTCTCTATTTTGTAGCCTTTTTTTAATAATTCATCTTTTATTTGCTTTATACTTATACTACCAAATACTTTGTCCCCTTCTCCTGTTTTTACTTTAAATTCTAAAATAACTTTTGATAATTTTTCTTTTAATTCTTTTGCTTTTTGTTTATTATTTTCATCTTCTTTTTCTTTTTTTGCTTGTTCATGGTTCAACTTTGATAAATTTTCTTTTGTTTTCTTTA
>JAEEGL015760472.1_pt1 | contig 10695 bp, 3 predicted proteins | sample 9134231 | NCBI WGS metagenome assembly JAEEGL01 (sample SAMN16246548, study PRJNA631951) | gut metagenome | biome: gut microbiome; feature: rumen; material: fiber-attached | host: Bos | place: Iran: Karaj | collected 2018-10 | reverse complement strand
ATCAAATCAAATCCATATATTAATGTTTTATTTTTTATTTATTCTTATTTTTGGGGATTGGGGATTGGGGATTGGGCCCAATCCCCAATCCCCAATCCCCAATCCCCAATCCCCAATCCCCCTTGAATAGTTTTCCTAGTTTTTTTAAATAAATTATGGATTTTTAATTGTGTTTTAAAAATATTATTAATTTTATTTTTATTAAAAATAATTAATATAATGGAGGACTTAACTGTAGGCCATGGGGATTTGAAAAAAGTCAAAGAGGGACTTAACTCAGGACGAACTTGACTAAAAGGAGGATCTTCTGGGCCATTGCTTGAAAGCGTGATGGTGTGGAGAAGACTATTTTTTAGGATATTTAATGAAATGATTAAAAATAATATATAGTTTAATTCTTTTAGATGGTTGATAATTTTACTTGAATTTTTTTTGTGTTTTTTTAATTGTTGGTTTTAATTTATATGTGGGAATATTTTTTGAATAAATATTCTATTGATTAAGATGTTGTTTACAATTATATTGTGTTGTGTTTGATATTGATAAAAAAATTGAAAAAAGGAAGATTATTTATTTACTAGAAATTATGGTTATTCTATTTTAATTAGGAAAAAGGAATCTTTTAAAATGAAGGAGAATTCCAAGTGAGTAGCTTTTGAATTTAATGATTAAAAATTTTGTGATAAAAAGAAAAATTTATGGATTGAATTATTTTTGTATAAGAAGAAAAAGTTAAAAAAATTATACAAATTTAAAAATAATGATGGGAAAAATAATAAATAAATTTTAGTTTTTAGAAATTAAAAAAATAAATGTAATATTATTGATTGTGTTAATAAAGATTAATTATAAAAATGAATATAAAGAAAATGATTATTTATTACAAATGAAAATAAAAGTTTTTAAGAATTTAGTACATCATTGATTGATTAAGATTTTTAAAAAGTATGAAAAATTTTTTAAATTCTTCAACTAAAAATACATGAAATTCAATTAATGAATTTTATATTAATAAAGAATAAATTCAAAATTAAAAAAATTATCAAATAAAATTAAAATTTAAATTTAATAAATTCTAAAAAAAGGCGAAACTATTGAAATTTTTCCATAAAAAATAATACAAAGAAAAAAATAAAAAATAAAATTATTTCAAACATTGAAAAATATCTATAAAGCTTTTAATCATCAACACAAATAAGATTAAATAATAAAAATAAAATAAATGAATACTTATTCAAAAATTCATAAATTTAAATATTATAGATTATGGAAACATTTTATACTAGAAATATTTAGTTGAAAATAATAATAAATCATTTTAAATATTTTATATAATTAATTATAAAAAAAGATAATATTCTAACAAATAATACATTTATAGATATTATATCCTTATTATTTAATGTTTATTTTCATATAAAAATTTTTTTAAAATATATATATTAATATTAATATAATTATTTATGATTTTAGAAAAGTCATTCACTGCATAATATTTTGAAATTAATTTCTAAATTATAATTATACATTTTATCTTCTTGTTTAGCCTTTGATTATTTAGATTCTTTCGAAGTTTTTTATATTATTTTTTTTATTCTAAATAAATAAATATTTTTAAATAAATTAATTTTTATTTAAGATTTATTTTTTGATTTTTTTAACATCATTTAATAATCTAAAAACAATATTTATATAATTTATCATTAAAAAATAAAACTTCTTAATTTCTTTTGAAAAATTAATTTATAAAATATTATTTCTATGATTACTGTATAAATGATTTACAATTTCACTTAAATTTCTTTCTCTTTTTTTTAATATTACTAGTGCTATATTTTTATCAATATTATCAATAATATTTTTTCTAATATTATGAAAAGATTGTAAAGAAGGATTTCTTCTTTCATTTTGTGAGTTTAAATCATTATTTAGATTATTTATTGTTTTTAAATTTATTGCAATTTTCTTTTTTACATTTAAAGCATTATGATTTGAATAACTTATAATAGAATATTTATTTTTATTTTCCTCTTTAAAATATTTTGGATTATATTTCTTAAGAGGTTGAATATTATTATAATTATGAATTGAATTATCATTTTTACTGTTTTCATTGAAATAACTTTTGATTTCTTTATTTAAATTTATTTCTTCTTTTCTATGAGAATTAAGGGCAGATTTATTGAATTTTTCTATCAAATTATTATATTTGATAGGTTTTTTACCTTCAGTAAAAAAAACTTTATATTTATTTTCAATTATACTGATATTATTACTGTTGTTTATATTCAATCCATTATTTTCTTCAAATTTTATTTTATTATAACTTTTATTAAAAGAAGCCAAATTGTCTATAAATTTTTTATTGAATTTATTAATTTTTTCTGAAGAAAATATTCTTTTGTTTTCATATTTAATATCCACATTTTTTAAACTATCTTTCACAATTAAATAAGTTTCTTCAAAATCATTTAAATTTATTTTAAAAATTATTTGTAGTAATTCAGGAAATTTTTCTAATAAAAATTTTCCCCTACAAAAAGAGATTATTGAACAACAAATAAAAAATGAATTAAATTTAATGTATAAATTATCCATTTTCATAAATTCTTCTAATAAAATTAAACAATTAGAATAAACTAAATTACTGTCTTTAGTTAAAATTTTATCATTTGTAAAAACAATTCCATTTATAAAAAATAATTCAAGATAATTTATGGGTTGAATATAATTTAATTTATATCTTAAAAGTTTTAAACAATTTAATTCAATATTAATCAATTCTTCTGATGAATAACTTATTCCTCCAAAATATTTAAATTTTTTGTTTGAAAAATTAAAATAAGTATCATAATTAAATTTAATAGCTAAAATTAAAGCACCTAAACTTAATTGTTCAAAACTTAATAAATCATTATTTTCTTTTATTAATATATCATATAAAAAAATTGTATTTAAAAATATGGATATCTTTATATTATGATTTAAAATAAAACTCTTAATTATTTCTAAATAATTTAATCTTTCAATTTTTTCTTCCTTTGATAATACTCTATAAAAATTCAACTTTTCTTTTTTTGATTCATTTATCATATTTACAAAAATATTTCTAACATCAATATCTTTTGGAATTATCAAATAATTTGGTTTAACAGAACAAGGTAAAGTTTTTAAATTATAATTATCTTTATTTATACTTTTTTTTTTATTTGAATAATTTATATTGTGTTTTTTAATAGTATCATTCATTTTTTATTTTTTAATTAAATATATAATATTTATTTTAATTGATAATGTCTTTGGATATTTCAAGAAGTAAATTTATAACAATGAATCATTATTATTCTCATATTCAATTTTTTTTATAAAAAACTCCTTTTTGAAAATAGAAGATATTATTATTTTTATTTTTTCTTATTTTATAGATAAATTATAGAAAATAAAAAAATATAGAAAAAAAGGCCTTTAAATAAGAAAGTATTTTTATAAAAAAAATTTCCTTTAATAATAACTGCATAATTAATAATTAGAATAGTAAAATATACAAATATGGAAAATTCAACTTTAATTTCAGTATTTATTTCACACAAGATTATTTGAAAAAAAATATTTTAACTTAATTATTTATAAATAACATTTTTAGGAGTATCTTTTATTAAAATTTAATGAAGATTTAAACTTTAAAGATAAATATTAGAAAGAATCAGACACTTAAAATTGAATATAATATTTATACTTGAATGGATATGGATTTCGTGTTAATGAAAAAATTATAATGATATTAATCTGATTAAAAAAGGCAAAAACTTACTTCTTTATAAAGATTAAAGTTACATTTCTTTTTTTATTAACAATCGGGTATTTTAAAAAAACTATTTTTCCTTTATTTAGTCGGAAAAAAACATTGTGATATGTTATTTTATGCAATTAAAAAAATATAAATAAGATTTTTTAATAAATTTTAATTATTTTCAAATTTAATTAATCATTCGTTGTTATATTGAAATATAAAAAATAATCAAAATAAAAATCATAAAGAAGAAATAAACACCTTTCACCCCAATTTATTTTTTATTTTATTCTTTTTACTTTTGAAAAAAGAATATTATTAGCATTAAATATATTTATTAATATATTATCGTACTTTCAGCTTCTTTTTTAATAGAATTTTCATATTATTAAGAATTAAAACATTCATTTAAAATCTCAGTATAAAAAATATTATTTCAAGAAAAATCAAAATTTTCTCTTCATATATTTTAATATTTTTTATTGCTTTCAAATTTTAATTTATCAACATTTATTGATGCAAAATTCTATATAAAATTAAATATATTTCTATAAGTAAAAATAATAAAAATTTTTTTATCTCTTGAAATACAGTTAATAAAAAATTTCTATCAATTAAAAATATTGATTTATATTTTCATTTCTGAAATTTTCATTAATAATATTTTTATTAGTTTTGAATTCTATTTTAATCTTTTGGTTTAAATATTTTTTTCTTGCTTTTTTTCTGGGATTTGTATAATGATGATTCTAATTGAGATTTTTGTGGAAAAATTAGATAATACTTTTTATTTTATTTTTTCTTTTTAATAATTTTAGATATTTCTCTTTATTTTTTAATCTGTTATTTTCATTAGGATATTAATTTTTTTATTCATATTTATGAAATAAGTCAATGGAAGAATAATATTCATTATACTTTTTAAATAAATCAGATAAATTGATATTTTTTAAACACATAAAAAAAAATATACAAGATATTTAAAATATGTTCTCTAAAAAAATAGTTACTTTTATCTTTTATTAGATTTTTAATTTTTTTTCAGAAGTTTATACTTTACAAAGATTTTGGAATTTTTTAAATTATAAATAAACTAAGATTTGATTATTTTAGATACTGTAAATTATTATTTACATTATATCAATAAATTTCTTCAAATTTAATTTATTTTAAAATCAAATCTTTTTCAAATTATAATGTATTTTAAATATTTTTAATTATAATTGTTAAATTTATAAAAAATTTGAATGAAATAAATAATATTTAAAGAATTTCTTGTTTTTTAACAATATTTTGAATTTATCTATATTTCTTTAACATTTATTTTATGTTGATATAATTTATTTCTTTTGATTTTTTAATGAATTATTTTCTATGAATAAACCATTTTCAAATTTTTTTCTCTTAAAACTTCAATTTTATTTTAATTAAGGTAATAATTTAGAAACAATAATAATTAATAAGTAATAAGTAATAAATAATATATACCTATCATTAAGTGAAAAAAAATAATAAAATTATGGTTATTAAATGATTTGAGTTAATGATTATTTTTTTTATAGATTTAATAATAAAAAATCTCATATCTTTATATAATAATTTTGTAAGATAATAAAATAAAAAAAATTACATACCATATAAAATTTTGGAATATAAAATTAAAGAATATTTACTTAAAGAGGAAATAGTTCAGACAGATTATGAGAGCATTTTAGGCCTTTACAAGCAAGTAAACTAAAAATGAGAATAAAAATAGGAGAAAGTAATACCCAATCAATTATTATACAAATAAGACCAGAATTCATAAAACTTTTTTGAGTATTTTGATATAAATAACAGAAAATAGAAGAATAAAATAAAAAGAAGAATGAAATTAATATAATTAATAACCCACTAAAAGTTCTTCTTGCTTTTCCTTGTTTTTTTATATTATTTCCATAACAATTCCAAGCAATTAATTTTAAGAATAAAGTTAAAATAATAGAAGAAATAAAAGAAGAAATAATTTTCATTTTTTGATTCTTTAAAGGATATAAATAAGTATCTCTATCTTTATTATCAATTCTTTTAGTAATTAAATTATCAGAATAAAATAATATATTAAATCCAAAATAATTTATCATTGTAAATATAAAGAATAAATAAGACATTAAAGAGGGTTTTCTGTTAAATATTGAAAATATAGGATGAGAATTTAAAAATGTTTTTTTAAATATAATACAAAATGTAATTTTCTTATCTTCGTTTTTTTCATTATTTTTCTTTTCTTCATTATTTAATCTTTGAGTAGTATCATTTCGAATTATTTTAATGTTATTTTTGTTTTTCTTTTTTTTACCCTTTTTACCTTTTTCATTTGATTTATAAAGAACAATATTATCTACTTCTTCTTTATTCTCTTCTTTATTTTCTTCTTTTATTTCTTCAATTGAATTATTTTTATTTTGTTTTTCAATATCATTTTGAATTATTTCTTTTTCTTCTTTATCTTTACAACAACAACATTTTGAAAAAATTAAAGAAATAAACATACTAATAATTAATCCTCCAATTATTGTATTTCCTTTATTTAATTGTTTAAATGAATTTATTATTTTTTTATAACATTTCAAAGGAACATAATTTATTTTTTTATCTTCTTCTAATTTATTATCTTCTATTTTATATCCAAAACCATTTTCTGAAAATTCACAATTCATAACTACCACTTTATTTTCTAAATCAATTCCTTGATATGAACAAATATTATTTAATCCTAATATTTTTTTTTGAGAATATATATCTGTTCTTCTATAAGAATAAGGATAATCTTGCTTTAATTTGGAATTAACATAACATATATCTTTAAAAGCCTTTTCTTCAGAATTATAAATATCAATTCCAACTTCTTTAAATTTATAATATTTATCAAAGTCAATATCATTAGATAAAGGGAAATTAATTTTAATTTTTTTACATTCACTAATATCAATTTCTAAATTATTAGTTAAATCAAAAGCTTTAATTTTAACTGAAAAAGAACTAGCTTCTCCTAAATTAACTTGTGTAAATTCAACAGGAATATTTAATACAATATATAAATTATTATCTGAAGGATTTTCAATACATTCTGAATAATCTGCATAAGCTAATTTATTTTCATGAGATACTTGTTTATATTGTAATTTACTATTTGAATTTTCTGTATATGATTGGAAATATAATATTGAAGATTCTGCTCTATTATATGTTGCTTTTTCTTTATCTATTGTATTTTCAATTAACATATTTTTATATATTATCATTGCATTATTTAATAAATTTTGTATATTTTCTATTTCTTCTTTTCCATCTTCATTTCCTTCTAATATTCTTAAACTTAATATTTTTTTATTTTTCAAAATACTCAAATTTAAATTTAATGATAAATCAATTAATTTCATTACATTTTTATTAGAAGAAGGAGGATTAGTTCCATCAACTATTCTCATAACAATAGTATCAACAGAATGAATTATTTTTTTTTGAGTTTCTTTTTCAACATTAGCAACCAAAGTAGGTGAACTAAAAAATTTAGTTAACTCTTCAACTAATTGATAATTAGATTGGTCTTCTAAATTAATATCATTAATATTATTTCCATCTACAGTAGAATCTAAGAATAAATCAATTAAAGAGTTCATTTTTTTTTCTTCTTCAGTTAATACTTTAATATCACAATGTTCTCCTTCATATCTACTTGTACAAATACATTTTGCTTTATTATCTATTATTCTACATTTTCCATTATTATAACATAAATAATTTTCACATAATTCTGAATTATCATCTTCTTCTATAATCTCTTCTTCTGTTTCTTCATCATCAAATTTATCATCATAAACTTCTTCTACACATTCATTTTCAGAACATTTTTTACAATAATTACCAAATTTATTCTTTCCTAAAGAAGCACAATTATAACATGTAAATGTATTTTCAGAAATTAAACCAGTTCCTTCTGGACATTCTTTATAACATTTATTATTATATAAAAATAAATTAAAATCTTTACAATTTCTAAGACAACCTTTTTCATTAAATATAAATTTATAATCTTCATCACAATATTCAGAACAATATTTTTGTTGGATTGCAAAAGGTTTTGAAGAATTATAATATTCACATTTTTTACAAGTAAATTCTCCATTAATAATATCTGGTATAGTATCAAAATCACATTTACCTGTTTTATTATATACTTTATATTTAAAAGTTATATCTAAATCTTCATTTCTAAAAGTAATAATGGAATCATCTTCAAAAGAATCTGTGATTTCAAGTGAAAGTCTTGTAACTGTTGAAGAATTAGAATATAAATAAATATAATTTATTCCTGAAGTCATTGAAGGTAAATTAGATTTGAAAAATTCTTCATCATTATTTATTAAAAGAAATCTATCATAAAGATATGCTATTTCTCCACTTGAAAGAGAATCATAAACTTCCTTTTTTATTAAAGTAAATAAATTCATTTGCATATCATTATTTGATGAATATCTTGAACTAAGATAAAAAGAGTATTGTTCATCATTCCATAATTTGAAATTAATTCTTTCTTTTTTTATCAAAAATTGAAGTTGAGGTTGTGGTTTTGTTTTATCTAAAACTAGATAACTATATCTTTGATCACGCATAAAATCATTATCTTCAATTTTGAAATAAAATCCACTTTCTGATTTAATTTCTTTAAAATTATTTTTTATATATGAATTTTCTATTTTTAATTTAAAAGATTCATCATCAATAACAAATAAAGAAGAATAAATATATAATTTAGATAATGAAAAAATTGGATTCATAATTCCATCATAAATATAAATGTAATTTTGATTTATTTTATCTTTATCAATTAAAATTTTATTATCTTCTATTTCGAAAGGAAGTGAAATAGATGAAATTTGAATATCAAAAATATTATTTAAATCATAATCATTTATTGGTATTAATTCAACATCTGATTCTAAATGATTATTAACCATAGAAAATTTAGGAACAATTTTTTCGCTCGAATTATATATTTTTAAAAGACTTGAAGTTGCGATTTTAATATTATTATCATAACCTAAAAGAATTTCATAAATTCCTGTTTTAAGATTTTGAGGTAAGTCAAATTCTATTTCATTAGAATTTACAGAAGGAGATATTTCATGACTTTCAAAATTCGTTAATTTCAATAAATAAACTTTTTGAATTGACGAATTTGGAATTTGTAATTTTATTTTTTTTGGATTATTTATATCAATCAAATCTTTATTAGATGATAATTGATCAGAATAATCACATTCATATTCATATTCTAAAGTATTAACTATTAAATTTTCAGAATATGGGATTTCTTCTCCTTTTACATTTGTATAATAAACATTTAAAGGTGAATCTGAGTTAGAAACAATTTCACAATAAATTACTTTTTTATTATATATCAAATTATAACAATAATTTATATTTGTTTCTACTACTTTAAGAGTAGTATATGTAATTTCTTTTTCAAATTCAAAATATATTTTTGAATTTTTATTTTTGATTAAACTTCCGTAAATATTTTTCATTGGATTAGAAAACCCAATTATTTTTATTTCAAGATTACTTATTTTTTCTCCATTAATAGAAATATAATTTAATTCTGTTGATATTCCATTTAATGAAAGAGTATATTCAACTTTATAAAGAAAACCATTTTTTTCATTTCTTTCTTTAGTGAAGGTAATTTCATTATTATTTCCATCTATTAATTTAACATCTTCATCATAATTAGATATATTATCATCAGAGACTAAATATAATGTTAAATTTTTATTTTGATGTTCATTCAAATAGAATATTTTTTGAGGAACTTCTACTTTAATTAATTGATATGAAAGTTGATTATAAAAGAAAGTATAAGGAGAATATATTATATTTTCATTTGAATAATACATGTTATTTCCACAATTTAAAATATCATTTTCTTTTTGACAATTAAAATATATATCCCTAGAATTTCTTTTTGGAATAAAATTCAAATAATAATTAATGGTTTTAAATGTATCTTTAATGATTTTAAATTTCTCTTGATTAATTACAATTGATTCGGCAAAAAATAATTTTTTGATATTTGAATTATTTTTATAAAATTCAATTAAAGGATAATCATTGTCTCTTTGCAAAAATATTTCATTATTATTATAATTTTTTGAAGAATTGTCTGAAAAAATAATTTGACTAATATAAGCAATTTTAATGAATTCAAAACTATAAATATATTAATCAATTCTTTTGATAAAATTATCTTGTTTTTCACTTATTTTGAAAAATGATTTATGTTCATCCCAAATAATATCATTTATTTCAATTTGTTCATCAAAATCATTTTTTAAAAGAATTGTTTTAATATTTGAACCTTGATCTAAAACAATATTTGGATGAAATTCAACATAAAAATGTCCATTATAATTATAATAAAAATCATCAACATATGATTTTAAGTTTTCATTGTAAAAATTAATTATTAATGAATCATAATCATCATAATCATAATAATTCAAATTAACTTCAATTTCATAAATTGCGTGATTGCCTAATTCACATTTATATTCTTTTTCATTTTCATTTTCCAAATAACAATTTGATTGAATTAATTTATCATTATCATTATAAACTTCTAATTTATCAGGAAGACAATTTGCTTTGAATTTAAACCATAAATTTTGTTCTGATAATAAACAAGATAATTGTGAATAAGAAGTAAATTGAAAAGAAGTAAATCTATTTCTTTTTTAAATATTATTTTATCATCATCATTTCTTTTTATAATGAAATAACCTAATCCTTTTATTTTTTCTTCTTCATCTTCATCAACATCAATTACAATATATTCTCCAACTTCATCATCATATTCAAAATCT
>JAEEGL015404665.1_pt1 | contig 10695 bp, 11 predicted proteins | sample 9134231 | NCBI WGS metagenome assembly JAEEGL01 (sample SAMN16246548, study PRJNA631951) | gut metagenome | biome: gut microbiome; feature: rumen; material: fiber-attached | host: Bos | place: Iran: Karaj | collected 2018-10 | reverse complement strand
TTGTTTTCAGATGATAATCGGAATGAGAATATGAAGCTGTTGAGCCTTCAACTTGACTTGGAGACTTTAAGACAGAAATATAGTATCTCAAATGAGAATGATGATATACATGCCCAGCTCTTTTTCCACCTTTCCAATTTCCGCGGCATAGAAAGAGAATGTGAGACAGCATATAAGGTCATTGATTGCATGGCTAATGCAAAAAAATGGGACGAGATCAGGATAAATCTGAGTGTTGAAAGGGAGTTTTCCGATGATGAAAAAAGAGATGATGGGAAAGCTATTGCTCAAGCGATAGTAAGACTCATACATCTGGGAGTCGTTAAGGATTATCAATACGATTACGCTAATAAAAGATTTACACTTTTGGGAGGGGATGCTGGAAGGAAAGATGTAGAATCACAATTTGAATCATATATACGAGGATATAACGTTGCAGATGTGGCGGTACAAAAGTCCTCACTCACGAAAATAAAGGCTGAGGGGATGGATTTCGTAAAGGCCGCTGTAAAAGCAGCGATAACATATTCTTATGGTCAAATAGAATATGGAAGACGTACCCAGCTCAAAAATATGTACGATCTGATTCAGAAAGCAGCATCAAAGAAGACCGAAGATCAGAACTATTTGATCAAAGAAGAGATAAACAATTATTTTGCTCCTCCTAAGAACACTAAGATTGATCCAATTCGTGAGATACTCGAATCGGAGGAAATACGGTTTGATGTTGCCCTTAACCTCTTTGACATAGATGAGGGGAAAACTACCTTTAACAAAAGGGAAAAAGACAGGGCAACGCAATTGGCAGGACGAGCGCTTAGAGAATTGGAATCTGTTTCAACAAGACCCGACCTGATTCTTTTGAAGGATCTTTCACAGATCGTTTCAGGTAATTATGTTCCTGAGAGTATAGCGAGTGATCTGTCTGCAGTAGATCGCTTCTCATCGGATCAACATGGTATAGGAATAGCACTGCGTGAAAGAATATTCTCTATAACAGCGAATCTTGCTTTGACCCTTGATCAGGAACTGTTTAAATCGATAGTGGCTGAAAACGCAAGATATAAGGGTGAAAGAATTGATACGATATACAATAGATTAATGGAAAGCACGGAGATAACCGATTCCAACCGTGAATTCATTGCGATGTGTTATTACACAGAAAGAATCCGCCATTTGATTTAGTGAGGTATGAAATGGATATTAAGGAATCAAAACAGTTTCAGGAAAAGCTTGATGAGATCCTGAAAGATACAGAGTCATTCGTAAATGCTTCAAAAGAGTTAAAAAACACTAAGATCGCCTTGGATCAGTATATTAAAGAGGCTGAGATGCTTAATGAGAGTCTCAGAATCATTTCTCAAAAAGCCGGAGAGTGTGCTGAAAACACATTGTTACTGATGAATGGTGATTTTAAAGGGGAAATACAGAGTGCTGCGGGAGAAGCTTTGGCTGCTATGGAGATCTGTGTAGAACAGAGCAAAAGACTTCAGAAAGAATACGAAGAGACTTTGAATTTAGGGAACTATAAAAAGTTGAGCGAAAAGATAGCAGGAATAATGAAGTCAGTTGATGAGATCAAAACTATCATTGAAAACACATATAACTATGCGGAAGAGAATTCAGAGAAACTTGACCGTGTTTTGTCATTGCTCGAGGCATTGGTATAGTGCAGATTCGGCATCTTGACCTATACAATTCTATATCCGTGTCACACTCGTCAAAAAACACAAACCCCCGAAATCGTTGAGATCTCGGGGGTTTTGCTTGGTGCGCCAGGCGGGACTCGAACCCACAGCCTACTGATTCGTAGTCAGGCACTCTATCCGTTGAGCTACTGGCGCGTATCGGCACTCAAATAATATACTCTCTGCGGGCGCGTTTGTAAAGCGAAATTTAGAAAAGTGTCGAAATAATCGCGGCGCTGAGCCTGCTGCACTCGGCGTGGCAGGGGACTCCGTCTCTTGCGAGCACGAGAAAGCCTTCGCTGAAGCCCTCCAGGTCTTCGAAGCGGGAGGGATCGAGCTTTAAGCGGGTGAGGTCAACGAAATGCAGCCCGAGGCTTTCTTCGGGATATATCGACAGGTCTATTTTTCCGCTGACGCTCTCGTATTCGAGAATGTACCTTTCGGTGAATATGCTGGCGGGAAGGGCGCCGGGCTCAGCCTTGGCTTTAAGGCTGATCTTGGTCTTTTCAAACTTCACGGGCCCCAGGACGGCCTTTCCGCCGGGGGTCTTGACCATGAAGCCGTCCTCAAAGGCTATGCGGTGCCATGGCAGGAAGTTGATGCTTTCGCATATCCTGGCCAGCTGCCGCACGTCGTCGGCGTTGTGCAGCATTACGGCCTCTTTGGCGGCTTCGTCGCCGAGGCTCACAAAGCGGGTGTAGAGGCTCACGCATTCTCCGCCGTCTATGACGTCGGTCCTGCTGCTTTCAAGGCCCAGAGCCTGTTCCACGGCCTTCTGACGCAGGGAAGGGAGCGACCCCGCCGCAGGCCAGTATCTCCTGAGCAGAAGATAAAGGTCTATGCTCCAGAAAAGGGGAAGGCCGCGTGCAAGCCCGCAGGCTTTGGCTCTGGTGCGCAGGAAGGGGATGTCGAAGCTCCGGCCGTTGTAGGTTATCACGGCGTCGTATTCGCTGAGCTTTTCGATGACCGCCGACAGGGTGTTCTTCTCAAGCAGGGGCGATTCGGTGAAAAACTGGACAGTTTCAAGGGTCTTAGGGTCGCAGAAGCCGGCGCTGATCACGCTGTCACGGGCGGGGTACAGCCCCGTGGTCTCTATGTCGAATACGCAGTATTTCTTGTCTTTCAAGTAGGGATTGGTCTTCATGCCACGATTTTAACGCAAAGAGGGCAGGGGAGCAAGGAGCCCCTTGTCCAAAAAACAAAACAAACTGCAGGGGAGCAGTTTGCTTTGTTCAAAAGGGGTATTGGGATTAGAGATTTAGAGGCTAACAGGGGAGATAGCCTCACAAAAATAATAACAGGCGGAGCCATCCATTTCAAGAGATAAGAGGAAAATTTTTGCCCTTCAAAGCGAGGTTTTTGTGTGGACAAACTCCGCGCCGCAGTTTAGAATTTTATTAAGTTTACATAAGGAGTATTCTGTACAGTTATGGTTCCCGAAGAAAAAACGATCAAAAAGGAAACGATCCTCAAAAATCCCGTATTCACCCTTGTGAAGCATACGGTGATCACCCACAGGGGGGCAGAAAAGACACGCTACGTCATAGAGCACAGAGGAGCCGCCGCCATCGCAGCCCTTACGAAAGACGGAAAGCTTCTGATGGTGCGCCAGTACCGCAAGGCTATAGGGCAGGTGCTGTGGGAGATTCCCGCAGGTACCGTTGATCCCGACGAAAAGCCCTGCGAATTCGTCGGTCCCAACGGCAGAAAGGGCGTCTGGCTTTCGGTCGCCCAAAGAGAGCTCAAAGAGGAGACCGGCTGGGAAGGAGAGAACTGGGAGCCCCTGGGCGCCGTCTGCGGTTCCGTAGGCTACTGCAACGAGAGGATAGAGCTCTGGAAGTGCCGCTGCACTGTCAGAGGAGCCACCGATTTCGATGACGATGAGTACATGGAACTCCACGAGATGGAGATCCCCGAGCTTGTCGCCATGGTGGAAAGGGGCGAGATCTTCGACGCCAAGACCGTTGCTGCCGTGCTGCTCATTGCCAGAGAGATGAAGGTATAGACCATGAAATACGAAGAAGAATTCAGAGAGTTTCTGAGAGAGACAAAAAACGCCTCGGCCAGCACAGAGAACGCCTACGCCGGCGATGTAAAGGAGTTCTCCGCCTTTTGCGAGGAGAGGCTCAGGACCTGCGAGACCGCTAAAAATACCGACGTTGCGGCTTTTTTGACCAAGCTGAAGGACGAGGGCAGGAGCCCCTCTACGGTTAACCGTAAAATGTCTTCTGTAAGGTGCTATTTCGCCTTCCTCATGAATAAGGGCTATGCCTCCCAGGATCCCACCGTGGGCGTAAAGTCCCCCAGGATGGAAAAGAAGGCCCTCGAATATCTGAGCGTCGAGCAGGTCGCATCCATACTCGAGATAGAGGGGGATGAGCCCCGCACCTTAAGGGACAAGGCTCTTTTGGAGCTCATGTACGCGACGGGCATGAGAGCTTCCGAGATCGCTGCCGCCAACCTCAGAGACGTCGACCTTAAGATAGGCTTCATCATCTGCTCCGGCGCTTCGAAGAGCCGCATGATACCCATAGGAAAGCCCGCCGTCGAGGCACTTTCCGCTTACATAGACAGGGGCAGGCAGGTCCTGGCCGGAAGCGACCGCAACCAGAGCGCTCTCTTCCTCAACTACCAGGGGCAGCGCATCACCCGCCAGGGCATATGGAAGATACTCAAGTATTACGGCGAGAAGGCCGGCATAGAAGGCGAGCTGAGCCCCCAGATCCTGCGCAATTCTTTCGCTGCCCACATGCTGCAGAACGGAGCCGACCTCAGATCCCTTCAGGAGCTCATGGGCCTCGAGGACATCAATGCCGCCACGCCCTACCCTTCGGTGACCAAAAACCGCATAATGGACGTCTACGACAGGACCCACCCGAGAGCCGTAAAATAATTGAAAAATGTGCTTGCAATGGGGCTTAAGCTGTGATATTATCCTCGTTGCGTGTTACGGGCGGTCCGCTGGAAGAGCCACAAAACAAAGGGTTTTGGACGCTAACTATTCTAAGAACGTCTATGAAATCGAAAGGAAGGATCGAAATGGATCTCATCAAATCAATTACTGAAGAGTACGAGAAGAAGGATATTCCCGAGTTTTCCGTAGGCGATACCGTCAAGGTCTACGTAAAGATCAGGGAAGGCAACAGAGAAAGAATTCAGGTCTTTGAGGGCTTTGTTCTCAAGAGACAGAACGGCGGCATCAGCGAGAGCTTTACCGTCAGAAGGATAGCCTCCGGCGTCGGCGTAGAGAAGACCTTCCCCCTTCATTCCCCCCTCGTTGAGAAGATCGAAGTCGTCCGCAAGGGCAGCGTAAGAAGAGCCAAGCTGAACTACATGAGACAGAGGACCGGCAAGGCCGCCAGGATCAAGTCCAACGATAAGTAAAAGATGAACTCAAGAGCCTTTGTTTGACGGAGGCTCTTTTGTTTTGCCATGAAATAGGGTAAAATCAATGGGAATAAGCAAAACCCGCGACAAAGTGGAAAATGAGTGACAACAGCAATATAAACTGGTTCCCGGGGCACATGAAGAAGACCCGGGAGCTCATACAGGAGAACCTCAAGCTCGTCGACGCCGCCGTCGAGCTTCTTGACGCGCGCATACCGGCGTCAAGCAGGAACCCCATCATAGGCGATCTGGTGAAGAACAAGATCAGGATCATCGTCCTGAACAAATCGGACCTGGCAGACCCCGAAAGGACCGCCCAATGGGCCGAAAAGTTCAGAAAGGACGGCAGCCGGGTCCTGATCATGAACGCCGAGAGCGGGGAAGGGGCTTCGTCCCTGCGCTCCCTTCTTGCCCGCATAAGGGACGAGAACAACGAGGGAAGGCAGAGGAAGAGGGCCTTAAGGCTCATGATAGTGGGCATACCCAACGTGGGGAAATCCTCCCTCATAAACCGGCTCACGGGCAGCAAGGGCGCCCGCACCGGCAACAAGCCGGGCGTGACCAGGGGAAAGCAGTGGCTTAGCCTTGGAGACGACATAATGCTCCTCGATACCCCGGGCATACTCTGGCCCAAATTCGAGGATCAGAGCGCGGCAAAGAAGCTGGCTTTCTGCGGCTCCATAAGGGATGAGATACTGGATCTTCCGACCCTGGGCATGGATCTAATAGGCCTGCTTTCGGAGATAGCTCCCGGGCTTCTCACAGCCCGCTATAAACTCGAGCGCATAGAAGATACTCCGCTGCTCACAATGGAGGCCATAGCGGCAAAGAGGGGCTTCATACTTTCGGGAAAACGCATAGACTACGACCGCACCGCCAGGACGGTGATCGACGAATTCAGGGCCGGCACCATAGGCCGCATCTCGCTGGAGTAGGGGAAAGTCCGAGGCAGCCACAGGTTGAATGGACTGTATTGATCCTGATTTGAACTATCGTCTTGTATTCTTGAAAATTGAATAAACTTAACATAAATATTTATCTGTTAACCATGATAAAGGCAAATGAAAGGAGCCGTAATGAACAGAGAATACGCTGAATATGCCGTTAAGAAGGCCTTTGAGCTCATCGCCATCGACAGCCCCAGCGGCTACACCCTTGAAGCGATGAAATGGGTAAAGAAGCAGTTCAATGAGCTGGGCTTTAAGGCCGAGCTCACCAACAAGGGCGGAGTGCTCGTAGACTTCGGCGGAAGCAACGAGGAATACGGGGTCATGTTCGACGCCCACGGAGACACTCTCGGAGCCATGGTGGCCGAGATCAAGCCCTCAGGCACCTTAAGGCTTGCCAACGTCGGGGGCTTCAACGCCAACAACGCCGAGGCAGAGAACGTAAGGGTCCACACCAGGAGCGGAAAGGTCTACGAAGGCACTATCCAGCTCCACAACCCTTCGGTCCACGTAAATCTCGAATACAATGACATAAAACGCGGCTTCGACACTGTCGAGGTATATCTCGACGAGGACGTTCATTCCAAAGAGGACGTCAAGGCTCTGGGCATCAGAGTGGGCGACTATGTCTGCGCAGATCCCCGCTCCAGAGTCACCGAGAGCGGCTATATAAAGAGCAGATTCCTCGACGACAAGCTTTCCGTCGGTCTGCTCATGGCCTACGGCAAGTATATAAAGGACAACGGCGTCGAGCTTAAGCATCACCTCTGGGGCCACGTCACCGTGTACGAGGAAGTGGGTCACGGAGCCTCAGCCACCTGTCCCGACGGAGTGCTCGAGGTCATAAGCGTCGATATGGGCTGCGTGGGCGACGGTCTGGAATGCACCGAAAAGCAGGTCTCCATCTGCGCGAAAGACAGCGGAGGGCCCTACAACTACGAGGTCACCGGCAAGCTCATCAGGGCTGCCGAGAACGAAGGCGCCGATTACGCCGTCGACATCTAGCCCCGCTACGGCAGCGACGTCGAAGCGACCTTAAGATCGGGCTACGACATAAAGCACGGCCTCATAGGAGCCGGCGTCTTCGCCAGCCACGGCTACGAGCGCAGCCACATGGACGGCGTTCTGAACACCCTCAAGGTAATGAAGGGCTACATGGAGCTCTAAGTGAAGAGACACGCCATAATACCCATCTTCATACCCCACCTGGGCTGTCCCCACAGCTGCGTCTTCTGCAACCAGAGGGCCATCACCGCAAGAAGCGGCTCCGTCAGCGGAGAAGACGTGAGGAGGACGGCGGAGGAATACCTCTCCACCCTTGAAAATTCAGGGGTGGAGGAGATCGAGCTGTCCTTCTTCGGGGGAAGCTTCACCGGCATTCCCATGGCGGAACAGAGCGCCTACCTTGCCATCGCCAAAGAGTACAAGGACGCGGGGCGCATCTCTAAGATACACATGTCCACCAGGCCCGACTACATCGACAGGGCCATACTGGACAATCTTGCCCGCTTCGGGGCCGACGTTATCGAGCTGGGGGCCCAGTCCTTCGACCCGAAGGTGCTGCTGCTCTCCGAGAGGGGGCATTCCGCTGAGCAGGTCTTTGAAGCCTCAAGGCTCATCAAAGAGTACGGACTCACCCTGGGTATTCAGCTGATGATCGGCCTTCCCGGAGACTCGTACGAAGCCTGCATGGACTCGGTGAGAAAGACCGTGGAAATAGGTCCCGAGCTTGCCCGCATCTACCCGACCGTAATAATCAGCGGCACAAAGCTGGCCCGGATGTATCTGGACGGCAGCTATAAGCCCTTCAGCCGCGAGGAGACCCTGCGCACCGCAAAGGACATGTATCTGGGCCTCACCGGGGCCGGGATCAACGTCATAAGGGTCGGCCTCAAAGCCAGTTCCCTCATCAATGACGGGGATGATTCGGCAGTGCTCGGCGACAGCTATCATCCTGCCTTCAGGCAGCTGCTCGACGGGGAGATAGCGAAAGACCGCATAGAAGAAGCTCTGGCGGGCTGCACTTCGCTCACCGTCAGGGCGGGCACCAAGGCCCTGTCCTGCGCAGTGGGCCACAAGGGCGCCAACAAAAAGTACTTCGCCGAAAAGTATCCCCAAAAGACCCTGCGCTTCGTATCCGATCCGTCGCTTGAAGAGCACGAGCTGCGCTTTGAAAAGGGTGCCGAAGGGGAGGGCGATGGGAAATGATATACGTATCCCGTGAAGCCCATCCTCCTGTCATCGGTTATCTTGCGGGGCTGGGAGATGTCTGCTTAACGGGCCCTTTTAAAGGGCCTTCGGAGCCCGTCCGCTGCCACGCCGATCTTTTATACTGCCGCCTGGGTGCGGGGAGAGAAGCCCCCGTTTTCAAGGGAAGAGAGGAAAAGCTCGGCTCCGTCTACCCCGGCGACTGCCTTTACAACGCTGCTGTCATCGGCAGGAACTTCGTGCACAGGAAGGGTATAACAGATCCGGATCTTCTTAAGGCAGCCGGAGACCATATCAGGGCATCTCTTAACGCAGATATGTTTTTTGTCTCCGTCCCCCAGGGCTATACCAAGTGCAATATGGCCGTCATAGACGAGGCTCATGTCATCACCTCGGACCGGGGCATAGCGAAGGCCCTGTCCGAAAAGACCGATATAGACTGCCTGCTGATACCGCCCGGCGGCATCATGCTTCCTCCGTATAAGACGGGTTTCATAGGGGGCTGCTGCGGCAGGGCGGAAGACGTCATGGTCTTTAACGGCGATCTTTCAGCCCACCCCTCGGGAGGTCTCATCAGAGAGTACATAGAAGGCTGCGGCCTTGAGATCAAAGACTTTCCCGGTTTACCGCTGTACGATATAGGAAGCATAATAAGCGCGCCCTGAGCGCCGGGCTGCGGGCCCGAAGCATAAAGGAGGAATATGAGACCGCTCATACTGATCTCGCCCGACGAAAGGCCTTCCTCTGACGGCAGGCCTTACTATTTTCTGAAAAGAAGCTACGGTCTCGCGGTGCTCGCCGCGGGAGGGGCGCCGGTGATGGCTGCCGATCCCGGCTGCTTTGCCGAATACGCCAGCCTATTCGCCGGGCTGGTCCTCACCGACGGGACTCTTTACATAAGCCCGGGAAGATACTCGGGAGCCGTCGATAAGTCAACCGGCCACACTCCCTTCGACCTTCCGGTATCCGCCGCGAGGGATTCGCGGGAGCTTTGCCTGTGCAGGGCATTTCTCGACGCGGGAAAGCCCGTGCTCGGCATCGGCAGGGGCATGAACGTTATAAACGTCGCCCTCGGCGGGACCCTTAAGGCGCGCGTAAAGGGAAGCGGAAAGCCATCGGCGTATCCCCAAGGCCTGTCGAAGATAAGCAGCCTTGAAGGCAGCGCCTTAAGGAGCCTTAAAGGGGAGAGCTTTGAAGCTCTCTGCTGCTCTCTTCAGGGGCCTGACAGGCTCGGAGAGGGGCTCGCCGCTGCTGCCGTCGACGAAGATGGGATGGTCGCGGCCTTCGGGCACGAAAGCCTTCCGGTCATGGGGCTGCTGTGGCACCCCGAGCCCCTGGAAGATGACTTGAGGCTGTATAATGAGAACAAAGACAAGGACAGCCCCTTCGAGCCTTCTGAAGAAGAGAAGAAAGCAATGCGCGCGAGGGCGGTGACCAAGGAGCCCGATCCGGCGCTTCCCGGCGACAGGGAGGCTCTGCCGAAGGAGGCCGATCCCCTGTTAAAGAGATTCGTCTCCCTTTGCGAAGGAGGTGAGAGACTTGGAAAATAAGCCTGTCATACTCATCGCCTGGGGATCCTGTCTTGACGACCAGTTCTATTCCCACGGCATGATGCTGCTGAGATCCTATGAACTGGCGGTTGCCGCCGCGGGAGGCGTCCCCCTGATCCCTCTGGACAGCGCATGCGCTGAAGAATATATTTCCCTCGCCGACGGCCTGATACTGCCCGGAGCCCAAAGAGAACTGGTAAAGCCCGGAACGTCTCAGGAGATCAGAAGGGTATCCTCACACAGAAGGGAACTGTTCCACGGAGAGCTTTTCAAGGCCTTTTTCGAGGCGGAAAAGCCGGTCATGGGCATATGCGAGGGCAGCCAGAAGATAAACTGCTGCCTCGGCGGCACCCTCGACGTGGATCTTGAAAAGAGCTGCGGCGTCACCCACTGGAACAGCGCCCACAGCATAAGCTGCAGCAAAGGCTCGGTCATAGAGAGCCTTTGGGGAAGCGAAGCCTTCGTCAACAGTTTTCATAATTTTGCCATAGATAAGCCGGGAGATGGGCTGGTCATAACCGCCGTGTCTGCCCAGGGCAACGCCGAGGCCTTCGAGCATGAGTCGAGACCGGTATTCGGCTATCAGTTCCATCCCGAGCGCATGAGGGGAGACGAAAAGCTTCCGTGCGAAGGCTCGGACGGAGACAGGATATTCAGGCATTTCATCAGCATATGTTCGGAAAGGAAGTACAGTATCAATGGATAAAGCGGGTTTCATAGGCCTGGGCATCATGGGAAAGCCCATGGCAAAGCATCTGGTTTCTGCGGGTGTCGATCTCACTGTCAACGACCTCAATGAAGAGGCGGTCGCAGAGCTTGTTTCATGCGGTGCCAGGGCCGCAAGCCTTAAGGAGATAGGGGAGAAATGCGACGTCATCTTCCTCTGCCTTCCCAGCGGGGCCATATCAAAGCAGG
>JAEEGL014811938.1_pt1 | contig 10695 bp, 8 predicted proteins | sample 9134231 | NCBI WGS metagenome assembly JAEEGL01 (sample SAMN16246548, study PRJNA631951) | gut metagenome | biome: gut microbiome; feature: rumen; material: fiber-attached | host: Bos | place: Iran: Karaj | collected 2018-10 | reverse complement strand
GCGACCGGTACAGACCTCAACGAGGACGTACAGGAAGCCGTGCTCAAAAAGGACGGTACATACCTCGGTCAGCACGATGTCGTTGACAGACACTACTATGTATCCTACCAGACTATGAAGGATTACGACGGCAACATCATCGGCGCTTACTGGGCAGGTGCGGACGCAAGAGACGCTGACTCGGAATTCGGCAAGGTAACGGCGGTCGCTATAATCATAGGCGTGGTAGGCGGTATTGCCGTTGCACTGTTCATCTTCATCTTCTGCCAGAAGCGTGTTACCGTTCCGCTCAAGCACGCCGAGGAATACGCGAACGAGATGCTCATAGGTCAGCTCTCAAAATCGAACGTGAACTTCAAGTTCGCACAGGACGAGGTCGGAAACTTCGTGGAAGTACTTAAGAACGCGAAGGAAGGCATGAGCGGCGTTGTAAACGACTCGTCGCGCATACTCGCTGCAATGGCAGACGGAGACTTCACCGAGACCCCGAGCGTTAAATACCCCGGAGACTTCGAGGATATCGAAAAGAACATACTCAAGATCGAGGACGACCTCGGACTTACGCTCAGCAACATGAACACTTCCTCCGAAGAGGTGCTCACCGGCTCCAACCAGATGGCTGAGGGCTCGCAGTCCCTCGCAGACGGCACGACCAAGCAGGCGTCCGCTATCGAGGAGATCTCCGCGACTATCGCAGAGGTGTCCACACAGATCTCCAATACCGCTCAGAATGCGGCAGAAGCAGGTTCGCTCTCCAAGCAGACCCAGGATAAGGTGAATGAGCAGGATGCCGAGATCCAGAACATGGTCCAGGCGATGAATGACATAAGCGACACCTCGAAGGAGATCGAGAAGATAATCAAGACTATCGAAGATATCGCGTTCCAGACCAACATACTCGCGCTCAATGCAGCTGTTGAAGCGGCAAGAGCGGGCGACGCGGGCAAGGGCTTCGCAGTCGTAGCCGATGAAGTCCGCAACCTCGCGAGCAAGTCCGCTGAGGCCGCAAGCAGCACCACCTCTCTCATAACCGCGTCGATCGAAGCGGTAGACAAGGGCTCGAAGATAGCTCTCGCGACCGCGGAGTCCATGAAGCAGGTCAAGGATATGTCGGCACAGACCGCCGCACTGATCTCCGACATCGCTTCGGCAAGCGCGGAACAGAACGAATCTATCCGTCAGATCACCTCCGGTGTGGAGCAGATCTCTCAGGTAATCCAGACCAACTCCGCCACCGCGGAAGAGACCGCCGCTTCCTGCGAAGAGCTTTCCGGTCAGTCCAAGCTCCTCAAGGATCAGGTTTCGAGATTCCGCATCAACCGGTAAAAGCATAGTACCAGATATGAAGATCCGAGCCCTCGTGGTTCGGATCTTTTGCTTTGCCAAAAAAATAATGTCTGGTCTGTAACAAGACCAATCAAGTTCCGTGGTACGGCACTGGGTACATGCGTCTATGATATTGTTACGCAAATCCGCCGGCGCGGGGTCCGGGGCGGCGCGAGCCCCGGCGGGCTCTGTCCACGGCGGAGTTAAACGGCGAAGTCCCCCGCGAAATCGTCCGCAATGAGCCTTACATCCGGCAGAAGCTCCTGCGGATATCATATTTAATACGGGATTGCAATCTTGTACACATACAAGCAGAAGAACCGTTATAAAAGATAACCAAAAGTACTTGAAAATGTTCCGAAAATATGGTATAATATATGCAATCAATATCACATAGTGTACGGAGGCATTTCTATGAACATATCTGAATTTGCGAAAGAAGCGGGGGTCTCGGTCTCGGCTGTGAGCCGTTTTTTCAATGACGGTTATCTGTCGGAAGACAAGCGCGCGACGATAGAGGCAGCTCTTGAAAGAACGGGATATATGCCGAGCTACTCGGCAAGAACGATACGCACAAAGGTCACAAAGCTGGTCGGCGTTATCCTGCCGAAGCTTTCAAGCGAAAGCATTTCCCGCGTGACCGAGGGAATAAGCGAGGTACTAAGCGAGGAGGGTTTCGAGCTCCTACTCGTTAATACGGCCAACGACTACAAACGCGAGATAACGTCGCTCGAATTGTTTCGCCAGAACCGCGTGGACGGCGTTATACTGCTCGCGAGCGTCTTTACCGATCTGCACCGCTCGCTGCTGTCGAAAATGCGCGTTCCGACAGTCATAGTGGGTCAGCAGCTCAAAGGCTTCAACTGCGTTTGTCACAACGATCTGGGCGCAGCATACAGTATGACAAAGCTCATGCTCGACAAAGGTGCAAAACGCCCCGCATTCATCGGCGCGAATCCCGAGGACAAGGCGGCAGGCAGAGACCGGAGATCCGGCTTTGAAAAAGCGGTGACCGAAGCGGGACTTAACGTGGATCCGAAGCTCTGCGAGATAGCGCAGTTCAGCATGGACTCGGGCTACGAAAAGGCAAAGCTGCTGTTTTCCGGGAAGAAAAAACCGGACTGTCTGTTCTGTGCCACGGACAACATAGCTGCCGGAGCAATGCTGTACTGCCATGAAAACAATATCAGTATCCCGGGGGACGTGATGATCGGGGCGGTGGGTGATTCCCGCATGGGAAAGGTGTTGTATGTACCGCTGTCGTCAGTGCATCTGCACTATAAGACAGCCGGTTGCGAGGGCGCGAGGATGCTTCTGTCGGAGATGAAGAACGGGAGCGAGGTACATAGGATTTTGCAGCTTGAATACGACATTGTGGAGCGTGAATCGACAGATCGTTGACTTTATGGACAAAAATGTGAAACTGTGTGAAACCTCCCGAAAATAAAGTTATTATTGTTGCTTATGTCAATGGACATTTCCTGCCGCGGGTGATATAATGATATCGTTAAGTGAAATCAATATCACATACCTTGTGAAATACCGACATTTAAAAAGGAGGAGTCTTAATGGATTATAACAAGTGTGCGGCTGAGATCCTTGACGCGATAGGCGGCAAAGATAACCTTGCAAGCGCGGCTCACTGCGCGACCCGTTTAAGGCTGGTCATAGCCGACAACGGCAAAGTGAAGAAATCCGTTCTGGAGAACATCGACGGTGTAAAGGGAGTATTTGAGGCTGCGGGACAGCTTCAGGTGATCATCGGCACCGGAACCGTAAACAAGGTGTATGACGAGTTCATCAAGCTCGCCGGAGTGGAAGCGGCATCCAAGGACGACGTGAAGAAGGCGGCTGCGGCGAAGGCTCCGTGGTACAAGCGGGCTATCAAGACCCTCGGCGACATCTTCGTTCCGATCATTCCCGCGATCGTTGCCACCGGTCTTCTCTGCGGACTGCTCGGCGGTCTCTCGAAAGCTTTCCCGGATATGGCGGGAACTCCGATATTCACGCTGCTCGATATGTTCTCAAACGCGGCTCTGACGTTCTTACCGATACTCATAGCGGTAAGTGCGGCAAAGATCTTCGGCGCGAACGTTTATCTCGGCGCGGTCATCGGTATGATAATGATACACCCGAACCTCGTCAACGCGTGGTCTGTGGGTGACGGAAGCGACCTCCCGACTCTGTGGTCGTGGTTCGGTCTCTGGAACATTCACGCCACCGGCTATCAGGGTCACGTTATCCCCGTAGTCATCGCGGTGCTGCTCCTCTCGGTGATCGAGAAGTGGCTGCACAAGCGCGTTCCGGAAATGTTCGACCTGTTCGTGACACCGCTCGTTTCGGTGCTCATAACCGGCTTCCTCACAATGACGCTCATAGGCCCGGTATTCTCACAGCTTGAATCCTGGGTGCTCACCGGCGCACAGTGGCTCATCTCTATCCCCTTCGGCATCGGCTCGTTCCTCATGGGCGCGGCTTACGCACCGACAGTTGTAGCCGGCGTACACCACATGTACAACGCTATCGAGCTTTCGATGCTCGCCGACAACGGCATGAATATCTGGATGCCGATAGCAACGGCTGCTAACGTGGCACAGGGCGCGGCTGCTCTTGCGGTAGGTATAAAGACCCGCAACAGAAAGATCAAGTCCATGGCTCTTCCCGCTTCCCTCTCCGCATTCATGGGCATAACCGAGCCCGCTATCTTCGGTGTAAACGTGCGCTTCGTAAAGCCGCTCGTTGCCGGTATGATAGGCGGCGCGTGCGGTGCGGCGATAGCTTCCATAATGGGAGTATATGCGACCGCGAACGGTGTTACCGGACTGTTCGGTTTCCTTATCACCACAGACAGCTTCTTAGGCTACCTGCTCACATTCATAGTTGCGACCGTTGTAGCGTTCGTCCTTTCGTGGATACTTTACAAGGACGCTGCTGAGGAAGCTCCGGCTCCCGCAGTTGAAACAAAGCCCGCCGTAAGCTACGACGACAACTGCGTTTACGCGCCGCTCAAGGGCAAGGCTGTCCTCATGGCGGACGTTCCGGACGAGACATTCGCGACCGACGTGCTCGGAATGGGCGTGGCTGTAGATCCCACCGAGGGCAAGGTGGTAGCTCCCGCAGACGGAGAAGTAAGCACGCTGTTCGATACTCACCACGCCATAGGGCTCACGCTCGACAACGGCATGGAGATGCTGATACACGTCGGAATCAATACCGTAGAGCTGAACGGCGAGGGCTATAAGGCTCACGTTTCCGAGGGCGACAGAGTTGTACGCGGACAGACGCTCATAACCTTCGATATCCCGCTGATACAGAGCAAGGGCTATAAGACCATTACGCCCGTTATCATCACCAATCCCGATGATTTCAAGAGCATAAGCAAGGCGGCCGACGGGAATGTGGATTTCCTCGACAAGCTTATAGAAACAACGAAATGACGACTGCGAGGGGGTGACCTTTGCGAATGAAGAACAACTACAGGCAGAAGCTTCATATCGAGCCTGAAAAAGGCTGGCTCAACGACCCCAACGGACTGTGCTTCTTTAACGGCGAGTACCACGTTTACTTCCAGTACACGCCGGACAGCGCCGAGGGCAGGGGAGGGAAGTGCTGGGGACACATGAAAAGCCCCGACCTGCTGCACTGGACATTCACAGGCGCGGTGCTTCTTCCCGACACCCCCGACGACCGCAGCGGTGTATATTCCGGCTGTGGGTTAGTGAAGGACGACACGCTGTACCTCTTCTACACCGGCAACGTCAAGGAGGAGGGCGACCACGACTACATCACCTCCGGGCGCGGCGCGAACGTGATACTCGTCACCACGAAGGACGGGCATAACATGAGCGCGAAGAAGACGCTGCTGAGAAACTCCGACTATCCCGACTACTGCTCGTGCCATGTGCGCGACCCCAAGGTGTGGGAGGAGGACGGGAAATACCATATGGTGCTCGGCGCGAGGACGCTTGCGGCAAAGGGCTGTGTGCTGTACTATGTGTCGGAGGATCTTGAAAACTGGCACTACGACAAGACCGTGTTCGGAAGCGACGGGAGCTATATGTGGGAATGTCCCGATGCGTTCATGCTCGGCGGACACAGATACCTGAGCGTTTCCCCTCAGGGCGTCCCGCCAGAGGAGTATATGTACCGGAACGTTTACAGCTCCGGGTACTTCACGATCGACGGGGGCGACCCGGAGAACTACCGCGAATGGGACTGCGGCTTCGACTTCTACGCGCCTCAGACCTTCGACGCCCCCGACGGGAGAAAGATACTGATAGGCTGGGAGGGCATCGGCGATATCCCGTACTTTAACCCGACGACTGCGCTCGGCTGGCAGCACTGTCTTACGCTCCCGCGTGAGCTCACGGTACGGGACGACGGGGTGATACTCCAGCAGCCGGTGCGCGAACTGATGAAGCTGAGCAGGGGAGAAAAAGCCCTGACAAACGGCATGACCGCGGAGCTTCCGTTCCTGCTCGAAGGAAAGACCGCTGGAGACTTCACGGTGGAGCTCGGCGGCGTGTTCAGACTAAAATACGCGGACGGGGTGGCAAGGCTCACATTCATTTCCGACAGCGCGGGCTGCGGGAGAACAGAGCGTCCGGCGAAGCTCCCGGCCTGTAAGGATATCCGCATTTTCGCGGACACCTCCTCCGCGGAGATATACCTGAACGGCGGCGAAACGGTGATGTCAACAAGAATGTACCCCGGAGACACCGTGGTAACGCTGGCCGCGGACGGGATAGACGGAATTATTTACGAGCTTGACGGGATCGAGGTGACTTCCGATGAATAATGTACTTGCGGCGATAGGCGAAGCGCTTATTGACTTTATCCCAGACAGGAGCGGCTGTGCGTTCGATGACGTCGGCGCATTTGCTCCGAAGGTCGGCGGAGCTCCCGCAAATGTCTGCGCGGCGTTCTCGCGGCTCGGCGGGAAATCGAGACTGCTGACCCAGCTCGGCGACGACCCGTTCGGACACAAGATCATACATGAGCTTGCGGGAGTGGGTGTGGACACCGGCTGTATCTCGCTCACGAAGGAAGCGAACACGGCGCTCGCGTTCGTGTCGCTCGGCGAGAACGGAGACCGGACATTCTCCTTCTACCGCAAGCCCTCCGCTGATATGCTGTACACACCGGAGAGCGTGAGGGAGGAATACTTCGACGACGTTTTCGCTCTGCACTTCTGCAGCGTTTCTATCGGCGACTTCCCGATGAAGGAGGCGCACAGACGTGCTATCGACATCATACGCGGCAGGGGAGGTATAGTAAGCTTTGACCCGAACCTGCGGTTCAACCTCTGGGACAGCAGAGAGGCGCTGCAAAAGGCGGTGAGGGAGTTCATACCGCTGAGCGACATTGTGAAGCTGTCGGAGGACGAGCTGGAATTTGTCACCGGCGAGGACGATATCGCCATGGGCGCGCATACGCTGTTCGAGCAGGGTGTAAAGCTTGTTTTGTACACCTGCGGCAGTAAGGGCGCATACGCTTTCACGAGGAACACGAACGCGTATTCTCCTGCGCATAAGGTAGAGGCGGTCGATACTACGGGAGCGGGTGACGGTTTCACGGGGGCGTTCCTCTGGAAGCTGAGACTGATGTGCCCGGAGCGCGGCGGGCTCGGAGAGATACCCACGGAGAGCCTTACCGGGTGTCTCGGATTTGCGAACAAGTTCTGCGCTATGAGCGTTCAGAGAAAAGGCGCGATAGCATCTTATCCGACAGCGGACGAGATGCAGAAAATAAAACTGTAATACGAAAGGAATAATTATCATGAAAGAATTTGCTTACACGATCAAGGACGAAATAGGGATCCACGCAAGACCCGCAGGCAACCTCGTAAAGCTGATAAAGGGCTTTTCGAGCAGCGTTACCATTGAGAAGGAAGGCAAGCCCGCCATAAACGGCACCGCTCTGATGAAGCTCATGGGGCTCGGCGTTAAGTGCGGCGAGACGGTGAAGTTCACAGTTGAGGGCGACGACGAGGAAGCTGCTGTAAAGGCAATTGAGGAATTCATGAGCGCTAACCTGTAATTATTTAAACGAAAGGCGGGGTGACGGATATGGTCGTATATAAAGGCAAGGGAGTATATGGGGCTGTCGCGATAGGCAAGGTCTCGGTGTTCAAACGTCAGGCGGCTGCCGTTCGCCGCGTAAGTATTGAAGATACGGCGGCTGAGCTTGAAAGAGTGGAAGCTGCGAAGGCGATTGCGGTGGAACAGCTCACCGCGATACACGAAAAGGCTCTCAAAGAGGTCGGAGAAGCCAACGCCGAGATATTCGAGATACACATTATGATGCTCGATGACGAGGACTACAACGACTCCATAAAGAGCATCATCGAAACACAGAAGGTCAATGCCGAGTATGCTGTGGCGGAGACCTCGGACAATTTCGCGGAGATGTTCGCGAACATGGACGACGCGTATATGCAGGCGCGCTCCGCGGACGTTAAGGACATCTCCAACCGTCTTATCGCGTGCATGAGCGAGGGCGGCGGAAGTTCGGAAAGCCCGGACGAGAAGATGATCGTCTGCGCGGACGACCTCGCGCCGAGTGAGACGGTATCGCTCGACAAGGACAAGGTGCTCGCGTTCGTTACCGCGTTCGGCTCGTCCAACTCGCACACCGCGATACTTGCCCGGAACATGAATATCCCCGCAGTCATAGGCGTGGGAGAGGACTTTCTGAACGGTATTGCGGACGGCGATATGATGATCGTTGACGGTCACACCGGGGAAGTGTTCGTATCTCCCGACGAGGACACGATAAAGCGGCTCACCGCAAAGCAGGAGGAGGACGCGCGCAAGAAGAAGCTGCTCCAGGAGCTAAAAGGCGAGGATAACGTGACGCTCGACGGCACGAAGATCAAGGTATATGCAAATATAGGCGGCGTCGGAAGTATCGGCGCTGTCCTCGCCAACGACGCGGGCGGCATCGGTCTGTTCCGCAGCGAGTTCCTGTACCTTGAAAGTGAGGATTACCCTACCGAGGAACAGCAGTTCACCGCATACCGTAAGGTCCTCGAAAGCATGGCGGGAAAGAAGGTCATTATCCGCACGCTCGATATCGGAGCCGACAAGCAGATCGGCTATTTCGACCTCGACAAGGAGGACAATCCGGCGCTCGGATTCCGCGCCATACGCATTTGCCTCACCCGACCGGAGATATTCAGGACTCAGCTCCGCGCGCTGTACAGAGCGTCGGCGTTCGGCGAGCTCGGGATAATGTTCCCGATGATAACCAGCGTTTCCGAGGTGGAGAAGTGCCTCGCGCTTTGTGATGAAGTTAAGAAGGAGCTGGACAGCGAGGGTATAAAGTACAGCGACAAGACCGAGGTCGGCATCATGATCGAGACTCCGGCTGCTGCGGTCATAAGCGACAAGCTTGCTCAGCTGGTAGATTTCTTCAGCGTCGGCACTAATGACCTGACGCAGTACACCCTTGCCTGTGACAGACAGAATGCCAAGCTTGAAGCGTTCGTCGATACCCACCACGAAGCTGTGCTGCGGCTTATCGGGATGTCGGCGAAGAACGCACACGCGAACGGTGCGTGGATAGGGATTTGCGGAGAGCTTGCGGCAGATCTTGCACTTACCGAAACGTTCCTGCGAATGGGAATTGACGAGCTTTCGGTATCGCCGCCGTATGTTCTTCCGCTGCGTGAGAAGATCCGGAGCATAAATCTCGGTTGATGCTCCGGGATAAGAACTTAATTCTTCTGATAGCAAGTATTTTGTTGTAAAAACATTGTGAAAAGTCATGAAAAAAATAAAAGCTGCTGCTTTGTCAGCGTTTTCTGCAGTTATATTGTTATCATCCTGCAGCGCGGGAGGTTTCCCTGCGCAGACCGATCCGCCCACAGATCAGTTCAGAAACGGCTACGGCGGGTATGTGGTGGATATTGAACAGGAACAGGATTACAGCAAAATTACCGCGTTTACCGATAAAGCGGTGTACCCGCTTGATTTCGACAAGATAACGGTTACTGTTAAGAACGAAAACGCTGGTAAGGGCTTTTATTTCTTCGACATACCGGTCATTGAGTATAACGACAATGGGAAATGGATACGCCTCAATTACTCTCCGAAAAGCTATGAGATACCGGAACAATGGGCGTTCTGCGGCATTGAAAACGCTCCCGAAAAACAATTCAGTACGGTAATGTCGATTTTCCGAGATATGCTTGATGGAAACTGGAAAACCGGAGAGTACCGCGCGGTCGTTTTTGCGGGAACGGAGACGATCTACGCTCCGTTTGGTATAAGCGAGTCTGTCGGTACTACTGAAACAGAGATAAGCTGACCAACTGAACGGGTATATTTACGAAGTAAGGAAAACCGGCGGGGTACAATTTCATACCCAGCCGGTCACTTTATTATTCGATTGTCAATTAATTCAATGTCCTATCGGTATAAGATCAAATTGCCGTTATCCATTCCATAATAAGTTTCCTCTCTTCTTCCTTGATACATACAAATCATATCAAGGAAGGTTAATTAATTTCTGTCATTATCTATTCAAATTTGTCAGTAATAAACGAAATACATTTTATTCTCTGTACATACAGATAGTCCCCTGGGACAACTTAAATCCATTTCTTTCATAAAACTTTGCCGCAGGTGCATATTCACTTGTATATAGGACAACTCCAGCCAGTCCAATTTCCCTACTATACTGTAATACAGTATTCAGTAATGCTCTACCAATACCTTGTCCCTGCATTTGGGGCAATACAGCCATTTCATTAATATATAGCTCTCTTTTACTTCCTGAAATTTTACAAAGTGCAAAAACACAGCCTACTATCTCGCTGTTTTCTTCATATACATATCCAACAAACTTCTTTTGTTCGTAAAAATCTGATAAATACGCTCTTGCATTATCAGGATTCCAATCTATCCCCCAATGTTCTATAGGAAAGGCTTGTGCATATATTTCCCCACATCTCTTTAAATCTTCAACCTGCATCTGTCTTATCATTTCATATCTCACCCTAATTTAACAAAATTTTTTTCTATTGAATGTGATCTGGTTCCGGGCATCCTTTCAAAGTCGCATAGTCAATAGGCGTTGTGAGACCTTCTACCTTTTCATAGTACAGCTTTTCGCTGTCCTGCTCGGCATTGACACGAGCAAGAGCCACGACCTGTTTCACCGGATAAGACTCATATCAGAGAAGCTCTCTGCATGATCCGCTCATCTATCCTGCGCACAACACTGTTGGTATAGGCATGAAAATGCTTTAGCCAGAACCCGCTGCCCGACGGATTGATGCTTTCAAAATCCACGCCAAATCCGGTATATCCCTCAGTTTTCAAGGTGCTTATAACAAAATTCAACAAGTTCTGATATACTCCCTTG
>JAEEGL014435653.1_pt1 | contig 10695 bp, 2 predicted proteins | sample 9134231 | NCBI WGS metagenome assembly JAEEGL01 (sample SAMN16246548, study PRJNA631951) | gut metagenome | biome: gut microbiome; feature: rumen; material: fiber-attached | host: Bos | place: Iran: Karaj | collected 2018-10 | reverse complement strand
TCAACATCATCCGGCTCTATGAAGCCCATGAATTCTTCGATAACGTCATTGCCGCTGGTGTTTATCCAGTAGTTGCCTGCGGTAACCTCCTTATTTTCCGCACCGACCTTTTTGCAGTTGTCCTTGCAGAAATTCATGACATCCCACGGGCAGTACATATGAATTGTGCCAAAATGGTACCCGTCGTAATTGTTTTTTGCCTCTTCGTAATAGTCTGAAAGTCCGTAGTATGCGATGACTTCCTGAGTTTCCTCCCTGGTAAACCCTATTCCCTCTGAAATAGCCTTTTTTCCGGTATCAAGAACCGAGCAGATCATAAGATTATTAAGCCCGGTAAAAATACTTTCCCTGGTCGCTCTTAAACATCCGGTAAGCACGGCTCTGCCCAGATACATATTGGTTTTTAAGGCATTGCTTAAGAACGGACTTATGATGTCAGTCATTTCCTTGCAGTAGCCGTTATGGACTGCCTTAGCAATGGGAACGTCATATTCATCAATAAGCAGAATGGGGTTAATGCCGTGATGCTTGCTAAGAAACTTCAGCAGGTTTTTCAGTGAATCGGTTATTTTATCTTTATTGCCGATGTCGCGGATGAAATTATTATCTGAGGCAATCTCTTTAAAAATTTCCTTTTCGGCATCACTAAGTTTAGGACTGTCGGCAAGGTAACTGAAAGTATTGTACATGCCGAATACAACACAGCCAAACTGATCGTAGGCTCCGGTAAAATCATTACCGGAAACAGCTTTCAGGGAAATGAAAATCACCGGAAACTTTCCCATGCATTCATTGCAGAATTCCCTGTCCTCAAAGATTTTGGTGTCTTTGAACCATTTTTCCTGACGGGAGACATTTCCGGGATTTTCAGGATCAAGAGCCAGAAAATCATAGAAGGTGGACATGGTGAGCGTTTTACCGAAACGTCTGGGCCTCGTGATAAGCATGACTGTCGAGGTATTTTCTTTAAACACGGTTCTGATCAAAGGAGTCTTATCAACGTAATAGCAGTCATTTTCAATAAGCTCATGAAAAAATTCCGTTCCGATACCTATAGACTTCATCATGTTCCACCTGCAAGTCCGTCCATTCAGGGGCCATCCATTCACGGCCCGTTCACCGCTAACAAGGCCTTTCGCTGATCCGCTGTTCGCAAAGGGACTGAAGCGCAGAAAGGCTCGGTCTCATTCATTATCCCGCAGCCGGTTTTATCGTCAAGCTCTCTCCCCGCTCTTTTTTCCCACCGCTCCTTCTTCCCCCAGCTCTTTCTTTTATCCCTTCTGCACTCTGTCGCTTTCTGCCCGCTCCTGCCCGGACTCCCTTCAGGATCCCTTTGGCCTCATTTCCGGCTGATCTCATCCCCGTCCTGCGGGAATCAAGATTCCCGCTTCCTTTTGATGCGGAGTCTCCGGTCAAGGCCGCTGGCCCGTTCCGTTCTGGTTCCGACCGCCTTTTTCAGGTTGGCCATGGAAGCGTAGATCGAGAGATGGTCTTTGGCCCGGGTAATGGCGGTGTACAGAAGCTCCCGGGAGGTATTGCCCCCGTTTTCATCCGGGATCACTATGGCCGTATGGGCGAATTCCGATCCCTGGGACTTATGCACGGTGAGGACATAGCCCGTGGCCAGATTGGGGATCATGGAGAACGGCAGGGAAAGATACCGGACAGGCTGCGGTGTTCCGGCGCTTGAATTACCGGCCCCTTTTCCCTTTCCGGAAAGCTCCTCTTCTTCGGGAGAGACCTCGGCATCTCCGGAGGCCGCAGCCTCCACCCAGATTCTCCGGGAGCCGGGATAGGCCGGATCCCAGCCGGCAATTGCCACATCGCCGTTATGAAGATCCCAGTCCCGGTTGTTTCTGGTGACCAGGAACACCTTGCCGGGATACCAGTCCGCGTCCAGATCCCCGGGGTTCAGCTCTATGGTATTTTTCTGGTTATCCGCCCCGGCCGCATCTGATGTCCCGGTGTTTTGAGCGGTATCCCCGCTGTCCGGCAAGGCATTGGCGGGAACGGCCGGGCTCTCCGGCATGGCGATCCTGACGGAACTTTCAATCAGTTTCGTCATAAAAGTCAGGGATCTTTTGTTATAGCCGTTATTAAGCTGGATATCACCAAGAGAGCCGTCATGCACCGGAGTAAGCACCCGGAAATCATTAACTCTTTTGAAGATTTTTCCGATGCGGGCTTCTAGAGGATCGGCGGAGACTCCCTTTAACAGCTTCTCCGGAGCCTTCAGAAAAAGAAGCTCCGGAACCTCGCAAAACTCCCGGAAATACCCCAGAAAACCGCTGGCGGTTTCCCTGAAGCCGGAGGAAGCATGTTCCCCTTTTTTGCCGTCTTTTCCGCTGTCTTCTTTGCCGCCCTTCCGGAAAAAGAGCTCCGGGATGTCACCGTCCCCCGGGAAGGTATGCTTAAACAGCATCTCCTGAAGGCCATGGTCATCATGCTGGCGGCTGACCTCGGAGTCATTCCCGGACCAGAAGACGCCCTCTTTGGCCTTCCGGAACTCGGGTTCGGAAAGAGAGTTTTCCAGAATGCCGGAAATTTCGTCCTCCTCGCCGTCATTCACCATGCGGGCCAGATGCCCTATGGCGCTGTCACCTGAGAATCTTCTGGAAAACACCAGCTTCACGATGCCGTCAGCGATGTTTTTGGGCTTGAGATCCCCGGCTGCGATGCCGGTGAGTTTGATAATAAGATCCCGATCCCTGTCGGAAAGCCCGCCCCTTTCATTGTCTTCGTCCAGCACCCGGCAGATATCCCCCAGCACGGTGCCGGCGGAGACGCTGGTAAGCTGATTATGATCTCCCAGCATGATAAGAGAGGTACTGGGACTGAGAGCCGAGAGGAGACTGTGCATCATCAGGATGTCCACCATGGAAACCTCGTCCACAATAAGGACGTCTAAAAGAAGAGGGGCTCTTTCATTATGGCGGGCCCTGAGAGAACCCGGGAACCGGCCCAGAAGCGTGTGGAGGGTGACGGCCCGGACATTAAGGCATTCCTTAAACTCCTGAAGCGCGGTGTCCGGGGCTTTGCCGGTTACCTGGGCAGCTTCCCGGATTTTGGTCTCGAGAGCGATGTTCGGATCCTTGATGCTGTTATTCAGGGATTCCAGCATGCGGGCTGCCGCCTTGCCGGTGGGAGCCGCGAGACCCACCTTAAGGGAAGTTCCGGATTTCTGCTGGAGCACCATGGCCGAGAGGAGCTTGGCCACCGTGGTGGTCTTTCCGGTGCCGGGGCCTCCGGTAACCACGGTTACCGGATGCAGGAAGGCCATGGCCACCGCCGCCTTCTGCCAGTCAATGGGATTCCGGGGATCAGGGTCTTTGGGGAAAAGAACGTCAAGAGTCTTCCCTAAGCTTGCTACTTCCCCGGGGTTATCCGGATCAAAAAGCCGGGATCTTTGCGCCAGTCTCTCGTTAAGGGCTTTGGCAATGGCGGTTTCCGCGGCATAGTATCTTGCGAAGTAGAAGTTCCTCATACTGAGAACCAGCGGCTTTCTCAGGCTGCCCGGATCCGCTTCGTCTGCGGGAGTGTCCGGGGCGGGATCGAAGGAAGACCAGTCAATGCGCTCATCGCTCAGGGGAGAACGGAGATCCAAAACGCTTACGGGCTCCCTGCTGTCATGTCCGGCAAAAAAATCGGTGTCCTGAGATTTCCCGGCCTCTTTTACCAGAAAATGCACATCGGAAAGATATTCAGAAAAGAGCTCAAGCCGGGCCTTTACCGCATCGTTTCCCACAAAGGCGAGCAAGCGGGTGTCCCGTTTATTGCGTTTTTTGTAATAATCCTCGATTTCGGCGGGGATCTTGTTAATGTTCTTCACCGCATCCTCAATGCTCAGGGTGGCGCTTCCCTGCTCCAGCGCCCGGCCGATAAGGAGGGTGAGGGCTCCCAGAGCTTCCGCTTCCGCGCAGTCAAAAACCTGGCCCCGGGGATTCCAGGAAACGGCCTCTCTCATATGAGCATTAAGAAGATCGTCGTCTCTGATGTCCCAGGAAAAGCCGCCTTCGGGATAAACGGGATTCTGGTCGGGAGCGTCCGGGGAAAGAGCCGGATCGCCGGGGGGACATAATCTCTCAAAGATGTAACGCGCCTGAGCCCGGGTCGTATCCGAAAATATCGGAAGCTCCAGAAGAGTTCTGAAAAAGTGTTTCATTGTGTGTCCTCCCGTCTTTACTGCTTGCTCATTTGCTGCTTGCTCTGCTGATTCCCGGACTGCTGGGTATTCGGCTTTTGATTAGATTCGGGGTTCCCGGAGCTGCCTTCGGGATCGCCCTTTTCATTTTCTGCGGCATTCGCAAAAAACTGATCCGCCTTTTCCACAAGCTCCCGGGGCAGCCTGACATAGTAAACCCCGGGGACGGATCCGTTAATTTCGGATTTCTCTCCCCGCATGCCTCTCAGGAAGAGATAGTAGATGCCTCCGATGTGAGTGTCATAGTCGTAGCTGTCTCCCAGCTTATGCTTCAGGAAGCGGTGCATGGCCACGGTGTAAATCACGTACTGGAAGTCATAATGGGAATCGTAGATGGTTCGCTGCATGGCTTCCCTGTTGTATGAGCCCGGTTTATTCCTGTTTTCGGTAATAATGTTGGACTTGTAGTCCGCCACGTAGTATTTGCCGTCATGCTCGAAGAAAAGGTCCAGAGAGCCGGTCATAAAGCCCTGCACATCCTTGGCGGTAATTACCTGCTCATCCTTTAATTCGCCAATAAGATGGTAAAGGTTGCCGACATACTTGTCTTCCGCGTACTCCTTGCTCCGGACAATATTATTCAAAGCTGCCATATCCGTGATATGGGGCACATGCATGTAGAATTCCATTTCCTTGACGGTATGGTTATCCCGGAGATCCCGAAGAGCGAAGGGGGCGGCGTCATCGTTGCCGGCCTTAAGCGGGGTTTCGGCCGCGCAGAGTATCCACTCCAGAAGGTTCAGGAACTTCCGGTCATTCTGACTCCATTCCCCGGCCTCCGGGAAGGTGTCAAGACGCTCGGCAATCACCCGGGCCGCTTTGATGCTGTCCAGAAGATCCTGACGGGAGATGCGGGGCTGTTCCCGAAGCTCCTCAAGCTTTGTTCTGTCATCCCGGAGATCATCGAAGGACAGGCGCTCAAAAATCCCGTGGAGGAAGAGACCGGTGTCAATGCCGCCCCGGATGGCGATCCGGGGATCGTCATCCTGAGAAACCTCCGGGAGATCCTCAGCGTTATGGTTTTCATCCTCGCCTCCGGTATCTCCGATGTCCGGCCTTGCCGCGCCGTGGTGGGTTTTGGCGCTGACGAGAGCGGAGTAGGAGAGGATGCGCCAGTTATTGGGGATGTTGCCTTCAAACGGTCTGACTCCGGATTCGGGGTTACTGTCCCCCATCTGCAGCTTCCGGCGGTCCGGATCCCAGATGATTTCGGTTTCGGTTTCAGTTTCGGACTTCTGGGAAGAATCCCCGGTCAGATCGGCAAGTGAAGAAAGAAGGAAGTAATAATCCCCTTCATCCATCGCCTCGCTCTTCGAATCATCTTTAGAAGCCGCCCTGCTGTTCAGATTCCTGACTTCTTCCAAATTATGGCTGTTCTTCTCATTTCCGGTAAAGAGCTTCTCCAAAGCCCGGCGGAGAGTTTCCCGGGGGTTGTCGGAGTTTTCGCATAGGGTGCGGAGCTCCACATAAAGCGGGAGATAATAACTGATAGATTTCGCAGATCCTGCGAAATATTTTTGGGCATCCTCCTTCCCCATAAAGCCTGTCCAGACAAACATGGCGTACTTGGCTCTGGTGGCGGCCACGTACCAGAGTCTCAGGGATTCTCCCATTTCATTCCACAAATGCTGATTCTTAAGAGCGGGATCTCCGGTAATGTCATAACGCAGGTGGCCCTCTCCCTCCGGCGCCTTGCTGTCAAGGTAGGATACCGGACTGAAGCCCGCATCCCCGTTGAATTTATTCTTCCAGACGCCGGCAAAAGGCATAAACACAATGTTGTATTCCAGGCCCTTGGAGGAGTGGTAGGTGGTGATCCTGATGACATTCTCATTGCCGCCGGCTCTTATGGAATAGTCTGACATCTCCTGAGAGGATTCATCGCTTTCAGGTTCGTCCATGAGTCTGCGGTAAAGAGACACAATGCCGTCAAAGGCAGAAACCCGGGAGGAAAGGCTCTGGGCAATTTCCGCCGCCTGATTGAGGTTGGTGATAACGGCATCGCCGCCGATTACCCGGGAAAGGTTTTTAATAATATCGAGCTTTTTGGTAAAGAAGCAGTACGCCGACATGAAGTCATTGTCCCGCCAGCGGGCAACGCCTTCGGCCAGCGCGGCGGAAATGTCCTCGAAACCATTGCTGAGTTCTTCCGAAATATCCTGAGCCGTATAGTTAAAGAAGCTGCTGGAAACCAGGAAACGGAGCTTCTCGTTATCCTTGGGGTTCAGAAAAGCCTCCATCAGGTTGTACACCGATTCAAACTCCAGCGTCTCGGTTATGCTCATCCGGTTTGAGGTGTATACCGCCGGCACGCCGTACCTGGCCAGTTCTGCGGAAATCCATTTGGCCTCCTTTTTGCCGGAAACCAGCACCGCAATGTCAGAAAGCTTCACCGGCTCATCCAATTTGTCCGGGGGAACGGTTAAGTCAGCGAGCCTGCTTTTGAATAGCCAGCCATGATTAAGCACCGTAACGACTTCCCGGGCGCAGGATGCCGCAAGCTCCCGGCGCATGGCGGGGGCGTTAACGCTGTCTTTGCTGTCGGAAAAGTCATGATAGAAGAACGTTAACGGAGCCGGGATAACGGTTTTCGGATTTTCGGCTTTCGGTTGTCCGGATTTGCCGTCACTGTTCTCAGGAGCCCTGAGCACCAGGAACGTTTGCGGTTCGTCCCTTTTCTCCGGTATTTCCATAACGGATTTCACCGGAGAAAAATGCCAGCTCTTTCCGCGCACGTAGGAGGCATGATAATCAGCGGCGTCATCGTGTTTGGGAGCCGATAAGCTTCTTTCCTCCAAAGCTTCGTCACTGGCCGCGCTGTCGTTGTCTCCGGAATCTGCCAAATCCTGCGACAGGCTTTCGAAGAGGCTGTTTACCTGACCTACCAGAACCGGATTGGAACGGAAATTGGTGCCCAGTGTGCCCTGATGTTTTTTGTTCGGGTCGTTCTCGCCCCAGAAATTCCCGATCCCCCTTACGGCATCGTTGTAGCAGCTCACGTCAGCGCCGCGGAACAGGTAAATGCTCTGCTTGGGGTCGCCGATAATGTAAAAGCCCTGAATATTCGGCCAGGGTTTCTCGTCAGGCGCCTGATGCTCCCGGGTCAGAATTGCGTCCCGATTGTCTTTGAAGTAATTGAGATAGACCTGACTTACGATGGAGAACTGAATGGGATCCGTATCCTGGAATTCATCGATGATGGCCACGGGATAATCTTCAAGGATGGCATCCCGGAGAATTTCGGAGGAGCTCAGGCCGGGAATGCCGGTATCCGCCCCCTGATCCTGCTTAACCAATGCGTCCTTAAGACGGGACAGGAGGTCATTCTGAAAGAGAAAGCCTTCAATGTCCTTCTTCTGCTCCAGGATCTCGGAGGCCCTGGTCAGCACCTTGTCATAGACCAGAGGCTTAAGGGAAACAGAGTACTTTAAAACATTCTCAATAGTGCCGATGCAACGGATAACTTCCGGGTTGTCTTTAACTTTGTCAAATTTTTCTTTATCTGCTTTGTAGGCATTGCTCCCTATGCAATCCAGCAGATTTTTGCCGTCTCTTTTTGCCAGATATTCCCGGAAAAAGGCCACGCATCTTTCAGCGGAGTATCCGGAATCCAGCGTACCGCCGGAAAAACTGCCGTTCTTAAAAAACTTGATCTTAAAGAAATCCTGGCAGCTCTCACGCAGTTCATCAGCCAGTTTTGCTGTTTGCCCATCCTGCTCCTTGGTCATCTCACTGGCCATGCGGAGCATCTCCTTCAGAGATTTCGCTGCGATAAGCCTTTCCGCGCCGTCATAGCGGTGCATGGAAAACGAGGGCCCGTAATTATTCTCGAGAAGGCTCGTAAGATTATCCAGCCAGTCGTCATCCTTAAAAATCCCGCTCGCTTCCAGAAGAGTATCAGTTTCCGCTTGGGTAAGCTCTTTATCGTAAAAAAGCTCCCGCACGGCTTCCTTGACAGCCTCGGCGCATTTCTGCGTGGCCTTGTCGTCGGTTAAAAGATTCTGACTGAAGGGAATGCGGGCCGAAATGGCATGCCGTTTCAGCATGGAGGCGCAGAAGCTGTGAATGGTGGAAATGGAGGCCTTGTCAATGTTGGTGAGAGCGTCCCGGAGAATGTGCCGGGCGGTTCTGTAGCACTGAGCCCTGTCACTGTCACGCAGTGTTCCGTCTTCTTCCGCAAAACATCTTATAAAAGGCTTAAGATACAAGTTTTCCGGTTTGTTTAATTCTTCTTCCTTTTTGCTTAATTCGTTTTTGTCAGCGCAATCCTGAAATAGCTCCATTACCGCAGTAAGACGCTCCCGGATCTTTCTTCTGAGATCCCGGGCGGCGCTGCGGGTGAAAGTCATTATCAGCATCTTGTCCAAAGGCACCGGGGCATACTCCGGGCTCCCCAGAAGAAGTCTCGTGATAAGACAGGTGATGGTAAAGGTTTTTCCGGTTCCGGCGGAAGCTTCGATATATCCTGGGCCGTTCAGGGCGAAGGATAAGGTTAACGGATCCTGCGTGGTATTCTTAGTAGTGTTTCTGGCATCTGTCATATGCTGATGAACCTCTGTAAACTTGTCTTAAAAGCCGGCCTTTTCATATTCCTTTTTGGGGTGGCTGCCGGCGTTTTGCTGCGCGGTAAAGGGGGCTTGTCTCGGATTGCCCCGCCTGTCTCAGGCAGGGGAGCCCAGTTATCACTTCTTTGCCTTGGCTTTGGTATTAGCTGCGGCGCCCTTTCCGGAATTTTTCATAAACTCAGCAAAGGCTTTGCAGATCCTCCTGAAGTTGCGGTCATTTTCATTCTTCATGTCATCAAAAAGAATGGTATCCGCCTTTCGGAAATTCCGGCGGGTGCTGTCACTCCCGTTACCAGAATCATTTTTTCTTTCAAAACAAAGCGGCGCAATCTGGCCCAGAAGGTAGAGCTTCAGGGTGTTTCTGAGAATTTTGGCGGCAGCAACCCCGGTCATGGGGGTAACCAGATCCTTGTCCGGAGCTACGGTATCTTTTACGGCCACGGCGTAAAAATTCCGGCTTTCCAAATCCGGGCAGCCGCTGCTTATGACGTACATCGCGGCATTCACCAGCTTCATAAGCAGGAATTTTTTATCATCCTGCTTGTGCCAGGGATCCAGCATGACATTCCGGCATAAGAGATTCGACACTTCCGAAATCCCGGTTATTCTGACAGTGATATTTGCGGGTTCCTGTCCCCTGCTCAGCTTCCGGTATTCTTCGATCAAATCCCGCCAGAGGGACTTCGGATCCGCTTTATCCTCTTCCTTCGCTTCCTCCGCTTTTATCTTAATCTCATCATCCAGATCGGCAATTTCCCAGGGAAGCCAGTCCCGGGAGCCCGGCGCAAAGGGACTGTCCTTATTCTCCTTGTTGTCATTGCTCCGGAGCTGGTTATTAAGCTTTATGCAGACTTCGCTGTAATCCGGCACGGTCATACTAATCTCATCATCGGCATTATGAGCCGGTTCCATCTGAGCCAGGGCGTTTTTAAGAGCGGCAATCTTGGCTTCAAAATCCCGCCAGGCATACTCCCCCACATTGCCGGCCGGGAACCCGCCCTTTCTGATAAGGAGATCCCGGAAGTTTTGGCGCTTTTCGTCATCGGGGGCGGAGGTCTCAAGTCTGGCCGCATCCTGCATGAGATTCCCCTTTTCCAGAAAGGCGAAGCAGAATCTCTCGCTTACGGGAGCCGGCTTGTCATAATCCTCTTTCATGCCCATCTTCCGGTTCAGGAAGTATTTCTCGGGATCCCGGATGAACTTAATAAGATCACTGGCAGTAATGGTGATTTCGCCGTTCTGGGGCTCCAGCCGGCCGGCGGGATAAATGCCTTCGCCGATGGCATGGCGAGGCACGCTGTCAGTTCCCGCCCGCTCGAAGAACCACTGCTCCTGATAGGAATAGAAAGGCGAATCTTTATCATAGTTTCTGGCATCGGAAGGATTCAGGGTGGCGGTACGGGTAATCGCCTTTCGCATCTTCTTCGAAAGATCCTCTTCTGAAAGCTCCTTTTCTGAAGAAGCTTTTAAATCCTTCCCGGTGTTTTCTTCGGTTGGCATGGGGATCATGGAATCCGCCACGTAATCCAGCAGTTCGGATACCACGATGGAGGGGTTTCTCTCGGAGCCGTCTCCCGGGGAGATGCCCAGATAGGAGATATGGAGACTCTTCTGAGCGGCTAGCACCGCTTCCAGGAACATGTAGCGGTCGTCATCGGGACGGTTGCGGTCTCCGGCCCTGGGTTTTTCCCGCATGAGGTCAAAGCCGGGCACCGCCGGATTTGCCGGAAAATCTCCGTCATTCATACCCAGCATGAACACATGCTTAAAGGGAATGGAACGCATGGGGACAAAAGTGCAGAAATTGATGGCGTTTCTGAGGAACGGGGAACGGCCGTCATCGGAACCGGACAGGATTTCATCAAAGAATCTGAGAGTCAGGGTCAGGGTAAGCCGGGGCTTTTCCCGGAGAGCGTCAATGCTGTCAGC
>JAEEGL014227121.1_pt1 | contig 10695 bp, 7 predicted proteins | sample 9134231 | NCBI WGS metagenome assembly JAEEGL01 (sample SAMN16246548, study PRJNA631951) | gut metagenome | biome: gut microbiome; feature: rumen; material: fiber-attached | host: Bos | place: Iran: Karaj | collected 2018-10 | reverse complement strand
ATTGACTGTTGGTGTTGTTACAAAACCGTTCTCATTTGAAGGTCAAAAGAGAATGAAACAAGCACTTCAAGGTCTTGAAAAATTAAAAGATGCAGTTGATGCTTTAATTGTTATACCAAATGATAAATTATTAGAAGTAGTACAACGTAACACAACATTAAAAGAATCTTTCAGAATAGTTGATGAAATTCTTTTAAGAGGTGTTCAGGGTATTTCCGATATCATTACCGTTCCCGGTTTGATTAACGTGGACTTTGCTGATGTAAGAAGCATTATGGAATCTTCAGGTTCCGCATTAATGGGTATCGGCAGCGGTTCAGGAGAAGGCAGAGCTTTAGAAGCAGCAAAGAGAGCTATTAATTCTCCTTTACTTGAAACTTCCATCAACGGTGCTTCCGGTGTAATTATGAATATCACAGGCGGTCCTGATATGGGATTAATGGAAATTCAAGATGCTGCTAACATCATTCATGAAGCAGTTTCAGAAGATGCTACAGTTCACTTCGGTGCTGTTATTAACGAAAAAATTCAAGGTGAAATTCAAATCACTGTTATTGCTACAGGTTCAGATTTGAAGAGAAATCAAGTTGATGCTTTTGCTCAAGAACAAAAAGAAGAACAACCGTTTAAGAAATTAGAAGATTATTTTAACAATGCTACAGCTTCTACTAATGAGCAAAAACCCCAATTCGGAGTAAATCTTGATATTCCTGATTTCTTAAAAAAATAAAATTATAAAATAAATAAAAAAGAGAAGATTTAAAAAATCTTCTCTTTTTTTATTTCAAATTCAATGTATCAAGAGTTTTTTTGCTTGCAACAATAGATGTAATAGGGGGATTTGTAAATACATAATTTGCTGCGGCTTTTATATCTTCCGCCGTCACTCTGTCTATGGCATCAATCAGCTGAGAATAATATTCTCTGCCGTATGGGGAATCTTTAAATTTGGATAAAACAACATTTTTATCTTTATTTGTTTCCAGCGCGGTTAAAATATCTGTTTTTAATCTGATTTTAGCGTTTTGAAGTTCTTTATCCGATACGTTTTGCGTCTTTATAAGATTTACATTTCTGTTAAAACCTTCAAGTGCTTTTGTTATATTTGCAGGTGAACCTTCTTTCGGATCGGGGCTTTCCGTTGTTGTTCCGATGTTGAGATAAATTGCACCCGTATCTTCTTCTCCGCATATTTCAGAACCCACATAATATGCCAATTTTTGGGTTTCACGTAAATCTGTAAATAATCTTGATGACATACTGCCGCCTAAAATTATTTCCATAAGATTAATTCTTGCTATATCATCAATATTTTTTGTTTCTTTAAATGTATATGCCTGAACAACTTCCGCTTGTGCTCTTTCATCAGCAGCAACAAACATTTTTGCTTCGGTATTAGGTTTATAAATATTGTATCCGCCGAAATGCTGTGTACTGAATGGGCGAACCATAGGCATTGATGATAATTCCGCATTTAATATATCAGTTAAATAAGGTTTATCTTGGATAGGTGCAACCATATTAACATTTGCCTGCGCAGAGTTTAATATATCCGAATACAGTTTTTGAATGTCCTGAAGAGTTATTGCATCAAGGTCAAGCAGCTTCTGCTCTTTTGATGCAAAGGTTTTAATATTCGGATATATTGCTTTTTCAAGGTTTTCATAAGCCGATTTTGGCTGATTTTCAATATTATCTTTTATGATTTTCTTTGCACGATTAAATTCCGCTTCCGTTAAATTCGGACTTAACAAGGTTTCTTTTATTAATCCCGTTGCGGTATTAAGATTGTCATCATAGAATGATGCAATAACAGAAAGACCGTTATGACTTGCGTTATATGATATATTTATATCATTGGAATTTTTTATTTCGTTAACAGTATCATTATTTTTATATAAACTTCCTCTGTTAAGCATTGTTGATAATATAGAAAATGCGGGCGACGGAACATTATTTAAACTGTCGCTTTGATAATTGATTATTAATGAGGATTTAGCACCGTTCATTCCGTTAGCAAAACTTGTTTCTATATTATTAGGTAATCTGAATTCTTTAACACTGTTTACAATATTATCAACGGCTGCTTTCGGTTTTGCAGAAGCTCCGAAAGAAACAGTTTTTGGTACATTTGAAGTTCCTATATATCCTTTATTAATAGACTCTGCATTTGCATTTTTTTCGTGAGAAACGCACATTGAAACTTTGTTTAAATCAAGGAATTTTCTTGCTGTTGCGGAAATATCTTCGGGAGTCATTGCGTTAATATTATTAATTGTTTCGGTAAAATATCCGTAATCATTATTAAGAGCCATTTCTGTCAGAACATAATTCAATTCTCTTGAATTTTCGCCCGTAGATTTAATACCGTTAATCATTTTCTTTTTAATGTTTTCTAATTCCGTTTGTGAAGGCGGATTATTTGCAATATTTGCTATTTGTTCATATATGGTTTTTATTGCACCTTCAATTTTATCTTCGCTTCCTTCGATAGTGCCTACAATAGCTTTTGCAGGATTTTGTTTGTTCTGCATTCTTTCACTGTAAAAATCCATTGATAACCCGTCTTTATCCAATGCTTTGTGGAAAGCGGAGGATGAAGATTTAAGCATATTTATTAATACATTAATTTTATCGTTTTCAAGTTTAGATGTGCCTTCGGGTATTGCAAAAGTCATAACAGCCATAGCTGAAGATGCATTAGGCAAAATGATATCCTGTCTTACGGGTTTATCATTATATTTAATAGGTTCATTAAATCTTTTATAAACATTTGAATAATCATTTTTCTTGTTGTAATGCTTAGAAATAAGGTTTATTGTTTCATCAATATTAACATCACCCGTTACAACCGTTACGGCATTATCAGGGGTATACCATGTATTAAAGTAATCCAAAACCTTTTCTCTTGTAAAAGAATTTATATTATCTTTTGTGCCGATTATGAAGTCTGTAGATTGTGTATTAATATTAAACAAATTTTTTAAAGCCAAAGATGTTGCAACAAAATCAGTCTTCTCTTTATACATATCTATTTCCGATTTTACGGGTTCTTTTTCTTTTTCAAGCTGTTCAACGGGGAACAAAGGAAATTGTGTTTGAAGAGCATTTAATCTGACAGCTTCTTCCAAAGAATTATCATTAATCAGCTAGAGGCCTATACACTAGTCCGTCCCCAAATAGTTTGTTGACGCATTAGTGTAGCCGCCTAAATCAGACACCCTTTTATCATAATCTCTCGGTGCAAGCTCCTTGCTTCCGTTGAATAAATTATGCTCTATATAATGACTCATTCCCCGAATATCATCGGTTTCATTCATAGAGCCGACATTATATGTCGTTTTAACATAAGTCGTTCCTTGCTTCGGTGCAATAATTACTTTTTGCCCGTTTGCAAGTTTAAAAATACTTGCCTTATCTTTTAACCCCGGAATTTCAATTTCGCCTATTTTGGTATATCCTACGGGATTATTTGTATTTACAAGTGACTGCCCAACAGGGTATGAGGATGGTAGTTCGCTCTTAAATGCAGCAAAATTCTGCTGTTCTTTGGGAACAGCTTCCTTATTCTGTTCATTTTGAACGGAATATAAGCGGCTTATGTTACTTGTATTGATTTCCATGGTTCATGTACTCGTACATTTATATTATAAAACTGTTCAATTTAAAATTTATTGATATAATAATATAGTGATTTTTAAAAATATTTACAAAAAAATATAGCGCAAAAAATTTTTTTTGGGGTGTTAAATCAAGAGGGAAAGTTAAAAAACGGCATGACAAATTTAGCAAATTTATATCCTCAATACAGACGAAGCTTTGACAGAAGACAACAAAATATCCCTGTTGCCGTAGAACGCCGTTCGGGTTTTGACAGAAGAAGTCAAGAAAGAGTTGCTTTAGATAAACAGCTTACAAAAGATATTTATGAAGTTAAAAGTCAAGTCGCAAAAATAGAAGCTTTAACTCCAAAATTTTTTGAAAATAATATAACCACGCAAAGTCCGACTTTTGCATCAATGAATAATTTTACGCAGGATCAGCTTGTTAAAGAAGCCAAACCCGATCCCAGCGCAATAGCAAGACAACAGGCTCAACTGCAGGATAAAGCTTCAACCTCTTTTCAGGTTGGTATATTATCAGCAGCACTTGCTGCTGCTATAGCAGTTTCGTTTATGGGAACAACGGGGGCTGTAATTGCCGTAGGCACAAGCTTATATATAGGCGCAAGAGTTGTTAAAGCCCTTATTGCAAAAGAAGTAAAGGAAGAAGAAAAAACTAAAAACGATTAGTTTTAGCTTCCTTGTTTTTAGCGCTTATGTTATCTATTTTTTCCGCAAGAAAAGTTGAAACGGCGGGAAGCAAACCGTAGTATACTGCCGCAAATATTAATGTTGGTCTTAAAATATTAATACCTTCTATATATTTTGCCAATTTAGGATTACCCTTATTTAATTCCGAAAATTTATCTATAAACTTATCCGTTCCTTTTTTTACGGCTTTATCAATAGAATAGCCTGCGGTTACGGAAATTCCCGTTGAAATCAAATTATTATAAACCAACGGTTTTTTTCTTTCTTTGTCTATCTTTTTACTGTTCATTGTACGCAGTGCAAAAGTTCCCGTTAATAATAAATCTGTTGCTATTGCCATATTCCTTGTTATATTTGCGGCATTGTTACTGAATTTTTTTGCTGCATTTTGAACGGAGGAATTATTAAGTATGCTGCCTATTCCTTTTGCCGTTTGTTCCGAAATCAAACCTTTAAATGAGGGTGAAAAATCTTTTTTAAATGTATTGTTTGGCGTGTTATAAATACTATTTTCAATTATGTTTGTGTCTTTTTGCTTTTCATTTTTGCCAAATAAAAACTTTAAAACAGGAGGCAGCAAAGCAACGGTTAAGATTGCTTTTGGAATTGCCGTTATTATGCCCGAGCTTTGTTTTATTGCCTGAGTTGCAAATTTATAGTTTGCGGAATCAGTTAATGATTTTGCCCCTGATTTAAATGTATCTATTGTTTTATCGGATAAATAATTTTGCGGGTTTCTATCTATTTTTTTTATTGCTTTTTCGATAGGAATGGCAATAGCTTCCACCATCGCAAATTTTATCAGCCCCGATGTTACGGAATTTGCTATGGCGTGTTGTTTGTTTTCCTTTTTTACGTTTGGTGATGCGGCTATAGAAAGAGGACGAATACCTGCTGCCATTGCCAATGATGTTGCGGCAATAAAAGAAGCACTGTGGTCGGATATTGTTTCTAATCCTTTTAAAACAGCCTTATTTGTCCATATATTCTTAAATGAAGTTTGATTATTATTTATATTACTGCTAATTTTCATCCTATTAAAAGAAGACTATAAAAACACTTAAAAGTGAATAATTTATTAAAACAAATTAAATTAAATTATTTAAAACAGTACTTTTAAATAACGAAAAGCATAACTTCCGAATAAAATTGCACCGACAAGTACGCTAATACAGGCAATTAAAAGCACCATTCCCGCAGACATATCTTTAGCCATTTCCACAAGTTTGGAATAATTATTTTTATAAACCGCATCAAGCGTAAATTCAATAACGGAATTTAAAAGTTCGCATATCAATACGAGTGCAATCATTATAATAAGAATGCACATATCCGTTGCACTAAATCTGAATAACAATCCCATTATAATTACAACAACCGATATAATAAGTTCAATAACAAAATTACGCTGGGAAGATACTGCCAGCATTAACCCATGAACAGCATTGGATATACTTTCTTTTACTCCCGATGATTTGAATTTTGTCATAATACAACTGCCTTAGCTTTATTTTGATTATTTACCATAAAATTATATTCTTCCTCTGTTTGGTGGTCAAACCCCAAAAGATGAAGAATACCGTGTGAAATTATATAATATAGTTCATCATTAAAAGTTACATTATTTTCTTTTGCCTGTTCCTCAATTCTGTCAAGAGAAACTATAATTTCGCCTAAATTAATATCTCCGTCTATAATATATTGTTCTTCTTCAGGCGAATCCGCAAAAATTGCAAAGGTTATTACGTCGGTAGGACAATCTTTTTGCCTGTATTCTTTATTTATATCGCGGATTTTTTCATTATTAACAAGCACAATATCAAAACTTATACTGTCATATTCTTTGTCTGCAATACAACTGTGATTTATAATATCCGAATTTTTGAATATAAAATCAGATATTTTCAAAGTATTATTATATATTTCAACCTCATCAGTTTTAAATTCTTCGTATGTGTTTTCAATAAAGATATTTAAATTAGTCATTTCTTTCCTGCTTTTGAATTTCTTTTGTTTGCAAGTCTTCAATAGCTTCCTGATATTTAATTCTCTTGTGGAATACGCTTCTTAATACTCTTGAAAGCGTTGCGGCTATTATTTTAATATCTTTAAGAGTTAAAGGACTTTCCGAAAGCTGGTCATCATTAAGTCTGTCCTGAATAATTTTATTAATTAACGCATCAAGTTCTTCCTGAGAATGTTCTTTTAGTGTTCTTGATGCCGATTCTACCGCATCCGCAATCATTAAAATGGCGGTTTCTTTTGTTTGCGGTTTCGGACCGTTATATCTGAACTGTTCTTCTTTTACATTCTCCGCACCTTCTTGCGCTATGGCTTGATTATAGAAATAGCTGGCAAGAGAATCACCATGATGCTGCGAAATAAAGTCCTGAATAACATCCGGAATATGGTATTCCTTTGCGAGGGTAACACCATCTTTTGTATGTGACGTAATTACCATTTTACTTGAACGTGGAGTCAATTTTTCATGAGGATTTTCAATTCCGCTATAGGTTTGATTTTCTACAAAAAACAGCGGTCTTATAATTTTTCCTACATCATGATATAAAGCACCTACTCTTGCTAAAATAGGGTCGGCACCTATTGCTTCTGCCGCAGATTCGGTTAAATTTGAAACTCTTAAACTATGTTCGAATGTACCGGGGGCGGTTTCGTGAAGCTTCTTTAATAACGGTTGATTGTAATCACCTAATTCCGCAAGCCCGAAAGTTGTAATAACCTTAAATGTATTTTCTAAAATAGGAATCATACCTAAAGCCAAAACTCCGGAGAAAAAGCCGTTAACTATTCCTGACAAAATATCCTGCCCGAGTTTTCCTATTCCTAAATCGTAATATACGCAAAGAATAATTACGAACATTGTAATAGAAATATATACGCCGACTTTTATAAGGTCAAATCTTCTTGAATATCTTATGGTTGTCATTCCTATTGTTGCAATGGTTACAGATAAAAGGAATACTGACATCGCAAGTGCTGATAGCTGTAAAGATAGTGTAATTATTGTAAGAAGCGTAATTGTTATATAAAAAGAACTCCTCGGGTTTAGGAATACGGATAAAATCATTGTATAGAACGGGAATGGCAGAAGGAACACAGACCAATTTGAAGGTAGCAATACTGCACATAATGCCATAAAAATGCTCAATACCGCAACTATGAACATGTGTCTTTTATCAAGGAATTTGGTTTCAAAAGATTTTACATAATATAAAACCGCAAAAATGCCCGTGCCAACCAAACATAAAATTCCCAGAATTCCCCAATAATTAATTCTTAATAAGTTATAGCCCGCTTTGCTTAGGGCTTCTCTTTTAACCTGAGTAATCGGTTCTCCGACATTTACAATTATATCGCCTTTGGAAAATTTAACTTTTATAGGAGCAACTTTATCTCTTTCCAGCTTTCTTGCTATATCTGTTGCTTCTTCATCAACTATCATATTCGGTACAATTACCTGTTCCAAAAGAGCCGTAATTACTTTTATATTGTTATTTGTTGTATTAATTTCAATATTTCTTCTAATAATTTTTTCAAGAGAATTTTCTTCAAAATCTTTTTCCGTAATACCTTCATTAAGAACAGCCTCTAATGTAAGGGCAGAAGAAAGAAATACATTTTCCAAATCTTCCTCGGAAGCATTTAAGAAGAATGAGAATACAAAAACTTTAACATTAGAATCCGGAATATCAAACATTGCCTCTAAACGGCTTATTTTATCTTCTTCCGACATTTCTTCATTATTTCTTATTTGCTTTATTTCGTCTATTATCTCATTCAGGTTATTCTTAATATATGTATCATCAGCAGGTGTATACACAAGATTAACTTTTTGAGAAACTTCTCTTTTTCTTTTCTCGGTCTTAATACTGTCAATAACTTCAATATCTGTAGGCGCAGTTATCATTTCCTTACTTGTATTATCTTTATCAACAATAGTCTGGAAAAAGAAATATTTTGAAACCAAAATACCCGTAAATATTAATGTAAATATTACTATAAAAGCCGCATTTATTAAAAATTTAGGGGATTTAAATCCTTCCAAATATTTGTTTATATCAAATTTTTTCATATATAAATCTCTTTTATAATTAATTTATCATATAATGATACATCAACTCTTGTTTTTTGCCAAATTAGTAAACTGTTTGAACTTTTATCTTGTAAATATTATAATTTTACATGAAGGTTGAGTTTTTTATTTGGCATAGTTAACAGTAGAAATGAATATAGACAAGGGATTAAAAAGACTGATAAGAATATTTATTGCAATATCCGCTTTGGAGTGCTTATATTTATTTGCTCTGCCGCCTTTTATAAATAATTTCCTCAATAAAGATTATGTTAAAAATATTGTAAGTGAAAAAACAAATGCACAATTACAATATTCAAATGCAAAAGTAAAAACTCATTTTCTCCCTGATTTTACCATAATTGTAAAAGATTTGAATATATCTGATAAAACAAACGGAGAGCCTTTTGTTAATGTAAATAATTTTAAGGCTAAATTCTCAATTTTCCCTTTAATATTAAAAAATCTGAATATAAAACAAATGTATGCCGATAAAGCAGAAATTTTCCTTAAGAAAGATTGTGAAGGTAAATTTAATTATGAGAAGTTATTTCCGCAAAACGGGAAGAAACATCTGAAAGTTAAATATAATAATTCTAAATTGAAAATTAATAATTATAAAATAAGTCTTAATGATGAAAATTATGACAATTCCGTTAATATAGACGGCTTTCCTTTATCATTGGAAGTAAAGAAAAATAAATATTTAATGCTGCATACACAGGGTAATCTTCGTGATGAAAAGTCGGGCTTGAATAATTTTGACATTGATATAAAAACAAAACTTCCTTTTAAAAATAAGAAATTTGATAAAAATACAATTACGGGCAAATGCTTTATATATAATGCGGATTTAAATTTAATAGAGCCGATAATACAAAAATATACAGATAATAAAATCAGGAAATTTAACGGTTACATTGATTATCTGCAAATTTCTTCCGATAATGAGAAGTCAAAAGGGAGTAATATATCCGTAAATACACAGTTTAAAGACCTTGAGTTTGATTTGGAAGGTTGGAAAAATCATATTGAAGCTAAAGGTGAAAATAATGTAAATGCGGCAGTTGAACTTGTCGGGAAACTTATAAAAATTAATTCTTTTGCATACAAAGCAGATAAGGTTAATGTTAAAAGTAACGGTAATATTGAATTAGCCAAAAAACCCATTATTGATTTGGAAATTGAAGTAAAAGATTCAAGAACTGAGAATATAGCTTCAATTCTCCCTCCTAATTTGGTCCCCGAGTATAGAACCATCGAAAAGGTTAAAGGCTATGGGGTATATGGCGATATAGACGGAAAAGTTTTAATAAAAGGAATCATTCCTCATCCTGATTTAACAGGTTTTGTAAAAGGCAGAAATGTCCATATACTTGATGAAGAATTTCATAAACTGCATAAAGGTACCGTTGATATTACTTTTGATAAGAATATTCTGAATATGGATATTCTTGTTGAAATGTTTAATAACCAAAGTGCGGTTGTTAAAGGTCATACTTATATGTATAGAGACGGAGTTAACGATGTTACAATCAAGACAACGGATAAAGTTGACTTCCCTCTTGCTCAAAAAATAATTTTGCCTGTAAGTGATGTATTTAATTTCTTGCTTGGACCTATTCCCGAAATGGATATAACTTCAGGTAAAGGCATTATAGATATGCGTATTCAAGGTTCTCCCGACTTTATTGATATGGATGGATATACGAAATTTGATAATGCTGCACTTACATACAACGGATTATTTGCGAAAATATATAATACAAAAGGCAGAGTTGATTTTAAAGGCGATGAAATCTTTGTTAAGTCGGATAAAATTTATGTTAAAAATAATTTCGTAAATGTTGACGGTAAAGTAAAAATCAACAATTATCTTGATTTCAATATATCTTCCAATAATGCTGATGCGGGTGATTTACTTGAACTTGTTAATAAAAGCACTCTTTTAAAGGATGTTAAAGCCGGTCTTGCTATTTTTACAAGAGCAACAGGTCCTTTAAAATTAGCATTTAATATTAAAGCTAATATAGTTCCCGTTCCGTTCGGGCAGCCGCCTCTGCCGCCGGAAGAAGCATTTACCGATATCAGAGTTAAAGGAAATACTGATTTAAACGGTGCTTCGTGTAATGTTATTGGGTTTGATACACCGATTGATAATTTAAAAGGTGATGTTGATTTTACTGAAACAGTTGTAGATATTAACAATATTGATGCAATCGTCGGGAAATCTCCCGTTAATATAGCAGGTAAAGTTATAAATGATATTAAAACAAAAATTCCTGATGT
>JAEEGL012391071.1_pt1 | contig 10695 bp, 7 predicted proteins | sample 9134231 | NCBI WGS metagenome assembly JAEEGL01 (sample SAMN16246548, study PRJNA631951) | gut metagenome | biome: gut microbiome; feature: rumen; material: fiber-attached | host: Bos | place: Iran: Karaj | collected 2018-10 | reverse complement strand
GGCGGACTTCGCTATCACGGCATGAGCTCTATAGTTTCCGAACTCTATGATCAGGGCCTTGTTAAGGCCAGAAGCGTAGAGCAGACTTCAGTATTTGAGGCTGCTGAGATGTTTGCAAGAGTTGAAGGTATTCTCCCTGCACCAGAGTCAAGCCACGCAATCCGTGTTGCTATCGACGAGGCACTTAAGTGCAAGGAGACCGGAGAGGAGAAGAATATCGTATTTGGCCTCACTGGAACAGGATACTTTGATATGGTTGCTTATCAGAAGTACAATGACCACGAGATGAGCGATTACATTCCTTCAGACGAGGATCTTGCAAAGTCTCTTTCCCAGCTTCCAAAGGTTGAGTGATAAGGCTTATAGGTTATTCTGAGCAATTATAAAAGGCATAGTATGCCAGAATAAAGAGGTTTAGATATGGCTAAGATTGCAAATCCTGAACAGTATCAGGAATCTAAAGAAGCAAAGGGAGAACTGAAGTACTCAGAGCGAAGCAGATGGCTGCTGTTCGGACTTCCCTGGACCTTCACCAAATATGAGATTAGAGAGAATGATTTCACCATCGTAAAGGGGCTGTTTACAGTCACAGAGAATGACTGCTACATGTACAAGATCAGCGATGTAGAGATTACCCGTACTCTTTTTCAGAGAATGGCAGGTCTTTCCACAATCGTTATGTACACCTCAGATGTTACAGACAAGACCATTACCATGAAGAACATCAAACATGGCAAGGAAATCAAGGACTTCATTCTGCAGGCATCAGAGGCTGCAAGGCTTCGCCGCCGCACTGTCAGCATGCAGAACATCGGCTTCGGTGCCGGTGACATCCATGATATCGATGGTATGGATGATATGGGCTGATCTTGTATGAGATTGGTGAGGTTATGAAGCACTGAGTAATGTGACTGAGAAACTTCAAAAGAACATCATAATTGTCCTGTTATTTAAAAGTGACTAAGAGTTTTTCTCTTTAGTCACTTTTTTGTTGATGTGAAGCATTTAGGGCAAGTTTTATATGCAGTTTAAATCGTTTTCTGTTTAGTAATGCAAAGTGCTAAAATAAGATAAGTGACATAATTCATGCTGAGTTCTCGGGCTATATTTCATCCTAATCTGCTTGTTTAGATTTCTTAGAGATCAATTTGGACCCGACTCACAACGACTCCTCCGGAAATACCAATAATAATTCCACTGACAATACCGGTAGCCCACAAGATTGGTAAATACAGGGCGATAGCCCGGGTGTTCATGACAATCATAGCTACAAAGATCTGGCCGATATTATGACTAACGCCGCCGGCACAGCTAACGCCGACAATGCCAAATTTTCCTGTTCGCTTTAGCAGGATCATGACAGTTGCGCTGAGAATTCCTCCTGCCAGGGAAAAGGCCATGGACATTGCATTGCCGAACAGCAGTGCCACCAGCATAATCCTGACAATATTTATTATCACAGCAGCTCGTTCATCTTCAGCATAGAGGGCAAATAACACTACAATATTTGTGAGCCCTATCTTCATCCCGGGAACAGCGAAAAAAGCCGGAATCTGGGATTCTACAAAACTCAGTATCAGAGCCAGAGCTACAAGAACTCCATATAGGGTTATGCGTCTGGTATTTTTCAAGGATTAACCTCCTTCAATAGAATACAATTCAAGATATTGTCAGTGAGAGGATTACTTCATCGTCATCATGCAACATGATTTTTTTAACATATCATCCGCCCACAACAGCGTCATATTCAGAAGATGAACTGTCACCTGTAATCTCCACCACAACTCTGTTGGGCAGACAAATAATAGACTGACCCACTGAGCTGATCTTTCCCATCTTTTCACACAAATGATCAGGACATGATGTGTCTTTTAAATAAGCCTGACCATTCTCAATCACAAGTCTGTTCGTGCCTCCGTCATATCCATCAATGACGATGTCCAAGTCCTCATCAAGCGGATAGGTCTCAACTATTTGCCCATCAATACTCACCGTGACCAGATTACCTTTTTTCTTTGACAGATTTATGAATAACAGGATCAAAAGAAATACTGCCAGAATGATCAGCACTAGATATATATCATTTTTCCTAATAATTTTTTTGTCCAATAATCCGCACGCTCTCTACATTTAGACCAAATTCAACTAAGCATAATTATATCTGAATCCGGAAAAAATTAAAATTAGTGCTTGCATTTTTTCGTCCGATATGTATAATTGCATCTTGTCGGTATTCTTCCGACTAGTATCACGGGAATTCTCCCGATGAGTACCCATTTTATTAAGACATGTGGCAGGGCGCCATTCTCTTTGTTGTGTCCTGACTACAAAAACAGGACAAAAAAGAGAAAGGGAAAGTGTTATGAATCTTAAGGGAAAATGGAAAAAACAGAACAATTCGGTGAAGCTTCTTTTGAAGAAGCTAAGGAGGCACGACACCTTTGTGGTGGCAGTAGCAGTAGTGCTTGCGCTGTGCCTGTGTGGGGGTCTGATCTACATCAGTACTCCGGTCGTGACAGCAACTGCAAAAGAGGAGCTCGAAGAGAGCGAGAGACAGAACAGCGAGAAGACAATTGAGAAGCTGGACGAGCTTGGAAACTATCTGGACGGACTTGATAAGTCCATAACCGAGAACAGGAACAACGTCAATAAGTTCTACAATGAGACAGGTGATGCGGCTGAAAGAAACGACAAGAACGCTGAGAAGATCACGAACAACGTCAACGACAAGATCTCAGGGCTTGGCAAAGACCTTGGCGACATCCACAAGACCATCGCTGATACAAAGGCAGACATAGATGACCTGAAGAAAGTGGTTGAGAAAGAGGGGCTCGATTCAGACAAGAAGATCACAGAGAGATTTCAGGCAATCTCAGGTGAACTTGATGAGATCAGCAGACAGAACAAGGATGCCAGCGACACTGCAAAGAATCTGATGGAGGACATTCAGGATCTTCTCAAAGAGGGCAATGATAAGCTGGCAAAAGACATTACAGAGAAAAATGACAATCTCAGAAAAGAAATCTCTGACCAGAACACAGAGCTTAATAACAAGGCTGAAGCAAATTCAAAGGCTATTTCAGATAAGATCGATGAAAAGACAACTGGTATTTCTGATAAGCTTGATGAAAAGACTCAGGGGATTTCTGAAAGAATCGATGATACTTCAAACAGTATTTCAGATAAAGTAGATAAAAAGACAGATGATCTCTCTGACAAAGTAGATGAGAAGACCGGAAGTCTTTCAGATAAGGTTGATGAGAAGTCTAAAGACCTTTCGGATAAAATGGACGATAATACCAGGAATCTGTCCGACAAGTCAGACGAAAATACAAAGAGTCTTTCAGACAAGATTGATGAGACGACACAGGGACTTTCGAACAAGATTGATGAAAAGACAGGCAGCCTTTCGGATAAGGTCGACGAGAAGTCTCAGGAGCTTTCAGACAAGGTTGATGAAAAGACAAGCAGCCTTTCGGATAAGATGGACGAGAATACAAAGAGCCTGTCCGACAAGTCAGATGAGAACACAAAGAGCCTGTCCGACAAGTTAGATGAGAACACAAAGAGTCTGTCTGACAAGTCAGATGAGAATGCAAAAAATCTGACAGATAATATAAATGAAAAGACCCAGGGACTCTCAGATAAGGTTGATGACAAGTCCAAAGAACTCTCCGATAAGATCGATGAAAAGACAGACAGCATTTTTGAGAAGATCGATGATACCAATAAGGAACTGACATCAAAGATTGATGATAAGTCAGGCGAGCTCTCTGATGAAATGAATAAAAACACATCAGATATAAAAACAACTCTTTCAGGTACAATTGATGAGAAGACCTCAGGTTTGTCAAAAGAAATGGCTGACTACTATAAAGAACTTGCTCTTGTATTAGAGAAGACAAACGAGAGTCTGTCTGAGCAGAACGACGCCATGATCAAGGCTTTCCAGAAGGACATTGCTGAACTCAGTGCAGATATTGAGAAGTACTATGAGGCTCTCAGTGCAGCTCTCGCGGGAGTTAATGACAGCATTGACAACGTGGATAAAGGAATCAGTAACGTCAATACAAGTATCAATGGCGTAAACAACAGCATCAACGGAGTTAACAATAATATCTCAGGCGTTAATAACAATTTAAACAGCGGAATTAGTGATGTGAACAAGAATATCACCGGAGTAAATAACAGCCTGAGCAACAGCATCAATGGAGTAAACACAAATATTTCCGGTGTAAACAAAAGCATATCTAATGTAAATACCAGTATTAACGGTGTGAAAGATAATATCACCGGCGTTAATACCAATATCAACACCAGTATTTCAGGTGTGAACAGCAACATAGCAAAAGTGAACAGCAACATTGATGACAAGTTCAGTTCAATGAATTCTTCTGTTCAGAGCGACGTTAACGCTTTGAAATCGTATATCGGTACCGAGATGAAGAGTGTAAATGGCAAGATCGACCAGGTTTTTCAGCGTGTGAGTAATGGAAAAAAGCTTCTGGCATCCGCATTGCTCACTAAAGGTGTTAAGGTAAAAGAGGATGCCACATTTGCAGAGTTTGCCAAGGCTATTCAGAATATCCCAACCAGGATTGAAGTGGATGATATGCCCGGAAAAGTAGAGTATGATTATCACTACCACAAAGATGGTACTGGAAAAAAGGTCAATAAGGACATGGTGAGTGTTAGCAACAAGGGAGGATGTTATACACAGGCTGTAAAACATAAGCACTCAAGCGACTGCTATGAGACCATAACTACTTATTATTATCTGACTAAACTGGATACTACTGAAGGAACATATGCCGGTGTGGAGAATGGAGAACAAGTCAACAAGTACAAATGTAATTATTGCGGTCTTGAGTTTATTAACAGCAATTCGTCCCATCAGGAAGTTACAACAGATAAAAAAGTGTATGATGCCAGAAGTAGAAAGAAGATCAAAGAGGTACAAGAAAACAAGCTTGTCTGTGGCCACAAGGAAGGTGAACTGATGGGGTATTCAAAAAAGTGCACTTATACTCACGGACAGGTTGTATCAGCGACAGTGACATTTGAAGGTGCTGCAAAGAACAACACAACTGTTAAGACCAAGTCCAATATTTCAGAATCCAAACTGATGATATCAAGGAGTATCATTGACTTTGATTTTGATGATTATGCTACATCCGGCGATTTTGAGGATGATGAGGATATGGATTTTTGGGATATGTCAGATGAGGATGCTCTTGTGTCCGGGCTGAATGTGTCCGGCAATAGATATACAATCCTGGAACTGGATGATTTTGAGCAAGCTGGAATATCTGAAGAAGATGAGAATGTTGATGCGGACGAGGCTGATTTGGCAGATGCCCTTGAAGAGTCTGACTCAGAGAGCGATGTTAATAATGCTATTGTAGAACTTGACGTTGAAAATAATGATGATGCTGACAATACAGGCGATATCGCTGATGAAGAAGATGTTGCAGACAGCGATAAAGCTGGGCAGAATGAGGAGAATTTAGAGGATTTGTTTGAGGATGATGAAGCAGCAGGAAAAGAAGCTGCAGATGAGAATGTAAAATCATCTGATGATAATGTGGAGGCAGAGAATTCCTCTGATTCTTCACAAGATGAATCATCCAATGATGAGCCTTCCGATTTGGAAGAAGATTACGTTGACTCTGATGATTCCTCTGACAATGAGGAAGAAGAGGCGTATGAAGTAAATGATTCTGATTCAGAGGATACCCAGAGTGAGAACGTGGATTCTTTTGAGCAGGATGATAATATGGATTCATGCGATACTGAAGACGATTCTGCCGGCGATGAAGAGCAGCTTACAGAATCCGATGACAGTGCAATTGAACCTGGCAATCAGGAAGACGTTTCTTGACATTAAACTTCTGTCTGCATAGAATTAGTTGTTGTAGTGGTTAATAAAGCACGCGCAAAGTGCAGATTGGAGTAGAAATGACAAAGATAGACATAATTTCCGGCTTTCTTGGAGCCGGTAAGACTACACTTATAAAGAAGCTTCTTAAGGAAGCTCTGGCAGGTACAAAGGTTGTTCTCATAGAGAATGAATTTGGTGAGATTGGAATCGATGGCGGATTTCTGAAGGAGTCCGGGATTGAGATTACTGAGATGAATTCAGGATGTATCTGTTGCTCACTGGTGGGAGATTTCGAGACATCCCTCAAGCAGGTTATGGAGCAGTACGCACCTGAGAGGATTCTCATTGAGCCCTCAGGTGTTGGCAAGCTTTCAGATGTAATGAGAGCTATTCAGAATATTGCTGATTCTGATGAGAATATGGAACTCAACAGCGCAGTTACTGTTGTGGATGCCACCAAGGCCAAGGTTTATATCAAGAACTTTGGTGAATTCTTCATCAATCAGATTGAGAATGCCGGAACTATAATCCTTACAAGATGTGACAAGGCTGATCAGGCCAAGATTGAGACAGCAGTGGAGCTTATCAGGGAGCACAACGACAAAGCAACCATCATCACAACACCACTTGATCAGATCACAGGAAAAGAGATACTGGATACCTTTGAGGGTAACAACAACCTGGAGGCAGAACTCCTTAAGATGGTGATGGAGCAGAAGCATGAGCACCACCATCATCACCATGATCATGGCAGCCACAAGACAGTAGCTGAAGATGGTTCTGTAATCTATAGTGCAAGTCACGACCATGACGATCATGACCACGATCACGATGACCATGACCATGAGCATGAGCATCATCATGACCACGATGACCATGACCACGATCACGAGCATCATCATGACCATGACCACGAGCATGAGCATCATCACGACTACGATGACCATGACCACGAGCATGAGCATCATCACGACCACGATGACCATGACCACGAGCATGAGCATCATCACGACCACGATGACCATGACCACGAGCATGAGCATCATCACGACCACGATCATGACGAGCATGAGCATCATCACGACCATGATGACCATGACCACGAACATGAGCACAATCACGACGATCATGACCATGAACATCATCACGACCACGATCATGACGAGCATGAGCACCATCATCACCACCACGACGCTGATGATGTATTCATGAGCTGGGGTATGGAGACTCCTCTCAAGTATACTAAGGAAGAGATCGAGGGTATGCTTGCCGTTCTTGAGGATGAAGAGAAGTACGGAATCGTCCTGAGAACAAAGGGCGTAGTGCCTTCACCTGACGGAACCTGGATCGAGTTCGACTATGTTCCCGGTGAAGCTGATGTCAGAACAGGCTCTGCAGATGTTACCGGAAAGTTCTGTGTGATTGGTTCAGAACTCAAAGAGGACAATCTCCAGAAACTGTTCAGGAGACTCTGATGAATGATAAGGAGAAATAAGTTGAAACCCGTATATATAATTAATGGATTTCTGGATGCCGGTAAGACGGACTTTTTCAGATATACAATCGGCCAGCCCTATTTCAGGACCAAGGGGAAGACTCTTCTGATAGTTTGTGAAGAGGGCGAGAATGGCTATTCTGAAGCACTTCTTAAGAGTACCAAAACTGAAATTGAGTACATTGAGGATGAAGAGGACTTTAATCCCGATGCTCTCATAGCTCTTGATGCCAAGCATAATCCTGAGAGAATCCTGATCGAGTACAACGGTATGTGGAACTTCAAGAACATGAAGCTCCCAGTAATGTGGAATCTTGAGCAGCAGATCACCGTCATCGATGCTTCCAGTTTTGAACTGTATTTTAGCAATATGAAATCTCTTTTGGCAGAGCAGATAAGAAACTCAGATCTGATACTGTTTAACCGCTGTGATGGTCTGGGAGATAACCTTCCTGCATATAAGAGAAATGTTAAGGCCATCAATCAGAAGGCAGACATCATCTTCGAGGATATGAACGGTGAGGTTGATGTTACACTGGACGAGGACCTGCCATTCGACCTTAACCAGGATCCGATCGAGCTTACTAATTATGGCTATGGCATGTTTTATCTTGATGCCTTGGACCACGTTGAGAGATATGAGGGCAAGAACGTAAGATTCAAGGGTATGGTTCTTAAGCCCCCGGAATTTCCTGAGAACCGGTTCGTGCCGGGCAGAATGGCAATGACCTGCTGTGCCCAGGACATGCAGTTTTTGGGATTTGCATGCGAGTACGTGGGCACTCCTGATCTTAAGGAGAAAGACTGGGTTCAGGTAACTGCCAGGGTTGTCAAACAGTATGTTCCTGAATATCAGGGCGAAGGTCCCGTGCTGGTTGCAACCAAAGTTGAATCGACCTCAGAACCCGAAAACCCCGTGATTGATTTTTCCAATCCGGAGCAATGAGTTGGAGATTTTTTCATGTTTAATTATCAGCCGTTACAGTGGCTATTTCTATTTTATTTTTACAGCTTTTTTGGGTGGTGCTTTGAGTCCACCTACGTCTCAGTTTCAGAAAAACGTCTGGTAAATAGAGGGTTCATGCGTGGACCCTTTTTGCCGTTATATGGCAGCGGTGGCATCATGATGCTGGTAGTGTCAAAGCCTTACTATGACAACATACTTCTGGTCTTCATCGCCGGATGCATTGGAGCCACGGTTCTTGAACTTGTTACGGGTGTAGTAATGGAGGCTCTTTTCAAGGTAAGATATTGGGAATATTTCCACAAGAAGTTCAACTTCAAGGGCTATATTTGTCTTGAGTCGTCCCTGGTATGGGGCTTTTTCACGGTTGTCTTTACCCATTATCTGCAGGTTCCCGTGGAAAAACTGATTCTGATGATTCCTTACAATATTCTTTCCGTGGTGACAGTAGCAATAACAGTTATAATGAGTGTCGATTTTGCCGTGGCATTCAAGACTGCACTGGATATTAGAGACGTGCTTGTCTATATGGAGAAGGCCAAAGCTGAGATGCAGAGGATGCAGAAGAGACTTGATGTCATTATCGCATTTAAGGGTGAGGAAGTCCGTGAGAGTATTGAGGCCAAAGTTGAAGGCTTAAGTAACACCGCACAGGGTATAACCAGCAAGGCGTATGCTCTCGGCTCTGGCGTAGGAAACGGAATAGGAGCAATCGGAACCGGAATAAGCAACAGACTGGATGCCATCAGCGGAAGTCTGGAGAAGTCATTTGGTGTGGTAAAAGAGAAGATGAAGCTGGATCCTGCTTCATATGTCGGAAATGCCAGAGAGGAAGTTTTAGAGCTCTATGCTAAATACCGCGTAATGATGGCAAGGATAACGCCACATCCCGTAAAGAACTTTTTTGAGTGGTACACAGAGCGCACCATCAATGGAAATCCTACAATGACATCCATGGATTACACAACAAGTTTTGAAGAAGTAAAAGAGATGACCAGAAAGGCCAAGAGAATGGCGAAAGAGGGAGAACAGTGATTCCCCCTCTTTTTTATTTTACAGAACCTCCAAAAGTGAATCAATAAGAGCTTTTACATTTATGGGTTTGGCCACATGACCGTTCATGCCTGCTTCAAAGGCTTTTTTGCGATCCTCGTCAAAGGCGTTGGCAGTCATTGCCAGAATCGGGATAGAAGCATGCTTCTGATCGTCAAGTAGTCTTATTTTTCTTGCGGCGTCGTATCCGTTCATCACAGGCATCTGAACATCCATCAGCACTGCATCATAGTATCCGGGGGTGGAGGCTTCAACCATACTTACCGCCTGAGAGCCGTCAAATGCTTCTTCGACTATGAATCCTGACCGGCGAAGGATTGCTTTTGCTATCTCTCTGTTGGTGGGCATATCATCAACCAGAAGAAGTCTCTTTCCGGTAAAATCAGTTTCAGTGTTAGTGACAGGTTTTGCCTTGGCATGTCTTGTGTCTTCCGAAGATATGTCAAACTCTGTGACAACTGTGAATTCTGTTCCTTCCCCGGGAGCAGTTACCACATCTATTGTTCCTTTCATCAGATCAACAATTTTACGTGTTATTGCCATACCCAGGCCGGTGCCTTGTATTCCGCTTACAGTAGAGTTTTTCTCGCGTTCAAAGGCTTCAAATACACGGGTTGCAAACTCCTCTGACATTCCGATTCCGTTGTCTTTTACATGGAATTCATAGGTTTTGCGCTTGGGGGTATCAGTGTCTTTTTCCAAAGCCCTGATTTCAATCCGGCCATTATCAGGAGTGTACTTGACGGCGTTACTAAGGAGATTGAGCAATATCTGTTTAAGTCTGAGCTCATCGCAGATAACACTCTCATTTTTAATGCCGGTCATATCTATGGTCAAATCCTGATTCTTGGAATTTGCCAGGTTGCGGACCATCTCAGCGGAATCTTCTACAATCTGGGTAATGTTGCATGGACTGTTGTCCAGTTCTATTTTTCCGCTCTCAATCCTGCTCATCTCAAGCACATCATTTATCAGCGACAGAAGATGATTGCTGGACATGAGTATTTTCTCAAGATACTGACCGGTCTGTTCTGGATCGTCAGTGCTCTGTTTTGCAAGGTTTGTAAAGCCGATGATGGCATTCATGGGCGTCCTGATATCGTGGGACATGTTGGACAGGAATGCTGTCTTGGCTTCGTTTGATGCTTTTGCCTGTTTAAGTGCTTCTTCAAGAACTGCGTTTTGTTTTTCCTGTTCAAGCCTTATCTCAGTGGTATCAGAGATCAGCAGGGCGTAAAACATGGTCTGCCTGTCGGCGGCATAGAACGTAAAACGTTTGTAAATAAGGCCTTCATCGGTGTG
>JAEEGL011596541.1_pt1 | contig 10695 bp, 6 predicted proteins | sample 9134231 | NCBI WGS metagenome assembly JAEEGL01 (sample SAMN16246548, study PRJNA631951) | gut metagenome | biome: gut microbiome; feature: rumen; material: fiber-attached | host: Bos | place: Iran: Karaj | collected 2018-10 | reverse complement strand
GGCTACAATTTCGACCAATGCGGTTTCCCCCACGAGGAGGAAGAAATCCTGTCGCCCATGGATTTAATCCAGCGCTACCAGGAGGAACGCGCCTCATTAAACGCCGAAATCGACCGCGTATTGGGGGATATTGAACGTGCGATTGGCGAACCTAGAGACGTGCTATAGCACGTCTCTACGGTTCGCCCGCTGGCTATGCGCGTGCGCGCATACGCCAGCGCATTCGGCCTATCGGCGTTGCCGATACGGCCGAATAAACACGTGATTAAATGTACGCAAATCCCCAAATGAATGGATAACCATCATGCCGTTTAACCCGATTTTATTTAATGAAAAATACCGCATTCCATCGGCACGCGCCGAATGGTGGGAATATTTCGAAGGCATTTATTTCGTTACAATCATGACGAAAAATCGACGTTATTATTTTGGCAAAATCACTCATAATCCCCAAACACGCCAAAATGAAATGCATTTTTCGAAATTGGGGGAATATGTGCATGAAACGATTTCGAAAATATCGGATCATCAATGGTATGCCTACGTACCCGTATGGACCGTGATGCCCAACCACATACATTTGATTGCATTAATTGATAACCGCGGACGCAATAATGCCAATATCACGGCTACCGACGGTATATGTTCCGCCGACGACGGCGGAAACGACGGCGATTCTATGCCCAAATATGAAAGAGACGTGCGATCGCACGTCTCTACTGACACAAATCCCGTAATTGCACAAACTACTGGCCCAAATCCCGTAATTGCACAAACTACTGATATCGCTTTACCAATACATAACGATTCTGACCCAAATCCCGTAATTGCACAAACTACTGATATCGCTTTACCAATACACAACGTTTCTGACCAAAATCCCCTAATTGCACAAACGCTTGCAAATTCTGGTGCGCCATCTGGCGATCGACGCACTCCGGAATTTATGGCATCCATTGCTCCAAAAACGGGTTCATTGGCCCTGGTTATTGGCCATTTAAAACGCGCGGTAACAAAATATGCGCATGATAATAATATCGAATTTGCCTGGCAACCACGCTTCCACGATGAAATATTAAAGGATCAACGCGCCTTTGATGCCGTTCGACGATACATCGATAATAATGTGGCCAAATGGCATACCGATCATTTACATTTATGATTCCCCGCATTCCGCATGATTCCCCGCATTCCGCATGATTCCCCGCATTTCTCCAGATCCCCCAAAAGTACAGACGTGCTATAGCACGTCTCTCCAGTTCCCCGATTTCCCAATCCCCATTGGCCCCCACCGCACACCATAAGGCTCTCCCCTATGACCCCACAGCAACTCAAATCCTCCATCCTCCAACTCGCCATCCAGGGCAAACTCGTGCCCCAAATCCCCGCCGAAGGCACAGGCGAGGAACTCTATCAGCAGATACAGAAAGAAAAACAGGCCCTGATCAAATCCGGCAAAATCAAAAAGGAAAAGCCCCTGCCCCCGATTGCAGAAGACGAAATCCCATTTGAGATTCCCGAAGGATGGCGGTGGTGTAGGTTAAATGAAATTGGTGTTTTTAGCAGCGGAAAAACTCCATCAATGATGAATCCGAACAATTGGACTAATGGTACTGTATCTTGGATTACATCAAAAGACATGAAGAAAAAGTATCTATCCTCATCTGAAATACTTATTACAGAGCAAGCAGCATCTGAAATGAAGTTGTATCCAATGGGAACAATGCTAATGGTTGTTCGAAGTGGAATCTTAAAACGATTATTACCATTAGCAATTCTCACAAAAGAAAGTACTATTAATCAAGATATTAAAGCATTTTCTTTGTATTTACCTGAAATTATTGAATTTATATACAACACGCTTAAAGGTTTCGAACCAATAATATTACATTCTTACATTAAACAGGTTACAACTGTTGATAGTTTAAAATTTGACGAATTACAATCAATGCCCATCCCCCTCCCGCCCCTCGCCGAACAACGCCGCATTGTGGCGAAAATCGAAGCGCTCATGCCGCTAATCGACCGCTACGACAAGGCATGGACGCAGCTCGAAGCGATCCAAAAGAAATTCCCGGGCGACCTAAAGAAATCGATTTTGCAGATGGCGATTCAGGGCAAACTCGTGCCCCAAATCCCCACCGAAGGCACTGGCGAGGAACTCTATCAGCAGATACAGAAAGAAAAGCAGGCCCTGATCAAATCCGGCAAAATCAAAAAGGAAAAGCCCCTGCCCCCGATTGCAGAAGACGAAATCCCATTCGAGATTCCCGAAGGATGGCGGTGGTGTAGGTTGGGAGAGATCTTCTATATAATAAGGGGGTCTTCCCCTCGTCCCAAAGGAAGTCCATTATATTGGTCAAAAGATAATACAAAATATAATTGGATTACAATAAAAGATATGACCTGCAATTCTCATGATGGTATCTTAACAAACACTTTCGAATTTTTAACTTTAGAAGGTGCAAAATTAAGTACTTATGTTAGTTCTGGTGAACTTATAATTGCAGTAAGTGGCTCAACAACAGGTAAAAATTGTCTTTTAGGTATTGATGGGTATATTTATGACGGTTTAGCTGCGGTGTTGAATAAAACACAAATAGTATCTCAAAAATTTCTTAAGACTTTTTTTGATTGGATTTATGAAAGATTGAATTCACAAAAAATAGGTAGTGCCTTTCCGAATATAAATACTGATATCTTAAAAAACACATTATTTCCCCTCCCGCCCCTCGCCGAACAACGCCGCATTGTAGCGAAGATCGAAGAACTACTGCCGCTATGCGATCACCTAAAGAAGCCCGGAGGGCTTCAATGTTTGTAGCCCCCGGTTGGCGCAACGCGCCTACCGGGGGATCAATAGATCCAACGACCACAGGAACCCCGTTAGGGGTTCAATGTTAGGAGAACCCGAATGCCCAATACATACACACAAATTCAAATCCATTACATTTTCGCCGTTAGCAATCGTTAAATATAACGTTGAACCCCTACGGGGTTCATGTCTTATGGATAATCTCGATCCCCCGATAGGCGCTGCGCGCCAATCGGGGGCTACAAATATAGAACCCCTAACGGGGTTCATGTTAGAGCATTCCCAACTGTGCGCGCGTGCACAACACGCGCCCAGTTACCCCGGCTGGCCATCAGCCTGACGAGGGACACTCCCTCTCCACACTGGAGAGGTGCCGCGATAGCGGCGGGTGAGGTCATGGAGCCGCTACAGCAAACAATTGCTAATTGCACATTGCTCATTGCTAATTGAAAAAGGGCGAGTTATGGTCACTGGCTGGGGGATGTCTCAAGGAGGTGACGTCATGGGTGAGCACAGTATCAATGCGTTGTCGGTAGAATCAGTTTATGCCGAGATCAGGTCGGCATTGCTCAACGCCCGCAATCATGCGTATCGTGCGGTGAATGCAACGATGGTGCAGGCTTACTGGAACATAGGCCGGATTATCGTCGAGCATGAGCAGAATGGTAAGACACGGTCTGAATACGGCAAACAGCTCCTGCAGCAGCTTTCGCAGCGGCTGACCACCGAGTTCGGCAAGGGATTTTCAGTGCGAACACTACAGCAGCTAAAGAAATTTTACGCTCTGTTTCCAATTGCGAACACACTGTGTTCGCAATTGACATGGTCGCACTATCGTCTGTTGCTTAAGGTCGAAAATGAGTCCGCCAGAACCTGGTACATGAACGAGGCTATCGCTTCGGCCTGGTCGAGCAGACAGCTCGATCGACAGATTTCGACACTCTACTACGAACGCCTTCTGGCCAGCCGAGATAAAGCTCCTGTAAAACAAGAAGCTGAAGAAAAAATATCACACCTTAATGCTGAGGATTTTATTAAGGAGCCATATGTACTGGAATTCCTTGATCTAAAAGATTACCCCGCACTTCGGGAAACAGAACTGGAACAAGCTCTCATTGACAGAATACGCGACTTTTTGCTTGAACTTGGACGAGGGTTTTGCTTTGTGGCAAGGCAAAAACTCATGCGCTATGACGATGAAGATTTTTATATTGATCTCGTATTCTATCATAGCATTCTAAAATGCCATGTGTTGATCGATTTAAAAATTGGAAAGCTGTCTCATGCCGATGTCGGGCAGATGGATAGCTACATTCGTATGTTCGATGACTTGTATAAAAATGATGATGACAATCCAACAATTGGGTTAATACTATGTTCTCAAACAAATGATACTGTCGTGAAGTACTCCGTTTTGAATGATGCAAAGCAGATGTTTGCCTCCAAATATATTCTCACACTTCCATCTGAGAAGGAATTGCAAACTCAGATAGAGAAAGATCGCAAAGCAATTGAAAATTCGTTCAAAGAAACATAGCAATTAGCAATTATGGGCAGACCGACTAATTAGGAATTAGGAATTAGGAATTAGGAATTAGCAATTAGCAATTTGGACAGGATTTAGCCATTAGCAAGCGAGCGGCTGGAAGCCGCCGTATTCATTACCGTGGGTGTACGCGATAGCTCGCGCCCGGTTACCCCGTCTGGCCATTGGCCAGACGGGGGACACATCGTGACCAACAAAGGAACCCCAATGAACACACAGGAATTCGTAAAAAAATACGCCATCAACCGCCAAAACACCGACTCGGTCAAATGGGACGGCATGGCTAAATCCTTCGACGGCAGGAACGATCTCATTCCCATGTGGGTCGCCGATGCCGATTTTAAATGCCCCGACGAAGTCGTCAAAGCTGTCCATGATTTTGCCGACCTCGGGGTTTATGGCTATACGCTTGCCCCACAAACCTATAAACAGGCATTCATCGAATGGGAAAAGACCCGGCATCATTTCGAATGCAAAGAAGAGTGGATTCGATTTGTTCCCGGTGTCGTTTCGGGACTCTATATCGTCATCAAGGCACTCACCAATCCCGGTGATGCCGTCATCATTCAAACCCCGGTGTATTATCCGTTTTCGGATTCGGTCAAGAATACCCATCGAAAACTGATTACCAGTGAACTCGTGGACAATCACGGCCGATACGAAATGAATCTCAAGGATTTCGAACAAAAAATCATCGAGAATGATGTCAAACTCTATATCCTGTGCTCTCCGCACAATCCGGTGGCCAGAGTATGGACAGAGCAGGAGCTCATCAAAGTATTTGATATCTGCCAAAAACACGATGTCATCATCGTTGCGGACGAAATCCATCAGGACCTGATTTTTGGTGATAACCAACAGACGACGGCGCCCATCGTCGCCAACGGGAAATACATCGATCATATCGTCATGCTTACGGCGGCTTCCAAGACCTTTAATATCGCCGGTCTGCAGAATTCTTTTCTCGTCACCGCTTCGCCTGAACTCGGTGAAAGGCTCGACGCAGAACTCAAATATGATGCGCTCGTTTGGGGCAATCCATTTGGATATCGCGCGGCCGAAGCCGCCTATCGGCACGGGCATGAATGGCTCGATGCCTTTTTAAAGGTCATTGCGGAGAACTATCAGTCTTTGAAAATGATTCTGGCGCAGGATGACCGCATTCATGTCTATCCGCTCGAAGGCACCTATCTGTGCTGGGTCGATCTGAGAGATTGCGTGCCTTTGGATGATGTTCACCGCGTCGTGCAGGATATTGCCGGCATCGCCGTCGATTACGGGGAATGGTTCGGTGACTGCGGCAAGGGATTTATCCGCATCAATCTGGCCACAGTTCCCGAACGCGTGCTGGATGTGGGAAACAGATTGCTGAATGCAGTAAAGCAGCGTTGAACCATCGTGGATATCGCTTCCAACCGAAGCGTTATGATGTGACGGCTTATGGCCTGTGGTCTGGAATCTGAGGTACTCTGGTTCCCAGCCATAAGCCATAAGCCATATGTATTCGCGCTCTTATAGAACCATACATTTGTATGGCTGTTCAATTATGCTTCTTGTGCTTCGCTTTTCGGTTCTTCTGGTTTTGCGTTAAACCACGCCAGCACTTTTTTAATGGACTTGTCGTGCAGTTTTCTGAACAGAACGAGGGCCACAATCGAACCGATCATGCACATGAACATATCTGTCTGTGTATCCCAGATATAGCCCTGAGTGCCCAGAAATGCCTCGGTATCTTCGGGATTCGACAGCGAAGCCAGCCATTCGATGATTTCATAAATGGCCGAAATCATCATTGCAATGCTGAAGCAATTGAAATTTAACCACTTGCCGTCTTTTAGCGGCGAAGTTCTCAGCATGATTTCGCGGGCATAGAGCGCAGGACCAAATCCCTGCATAAAATGCCCAATTTTATCATAATTGTTTCTCGACCATCCAAAGACCTGCGACATCCACTCGCCCAACGGCGCATTGGCATACGAATAGTGGCCGCCATACACGAGAATCATCATGTGTATAAATATCAATCCGTATAAGAAATTGGACAGCGGGAATCTTTTATAGGTAAGAATGAGGATCGGAAGCGCGATCATCGCTGGCGCACATTCCAGAACCCACGTCAGACGGGTATCGCGAATATCAAATGCCAGAATTGTAAACAGGATAAGGAACAGGATGAGAACAATTCCCGGGAATAACAGGTGTGGGTGTTTTTTTACAAATTCCATAGAATGCAGGCTCCATCGTTTGGTTGTATGGTGTTTATGAATGGCAGAGACGATCTGCGGAACGACTGAATAAAAGAAGTATGACGGCCCGTATTCGCGGCGCGAATAGGGCCGGCGCGCGTGGCGTATCGGCGCAGCCGATAGCCACCGCCACCACTCGCATTATAAGATGCATCATTTGATAGATGGCAGGTCTTGCTCGGTTTCGGTTGTGATTCGCTGCCCCTCGCCATTGATGATATAGGCGGCTGTATCGCGTTTGACACCAAAGACGGGATCGTAGCTGACTGCAGTCGAAACAGAGGTGGAACCGAGATGATAGTCCAGCTCGGCGCCTACATCAGACGATTCGACAGACATATCGTAGACATTGACGGTGCCTTTGAGGAAAAAGCCAGCCGTCACGCCGGCCCCCTGAACATTGACCGCACCGGCCTCGAGATCGGCTGCAGCAGACAGACCTACCTGACCGTATAAATACAAATCTCCGCTTTGAGGATCGAATCCGCCCTTGATACCACCGAGAATCCAGCTGACGCCGAGCTCTGTTTTGCCCGTGGCTGCATCCTGTTGAAGTGAAAACAGCTTGCTCAGTTTAACTTTTATCCCCGGTTTGACTGGGGCTTCATGAATGCCTTCGACTGTTGTGACCGACTCCGGTTCATCGTCGTCATCGTCATCATCGGCGGGAGAATTGGGGTTGCTGTCTGTGGCAAAGACCTCGGCCATTTCTTCGTGACCCGGCCGCAGAACGATATTCAGCTCGGCCCCATCATCCTTTGGGGCTTGTTCTTCATTCTGATTGGCTTGCGCGTTATCCTGTGTTCCAGGCTGCTCATCTTCTGTTTTTTTATAGACTTTTTGGGCAGTTGCAACGACGTCTTTGGGGCGCGGAACATCGATTCGGACGACGAGCCTTGGTTTGGGATCTTTCCCCATACCGGTGATTGGCAGTTCTGTAATTTTGGGATATTTGGCGGTTGCGTTCGACTTGGTCACATATTTTTCGAGACTGGTTTTAAACTCGACGTTGTTCATGTGCCCGCTGAATGTCAGGCCCCCCCAGACGTTCGAGAGCAAACCAATCATCGCATTGGTGACGCCCGCAGCCATCGGGAAATAGCTTAAAATAGAGACGGCAAGCACATTGCGGCGATCGTGATGGCGATTATATACTTTGTCGTCCGCAATGAGTCCGAGGATATTGTTTGTCACCAGCCAGTAGTGTTCCGCCAGCATGATTGACTCTTTATATCCCTCTGCCATGATCGGATTGAATGGGCAAAAACGCTCACTCATCTTGTTGACCTGGTCTTCTGTATATTTGCGGTCTGCCAGCGGACTTCCGTTGTCGATCAGATTAGACAACATCGCAACAACGCCGCCGATGGGATTGTTGTCGAATTGTTTGGAAAACGCATCCGTCCGTTTGGTGAGGTCATCCATGCTCTTTTCGATGGCACCCACAAAATATTTGTCTGCTGGTTTTAAATAATATTGTTCTGTAAGATTTGTATAATTATAGAATGTATAATCATATAAAATATTGAGCCAGAATTCTTCCTGTTCGTAATTCTGCTCACCGTAAGTCACTTTTTCTGCATTTTCGCCGGTCTCACTTTTCCCAACAAGTCCTTTCAGCAGTCCGAGAACATCGATATTGCCTTCTTCGTCGACATTGTTCTTCAAATTGTTAAGATTTTTGGAAAGACTTTTGCCGTCGATGCCGTGGCTTTTAAGGAGATTGTTAAAGGATTCGCTTTCGAACAGTTTGTCGAAGTTGATGGAGTCCCCTTGAACGACTTCATTCAAATCGATGTCACTGAACATCGTTTTGACGAGAAAGGTGAGGTGATCCAGTGCGGCCGAAAGCGAAATACCGGCCGAACTGATGACCTGCGGGGCTGTTGTCGGCAAAAGCATTGTGCGGTCGGCCATGATCTGCTGGCCCACCGTATCCAGTGTCGGATCGAACGCAAGTCGCGTGCGTTTAAAGTCGGTGAGATGCTCATAGCCGTACTGTTTGAGAATGGGACCGGCAAATTTGATATATTGATTATATCCGCCTGCAAGCTTGATAAAACGATTATAGGCCTGTGTAATGACGGAGGTATAGCCTTCTTTGGCACCCTCGAGCATATACAGATATGCGCTGTTGAGATCGCCTTCGGCAAACGAAACGAGCATCATGCCCTGGTTTGCAGGACCGCCTCCGCCGCTCAATTGCAAAGCCTTATTAAACGCCTGGCGCGCTTTGGATATCTTGTTCAGATCGAGGTAAAGCATGCCGAGCGAGATGAGAATGGCTTCGTTATTCGGTTCCTGCTGAAGCGCAAACTTGAGCATTTCGAGTGCATCATAATCATTGTCACTTTGTCGCAGCAAATTGGCAATCAAAGTGGCCGTCGAAGCATTCTGGGTATTTTCTGCAGCCGAAAGCGATGCCAGTACGAGCGACAGATCGTAGTGACCATCGAGCATCATACCGACTGCCATATTGTGGAGTGTGATCGCTTCGATTGCCTGCGCATCATCCATGATATCGGCAGCCCACGCCGATGGAATCAGACTGCTCAGAAAACCGTTGTCCGAGTTTTCCTTGATGTCGTTGAGTGCTTTCTTAAACTCAGCTTCGGCATTTTCCGGTGTAAGCTTGATCTTTCCGGCATTGGCCAATGCGGTGAGTCGGTTGGCGGCACGCAATTCATCGACGACTTCGCGTTTCTGGTTGTCGAGTTTGCGATATTGCTCGCGATAGACATCGCGCGAGTACGCTTTAAAGGCGGCACGCTGAGCATCTGTGACAGCAGGTTTGTCTCCATCCGACAAAAGGATATCTTCCGGGAGCGTCTCGAGACTCGGGCCAAACAAGATGCCGTGCGTGAGCCGGGAAACCGCTCCCCGGTTAAAGAGCGCTACTGTGCCCACTATTGCCAGAATGACGAAAAGTATGATGACCACACGAAGCCATCGGCGTTTGCGCTTCGCTGGTTGCTGCGTGTCTGTTGTGCTGGCCATTATTGTTATCTCCATCAAATGAAGTCGCGGTTCACCATATACCATGCATGGGGAAAAGCGATAACAACAGATATCATTTTTTAATAAAAAAAAAAGAGACGTGCCGCAGACACGTCTCGGAATTATCTGTAAAGACGTGCAGCCCGCACGTCTCTTGTATATATCCTACAGCTTCCTTACATCGCAGAACACATCGAACAATCCCTGAACGCTCGACAACAGCGCCAGACGGTTCAGGCGGACGGCTTCGTTTTCGGCGTTGACCAGGACTGCGTCGAAGAAGGCATCGGCTGGAGCGCGAAGCGTCTCGAGTTTGGAGAGGGCCGAATCGAAGTCTTTGGCGTTCATGGCATCGCGGTAGGCCGCAGAAACGCTCGTGATCGCATCGTAGAACGCGTTTTCGGATTTGTCCTCGAAGAGTTTGGTATCGACGGCGCCGGTCTGTACATTGGCCTGACGCACGATGTTGGCGACGCGTTTGAAGGTTGTGGCGAGGCTTTCGAACATCTCGGATTTGCGGTGGCGCGAGAGGGTTTCGACGCGGCCAATGATGGCGGGCACATCGGCGAGCGGCGACACGGCCAGAACGGAATCGACGACTTCGGCTGCGTGGTTTTCGAGCAGCATGAAGCGCAGACGCGTTTTCATGAAGTCGAGGATTTGTGCGCAGAGCGCGGCATCGTCGGTCGTTTTGGGCTTTTCACCGAGACGTGCTTCGGTTTCGCGCACGCATGCGATCGCGGCTTTGACGACGGGTTCGAGGTCCATCGTCTGGTGATGCTCGCAGAGTGTGCGCATGATGCCATTGGCGCAGCGGCGCAGTGCGAAGGGATCGGCAGCACCGGTCGGGATGCGGCCGAGCGCGAACAATGCCGTGATCGTATCGACTTTGTCGGCGATGCCGGCGATGGCACCAGTTAATGTGGTGGCGACGGGCGCACCGGCCTGGCGCGGGCTGTAGGTTTCGCGGATGCCCGTGCAGACGTCGGCGGGCAGGCCTTCTTCGCGGCCGTAATAATCGCCCATCATGCCTTCGACTTCGGGGAATTCATAGACGACGTTCGTCGCGAGGTCGGCTTTGCAGAAATGCG
>JAEEGL011410452.1_pt1 | contig 10695 bp, 8 predicted proteins | sample 9134231 | NCBI WGS metagenome assembly JAEEGL01 (sample SAMN16246548, study PRJNA631951) | gut metagenome | biome: gut microbiome; feature: rumen; material: fiber-attached | host: Bos | place: Iran: Karaj | collected 2018-10 | reverse complement strand
TGCAATGGCCACTAAATGGAATGCTGCTTATGTAGCTATTGGGCTTGCTATAGTATTCTTTGTTCATTTATTTAAACAATATAATGTTAATTTAATTAAATTCTTTAAGAAGAAAATAACGATTAGTAATATAACAAAAGCCTTAACATTCTTTGCCTTTATACCAGTTTCTTTATATTATTTTGTTTTCTTAGTTATTAATAAGAATGTTGCTCATACAATAATAATTATTTATTATATACTACTAGCTTTAGTATTATTAATTAAGTTTTATGCCTTTATCTTTGAAGATAAAGAATTATGTAAAACACTTGGTATATGTGTAGTAGGATTTATTATAATACCAGTTGTTATTTATGTATTATGTTATGTATTAGTTCCAACAATTAGTTATTATGATGGAACATTAAAAGGTATTATTGATGCTAATAAGATGATGTATGATTATCATTCTGGATTAGATGCGACTCATCCATTCTCATCTAGTTGGTATCAGTGGCCAATAATGGCTAAGCCAGTTTGGTTCTATAGTGGAAATACAGTGTCTGGTTTAAGAATGACCATTACTGATATTGGTAATCCAGCTATTTGGTGGATGGGTATTGCCGGATTTATCTACTTAGTTATAAATGCAATTAAGAAAAGAGAAAAGGGTAGTATTTACCTTGTAATATTTATGGTTTCAACATTTGTACCATATGTCTTTATTGGTCGATTAATGTTTATGTATCATTACTTTATAACTATTCCATTCTTAATGTTAGGTATTGTATCCCTTATAAAATGGATTACTGAAAAAACTAAAAATGATAAAGTATATTATGGTTATATTGCCTTAATAATTATTATGTTTATTATCTTTTATCCAGTTATTTCAGCTACACCAATTAGTGGTGAATATATTGATTCATTAAAATGGTTATCTGGTTGGTATTTTTAATAGGAGTTAATTATGGCAAAGAAAGAAGAAAGTAAAAATATAATTTGGAATTTTGTTGAAAATCATACTAACTTAGTAGTTTTTGTAATTATTACGATACTTGCTGTATTAGTTAGATTATTAGTAGTAGAGTATTGTTCTGGTGACTATGAAATGTTTCTAAAACCATGGTTTGATGAACTTAAATCATATGGTGGTTTAGGTGGTCTTGCTCATGATATTGGTAATTATACACCAGGTTATATGACAATATTATCACTACTTACATATCTTCCAATTAAATCAGTTGTATCAATTAAATTAGTTTCATTTATATTTGATTTTATTGGTGCTTTTGCAATTATGAAAATAACTACTGAATTATTAAGTGATAAAAAATATAAAGATAAAATAGCGATGTTAATGTATGGAATTGCATTATTCTTACCAACAGTGTTATTAAATTCTGCTTATTGGGCTCAAAGTGATAGTATATATACAGCTTTTGTATTATTATCAATTTTATTCTTAATAAAAAATAATTTCAAAAAAGCTATTATCTTTTGGTCTATTGCTTTAGCATTTAAATTTCAAGCAATATTTATCTTTCCATTATTTGTATTAATGTATATCGCTGATCATAAAAATATTAAATTTAGATATTTTCTATTTATTCCACTAATTATATTTATCTTTAGTTTACCAAAAGTAATTTATTCAGGTGATTTCTTAGCTGGTTTTAAAATATATATTAATCAAGCTGGTACATATGATCAGTATATTACTTTGAATTTCCCAAATATTTATTCTATTTTCTTAGGTAGTACAGATGGTTATTCTAATTTAATTAATACCCCATTTAAAGAATTAGGTACAATTGGTATTATAGCTACTTTTACAATATTAGTAGTATTAGCTTATTTTGTATATACTAAGAAAATTAAATTTGATAAAAAAGCAATTATTGAATTTGGATTATTTTCAATACTAATAATGACGTTCTTCCTACCACAAATGCATGAGAGATATTTATTTATGGGAGATTTGATTGCATTATTATATTTGGTTATTAATCGAAAAAATTTCTATGTACCATTAATGATTGAATTTATTTCATTAAATGGTTATATGTATTTGTTATTCTCTGGTTTTGCAATTAATTTCTCAACACTTAGTATTGCATTCTTAGTATTAATGGCATTTTATACAAGAGATATTATTAGAAAATATTTTGACTATACACAATAGGAGTAATAATGATAGGAATTTTATATTATATTTATTTTTTAATTTTAGGATTTCTATATAGTAAGTATATTTTTAATAAGAACATCTATTTCCATATTTGGATGGGTGGAGTTATTGGAAATATACTTTTAATGGTGGGAATAATTATTCCATCATTTATCTTTGATTTTACTATTCTTAGTCATATTATATTATTTATTTTAGCTACTATTCCATTAGGTATTTTAATATGGAAAAAGGGTTTACCTGGTTTTAAAGAACAGTCTAATAAAAAAGAAGAAATGAATTGGAAAATATTTACTTTTTTAATACTTCCTATTTTCTTATTAATAGCTATTCTTTTAACTAATCATATCTTAGTACCAAATAGTAATGGTGGGGTATCTAGTGGACAATCTACTTATGGTGACCTTAATATGCATTTAGGGTTTGTTACTAGTATTTCTGAACAAAAAGTATTTCCACCTAATTATGTATTTTTATCTGATACTAAGTTAAACTATCCATTCTTAGTTAATTCATTATCATCTAGTTTATATAGTATGGGTACATCACTTAGATTATCTGTATTATTACCTAGTTATGTTATATGTTTATTGTTAGTAATGGGATTTTATTATTTGGCTTATAAGATTACGGATAGTAAGAAAGCTTCTATTTTAGCTACCATATTCTTCTTTATTGGTGGTGGATTTGGATTTATGTATTTCTTAGATGGTGCAAGAGGTAATATTTCATCATTTACTAGAATATTTACGGATTTTTATCATACACCAACTAATTATAATGAAATGAATATTAGATGGGCTAATCCAATATGTGATATGATTATTCCCCAAAGAACAACTATGGCTGGATGGTTTATGATTATGCCATGTTTATGGTTCTTGATTGATGGATGTAAAACAAATAGTAAAAAAAGTTTTATAATATTAGGTTTATTAGCAGCTTGCTTACCAATGATTCATACGCATACATTTATGGCTCTTGGTATTATTAGTATTGGAATGTTTCTATGTTATTTTATTAAGAGCAAAGAAAAAAAGAAAGTATTTAATAATTGGTTTATTTATGGATTAATAGTTTTATTACTTGGTGTTCCACAATTATTTATATGGACATTTAAACAAACAGCTGGTAATAGTAATTTTGTAAGATTCCATTTTAATTGGGTTAATGAAATGGATCCATATTTATGGTTTTATATTAAGAATTGGGGAATGGTAGCATTATTTACCATACCCGCTTATTTCCTTGCTAATAAAGATAATCGTAAATTAATATTAAGTGCATTATTATTATTTATAATAGCGGAATTCTTTGTATTTCAACCAAATTTATATGATAATAATAAATTATTCTTTATTGTATATATGATTTTTTTAATTAGTTGTTGTAATTGGTATATTCATATTCTTGATAAATTAAAAGGTGTTGGTAAATATTTTGTTTTAGTATTAATAATTATTTTATCAACATTATCTGGTATTCTTACTATTGGAAGAGAATGGCATAGTGGAGGAATGTATCAAACATTTGATAGTGATATGATTAAAATGAGTGAGTATATTAAAGAGAATACACCTAGTGATAAAGTATTTTTAACTAGTACAACTCATATTAATCCAGTTTCTACATTAGCTGGTAGAAATACTTATGTTGGTTCATCACTATATGTTTATTATCATGGATTAGGTGATGAATATGGTAAAAGAAGTAATGAAGTAGAATATTTATATAATGCTAGTTATGAAGATTTATTAGATTTCTGTAAGAATAATAATATTGAATATATTTATCTTGGTAGTAATGAAAAATGGTCATTAACTATTAATTGGGATACGTTTAATAAATTAGAAAAAGTTATTTCATTTGGAGAAGAAGAATTATATAAAATAAAATAGAAAGGGTAGAATATGAAGGCAAGTGATTATGATACAAAGCATATTAAAGTATTAGATGGTATAAGAGCTTTAGCTATTATGATTATCGTTTGGTATCATATATGGCAACAATCTTGGTTAATACCTAATATTGGAACAATTAGTTTAGATTTTATTCCAAGATATGGTTTTTTACTAGTAGATATGATGATTTTAATATCTGCGTTTTGCTTATTTATTCCATATGCAAGAGCAATGGTTTACAAAGAAAAGATGCCAAAAACCAAAGATTTTTATATTAAAAGAATGGCTAAAATATTTCCATCTTATTTTGCATCAATGATTATTATTATAATATTTCTAATTATAACTAATAAAATACAATTTAATACATTCTTTTTTAAAGATACAATAATGCATATATTCTTTGTTCATAATTGGTCTACTGATACTATATTATATACTAATTATATTGGTGCTTTATGGACAGTAGCTATTGAAGTACAATTCTATTTATTATTTCCAATTATAGCTAAATGTTTTACTAAAAAACCAACTCTTACATACGCAATAACAATGATTGTTGGTGTAATATGTTCTTGTATAATACAAACTACTGCTACTAATGAAACTTTACCTTATTATGTTAATCATTTTTTAACATTTATTCCGGTTTTTGCTAATGGTATATTAGCTTCTTGGTTTTATATAACTTATACTAAGAATAAAAAAAGAACTAATATAAGTGATATATCTTTTACTTTAATATCAATTATTTTATTATTATCTTATCGATATTTAATTAAGTCAATTGGTTTTAATAATGTACAAGAATGGCAATTAGTAAATAGATATTTTCTATCTTGGATATTTACTGGTTTTGTAGTTAGTACATGTTTATCTATTAAATTATATCGAAAGATATTTGATAATAAGATTATGAAGTTTATTGCTTTAATATCATTTAATTTATATATCTATCATTCATTTATAGCTATTAAATTAAAAGAGTTTAGAATACCTTTCTATAGTGGTGATACACCACCTAATATGACTGGTAATAGGACTTGGCAATGGCAGTATACTATTTTATGTTTTGTAATAGCTATTATAGTGGCTATTATAATGACTTATTTAATAGAAAAACCATTTGATAAATACATACGAAAAAAGTTTAAAATTAAAGAGAAAAAATAGGTACGAAAAGTACTTTTTTTCTTTATTATTTTATTTAGTTATGTTATAATTATCTAAGTAAAAGTTAAGAGGTTGTTTATGAGAGACGATGACATTGAATTATTAGATATTTTTAATAAAGATAAAAAGCCTGAAGTACCAGAAACAAGAATGTCTAGATTAGAAAGATTAGAAAGACTTGAAAAATCACAAGACGAACCTGTTATTAAGAAAAAGGGTTATATAGAGAGTAAAGTTTCTAAAGAAGAAAAGAAACCAAAAAAGAAAGTAAAAGCTACTAAATTTCAAATAATATTTTGTTCTATTAGTGCTATTTTTCTATTAGGTTGTATTATTTATTATGGATCACGTCTTATTAAATATTATCGTATTTATAATCCAAAAGTAGATTCATCAGATGGTAGTGTATTACTAGCTAAAGATATTGCTGGTAAATCAGAATATGCAACTGATGAAGAAGATGGATTATTCTCATCTAGTGGTAATTATATTTATAAAGGTGATGTTAAAAATAATTATTTAAAATATAATAATATGTTATGGAGAATTGTTCGTATAAATGCCGATAATTCATTAGATATAATATTAGATGATTATATAACTTTATTACCTTGGAATAGTAAAGTATCTAGTTTTTCAGAATCAGATATTTATAAATATTTAAATAATGAATTCTTAAATTTATTAGATAAAGACTTATTAAATAAAACTTCATTCTGTACTGATAAAATTAGTGATTTAACTAGTATTACTTGTGAAGATCAAAATAGTGATGGTTATGTTAAACTACTTGATGTTGCTAACTTCTTAAATACTGTTAATAAATCTAAATCATATTTAATTAATAATGATGAAATAATGTGGTTATCTGACTATAGTGAAGATAAAATATGGCATACTAATGGAGTTAATGTTAGTCAAAGTGAATCAAAGAGTTTTTATGAAATAAGACCTATGGTTAGATTAAAGAGTACAACAGTTTATACAACTGGTGATGGTACTTTAGAAAAACCATATATTATAGATAAAGAAGATAAATTAACTGTTGGTAGTAAAGTTAAATTAGGTGAAGATACTTGGATTGTTTATGATAATTCTAAAGATGTTAAATTAATGAGAGAAAAAGTACTTGATAAACAACAAGCTTTTGATACAGAAAAGTTAACATATAAGGATTCAAGTTTAATGACTTATCTAAATGATACTTATCTAAAGAGTTTATCTTATAAAGATATGATTATTGATGGTACATGGTATATTGGTGAATATAAAACTAGTTTAAGTGATATAAAGAGTGATAGTGTAAAAGCTAAAGTTGGTATACCAAACTTATTAGATTATCAAATGGATAGTAGTGTTAATGGATATTTTACATCAACTATTAATGAAGAAAGAGTATTAGTTTATGAAAATCCACTTCGACCTGGTAAAGTTACAACATATAGAAGTGTTAGACCATGTATTACTATTAGTAAAGAAAGTGCTAATAAATTAAAATACTCTGATGGTATATTTAAGGTAGGTGAGTAAGATGAAGAAATTAACAATAACTTTTATTGTCTTAGATTTACTTGCTATTATTGGATTTATTGTTGTATATTGTCCAATATTTGAAAAATTTCAAAATACAATTATATCAACAGCTATGGTCACTAAAACCCATGGTTATATTGCTCATGTATTTTATAGTGATGAAAGAATTAATAAAGTAGTTGCTTTAAATACTGTACCTAAGATAGATGCTAAAATAGATTTAAATCAAGTAGTTATTGATACTAAACCAAGAGAAAAGTATGATAATGAATATGATGAAGCTGTCCTAACTCGTGAGAAGGGTAATGAAGACTATAAATATATTAAGACTAAAGTTGGTGGATATGATGCCCATTTAGTTGTAATATATGATCCTAGTAAAGTTCACATCTTAACTGGTAAAAAGTTTAATACTAAAGATAAAAGTGGTAAAGAAACTGTTTTACAAATGACTAAACGTATGGGTGCAGTCGTTGGTATTAATGGTGGTGGATTTGTTGATTATGGTTATGGTAGTGATATACCAATTGGTTATGTAATTAAAGATGGAAAAGTTATATGGTCTCCATCAACAAAGAAAATGGATATAATTGGTATGACTAATGATAATAAACTATTACTTGTAAATGCAACTGGTGAAGAAGCTGTTAAAATGGGTATGAGAGATGGATTACAATTTGGTCCATTCTTAATGGTTAATGGTGTACGTCCTCAATTCAAGGATTCTGCCGGTGGTTATTCAAGAGCCGCTAGAGTTGCAATAGCTCAAAGAAAAGATGGTATTATTCTTTTCTTAGTAACAGAGGGAACGCATACAAATGGACCTAATATGAAAGAAGTAATTGATACATTAGAATTATATGGAGCTTATAATGCAGCAAATCTTGATGGTGGTACAAGTTCACAATTAGTTATTAATAATAAACTAATTAATCATCCAAAGAATATTATGGGTAAAGATGTTAATGGTGGACGTGGTATTGTTACCGGATGGGGATTATTCCTAGATTCAAATGAAAAGAAAAGCTAGTAATAGCTTTTTTATTTACAATTAACTATCTTTTTAGTATAATAATAGGCTATCAAGGGGGTATTATGGAGTTTTATAAAGGTCATATTGTTGATGTTAATAACCTAAAAGAGTATTCATATATATTAGATTTATTTTTATTAAAAGGAGAAGAAAATATAACTGATTTATATTGTTTATTAGTAAAAATGTCTGATGGTGTAATGTGTGCGCAAAAAGATAAAATAGATTCATTAATGGTTAATATGTTTAGACCACAATCATCAATGGAAGCAGGGGAACAAATAATATATCTAAAAGAAACTGATGAAAATGGAAATAGTTATGGTAAAGAAGTCATAACTGGATTAGTATTTCCAATTAGTAACAAATATTCATCATTCGATATTACATATAAAAAAATAGAACCTAGAAGAGTTTATTTAGATAGAGAACATTCAAAAGTATATTCATTTGGTGAACAATCTTTATTTAATGTATATTCTTTAATTAATGGTAATTTTGGTCGAGAAAATTATATACCTCATGAATTACAACATGGATTATCTAATATGAATTTTGGTGAAACAAAAGAAATAATTATACGAGGTGATAAAACTAATTTAGAATGTACAACGACTGTATCCTTTGAAATAAATATAAAACCAAAAATGATATTTCCTAACGATAAAGAAGTTAATTATGCAGTAACAAGAGAATCTATCGCTAATGAATTAGAAGTAAGTAGATATTTTGAAAAAATAGAATATGGTTTTGGTAAAAGAAAAAGAAGAAAAGAGTATTATAAATTACTTCAAACATTGTATTTAAAAAATAAATTAGGTAATTTTGTTTTTGATAAAAAAATAGAAGAACCTGTTAAAATAAAGAGATTAAAATAAAAAAGGTGATTTATCACCTTTATTTTTTTAATTGATTTGTTGTAATATTTAAAGTATATTTCAATGTTTTACTTTCGTTTCTATCAACTGATGGTAGAGTTATCTTTATTTCCGTATCAGATATTTTTTCAAAATAATTAACTTCACAACCTTGTTCACCAATCTTACAATAATCATATTCACTAATACTGCCTAATTCATATTTTTTATCACTATTGAAATCATATAAATAAACAATACCATCATCATTAATTAGGATATATAGATTGTTATTAAATATAAATCCTTTACTAACATTACCATTTATTTTAATAGTTCCTGTTTTAATAATACTACCATCCTCTTTAAATTTAGTAATATAATTATCTTTAATTGCATAGAAAGTATCATTATCTTTGGTAATATAGAAGCTAGCTATTTCATTAGCTTTTAAATCATACATGATAGTAATTGGATCAGATTTACCACCTAAAGTAATATAATACGTATTTCCTATTTTTTCATACCAATATAATAATGGTTTATTTTCCTCTTCGTAGTTTAAATTTATTAGATTATTAGTTTTTTTATCAACAAAGAAGTAGTATCTATTTCTAGGCGAAGTATCACCAATAATATCACCATAATAAAGATTAAATACACCATTTTCTTCCTCTTCAAATAACCCTAGTAATTTACCATTATATTCACCATAATATTTATAATCTAATCTTTCAAATTCTAAATTTTTATTTAATAGATCTTTTTCTTTATTTTTAGAATCTTGATTGTTAATATCTATTACTCTAAGTACTTTAGAACCATCACTAGTTTTAAATGTTAAATTTATTTCTTTAGAGGTATTATCATTTCCTCGTTGTTCATTATCTTTTTTAATAAAGTTTGTATAAAGAACAGCACCTATTATTACAACAATTAAAATAATAAGTATAACTGCAATTAATTTGTTATTTTTTCTTCCTTCCATTTTATCCTCCATATTAATTATATAAATAGAGAAGAATTGTGTCAATGAATTGATACCAAGTGTTGAATAATATTATTATTTTTGATATTATTTTGTTAGGCCCTTTTAGTTAAATGGTATAACGAAGCCATGGTAAGGCTTAATTGTAAGTCCGATTCTTACTTAGGGCACCATTTTGAAAAAACTACATATAACGTAGTTTTTTATTTTTATATATGCTATACTTAATATGATAGAAAGAGCTAGTTATGGAAGAGAATGTGAACACTAAAACAAATGAAAGAGTAGAGAAATGTAATATTATTTCTAAAGAAATGGAAAGTAAAGGATATTTAAGAAAAGATTTAACTACAACTGTTACAAAAGCACAAACTATTTGTTATTTATTGCCATTTCCTTTTGCATTAATTTATGGATTAATTTATTTTGTATTATTAGGTAATAATTTTGATCGTGGAGATGACTTTTTTCTATTCTTTATTATCTTTTCAGTAATATGTTTAATTATTCATGAAGGAATACATGGATTAACTTGGGGATCACTTGCAAAGAATAAATTTAAAAATATTGAGTTTGGTTTTGATAAAGGTTGTCCTTATTGTTATTGCGGTGAATGTTTAAAACGTAGTAGTTATATAGCTGGAGCAATAATGCCATTTGTAGTATTAGGAATTGTTTTAGCTATAGTATCATTTTTCATTCCTTCACCAGTGTTTTTCTCAGTTGTTGTAATTAATATGATGGGAACATCAGGTGATTTGGAAGTAATAAGATTAATACTTAAAGATCGTCATAATGGAAAAGACGCTTTATATCATGATCATCCAGAACTACCTGGTGTTATCAAATTTTATAAATAAAAACACGTTTAACGTGTTTTTTTAATAACTAAATAATTTACAATCATATTCATCAAGTAATTCATTTACTTCAGTTAGTTTATATATTTTATTAATAAAACAAAATCTTATAATTAAATCATAATAATTATTCTGAGGTAATGAATATGATGCACTATGTAGTAATTCTTCTATTTC
>JAEEGL016621602.1_pt1 | contig 10696 bp, 6 predicted proteins | sample 9134231 | NCBI WGS metagenome assembly JAEEGL01 (sample SAMN16246548, study PRJNA631951) | gut metagenome | biome: gut microbiome; feature: rumen; material: fiber-attached | host: Bos | place: Iran: Karaj | collected 2018-10 | reverse complement strand
CCTTCTTTGCTATATCAATACGCTCACGGGTAACGGAGGTCATGTGCGGCAGGAATTCCCTGCCTTCCACCGTTCCGTCATAACCTGAAACCGCAATATCCTCCGGCACCCTCACGCCGCGCTTTCTCAACGCATTTATCAGGGATATCGCCATATAATCATTTGCGCAGACTATGGCTTCGGGCCATTCGGAAAGCGAAAGGAAAAAGTTTGCCGCTTCCCCTCCCTTATTGTACCAGAAGTCACCTTCAAACATGCCGACGCCATCCTGCGGCATCCCGTGCTCTTTCATCACGGCACGGAATTCTGCCAGACGCACCTGGGCATCCGCATGGGTAAGATAACCGGACATAAAGCCTATCCTGGTAAAATGATGAACATTGATAAAATGCTCGACCATGGCGCGCAGACCGCCCGCATCATCAAACTCGATATTATAGAATCCGTCTACGTGGCTGCTTATGGAAACCACAGGGCACTTTGCGCCATGAAGCTTCCTTTCCACCTTATCCGAAACACCGTCTACGGCGTAGCCTTCTCCATCAAAGATGATACCGTCAAACTGCTCCAGATCTATATATTCCAGGAGCTCGGATTCATAATCCACCGACTGCCTGTTTTTGATCTCGATCCTGCCATAGTTATTAAAGATCACCAGATCAACATCCAGCTCTTCCGCTGCAATATTCATAGCCCTGCATAAATATTTCCTGTACCTGCTGGTCAGGCTGCATCCGAATACCGCTATCCTCTTACGTCTTTTTTCCATGAGTCACCTCTCTGACCTTTCCTTTACGTTGGCTGCTATCTCTTCGTAATTTTTCTGCCAGGAATCATACCCCGGCTCTCCCCTGTGATCAGGTATATCATATCTTTTTTTCAGGTCGTTGCCAAGATAGGATGTGAATTTAAGCGCTCCCCAGTAATTCAGATGTGATTCGTCATTAAAATCATGCTCAAAATCCAGGCCTATCTCGTCATAATAATAATTGGTACTGTTGAACTGAAGTCCGTAATAATCAGCTATCTCATGCAGACGGTTATAGATAACCTCGTCCTCGTCATTGGTTATATAAGGCGTGACCACCAGATATAATTCAATGCCGTTTTCGTTGGCGTAATCTATTATCTTCATCAGATATTCTTCATTCTTATTTGTAAGCTCCGCGCTTTTGGTGGTATCCAGCACCGGTTCCTGCTGCGGTCTCTTCGAAAGGTAGGGCGTAAAACCTTTAAATGTCTCCAGGTTCTTTCTCTTGGTAAAGGGGTATAGAAAATCCTCTGCCGTAAGTGTATCCAGATCATGATTATGGGCCAGCAACAGAGGGAAGAATTCCTCCAGTCTGCCGGACTCGGTGCTTGATAAAAACATCTCCACCTTATTCATGGAAAAACGCATGCCGCAGAGATTCTCATGCAGCCAGCTGTACTGGTGGTCTTCTTTAAAACGCGCAGGGGCATAAAGATCCAGCACCACCACCTTAGGCTTCTGGTACTTGCAGAATTCCCTCAGATAATAATAGGTACACCACAAAGGCTGTTCCGCCGCACTGTAATCAAAAGCCGTGATACCGTACTCATGCCATAAGATACCCGTGTCTATATCACAGTGTATATGACTCGATCCCATCATGACCACATCAATGGAATTCCGGGGCTGGTAATACAAAGCCCTGGCCTGATCGATGCCGTGCCTTGACTTAAGGCAGAGCACACCATCCAGATACCAGATCGTGAATATGAGCAGCGCTATAAAAAATATCTGTGTAAGTCTCTTTTTTTTCATAGTTTTTAAATCAATAATCCATGTACATAAAGCTTCCGGCATTCAGGTCGCTGAAGGACCTGGTCAGAATAAACAGCAGTACTATCAGTACATAGTACAGAAGATAGCGCCAGCCGTACTTCCATTCCAGTACCAGTTCGGGCAGGATCTTTCCCTTCCTGTACCCATATATATCCATTATCATGACCAGTATGATACCGGAAATGATCACTGCCAGTTCCACAGGACTCATCCCCAGAAGCTGCATTTCTTCGGTAAAGCTCCCGGCAGAAGCACCGGCAGTGAATATCCTCTTTACATAAAAGAGAGCCGTAGATGTATCGGGAGTTGCAAACAGTATCCAGCCAAAAGATACCACCACAAATGTTGAAATGCGGGAGATCCATATCTTTACGGGGTTCTTTTCGCTGCTGTTCATACCTATAAGCAGCGCTAATGCCGAAAACGCACCATGAAGCAGTCCCCATAAAAGAAATTTAAAACTGCTGCCGTGCCAGAGACCGCAGAGTGCAAATACCACCATGGTATTTAACAGCTGTCTGGGCAGGCCCTTGCGGTTACCCCCCAGCGGGATATATATATAATCCCTCAGCCAGGTGCTCAGCGATATATGCCAGCGTCTCCAGAATTCTGACGGACTCTTGGAAAGATAAGGTGCCTTGAAATTCAGGGTAAGTTCTACGCCAAAGAGTTCCGCTATACCTATGGCGATCAGCGAATAGCCCGCAAAGTCACAATAGATCTGCATGGCATAAAAGAAAACTCCCATCAGAAGCCAGGCGCTGCCGTGGGCTGCCGGATCCTCCATTAATGCAGGCACATAAAGGCCGATATGGTCAGCTACCACCGCCTTCATAAAAGCGCCGCAGAGCATATAACAGAAAACCTTTTCAAGTCTTCCTTTCTCCAGCAGACATACAGTCTTAAGCCCCTTTATCCTGCTTTCAAAATCCCCTTCACGTTCTATGGGACCGCTAATGAATTTAGGGAAAAAACTCATATACAGTGCAAATATGATGATATTCTTCTGCGCTTTTGTTTTCCCTTTCTGCAGATCCGCCAGATAGCTTATCGCCTGAAAAGTGTAATAGGAAATACCCAGAGGCAGCACAAAGATCTTTAAGAGATCATCACTTACAGTCCCCATCCCCTTAAGCAGAGGACTGTATTTCATAAAGAGCAAAAGAGCCGCTATCGCGGCTGTCGACAGTATCATGACGATCCGCGAAGCCCTTTTCTTTTCCCGGTCAAGCAGCCGCTGCATGATAAGCCCGCCCGCATATGTAAAGGCGGTCACACCTATAAGCCATACAAAGCTAAGCCTGTCAAGATAAGCCACATACCAGAGGCTCACGGCAAGCAATACAAAAGCCCTGCCTTCCACCCTTACCAGGTAAAAAAGACAAAGAGCCGCACATATTATTAAAAGTGAAATAAAAGAAAACTTCATCCGATCATCCGGGGGTGATCATCAGAGAATTCCGTTTCTCAATCATCCTGCAGATCTTCCTCTTTCTGCAGGCCCCAACCCTTATCAATGATCAGAGACTTCTGTTTTTCCATTTCCGCTATCTCTTTTTTTAGCCGTGGGTAAGTCAGTCTGTCCTTGATGAAAAAATATGCCGCGCTAATGATCAGAAATACTGAAAGAATTGTCGAAAAAGTCTCCGATACTCCAAGTACGGGCAGTGCTTTATATACTGTAGCCGCGCTGCCCACCAGAGATACCACCGTCCTTAAGAACGAAAGATGTGTCTGTTCCACGGAAAGCTTGGTATTGTTAAACGCCAGATCCGTTCGCAATATGGACAGCCCCGTTCTCTCATGGGAAAGCTCTGTCCTCTCCACCGCCAGTTCATAATCGCTGAGATCTCTGTTATCTTTAGTCATATATAACCTTTCCTATCTACAAAAAAATCCTTCGCTTCGCTACGGAAGCGAAGGATCTTGTCTGTGACCAAAACTATTACATGCAGGTATAGCCACCGTCAACCGGCAGGATAACTCCTGTTACATAGGTAGAAGCCTTGCTTGCCAGGAAAATAGTGGTTGAATCCAGCTCGCCTTCCTTGCCGTAACGCTCCATGGGGATCATGGTCTTAGCGTTCTGCTGGAAGAAATCGCTGTCCAAAGTCTCCTGGGTAAGCGGCGTATAGAAATATCCGGGGCAGATAGCATTAACTGTGATATCATACTTGCCCCATTCCGCTGCCAGCGCACGTGTAAGATTTACTACGCCGCCCTTTGCAGCATGGTAAGGTGCAGAACCTGCGATCTTGTTTCCTACCATACCGTACATAGACGAAATATTGATCACGCGGCCGTACTTTGCAGGGATCATAGCCTTCTTTGCAACCGCACGTGCAACCTTAAAACTGCCGAAGAGATCGATCTGCATCTCGTTATCGAACTGCTCGTCGGTAACATCCTCTGCGGGTGCAACTGCACCGGTTCCCGCATTGTTCACAAGGATATCGATGTGGCCGAATTCCTTCATAACCTCATCTACTGCAGCCTCTACATTAGCGGTATCGGTGATATCGCACTTGATACCAAGCGCCTTTACACCGAATTCTTTGCTGATCTCTGCAGCAACCTCGTCAACTTTTTCTTTACGGCGCGCCATTACCACAATGTTTGCCCCCTGGTTAGCCAGCGCCTTTGCCATCTGAACGCCCAGTCCGCCTGATGCTCCTGTAACGATAGCTACCTGTCCGCTCAGATCAAAATAATTTTTTGCCATAATATAACTCCTCCTGTGTGTTTTTTTATGCGGATGTGGGATATCCGCTTATTAACATTTAAAAGTTCCGGTCTTTTTTGCGCTTAAGCAGCGCCGCCGTATCCAGTGTGCCTGTATCGGGCACATCCAGCCCTTCCTGCTTCATACGCTTCTGTCTGTCTTTCTTCCTGCGCTTTTCCTCTGCCGCCTTATCTTCTTCAGAAGGTATCTGCTGTTGTTGCTGCTGCACCATGCTCACAGCCTCTTCCGTGGGTATGGTATCCTGAGAAGCCTTAGCTTTTTTAGCCTTCTTCTTAATGACGGGCTCCCAGCCAAAACGCCTGCCTGCAACATCCGCAAGGAACATGAGCATCAGCAGGATCAGCAAAGGTCCGGTAAGCGAGAAGCTTCCGTTCTTGCTTACATCCAGCTTCTTCCAGATATTATCATCCAGTTCTCTCCACTGACCGTACTGATCTATGAAGTTCCTGAACTTATCTTCGGTAACATCAAAGCGGTATTCGTCGCTGTACTGCACCACCGTTGCCGTGGTGAATGCACCCGTCACTTCATCATTGTCGCTGCGGCGCACGTTGATATTATACAGACCGGTCTCCACGCTGTCCAACTCCGCTTTATAAACACCGGGCTCTGCAGAGGTAAAGTTAAGGTCTCCCGCTTCACCTTCGGGTGAGGTGTAGATACCGCTTATCTCGGTATCATCACCATACTGGCTGGTATGATAGGTGAGCACGGTCTTTCCGTCCTTGCTGCTCACATCCATATAGTCCTCGCCTATGCCGGGAGTGCCGCCTATGAAATCTATGATACGCTTCCAAAGTTCCGCATAACCTTCATCACCTGAATATGCAGAACTCCAGCCTCCGTCAACATCTGTATTCCACGCCATGGTCTTTCCAAGACCATACTGCCATACCGTAAGGATAGGATCATCCAGACCGCTCACCAGCAGCTGCTGCGCACCTGTCTTGGGTGAAGCTGCTATATAGCCCAGTACATTGTACCAACCGTCTGTAAACAGATCCTTGGTCAGATCGCTGGGTGTCTTGGAGAAAATCGTGTAATCACCGTTCTTAATGTAAGTATCCCCACCCAGATAAACTTCCTGTGCAAATATCCTGGGGATATCGGTATTGGCGTCTGCGTAGTAATATCTTCCGTTACATTCGTTAGCCAGGCTTTCCATAAGCTGGGTATCCGACCATGCACCAACCGCCACGGTGGATAAGGTAATACCATCCTGGTTAATCCTGTCGGTAACTGATGAGAAATCATTAGTTTCACCCATACCGTCGGTAAGAAGGATTATATGGCGTACTTCCGCATCGCTGCCTTCGAGGGCTTTCAGTGCCTCCTCCAGAGCCGGCTTTATGACCGTACCGCCGCCGTCCGTTATGGTCTCTATATCGCTCTTGATGGCGTCCTTATCTTTAACTTCGCTTAACTTATGTGCCCAGGTATAATAATCATCAAATGCCAGGACACCTACCTGGTCGGTATCGCGCATATTATCAACGCCGCGCTTTGCCGCCTCTACAGCCACATCCAGATTTGTCATACCCGCACCGGCATAATCCAGCATGGATCCGGAATGGTCTATTACCATAACGATAGCCGTTGAAGGTATCTGAAGCGTACCGCGGAGCTCCATATTTACGGGAAGCACGGTCTCTATAACGGTATCGTTATAACCGCCCATCATAAAACTGTCCTCACCACCGCAGCAGCCAAAACCACCGCCGTAATCCTTAACATAAGTTTCAAGGATATCCATGAATTCATCCGGCAGCTCATCTTTATATACGTTCTCAAGTATCACGGCTTTATAAGCCAGCAGATCCTTAAGCTCCTTTGGTGCACGCTCAGGACGCTGGAATTCGGCGTTTACATGTGCGGCATCCAGCACTGTCTCAAAGGCATTTCCGTTCTCGCCCTTACCCTTGAGCACCAGAACACGGGGTGCGTCCTCCACTCTTGAATAAGCGCTGTAATTATTGTTCTCTTCTACGGAGTCTCCCTCTGCTTCGACCTTTACTTCGTAGCTCTCCACATCTTTGGAGGAAACCTCTTCCTGGAAAAGGAACTCATTGCTGCCCTTCTGCAGGCGCACATCTTCCCTTGCCACTTCCCTGCCGCCGGAGCTGACGATTATCTGTGCATTGGTATCAAAATTGCTCTCGACCGCCACCTTAAGATAATACTTTTCACCCTCGTGAAGCGTCTCGGGCATTTCTACATTCTTTACATAAGCATCATCGCCGGAATCCGATCCTATCAGTATAGCTTCAAGACTGATATCGTCACCTACGAACATGGACGCTGTACGCTCTATATTACCTGCGGTCTCACGGCCGTCGGTAAGAACCACTATCCTGCCTGCGGTATCGGAAGGCAGCATGGAAACAGCTCTCTGCAGGCCGTTCTCAAAATCCGTAGCAGCAACATCCGTCTTGCTGCCCAGGCCCATGTACATATTCTGATCGGTAACAAACTGCTCCACCACCGCGTCACGGCCAAATGTCACTATCGCATACTGGTTATGCTTGGGCATACGCTCGATGGATTCGTCTATGTATTTATCAAAAGCCTTGATATTCTGGGTATCGCTGACTGAAAGATCCACCAGGAATACCGTGGTGGTATCCCTGCTCCGCTTGGGCAGCCTGATACCGAGCAGCGAAAGTATTGCTATAAGGAGCAGCGCTATACGCATGATCAGATAGAACTTGCCCTTGTAATTCATGCGGCGCATGAAGAGGAACCATTCGATCAGCATAAGGACTATAGCCGCGATGATCAGCACATTGCGCAGACTCTTGCGGGCCTTGGTACCGCTGTAGGTTCCGCCGTAATGCAGATCGTCGTTCTTAAGACGTCCGTCCCTGCCCTGGAGTGCCGCACGTATGACGAAGTATTCGGTCCTGTCACCGGCGCTTATACGGTACAGGCCTGCCACTCCCATATCGGTAGCCGGAGCTTCCACAGGTCCTATACTGCCATCGGCGGAAGTAACCGTCATCTGCTGGGGTGAAACCTCTGCATTGGGATTTATGACTATACCTTCACCCGCCTCATATACATCCTTGCCCAGGATGCTCAGGTCGGAAAGATAGCCCATGGCTCCTGCGATGAATACGGGGAATTCTGCCTTCACGGGGAAGTCCGTCTCCCTTATATCAAAGCCTACCACAACTTCCTTATGGTTTCCGTTGATGCCGTAATAACCAACGCACTTGCCGCCGGCTTCCATAAAGGAAGTAGCCCATGAGGGCACATCATAATATACGGCCCTGTTACAGCCCAGACTGAAGGCCGTCAGACCTTCGGTTATCTCGCATTCCGCAACGTCCACTACCACACCGGTTATGACGCCGGCTCCTCCGTCGCTTTCGAAACGCATCATATTGGGAGAAGTATCGGTATCATCATGCTCTCCGCCCCTGCCGGTCTTTGCCCCCTGGGGAGTAAAGCCCGCGTCATAGATGACCACGTTATAGTTGCCTGCCGATACGGCGCTGTCACTCTGGGTCTTGGTAAGATCAGCTCCGGTCACAGCATAATAAGCTCTCTCTACAAAGGTATTACCGCTGCTTATCAGTATACCCTTTGTCTCACCGCTCTGTGCGGTAAGGGCTATGGCGCTGTTATCCAGGCCCAGGCTGTCCTGTGTACCGCCGTCCGCAAAGCGTACAGCGCTTATCTCGCCACGGATATAAGCGCCTTCCGTCCTGATATCACTAAAGAGGATCGAAGACGACTTTCCTGCGGGAGCCGTGGCGCTCTGCACACCCAGGATATTTCCGGCGTCATCATAAATGGTAACGTCAAATTCTGCATCGCTGGCAGCATAATCACTGAAGCGCATGGAAACTTCGCCGCCCGCTGCGGAATAATAGAGATAATCCAGCGAAACGTTTGACGTTTCTTCACCAACATCTATTACGTCAGCTTTAAGATTCTTTGCATAATCCTCTGCTCCGGCAACACCGGCCCCGTCGGTAAGTATCAGCACGGTATCGCTGTCCAGCGTGGCTGCCAGGCGGTAAGCCTCCGAAAGATCGCCTTCCTTATCCGATGGCTGTATATCTTTGATAAGCTCACGCAGACGGTTGCGGTCTGTGGAATTTGCGATAAGTATATCAGCCGTATCTGAAACAGTGATAATGCTGATCGTACCCGGGGCTGCCCCCACATGATCCAGAGCCTCTTCCTTTGCTGCTTCCAGACGGGTATCCCCGTTCTTATTCTTATGCTGCATACTGAGAGAGGTATCTATGATAACGGTGGTAGATCCGCCCACAGTGGAATTCATCATTACAAAAGGAGCCATCAGTGCCAGCATCAGGAGTATCATGGTCAGTATCTGCAATGCCATGAGTATCTCCGACCTGAACTTCTCAAAGAAAGTCCTGGACTGACGGTACTTAAAAAGATGCTTCCACAGAAGGTTTGAGGATATCTCCATATCCTTCCCTCTGGGCTTTAAGATGTATAATATGATTATTGCAGGCACACCCAGTAAAAATACCAGGGGCCACAGACTGGTGAATGACATTTTTTATACCTTAAAATTCGTAAATATCCTTAAGTTCCTCAAAGATGATCTTGTCAAAGCCTGCTCCGGTACTGCAGAGATGATATGCAGCCCCGCATTTCTTGGCACTCCTTTTCAGCTCGCCGGTAAATTCTTCAAGAGCATCTTTATAACTCCTGATGGCACCGCTCTCCATCGTAACCCTCAGACGGTTGTCGCTGTCTTCGGAATCGATCAGGAAAAAGGTACCGCTCAGATCAACATCTATCTCTTCTTTTGCCAGTATATGAAGAATAACGACCTTCTGCTTTCTGTACTGAAGATAACGTATCAGTTGCTCTAACGTCCCTGGGTTATCCACGTATTCCTCACTCAGGAAATCTGACATTATCACCGACAGACCCGGCTGCATGCGTCCCACGGTAGATATGGAATGCATTATATCTGCGGGCTCTCCGGGCTCTAATCGGTCAAGCCACTCCGTAAGTTCGGAAAAACCTGCCTTTCCGCCGGATGCCACATGACGCCGCCTGGTATCGGCCAGATCGTAAACAGCCACATGGTCCATATTCATCAAGGCAATATATGCCAGCGCAGCCGCTATCTCTTCCTGGAGCTCCAGCTTGGTCTTCTCTCCGTAATCCATGGACTTGGAGAGATCGATGAACAGGGATACCGCACTCTCCTTCTCCTCCATATATTCCTTGATATAGAGGCGGTCGAGCCGCGCATAGGCATTCCAGTCTATGGCACGGATGTCATCCCCGGGCATGTATTCGCGGAAGTCGGAAAACTCCGCACTGCTGCCCTTCCTCACGGATTTGCGGCTTCCCAGCAGTGAGGCGTTACTCTTCTTATCAACGGCCAGTTTCAGTCTCTGAAGCCGTGCAAAATAAGAAGCATCAAGCATTGGCCTGTCCCTCTTTCAGCTTGGCCAGTATCTGTGATATCACGGCATCCTCGGTAACGCCTTCGGATATAGCATCGAAGGAAAGGATGATCCTGTGACGGAGCACGGGGTATACCACAGCAGCCACATCATCAAACGAAACATTATAACGTCCTTCCAGGAACGCCCTTGCCCTTGCACCTCTGACCAGAGCCTGTGCAGCACGGGGGCTGGCCCCTTCACGGATGTATTTGTTGGTCTTATCATGGGTAGCCATCATGATGTTAAGTATATGATCCATAACGGCATCCGCAACCTGTATCTCTTTTACCATGGCAATAGCCTGCAGCAGCTCGTCCCCGGAAAGGATGGTCTGTGCCTGCTGCTGGATGGGATTCTCGGTAAGGCTTAAGATACCTGCCAGTTCTTCCTTTGTAGGGAAAGGAACCAGCAGCTTGAACATAAAACGGTCCAGCTGCGCCTCAGGCAGGGGATATGTACCTTCTGTCTCTATAGGGTTCAGGGTAGCCAGTACAAAGAAAGGCGCCGGAACCTTGTGGGATACGTTACCTACGGTAACGATATGTTCCTGCATGGCTTCCAGCAGCGCCGACTGCGTCTTGGGCGTTGCACGGTTGATCTCGTCCGCAAGTATTATGTTTGCGAAGATGGGACCTGCCTCAAAGCGGAAACCGGTATTATCGCCATCCTTGACCATTATGTTGGTACCGGTGATATCACCGG
>JAEEGL016374550.1_pt1 | contig 10696 bp, 8 predicted proteins | sample 9134231 | NCBI WGS metagenome assembly JAEEGL01 (sample SAMN16246548, study PRJNA631951) | gut metagenome | biome: gut microbiome; feature: rumen; material: fiber-attached | host: Bos | place: Iran: Karaj | collected 2018-10 | reverse complement strand
TTGGGATCAACTTGCAACGGTGCGCCGCAATGTGGGCAGATTGTTTTTATTAGTTTCATTTTGCCCTCCTGCCTCTTTTCTGCTTACATTTTATCAGCCAGTAAGTCCAAAAGTCCTCCCTTACCATCTTGTATTTTTTGGATAATCTGATAAAATGTTAATATATAACGGTTTATGGGGGATTTATGGAAGCAAAGGGTAGTTATAGACTTCGGTTGCTTTATCTTGCAAAAGTCCTGATGGAAAACACAGATGAAGCCCATGCGCTGGAAATCTCGCAAATCAATTCCCTCTTGGCAGAGTACGGAATAACCGCCAATCGAAAGACCCTCTATATGGACTTTGAGGACCTTCGAGCGTTTGGCCTGGATATTATCTCTGAGAAGTTAAAAGATAACAGAGTGCAGTATCATGTAGGGCAACGAAGATTTGAGTTGCCCGAGTTAAAGCTCCTTGTGGATTCCGTGCAATCTGCAAAGTTCCTCTCTGTTCGTAAATCGAACGATCTTATCAAAAAAATAGAATCATTAGGCAGCAAGTACGAGGCAAAACACTTACAAAGACAAGTGTATATTTCCGGTCGTGTGAAATCGATGAATGAGAAGATCTATTACAATGTCGATCTTCTCCATGAAGCCATTAACGCAAACAAACAGATTCGCTTTCTTTACTATCAATGGAATGTGAAGAAGAAAATGGAACTGAAGAATAACGGAGAAGAATATCAGGTTAGTCCTTGGGGGCTGATGTGGGATGATGAAAATTATTACCTTGTTGCTTTCGACGCCAAGGAAGAACAGATAAAGCACTTTCGCGTTGATAAGATGCTCAATATCACCATGACAGATGAACAACGCATTGGTAACAAGGCATTCAAGGAGTTTGACCTACCGAAGTACACAAAGAGTTTGTTCGGGATGTTTGGCGGTGAACCGACAACCGTAACTCTCGAAGGACGAAATGATTTGGTTGGCGTTGTGATTGATCGATTCGGTGATGATGTATCAATCAAGCCGGTTGACGACGATCACTTTATTGCAACAGTGAATGTCGCGGTTAGCCGTCAATTCCTCGGTTGGGTATTTGCAATCGGAGACGGCATGCGTATTACTGCACCTGAATCTGTTGTGAGTTTAATGCAAGAAGAAGCAAATAAGCTCACTGAAAAATACGCTAAGTAAAAGAGTCCTTAGGAGAATACATGGAGCAGCAGGTCAAGTCGAAAAAGAGAGTAGCGGATCATGGCGAGGTGTTCACGGCGGAACGTGAAGTGAACGCCATGTTGGATTTGGTCAAAAGTGAGACGGAGCGCATCGAAAGCCGGTTCTTGGAGCCTGCCTGCGGGAACGGGAACTTCCTTGCGGAGATCCTGCGCCGGAAGCTCACCGTGGTCAAGCGCGTGTACGGCAAGAATGCGGCGGATTATGAGAAATGGTCCATTATCGCGCTGATGAACATCTACGGCGTCGAGCTTCTGAATGACAACGCCGCCGAGTGTCGGGATCGCCTCTTTGATATCTGGAACGAAGCCTATACCACCGCCTGCAAAAAGGACGCCAATGACGAATGCCGCAGGGCAGCACGGTTCGTGCTTGAAAAGAACATCCTTTGCGGCAACGCCCTTTCGCTGAAAAAGGTGGACGCAAACGGGCAGGACACCGGCGAACCGATTATCTTTGCAGAGTGGACGTTCATTGTCGGCAGCAAGGTCAAGCGCCGTGACTTCCGTCTGGACGTACTGTTGGAGGAAAACCCGGACAAGGAGAACTATTCCATGCAGATGTCGCTGTTCGGAGATACGGTAACCGATACGGAAAACTGGATGATCGACCCGGAGACGAACAAGCCGACGCCGAAGCCCATACGGGAGTTTGAACCAAAGGATTACAGGAGGATTTGGGAAGATGCCTAACGATCTCTATACCGGCTTATATAACCCGGACGTGCTCTCCTGCCTGGCAAACCTATCCAGCGACGAGGTCTTCACCCCGCCGGAAGTGGCGAACGCCATGCTCGATCTGTTGCCGCAGGAACTGTTTGAAGATCCCAATACCACGTTCTTGGATCCCGCCTGCAAAAGCGGCGTGTTCCTTCGAGAGATTGCAAAGCGCTTAATCAAAGGGTTAGAGCCGAAGATCCCCGATCTTCAGCAGCGCCTTGATCACATTTTTCATAAGCAGCTTTTTGGGATTGCCATCACTGAGCTAACAAGTTTGCTTGCAAGAAGAAGTACTTATTGTAGTAAATATCCGAACGGCACATATTCTGTAAGCAAGTTCAATTCTGCAGAAGGAAATGTACGGTTTCGCCGAATTGAACATCGTTGGAAAGATGGTCGTTGCGTTTTTTGCGGAGCATCACAAGATCAATACGACCGCGATTCTTCACTTGAAACACATTCATATGAGTTCATCCATACTTCAAAGCCACAGGAGATTTTCAAAATGAATTTTGATGTCATCATCAGTAATCCCCCTTACCAACTTAGCACAGGGCAAGGTCAATCTCAAGCTTTGCCGCTTTACCATCGGTTTATCGAGCAAGCGATAAAGCTTAATCCTCAGTATATGCTGATGATTACTCCATCCAGATGGTTTGCTGGAGGAATGGGCTTGGATTCTTTCAGAACGACCATGTTAAAAGATGGAAGGCTCCGTGAAGTGGTTGACTATTCAATGTCTACAGACTGTTTCCCTGGAGTGGATATAGCTGGTGGCGTTAACTATTTCCTTTGGGACAGATCCTATAAAGGCGATTGCAAATACACATACATAGATAGCGAAAAACGAACGACTCTTATTCGTCGTCTTGACGAGTATGATGTGTTTGTACGGAATAATAATGCTATTGGGATAGTTCATAAAGTGATGAGTAAACACGAGAAGAACATTGGCACTATTATGAGCTCCCTTGGCCCATTTGGAATTGGCACTGCCGAACGAGGAATCGAAAAAGATACTGGCGATTGTTATCGTCTTCGTTCAAGTGCTGGTGATAGTTACATTAAAAGGCATAATGTCAAAAATGGATTAAACTATATCGATAAATGGAAAGTTATTATTGGAAAAGCAACATCCGCTGGGGCAGCGACGGCAAACAAGAAAGACGGAACGAGAAAGGTTATCGCAACACTTGATGTATTAGAACCAGGGTTTGTTTGTACATTCTCTTACTTTATTGCAGGAGCTTTTACAGATAGAACAACGGCAAAAAACTGTAGAGATTACTATGCTACGAAGTTTGTAAGGTTTTTACTCCTTCAATGTTTATCCTCTATAAATATCTCACGAGATAGATTTGCCTTTGTTCCCCTTCAAGACTTTTCAAAATCTTGGAAGGACGAAGAATTATATGCTAAGTACGGATTAACTTCCGAAGAAGTTGAGCTTATCGAGTCCATGATCAAATCAATGGAATGAGGAAGAAGCTATGGCAAACGTAACATTTCAGCAGCGTCCGGAATCGCATCCGACAATCTACGCATATGAAGATATGAATCCACAGTATAAGGGCCTTTTGAAGGTCGGTTATACGGAGATCGGAGCGGAGAGACGCGTCGCGCAGCAGTATCCCACCAAGCGGCCGGACGGATTGAAACCGTACCGGATCGTTTTGGTGGAATCCGCCATGAAAAACGACGGCACCTGCTTCACCGATCACGAAGTCCATGCCGTGCTGAAAAAGAAGTTCAAGGACCCCATCTCCCAGGACGGCACGGAGTTCTTTCGCTGCAAGGTGGAGGACGTTAAGGCCGCGATCCTGGCGGTGCGCACCGGCACGCTGAATCTGGAGAACCGCACGCAGAGCTTCGGTTTGCGCCCGGAGCAGCGGGAGGCCATCGACAAGACCATCGAGTATTACGCTTCCGCAAAAAAGGATCAGCCGGATCGGACACCGAAGTTTCTTTGGAACGCCAAGATGCGCTTCGGCAAGACCTTTGCCGCTTACAAGCTGGCGCAGAAGATGGACTGCAAAAAGGTTCTCGTGCTAACCTTCAAGCCCGCTGTGGAAGCCGCCTGGGAAGAGGATCTCATGACGCATATCGACTTTGAGGGCTGGCAGTTCATTTGCCGCGACGGAATGACCTATGAGCAGGCGGATCTCAATAAGCCGTTTGTCTGCTTCGGTTCGTTTCAGGACTACCTCGGCACGAACGACAGCGGCGGAATCAAAGCGAAGAACGAGTGGGTACACGCCACGAACTGGGATCTGGTCATCTTCGACGAATATCATTTCGGCGCATGGCGAGAGAACGCGAAGAAACTGTTCGAAATCGAAGACGAGGACGAGGAATACGATTTCGACGCCGAGAAATACAAGCAGGATGAGGCGGACAACGCCTACAACGAAACTTTCCTGCCGATCACGACGGCGCATTATCTGTTCCTATCCGGTACGCCGTTCCGGGCGTTAAACAGCGGCGAGTTCATCGAGGAGCAGATCTATAACTGGACGTATTCTGACGAACAACGCGCCAAAGAAGCGTGGGGCAATACAGCGGACAATCCGTACCGTGCTTTGCCTCGTATGGTGCTGTTGACCTATAAGATCCCGGAGGAGATCCGGCGCGTTGCGGAACAGGGAGAATTCAACGAGTTTGATCTCAACGTGTTCTTTTCAGCAAAGGTGCAGCAGAAGGGCAAGCCGGAGACGGCAAAGTTCGTCTATGAGAACGAGGTGCAGAAGTGGCTCGATCTGATTCGCGGCGCACACATGCCCGCGAGCATGGATGATCTGAAGCTCGGACGCGACAAGCGCCCGCCGATGCCGTATTCGGACGCGCGGCTTCTCAACGTGCTTTCCCACACGCTTTGGTTCATGCCGAACGTGGCAAGCTGCTTTGCTATGGCGAACCTTCTAAAACAGAAGCAGAACACGTTTTATCACGATTATAAGATCAACGTCTGCGCTGGAACAAAAGCTGGTATCGGCGTGGATGCGCTCGGCCCTGTGCAGGCGTCGATGGGCGATCCGTTGGAAACCAAGACAATCACGCTTTCTTGTGGCAAACTGACCACCGGCGTCACGGTACGTCCGTGGACAGGCATTTTTATGCTGCGAAATCTCAAGAGCCCGGAAACGTATTTCCAGGCGGCATTCCGCGTGCAATCTCCCTGGGAGATCACAACCGGCGCAGGCACGAAGGAAATCATGAAGCATGAGTGCTATGTGTTCGACTTTGCGTTGGATCGTGCGCTGAAACAGATTTCGAGCTACAGCATCCAGCTCCATCCGCATGAAGCAAACCCGGAAAAGAGCGTTGCTGAGTTCATTAACTTCCTGCCCGTGCTTGCCTATGACGGCAGCAGTATGAAACAGGTGGATGCGCAGGATATTCTGGATATTGCCATGGCGGGAACGAGCGCAACGCTGCTGGCCAAGCGGTGGCAGAGCGCGCTGCTGGTCAACGTGGACAACGAGACCCTTGCCCGTCTGATGGCAAACGAGGAGGCTATGGCTGCGTTGATGAAGATCGAAGGCTTCCGTAGTCTGAACGCCGATATTGAAACAATCATCAATAAGTCCGAATCAGTCAAGAAAGCAAAGGAAAAAGGCGAGAAGCTTTCCGATAAAGAAAAGAAGAAGCTTACTGACGAGGAAAAAGAGTTCAAGAGTAAGCGAAAGGAGATTCAGGAGAAGCTGATCAAGTTTGCGACGCGCGTTCCGATCTTCATGTATCTGACTGACTATCGCGAGCGATCTTTGAAAGACGTTATCACGCAACTTGAGCCGGGACTTTTCAAGAAAGTCACAGGTCTGGACGTGAAGGACTTTGAGCTTTTGGTATCGCTCAACGTCTTTAACGCTGCGGTCATGAATCCTGCGGTTTACAATTTCAAGCGGTACGAGGACGCCAGCCTTTCCTACACGGGTATTGATCGTCATGAAGGCGAGGACGTCGGCGGCTGGGATACCGTGCTCAAACGCAAGGAATACGAGACGCTGTTCTATAACCAGCAGGCGACAATGAAAGCGGTTGCGCCTGCAGCGGATGATTTGCCGGATAAGCCGTATGTGTACGAACCGGACGAGGACGAACCGGAGCCAGAGCCTGTCAAGCCGAAGAAGCAGGAAAAGAAGCAAGCGAACGTGATCACCTACACGCTTCCTGTGCAGAAGCCGGTAACGCCAGCGCCGAAGCCTGTTTCCGTTCCGATTACTCCGAAGCCGGCAACACCCGTTGCTGCATCTGTCGCAAAGAAGGAATCGACGATTGATACAAGCAAGTTCATTGTCGGAACTATGATTAGACACAAGAAATTCGGTGAAGGAAAGATCATCGAAACGAAAAATAGTCCGAACGGGCAGCTCGCTACTGTACGTTTCTCAGAAGGCGGGGTTAAGACTCTTTCCCTTCAGATTGTTCTTGAGAACCACGTTGTTGAACTTGTATAGTATTTCGTTAAGATAACAGAGGAGATTAATAACATGTCTAAACTTAACATTGACCAGCAAACAGTCTATCAGTTATTCTCGGATAAAAAAGCAGATTTTTTGATTCCAGATTATCAGAGACCTTACGCATGGGGTGAAAATGAATGCCAGACCTTATGGGATGACATCTTTACTTTCGCATTTCCAGATGATGATTGCGACAAGTTCAAGAAAGACGATGAGTATTTTCTCGGCCCGATCGTAACATTCAACAACGCAGGAAAACATGAAATCATTGATGGGCAGCAGCGCCTAACTACACTTATGCTCCTACTGAGGGCATTCTATACCAAGTTCCTAAATATGCAAGATAAGAACTCGGTCAGTATTCGCAATTCTATTGCGAAGTGTATTTGGAAGTCCGACGAATTTGGCAATCTAATCGAGGATCAACTGAAAATTGATTCACAAGTGTCAACGGATGATGACAAAGAAGAATTCCTTTACATTTTGAGACATGGTACTGTTGAAAAAACATACAAGAGCAGATACGCAGGGGTATTCCGGTTCTTCCAGACCAAGATTGATGAGTTTATTGGGCGTTATCCGGCTTACTGTGCTTATTTGCCTGCGCGTATAATGAATAACTGCATTTTGCTTCCGATCGAAGCGGAAACGCAGGATACGGCTTTACGAATCTTCTCAACATTGAATGATAGAGGATTGCCGCTATCCGATTCTGACATTTTCAAAGCACAATTCTACAAGTATTATACCGCGAAAGGGGAAAAGGATTCCTTCATTGCCAAATGGAAAGAACTTGAAAGCCTTTGCGAGAAGATCTTTCATCCTATTGTCGGAACGCCAATGGATGAATTGTTTACTCGATACATGTACTTTGAGAGAGCAAAAATGGGCATCAAATCGTCTACAACAGAAGCTCTTCGTAGATTCTATGAAAAAGACAGCTATAAGCTGCTGAAAACCGAAGGCGTATTTGATAACCTCATTATTCTTGCGAACTTCTGGAATGATGTCGCAAATCAGAACAATGAACGATTCTCATCCGAAATACTACGGAAACTCTTTGTTTTGAATTATGCACCAAACGGCATGTGGACGTACTTTGTATCAGTTTATTTCATGCAAAACAAGGACACAGACGGAATGCTTGAAGATGATCCGTTCATGGTTTTCCTTGATCGCATTACAGCATTCATTTGGACTTATGCTGTTACAAATCCCGGAGTGAATGCGTTAAGAACACCGGTATATGCTGAAATGGTCAATATAGTGAATGGAATACCTGTTACATTCAACGATTATAGATTTGACCTTGTGAATGTCAGGAATGTGATGAACAACTTCGGCTACTATAATGCTCGTCCGATCACAAAAGCTATGCTTACATGGTGGGCGTATACAATGCAAGATCAACCCTTGTATTCGTTGGAGACAATCCTTGAGATAGAACATATATATGCGAAGAATCGAAACGAGAAAGAGAACACTCTTTCTGATTCGAGAAATGTTGAATTGCTTGGCAATAAAGCACTTCTCGAAAAGAAAATTAATATAAGAGCATCTGATTATCGTTTCACGGATAAAGCCATGTACTACAAGGGCTTTATAAACAAGCGCAAGCAGAAAAAAGAAGGAACCAAGAATGTTGAACTTGTACAGTTTGCGGAGACCAAAACTGACTTTACAGAAAAAGATATCAAAGAAAGAAATGAAGCAATCATAAATGCTTTTCTGTCTTTCCTCAAAGCTAATGGCTTGAGTAGATAATATGGGAGGATGTCATGAAAAAACTGGTTATTGTATGCGAAGAAAAACTTCGCCGATATGGAGACTTTCTGGCTCAACTTATCAGTGGGACAGATGATAAGGAAGAAATCGTTGTTGGTATTAGAGATGGATCTACCGCAGCTCAGGTATGGACCGAAAAGGAGTATTCTTCCAATGCGGCACAGATTTCGTCCGAGCAATACATTCTATTTATAGGCAACTCAAAACTTAATAAGGATAAGAGACAACATATGCAGAGGAAGTTTTCCGCGCATGGCATGAATTACGGGTGGCTTGGGAAACAGGCAGCATTGTTCGTAGATCACTTCATTCCTTTCTCAGAGTATGATTCTTTTTATCAGTACGCTTTAGGAGAGTTCGCTGCAGGGAATCAACCAGAAGCTGTTCGCCTGCTGCCAGCAAAGCAAGGAAAAGATAAGACAGAAGGTATTATCGAAGCACAAGCTGACAGTGATATTTCCTCCGAGCAAGAAGAAGTAAAATCTAATAATCCGGAGAAGAAGGGCATAAAAGCAGTAATTCCTTTGAAAGCAGCAAAAACTGTCTTCAAAAAGACAGCGGAAATTGGCAAGACCACATTTAATAAAGTATCGGACAATGTAAACACTGTTGTAAAAAGCAAGGAGATCGAAGACCAACAATACACCTGCCTCGTTTTAAGTTTTTACTTGCATGATTTAGGAACCTGGCTTGGTGTGTAAATGAGGCGAGGTTATGACAAGCGGATTTAGCGAAGGATATAGCTTTTTCCAGAAAACAGCAGGAGCCATTGCTGCTGCTTTTGAAGGGGGCACATTCGGGACGGAACGCGCAACCTATGTTGGTTCTGTTGAAGAAGAAATCTCCAAGCTAGAGGAAGGGGTTAATAGCTTCCTCGGAAATCAGAAATCTATAAAACAACTCAAAGGCGATGTGGCGGAGTATTATCATTCAGGGACATTTAATGTTAATGCTGCTACAAACAGATCTGCACACAGAGCTTTTGTCAAAAGGAGCAATGAGTTCGGATCAAGTGACATTACGAGCAATTTCGGCAGAAGATTCGGACTAAAGTATGGAGCCACAGGCGAAGACAGTGCCGAAATGCAATCGGTAAGTGTCTTTCAACGATTCAAAGAATACCAAGGACGAGGCGGCAAAGATAGTCTTGAAAAGTTTCTCAGTGATCGGAAATATACGAGTGAAGATGTATTAAATGATCCGATTTATTCTGGTCAAATTCGTGTTATACCAAAAGGACAGCTTGAAGAAGCAACAAACTGGCTAAAACGGATGATAGCTACGGAAGGTGCAAGGCGTCCTGAACAGGTGAAAAGATACCAGAACACGCTTAAGATGCTTACCGACCGTGTTTCAGACAATGAAGGAAATGAATCAATCCCTCTTACGAAAGAACAAGCGGAAGAATTAGCCAGATTAGCAAAAGAGGGAAAGTTTGATGCAAAAGAGTTTGCTGACATCTCTGCCCCTGAGTTGTTGAGCATGGAGATGTTGGTTAAAGCATCTTTGAAAGCGGGGATGACTGCTGCCGTCATTTCACTTGTTCTTAAAGTCGGTCCTGAGATTTTCAAATCAGTTGATTACCTAATCAAAAACGGAGAAATCGATTCTGAGCAGTTTAAGGAGATCGGCTTTGCAGCAGTTACAGGAGCCTCGGAAGGGTTTATTAGAGGCAGCGTAGCTGCAGCAATTACAACGTGTTGTAAAGCAGGCGTCTTTGGTACTGCTTTGAAAGAGATCAATCCGGGTGTAATTGGTACCATCGTGGCAGTTACAATGAACACGATGAAAAACGCTTACCAGGTTTCGATTGGCAAAAAAACGAGAACAGAAATGTCCACGGAACTAGTACGGGATATGCTTGTTTCAGCATCTTCCTTGGCTCTTGGCGCCGTCGGTCAAGTGGTGCTGTATGAACTGCCAGTTGTCGGATATTTGCTCGGCAGTTTTGTTGGTTCTGTAGTTGGGACATTTATCTATCATGCAGGATATAAAGCAGCTCTCTCATTCTGCACGGAAACCGGAGTAACGCTGTTTGGACTGGTTGAACAAGACTATAAACTACCGGACGATATAATCAAAGAAATGGGCTTGGAAACCTTCGAGTTTGAATCATTTACAACAGAGACATTTGAACCGGAGAGTTTTTCGTTTGATACATTTGAAACCGAAAAAATACAACCAGATTCTTTAGGAATCACAATGCTTCGCAGAGGGGTTATTGGAGTTTCAAGAATTGGATATGTCGAATAAAGATATTATTATGAAATCAAAAATCGCCCCCAAGCGTATGCTTGAGGGCGATTATCAGTTTGTTTTCAAGGAGCAAGTTACGACGAACTTCTGCGGCGCGTGTCCCGTGTAGTAGAAAGGATAGCACGTCATGAGAATCATGTGCTTACCGTCGATCGTAGGTATTCGCATCGCTTCGTCTGTACTCAGGATCTCCGTCTTATCTACGACGTAGGTATAAACCTTGCCCTCTGGCATAACGACATAGATTTCATCT
>JAEEGL015632563.1_pt1 | contig 10696 bp, 11 predicted proteins | sample 9134231 | NCBI WGS metagenome assembly JAEEGL01 (sample SAMN16246548, study PRJNA631951) | gut metagenome | biome: gut microbiome; feature: rumen; material: fiber-attached | host: Bos | place: Iran: Karaj | collected 2018-10 | reverse complement strand
TGCGAACTCGTTGATCTATGGTGAATAAGTAAACAATTGTGAGGAGCTAGTTTACATGTTAGAAATTACACTTGAGAAAAAATATCTTCCTTTTGCCATGGCAGAGGAAATTAAGAATCTTAGAACAGGTATCAGCTTTAGCGGTGAGAATCTTAAGACACTTCTTTTTACAAGCTGTACACCTAATGAAGGAAAGAGCACAATAGCTCTTGAGACAGTCAGATCTTTTGCTGAACTTGGCAAGAAGACACTTTATATTGACTGTGACCTTCGTAAATCTATCTTTAACAGCAGAGTTGTTGAGGGTAAGCCCAAATACGGACTAACACATTTTCTTACTGGTCAGTGTGACCTCGATGACATTATTTATAGGAATTACGACAGAGAAGATGAGATTGAGTTTGATGTAATCCCATCTGGACCAGTAAGTAACAGCCCAACAGAGCTCATTGCTTCTGGTAAGTTTGAGAGCGTTCTAAAAGAACTTCGTGAAGAGTATGACATCATTATCATTGATTCACCACCACTTGCATCTGTTGGCGATGCGGCTATCATTGGTGCTTTTGTTGATGGATCAGTTCTTGTAGTCGAGGCTGGAAATGTGGATTACAGACTTATTCAGAAGATAAGAGATAAACTTATTGCATCAGGTTCTAGAATACTTGGTGTAGTACTCAATAAGGTAGATAAATCTAATAAGAGCTATGGCTATTATAAGCGTGGTTATGGATATGGATACAGCTATGATTATGACGGTTTTAGTCGTGAGTGATTTGATTAGATGAAAGGGAGTGAGTGGTATGGAGAAAAAGCTGAAAATCTGTTTTGTAGGTTCATCGGGAGGACATTTGACTCATCTATACATGTTGAAACAATTTTGGCAGGATAAAGATCGATTTTGGGTAACTTTTGATAAAGAAGATGCTAGGAGTCTTTTAAAAGGCGAAAAAATGTATCCAGCATATTTTCCTTCAAATCGAAGTATTAAAGCACTGATTATTAATACATTTCGTGCAATTAAGATTTTGCGTAAGGAGCGACCAACGTTAATTATTACTTCTGGGGCTGCGCCAGCTATTCCTTTTTTTTGGATAGGCAAAATGCTTGGCGCAAGAACAATCTATATTGAAGTGTTTGACAGGATAGATAGGCCAACTATTTCAGGTAGGTTGTGTTATCCTGTGGCTGATAAGTTTTTAGTTGAATGGGAAGAAATGAAAAAGGTATATCCTAAGGCGATTAATTTGGGAAGTGTTTTTTGATAAAGAGTGAGGCAGATAAAATGATTTTTGTAACCGTGGGTACACATGAACAGCAATTTAATAGATTGGTTGAATGTATGGATAAATGGGCGGGAATTCATGATGAACAAGTAGTGATACAGACAGGCTTTAGTTCATATATTCCTAGAAATGCCGAATGGAAGAAACTTCTTACTTATAGTGAAATGGTAGAAAATGTAAAAAAAGCGCGAATTATAATTACTCATGGTGGACCATCAAGTTTTATCATGCCATTGCAGACCGGCAAGATACCTATTGTTGTTCCTCGAAGAAAAGAATTCGAGGAGCATGTTAATGATCACCAGTATGATTTTTGCAAGAAAGTTGAAAGACAGATGCAAAACATTATTGTTGTTGATGATGTGAAAGAATTGGATGAAGTGATAGAACACTATGATGAGAGAATAGTTGGTATTAGTGGTGATATAGCTAGTAATAATGATAGATTTTGTATGGAATTTGAAAGGATTGTATGGGAACTAATATAAAAAAAATGAAAGTAGGTACTCTGACTTTTCATTCTACAAATAATAATGGTTCATTTTTACAGGCATATGCGCTACAAAAAGTTTTGATTAAGTTAGGTATTGAAAATGAAATCATAAATTTTTATACGGACAAGCAAGAAACTCAATATAAAGTATTTAGAAAGAATAGCAGTGTTCCTGATTTGTTCCGAAATCTTATATCTTTAGTCCATTATAACGAACTAAAAAAAAGATATAGAGGCTTCGCAGAACTTCGTGATAAACATTTGATTATGACTCCTAGGATAAAAACAGAAAGTGAAGTTTATCGTGTTGCAGGTAGTTATGATGCTATAATCTGTGGAAGTGATCAGATATGGAATACAGGAGCAAGAGATTTTTCAGAAGCATATTTTCTTCCAGATACCTCGAAGAAAAAAATAACTTATGCTGTAAGTTGTGGCTCAAGTCTTGAAAATGTTGATGTGGACAGAGTATTGGATATGGCAAAAAATTTTGAATTTAATTCATTTAGAGAAAGATCAACTCTGTCTGAACTTCAAAGAAGAGGGCTTACTTCTTCAAAGTTGGTAGTAGATCCTACATTATTACTTGACGCAGATGGCTATAATAAAATTGTTTCCAATGATTTACATAAAGGAAAATATATTTTCTTATACACTATAAATTATAGTAATCAAGTCCTTCAAACGGCAAAAGCTATTGGTGATAGCATGAAAATTCCCGTTATAACGGTTTTTTCTGGGTACAGTGCTTTAAGATGTTTAAGATATGGCATTAAGGTAATATATAATGCAACACCAGATGTGTTTCTGGGATTGATGAAAAATGCTTATATTACCTGCACAAATTCTTTTCATGGTACAGTTTTTTCTATAATTTACCATAAAGAGTTTTATAGATTGTGTGATAAAGACAAAGATGGCAATAAAATATACGATGACAGAATAGACGGCTTGCTAAAAGAACTGGGGATTGAGAAAAATAGTATCACATTGGGGGATGTATTTGTTAGAAATCGACTTGACTATAAAGATATCGATAAAAAGATAGAAGATATGCGTTATGATTCAATACAATATATTATTGATGCATTAGGCGTTCGATAGAGGAAATAGATTAATGAAGCATGCTTTTTTAATAATGGCTCATAATAATTGGTGGCAATTGCAGCAGCTAATAAAACTAATAGATAGTGAGTCACATGATATATATATTCATATAGATAAGAAATGTAAAGATTATGATGAAGAAAAACTACGTAATGTAGCTTTAAAATCAAAAGTGTATTTTTATCAAGAACATAAGGTGTTTTGGGGCGGCTTTTCTCAAGTAGAAGTGGAGCTATTTCTATTCGAAAGAGCGTGCGAAAATCATTATGATTACTATCACTTAATTTCTGGAGCTGACCTTCCATTGAAGCAAAATGAAGAAATGGATGCCTTTTTTGAAGATAATAAAGGGCTTGAGTTTATAGATTTTGATGAAGAAAAGCTTAAGAATGATCCAGAAATATCTAGAAGGACTAGGTTGTTTCATTTTTTGCAGAATTTCAGAAGGATTTCTCAAAACAAGCATGTTAATGCTTTTTTTGTTTTTTGGGAGAGATGTTTGTTATTAGTCCAGATAATTTTGCATATTGATAGAACTAGGAAATTAGATTGGACAATAAAATATGGGTCAAATTGGGTGAGTATAACAGATGGTTTGGTAAGGGAGATATTAAGCCAAAGGAAAAAAATAGAAAAGGTTTTCAAATGGACTAATTGCGCGGATGAGTTATTTGTACAGACTGTAGCGTTTAATTCTGAGTATAGAAGTATGATTTATGATAATGGGAATAATTCGGAGATGAATAATATGCGTTTAATAGATTGGGATCGTGGTTGCGATGGAAGTCCATATACATTTAGAAATGGGGATTATGAGTTGTTGAAAAAGACAGATGCTTTATTTGCTCGTAAGTTTTCAGAGGTTATAGATAAGGATATAATTATCCGAGTTATAAATGGTGTAGAAAATGGATTTGGTTTGTGATAAAGATACGTGCGCTGCATGTGGTGCTTGTATGGCTGCATGCCCGACGAAAGCAATTAGTATAAAAGAAGACGTTTTTTCAAATGATGCAGTTATTGATAAAGAAAAGTGCATTGAATGTGGAATATGTGTTCAAAAATGTCCTCAGTTATCTGAAGTGAATTTTCATGATAGTATCAAATGGTATCAAGGATGGAGTAAAGACAGTAACATTAGAAAACACAGTACATCTGGTGGAGTTGCAAGAACGTTGAGCGAGAATTTTGTTAGAAACGGAGGTGCGGTATGTTCTTGTGTATTTACTTCGGGGAGAATTAAATTCATAGTTACTGATGATATTTCAGAAATAAAAAAAATGTCAGGATCTAAATATGTTAAAAGTAATCTTGGGGATTGTTACAGTCTTGTTTTAGATAAACTGAAGCACAATATTCCGGTATTGTTTATAGGGCTTCCATGTCAAGCTGAAGGAATGAGAAAATTTGTTTCGCCCAAGTATAGTGATTTATTATACACAATTGACTTGATATGCCATGGAACTCCTTCAAGAAAATTTTTGGAAATGTTCTTAGAGGAGAATGGAATAGATATTAGTTTGTTGCAAGATATTAAGTTTCGATATAGTGAGAGTATAAATAAGCGTGATTACAAGTTTATTGAGCATCTAGGAGTAATGGATTATTACTCTGTCGCTTTTCTAAATTCGCTAAGTTATACTGATAACTGCTATGAATGCAAGTATGCACATAGTAAGCGCGCTTCGGATATTACTTTAGGCGATTCCTGGGGAAGTGATTTATCTAATGAGGTACATAAAGGTATTTCGTTGATATTATGCCAGACGGAAAAAGGAGATAGGCTAGTCAAGCAAAGTAATATTGATTTATATCCAGTTGACTTGGAGAGAGCAATCAAATATAATCCGCAATTGCAACATAAGTGTGCTATGCCAAAAAGTAGAATAGATTTTGTTAACGATGTTTTGGCGGGAAAAGGAATTAACAGGAGTGTGTTTAGGCATTTAAGATATAAATGCTTGAAGCAATTTGTTAAGAAAATGTTTATTTATTTACGGATTGTAAAACCGGGTGGGTATACGATCGGTTATAAAAGCATAGATTGAGTATTTATCGAAAATATTAAATCGCGAGGAAATAATGAAAATGCTGGATTCATGTGATGCGGTTAAAGTGGCCCATATTACTAAAGCTTTATCAACAGATGGTATTACAAATGTTGTATTAAATTATTCTAGTTATTTGGATAAAAAAAAATTTAAGCCAACGATTATTGCTGGGGTTCCGATATTAGATTTTCATAGAGATACCTGTATTAGTAATGGAATAGATTTAGTAGAAATATCTTCTAAAAGTGCTACTCCGGTAAAGTATTACTTTGAATTATGGAAGATGCTAAGATGTGGACATTATGATATTGTTCATGTGCATGGAAATAGTGCGACTATGGCTATTGAATTAATTATTGCTATGCTGTCGGGGATAAAAATAAGAATAGCTCATTGTCATAGTTCCTCGTGTGAACATATGAAGGCGCATAGGATATTGTTGCCTATATTTAAGCATTTGTATACAAAAGGCTATGCTTGCAGTGAATTAGCAGGTAAGTGGTTATTTGGCGATGATTCGTTTGATGTATTGCCTAACGGTTTTTTTACTAGTAAGTATATATTTAATAATGAAATAAGAGAGGCAGTTAGAAGCGAATTAAATTTAAAGGATAAATATGTTATAGGCAATGTTGCTGGATTTAACCCTGTAAAAAATCATGTTTTTCTGTTGAATGTTTTTGAAGAAATAGCTAGCAAGAATAAAAATGCAGTTCTTTTGCTTGTTGGAACTGGCTCTATGCTAAAGCAAATAATGCAACTGATAGACTTGCATCCTTATAAAGATAGAATTATATATTATGGAGTCACAAATTCTGTAGAAAGACTTTATAATGCTATGGATACATTTGTACTACCTAGCAAACATGAAGGATTGGGGCTTGTCTTAGTTGAAGCTCAGATTAGCGGCCTTAGATGTATAACATCGGATCAAGTGCCAAAGGAAGTAGGTATTAATAATCAAACTGTCTTTATTTCCCTAAATGATAATATAAAAATCTGGGCGGATGAGATATCTAAAGATTTTGTGGGAGATAGACAAAAAATATCCAGGCTAGCATATTCTAGTGCAAATAATTTTGATATTACTAAAAGTGTCAAAAAATTGGAGAAAGGTTATTACGAGATTTTAAAGCTGGCGTAGACGCGTTTTTTGTAAGTAGAATTTGAGAAATATGATAACTTTGTTTGGAGCGATATGGTCGCTCATTATGCTATATTGTTTTAAAAAAAGAAATATTAAGTATATGCTCTTCTTTACACTGCTCTTTATGACATTTCAATGTGATAATGTCCTGTATCTTAACAGTAATACTGGTGTAGGGCCTCAGATATTGACATCTATTTGCTTTGTCATAAAATCACTGCTAAATAATAGATTGAAATTCGCGCGTATTAGTGTTGATAAATCAAGAGTGGCTAATATGGCATTGCTTAGTTTGCTAGCATTGATAGTGATAAGCGGAATGGTCAATAATAGCATTTTGGGAAGAGAATTGGTTATTCTACAATTGGCTATTTATATGGCTGCATTTTTCTTTATGAGGAGAGCAGTTAGAAGAATAGATAGAAATCAAATGTATATAATTATTAGATCAATAATAATAATTATTGTTGTTATAGGTGCGATTCAATGGGTTACTACAATGTTCGTTCCTTCTGCAAGATTTATATTAAAGTACCTTATATATAACGATAATAGTGAAGATATCTATTTTAATTTTTCTGATGCCTATCATAGCAAAAGAGTGTTTGCTACATTTATGGAACCATCGTATATGGCTGCATTTGCTGTTGGTAGTTTTTATTACTTGTTGTGTTTTTGGGATAGGATTAAGGAAAATATTATAATTCTATTAGCACTAGTCTCAATTATAGTGTTTTCAGTTAGCTCTACTGCTTACGTTTCATTTGCCATAACAGGTATTTTATTTATGGTAACTTCTAAAGAATTAAAAACAAAATGGAAGATGATATTAGCATCTGTTGCTATAGTTATGATATTGATTTTCTTTTTTGGTTTTTATGATGTTTTAGACAAGGTTTTATTCTCAAAGGCAACCTCTGGATCAGGGCTGACTCGTTCTCAATTAAATAAAGACGCATATGAAGTATTTCTTTCTTCGCCAATTATTGGCATCGGATACAAGGCTGTAAGAGGAAGTAGCATTATTCATACATTGTTGGGAGAACTGGGAATATTAGGATTGGTATCATTCTTTTTATTCAATGTATGTTCTGGATGCCGTGTAATATTTCGAAACGGTGATAAAGAAAAATATTCATCAGGATACTATGGAGTGATGTATGCGGTTATAACATCATTTATATGTTTGATTATAGCTTGCCCTGATTTGGACTTATGTTCATATTGGTTTTGGCTATATCTACTTGGCTGCTATAGCGGGCTGGAATTGATTAAGTATAAGTCAATAAGAATATGAGTAGCACCTGTTGAGTATAATTATGTAACTATTTGTTCCCTCAAAAAAGATTAAAGAAAGGTAAAAGGTGTATCTAATAGTATGTACACCAAATATATATGAAGTTTTCGATAATAACTGTTTGCTACAACAGCGTAGATACAATAGATAAAACAATTATGAGTGTTTTAGCTCAATCATTTCAAGATTTTGAGTATATTATTATTGATGGTGCATCAACAGACGGGACACTTGAAATCATAAAGAAGTACGCAGAACAATTTCCTGATAAAATATCATATATTTCTGAAAAAGATTCGGGAATATATGATGCCATGAATAAAGGTATTTCGAGGGCTAAAGGTGAATTAATAGGATTACTGAATAGTAATGATTACTATGAAGAAAATGCTTTAGAGATAGTAAGCAAGGAATATAGTGGAGAAAAATATCAAATATTATATGGAATACAAAGAAATATTGATGAGACAGGTGAGGGTAAGTCAATTAGATTTATCCATCATGAAAAGCTATGTGATGATATGATTACACATCCCACATGCTTTGTGACAAAATGTGTTTATTCTGATTATGGAGTGTATGATTTGACATATAAATCAGCTAGTGATTATGATTTTATGCTTAGAATAAAATCACTTCATCCAGATGTGAAATTCTATCCGATATATAAGGTGCTGACTAATTTTACATTAGGTGGTATATCTAGTTCTGTTATTGGGAAAATTGAGACTCATGAGATAAAGTACAAGTATCATATTATAACAAAACCTAAATTACTATTATGGAATGCCGCGACATTTTTAAAAAAAATGATACAGGGCTAGATTTGTGGGGGTATGATGTTTAAAAAGATGTTTTGGATTCCGGCTAACATAATAAATAGAGCTCGCTTAGCAAAATATGGAGTAAATGGTGATTTTACAACATACGGAATTATAAATTTTAAACTTGCTAAGTCTTGCTCTATAAAGATTGGCTCAGGGACAACGATTAGAAGTCATTGGAAAAGTAATCCAGCTGGAGGTGGGCAGCAAAGAAGTATAATCGCACTAAAAGATGGTGCATCCATTGAAATTGGCAATAATGTTGGAATTAGCAATAGTACTATTTATTGTAGTGAAAGTATTGTCATCCAGGACGATGTATTAGTTGGAGTGAATTGTGTTATATATGATACGGATTGTCACGCACTTGATTATAATCAGAGATTAGCAGGTGACAAAGGGGTAAAGCAGGCACCTGTAATTATTAAGCAAGGCGCATGGATTGGTGGCCATTGTATTGTTTTAAAGGGAGTTACTATAGGAAAACATTCAGTTATTGGAGCTGGATCTGTTGTAACTAAAGATGTTCCTGATTATGAGTTATGGGCAGGGAATCCTGCCAGATTTATAAAAAGGATTGAGCGATAGATTGGAATATGTGAGGAGTGTTTTGGTTTAGAATTAATTATGGAAAAAAGAAGTAAAAAAGCTTTTAAAAATGTCACAAGTGGGCTTTTGAATAAGTTTGTGCTATTGGTCTTTGCTTTTAGCACACGGACTATTTTTTCACGTTTGCTAGGAGCAGAGTATTTAGGAATAAGTAGTTTATATAAAAATATACTTTCTGTATTATCCTTAGCAGAATTAGGAATAGGTAATGTATTTATGTTTTATCTTTATCCTGCTTTGAAAGACAGAGATGAAGCAGAGATAAGTTCTTTAGTCTATGAATTTCGAAAAATATATACTGGAATAATAGTATTTATTTCTGTTGTAGGATTGGCACTAATTCCTTTCTTAAAATATATAGTTCATGGAAATTATTCTAGTCAAGAAGTTGTTTTATACTATTGCCTGTATTTATTCAACTCAGTAGCATCTTATTTTGTTATTTATAGAACTATGGTAATATCTGCAGACCAAAAAAATTATATTCAAAGTAGATGTTTCACTTTTACCACTCTTTTGATGTATGTTCTCCAAATATTATATCTTCTAATTAGAAAGAATTTTTTGGGATATTTAATCATACAGGTTTCTTGTACCTTTTTATATAATTTTATATTGAATTATATAGCAATCAAAAAATATCCCTTTTTGAAAAAGATAAAGAGAGCAAGTTTAAAAGAAAACAGAATAGATAAGATAAAGTTAATCAATGATATGAAAGCAACATTTTTGTTTAAGATTTCAGACGTTATCTTGGATCAAACAGATAGTATAATTATTTCGGTTATGTTTGGAACAGTAATGGTTGGCTTTTATTCAAATTATTTTATGGTAATTAGTTATTTGGTAGATATAATCGGAATAATTGCTGTTGGCTTAGTAGCGAGCTTTGGTAATTTAAATGTAGAAGGAGATAAGCAAAAATTACATCGTTTCTTCCGTGCGACAATGACATTATTTGCACTTGCTGGGACATTTTGTACTTCTTGCTATGCATGTGTTATACAAGACTTTATTCCTATTTGGGTAGGAAAAAATTTTTTAATGGATTATAGGGTTGTAATTTCTATTTTAGCTGTATTTTTTCTTAGGATGATTACAAATACTATTTGGATATATAGGTCAGCTATGGGGATATTTAAAGAAGTTCAATATATTAATCTTTTTGCTGCTGCATTAAATATTTTTCTATCTGTTTTGTTAGGACAATTAATAGGCATACCAGGAGTTATTGTTGCAACGGCAATATCAAGACTGATGACGTCATTCTGGTATGAGGGAAAAGTTGTATTTAATAAGTTAAATAGATCTGCTTCAGAATACTTTATTAAACAAATAAAGGATACTGGGATAGCTGCTTTGGTTGTAGCTATTTCTTTGTCTCTTACTTACAATCTGCACTTAGTAGGATTGATGAATATAGTATTAAAAGTAATAATTTGTGGAATGGTTACTTTAATAATTGAATACTTAATATATCGCAAATCAGACGAATATAGTATTTTTAAAGAAAAAGTGAAAGTAGTTCTGAAAGTATAAGATTAGATGAGATCGTTTTCTTATTAAATAGAAAGACAATAGTAAGCGCTTTATCAATTGTTGTGATATGATTCCTGAAAAACAAAGATAACTGAGAATCCCTGCTCTGATGAGCAGGGATAATTATATAATAAGTGGAATTATGGCTTAACTATTTGATTTCTTGTAGCCCTCGTACTCCTTGAAAAGTTTGGAGAGATAATCTGGATCATCGATGGCTTTTAGAATATCATCTTGACGGCCATTTGCTTTTAACCAGGAAAAGAGAGCAGTTGTATCTTGGACGCCATTTGTATGACCGTTATTGTAGCCATTTCCATAGCCATTATTGTAGCTCTCATCTTGA
>JAEEGL014905785.1_pt1 | contig 10696 bp, 9 predicted proteins | sample 9134231 | NCBI WGS metagenome assembly JAEEGL01 (sample SAMN16246548, study PRJNA631951) | gut metagenome | biome: gut microbiome; feature: rumen; material: fiber-attached | host: Bos | place: Iran: Karaj | collected 2018-10 | reverse complement strand
TTCCTGATCTTCTTCCGCTTCGGTCTCAAAAACGCGGACAGCCAGAGAGATTTGCGCGTAGATCTTTTCAGTCTGGATCATTTTTTGAACAGCTTCCCGGATAAGCTGAAAGCTGGGACTTTCCGTACTTGCCATGTTCAGCATATAGATGCTTTTTCTCCACCGTCCTTCTGTGACTTCCAGACAGTTCAGCGGGATGTTTCTGTATGCGGAAAAATCGGGATAGTTTTCTCCTACTTCAAAACTTTGAAAAGTCAGCATCGTAACACCGGCATTATCAAGGTTTGATACATGGGTAACTGGCTCCGTTTCTTTGTCAGGTTTGTTCTCCTTACGGTTTAATGCCGGCACTGCGAAAAGGATCAGTGCCAAAACCGCCGCGGAAGCAGTCAGGCCGAAGATGATGCGCTTTTTTCTTGTCAGACCGGTCCTTTTCAATGTTTCGGCGTTTTTGATATCCGTATCGGAGGCTTCTCCGACAGCCTGCAGCAGATCGAACGTATTCATTCTATGTAACCTTCCTTTTTCAGCTGTTTTTTCAGTTTTTCACGCAGACGGAACAGACGTGTTTTGACGGTTCCTTCCCTGCTTCCGGTCTCGGAAGCAAGTTCGGAAACGGAACGCAGATGCCAGTATCTTGCCAGAAACAGCAGCCGGTCACTTTCAGAAAGCGAGGAAGTGAAACGGATGATCGCTTCTTCCAATGCTTTCAGCTCCGCTTCGGCAGCCGGATCCTGTCCGGACGGCAGGATTTCTTCCAGCTCTTCCAGCGCCAGTTCTGTTTCCGAAAAACCGCGTTTCTTCGCCTTTTTTTGACGAAGCCGGTCGATGGCGATCCGCCGGGTCAGCTTTCCCAGATAAGTGGAAAGAACCTCGGGCCGCTGCGGCGGAATGGAGTGCCAGGCTGCCAGGAAAGCGTCGTTCACGACCTCTTCCGCATCCCGTTCGTCGCCAAGCAGACGTTTGGCAATCGCCAGACAATAAGTATAGTATTCTTTCTGCGCTTCGGTTATGGCCACTTCCGAACGCGCCCAGAACAAATCTACGATTTGGCGGTCCTCCATCCGTCTTCTCCTTTCAGGTCTTCTCAACTGTGTACTCGTAAAAAAAAGAAAAAGGTTACAAAAACTCCTCCTGTTCAAATGCTTTTTTTCCAAAGATATCCTTCGCTATTTTACGATCCGTGAGGAATCAATATCTATATCAATCAAAATGTTTTCCAGCATTTTTGTTTGAGGAATGACATGATGATCGCCTCATCCGCTCCTTCGTAATAATCGACAAGCAACCGCTTGAATTCCGGAACGTTCGTTTCCGGGATCACGAGCAAGCCGTTCGCATGGGCAATCAGATAGTGATTGGCGAAAATAACAGCTGCGCGTTTGTTCCCGTCAATAAAAACCTGCGTTTTCATCGCATAAAGGCATAAACGAATTGCCGCATCAATATCGTCCTCGTTTGATGCAAGGATTTTTTCAATATTTTCCTTGACGTCCGGCTCTATCGGCAGAGGCGGGAGATATGAAGAACCACCAATTGTTACGGGAACCCCACGGATCCTGCCGCCGTCGGCAAAAAAACCCTCATTGATCAGTCGGGCTATATGGCAGAGAAGATAATAATCGCTTTTCGCTGTGATGACATCCCGGTCCAGAATGAACTCCCACGCGTGTTTCAGATTCAGGATCTTCTGAACGTCAGAAGCTGTCATCCCGCTCACTTTCCCGTTTTCAATGATTTCTTCTGTTTGCGGGAAGGAGGTTGCGACACCTTCCAGAACCGCCTGGTCATATATGTTAGCCTTCATATTTGCACGGGCAAACTCCAGGTTCTGTATGACACGCGGCGGCAGATTACTCTCCTGATATCCCAGCTCCGCAAGCCGCTTATCCAGTTTTCGAAGTTGTTTCCGAAGTTCTCTCGCTTCACGGGTATTCCGCAGAAGCAGCTGATAGAGCTCCTCTGAATATGATCCAACATAGGTAGAAGTGACCCGGCTTCCGATTCTTTTTCTTGTATAGAGGTATTTTTGACTGTTTACCTCTTTTATTTCAGGAGTTCCTTCATAAGAAATCAGAGACAGTCGTGCATTTAAATCTGCCTTTTCACGAAGAACCTCTTGGATTTCATCAAATACAGACATGGACAAACCTCCTTTTAGGGAACTTTTTCGTCTTGAATATATTATAATGTTCCCTAAATGTCAAGTTGTTTTAGGGAACTTTTTGGCACTTTAACATATAAAATGTTCCCTAAATATCACCCGTTATCTTCCGAGTCATTTTCCTGTCCGAAATTCATGAGACATTTCCTCCTTGCTTTTAAAAGTTCACTTGTTGGAAGTTCGGATTGCGTTGTCAACGGCAAACCCCCTCTGGCACGAACACTTTATGATAAATGCCGGGGATCCGAATAGTCAAAATACCCAAAGCTATAATTAACCGGGCAAATTGCAGAAGTCCGTTGGGACTATCAATTTGCCCGGTTTTCTTAATTATCATCCGTTTGCATTGCCGTGAGAAGTTGCTTAATGGCTCATTCTGACACCATAAAAAGCGCAAATCTCTCAAAAACAAAAGCTTTGCGCTTCGGCGCTGCGCTGGCAACGGTCATCGGCCAGGGGACGAGCTTCGCCCTGTCGATCGTCTATCTGTACCGGCGCCGCGAGATGTTCCACTTCGATTTCAGACCGGAGAGCTTCCGCCCTGATGCCCATACCATGGGCCGCCTCGTGGGGCTCGGGATCCCGATGTCGATCCAGTCGATGTCGGTCAACCTCTCGAAGACCGTGCTCATGAGCTGAATCAACAGCGAGGGCATGATCTATTCAGCCCTTGCCGGCATCTACAACAAGACCGGCATGATGTTCGGCATCGTCTCCAACTCGTTTACGACAGCGGGCTCGTCCATGATCGGCCAGAACCTCGGCGCCGGAAGGAACGAACGCGTACCGAAGATCCTGGGCGTCGTCCTGTCGATCGGCATGGGCATGGCAACCGTATTTTCCGCCCTGCTGCTTCTGTTCCAGCTGCCCGCCCGCGTGGGCATGGAACAGACGGACCGGGAGATCATCCAGCTGATGCTGGATCCGGTTTCCGAGGAGCAGGAGACGCGCTGACCTGCCTCCGTTTCGCAGAAGAAAGCGGTCTGCGCCTGTGTCCGCAAAGGTTTACGGCACCGGCTGCCGCTTCTGCTGCAAGATACCGCAGATCATACAGTCGGGAGGCTGCCCGGAGCGGCTCCCGACTTATTTTTTTCGGATATTACACTTTTTTTCATAAAAATTTGAATCGGCGCATTGACAAGAACAAAGAAACGGTTGTATAATCACCTCAAATAACGTAAACGTTTGCGTAACTGAATACCGAAACGGAGGAAACCTGATGATCAAAGCGGTCATGTTTGACATGGGCGGAACGCTGGAGGACCTGTATTCCGACGAGAAGAACGATAAGGCAACAGCGCATGCTCTCTACGACATTCTGAAGAAGCATCAGATCGACGTCCCCTATGAGGCGGAGCCCCTCTGGAAGATCGTCGGCGCCGGGATCCAGGCATATAAGAAAGATTCGGAACGGACACTGATGGAGCTCAAGCCCGAGCAGATCTGGTGCGACTGGGGCTTTAGGGACGTTCCCGTTGATAAAGTGAAACTGGCAGAGATCAGCGAGGAGATCGCCCACATGTGGGAGACGACCTTTTACGACCGCTCCCTCCGCGAACACGCGGCAGAGATGCTGAAGGGCCTGAAGGAGGACCTTGGCCTTCATGTTGCGGTCGTCAGCAACACGGGAAGCCTTTTCCAGGTCTTTTCCACGCTGGAAAAGTATGGCGTACGGCAGTATTTTGACGAGATCACGCTTTCCTCGATCGTCGGCTACCGCAAGCCGCATCCGTACATCTTCCGCATCGCCACCGAGCAGGCGAACCTTGACCCGTCAGAATGCGCCTTTGTCGGCGACACCCTTTCCCGTGACGTGGTCGGTCCCCGCCGCGCGGGCTTCGGCCGCATCTTCAAGATCAATTCCTTCCTGACGCCGCAGAAGGATATCGGAAAATTCGACGTGGAGCCGGATTATCAGATCACCGACATCTATGACGTCTATACCATCCTGAAGAAGGAACAGGAAAAGCAGTAAGCACCCGTATTTACGATTTTTTTACGGAGGTTGGTAGTATGGCAAAGAAAGGATGGAGCCGTCCCCCGATGAGCAAGGAACGGTTCAGGAACCAGTTCAGGAGCCTGATCGGCAACCCTTTCAACGTGATCGTTTTCATCACGCTGATTTTGCTGTTCACCCTGATCATCATTCCGCTGCTGGCAATGGTCCAGAATACCTTTGTCGTGGCCAAGTCTGAACTGCGCAACATTCCCGGCGCGAAGATCGGCGACTACACGCTCTGGTACTGGAAATACCTGCTGGCGAGCCCGCTGACCAAGACGATCCTGTGGGTCCCTCTGCGCAATTCGCTGATCATCGGCGCGTTCGTCACGGTCATATCCGTGCCGCTCGGCGCCCTGATGGCCTGGCTGATGGTCCGCACGGACATTCCGGGAAAGAAACTCCTGTCCGCGCTCATCCTGATCCCCTACATGATCCCGTCCTGGTGCAAGGCCCTGTCCTGGATGACCATCTTCCGCAACCCGAAGATGGGCGGCAACGGCGTGCTGACAAGCCTGGGGATCCCGGTCCCGGACGTACTGGCCTCCGGCTTTGTCCCGATCATCATCGTCATGACCATGCACTACTATGCCTTCTCCTATATCATGGCCTCCGGCGCGCTGCGCTCCATCAACTCCGAACTGGAGGAGATGGGTGAGATCCAGGGCGCGACGAAAACGCAGATCCTGAAGAGCATCACGCTGCCGCTGATCCTTCCGTCGATCCTGTCGGCCACGATCATGACCATCAGCAAGTCGATCGGTACCTACGGCGTGGCGGCAAGACTCGGCGGCAACAATCCGGACGGCACGCCCTTCTACGTGCTCGCGACCAGGATGAAGGACTTCATCAACAACAGCCCGAAGGGCGTCGGCTACGCGATGAGCCTTCTCATGATCCTGCTCGCGGCCGGCACCATCATCGTGAACCAGAAACTGATCGGTACGCGCAAATCCTACGCGACCATCGGCGGCAAGGGCACCCGCAGCAACCTGATCCCGCTGCGCGGCGCCAAATATCCGATGCTGATCGTCATCTCCGTGTTCCTGGTCATCGCCATGGTCATGCCGGTATTCTTCCTGGTCATGGAATCCTTCCAGATCGTTCCCGGCGCGGGCTACGGTCCCGACAATCTGACGCTTTACGCCTGGATCGGCGAGCTGCAGAGCGCCCCGAACCCGGCCTTCAACCAGAACGGCCTGTTCAAGAACTCCGAGTTCGCGAGAGCGCTCGGCAATACGGTCAAGCTCTCGCTGATCGCTTCCCTGATCACGGCGGTCTTCGGCCAGTTCTTCGGCTACATCACGACCCGCGGCCGCGGCAAATGGTACGGCAATGCTGTCGAGCAGCTGATCTTCATCCCGTATCTGATGCCCGGCGTCGCGTTTTCCGCGATCTATTTCTCCATGTTCAGCCAGCCGCGCCTGGGCGGCCTGATCCCGTCCCTGTACGGTACCTTTACCCTGATCCTGCTGGTCTCGATCGTGAAGCACTTCCCCTTCGCCAGCCGCTCGGGTTCCTCCAACATGATGCAGATCTCGGTGGAGCTTGAAGAAGCCGCCTCGATCAACGGCGCAGGCTTCTGGCGGCGCATCCGCAGCATCGTGATCCCGCTTGCCAAAAACGGTTTCCTGTCGGGCTTCCTGCTTTCCTTCATCAGCATTGCGAAGGAACTGGACCTGATCGCCATCCTGATGACCCCGAAGAACTACACCCTGTCCTTCCTGGCCTTCGACTATTCCAAGGAAGCCATGCCGCAGGTGGCGGACGCGATCTGCATCGTCATCATCGTATTCATCCTCGTAACCAACCGCATTGCGGATAAGTTCGGCGGCAGCGTCAGCAAAAGCATGTAAGCACGGAAAGGAAATACAGTCATGAGCAAAATCGTACTGGAGCATATTGATAAATTCTACGGCGACAACCACGTCCTGCGCGACATCAACCTGACCATCGAGGATGGCGATTTCATGACGCTGCTGGGCCCTTCCGGCTGCGGCAAGACGACCACGCTCCGCGTGATCTCCGGCCTGGAAAAGGCACAGCACGGCACGATGACCATGGACGGCCGCACCATCATCGACGCCGAGAAGGCTTTCTTCGAAGCGCCGAGCAAGCGCGGCCTGAACCTCGTGTTCCAGAGTTACGCGCTGTGGCCGCACATGACGGTGTTCGAAAACGTCGCCTTCGGCCTGAAGATCAAGAAAATGAAAAAGGAAGAGATCGAAGAGACGGTCATGAAGGCGCTGAAAACCATGCGGATCGAAGAGTACCGCGGCCGCTATCCGAACGAACTTTCCGGCGGCCAGCAGCAGCGCGTGGCCATCGCGAGAGCCATCGCCTCCAGCCCGAAGCTCCTGCTTCTGGACGAACCGCTGTCGAACCTTGACGCCCGCCTGCGCATCGACATGCGCGCGGAACTTAAGCGCCTGCACCGCGAGACCGGCACCACGATCATCTACGTCACGCATGACCAGGTGGAAGCCCTGACGATGTCGACGAAGATCGCCCTGTTCAAGGAAGGCGAGATCTCCCAGATCGCGACGCCGCTCGAACTGTACACCAACCCGATCGACCTGCAGGCCGCCGACTTCATCGGCAACCCGCGCATCAACTTCATTGACGCGAAGGGACGCCTCGACGGCGAAGACCTGCGCGTTAAGAGCGCGTTCGGCGAATACGTTTTCACGAAGGACCGCCTGAAAACGGACGAAGAGATCCCGCAGGGCAGGGAATTCGACTGCGTGCTGGGCCTGCGCCCTGAAATGGTCGACATCTACACCGAAGACCCGCACCACAAGAATACGGTCGAAGCGACCGTCTACGCGAACCAGCCGGCCGGCAGCGAAACGCTGGTCACCCTGACCGTGGACGGCACGGAATTCCTGGCCATCCAGACCGGCCTTGTGGAGTACGACATGAACCAGAAGGTGTTCGTGGTCTTGCACCCGGGCCGCATGAACGTATATAATAAAGAGACAGGAAGACTGATCAAGTTCGCGAAGACCAAACATAAAGCCGGCGTCGACGACTGACGGCGGATCCTGACGGAAGTTTAAGGAGGGACGGAAACGATGAAGAAGATTCTTGCTGCTTTGGCAGCGCTGTGCATGATCCTCGGCCTGACCGCCTGCGGAGGAGGAAACAACGACCCGACTGCCGCGACGAAAGACGACGGTCCCGGCAAGGTCATTACCGGCCGCGAAGCGATCGACGTGATCGGCGAGGACGGCATCGACTGGAACCACATGTCGATGGACGAACTTTACGAGATGGCGAAAAAAGAAGGCGGCACCATCACCATTTACGCCACCACGGCGGATGCCGATACGGCCCGCAAGTACATCCGTGACAAATATCCGGATCTGAAGTTCGAATACATTTCCTGCGATACGAACACGGTCATGCCGAAGATCGAGATGGAAGCCCAGAGCGGCACGCCCATGGCTGACGTGCTGATGGTCAAGGACGCTTCCGGTGAGGTCTTCAACGAATACGTGCTGTGGGATCTGGTCAAGATCTACTACCCGGCGGACGTCTGCGCGCACATCAGCGATGAGATGCTGCGTTTCGGCCTGCCGACCTATTCCACCTTCAACCCCTGGTTCTACAACACCAGGATGTACGACAAGGTGCCGATCACGAGCTGGTGGGACATCGTCGAGGGCTACAATGAGGAAACGCATTCCTATAAGGATGCAAGCGGCAACAATACCCAGTACTGGACCATTTTCTCCAAGGATATCACGGCGCCTTCCTACGCCGCGCTGTGGGCACAGCTCATTTCCGACAGCGACAAGATGGCGGAACAGTATAAGAAACAGTACGGCAAGGATCTGGTCTATACCTACCACAGCCACCTGAAGAACACCCCCGGCGTGATGGAACTGCCGGAAAACAACGCCGGTGTCGAACTTTTCTGGCGCTTCTCGCAGATGACCATCACCCCGCTTGCTGACGGTGACGCGGTCGTGGAAGCCGTACACGATTCCGTGAACGGCCCGACGCTCGGTCTGTGCTCCGCTTCCAAACTGGACAACTCCAAGCAGTCCCTGGGCGCGGGCGGCATGGATATCGCCTGGGTCACCGGCCTCGAACCCTACACCGCGCAGGACGCGGCTGCCTATTCCTACGTGGTCAGCGGCTGCGACAACCCCGCGGGCGCGCGCCTCTACATCAAGTTCCTGATGGGCGGCGATGACGGCCAGAGCGGCTGCTACACCGTTTTCGACAAGCTCGGCCACTGGTCCGTGCGCGACGACGTGGAATACAAAAAATCCGGCATTACCTACGATGAAGTCAACCTGACCGCCCCGGATTATGAGAACATTTACAAAAACTACCCGAACGTGAAGGCTTACTGGAACCTCTGGAACAGCACCCGGTAAGCCTTAAGGATAAGCAGCCCGCGCGGGAAAAGCAGTCCGCGGGACGGGAACAAGGAGCGGCATGGCAAAGGAACGGTCGAAATTTCAGCAGAAACTGGACGGCTTTCTCCGGAACCTGTTCTTCGAGGAGAACGGGAAGCCGAAGAGCGCCGATCTTCTCTATTCCTTTTTGCTGGCGATCCTGTTCACCGTGACCTACCTTGCGGCGTATATCCTTCTGCTCGGACCTGTCGAAAGGCTCTTTTCCGGCTGTTCGGTCACGGTGCGGAACATTGCCGAGTACATCCTGCCGGCCCTGGCCGGAAGCCTCGTCTGCCTGCTGATCCGAAAACTCCTGAAGGAGAAGGGAAAACTGGCGCTGGCGGCTTATCTGTGGATGGCGGCCCTGCTGATCGCGTCCATGCTCTTTGCCCTGCTTCTGATCGATTGGTCGGATGCCCGCACGGAATACGGCCTGTTCATGGCCCTGCTGGGCCTTCCGGCACTTTGCGCGGTCGTGACCGGCGGGATCCCCGCCTGGATCCTTCACCGCCGTGAGCGCCGGAAAAAAGCGCAGGAGGCCGCCGCCGCGGAGCAGAAAGCGAAGGAACGCCCTTCCTGGTACAGATGAATGCTGGAGATCTATTTCGGAAATGTCGGTGACGGCGACGCGGTCCTGATCCGCGAGATGCGGGAGGGAAAGCCGGACTATACCCTGCTTGCGGATGCCGGCCGCCCCTACGTGGAAGCCCGTGAAGGATCTCTGCGGAAGGATGCGCTGGACCATCTGATGGCGCGCGGGATCCGCCATCTCGACCGGATGATCATCACCCATCCGCATATCGACCACATCGGCGGCGCGCTGCGGATCCTCCATGAATTCCCGACGGACCGGCTCGACATGATGACCCTGCCGCCGGAAGGTGCGCGCTACGTGCCGCGTTCCTTTACCTCGCCGGACAAGACGGTGAACGGCCTGCGCCACATGATGAACGTCATCCGCGAACTGACGGATGAAGCAAAGGCCCGCGGAACGGTCACGGAAGTCCTGCCGGAAGGCACGAAGCAGCTGACGGAGATGCTCCGGATGACGGTCATCTGTCCCTGCCGCGAAGTCCGCGAAAGGCAGAAGGCAGTCTTTGACGCCCTGTACCGCGGCGAAGACGTGTCTTATGATCTCTGCCGGCAGACCGCCAAGGAGCGGAATATCGCCTCCCTGATGCTCCGCTTTGAATACGCGGGGCGCAGCATCCTCATCAGCGGCGACCGCTATGCTTCGGACTTTGAAGAAGACATTGCACCCTGCGACATTTTCAAGGTCCCCCATCACGGCGACGTGAAATCACTGACAGAAAAGGCAGTCCGGAAGCTTTCGCCGCAATATGCCGTCATCTCCTGCGAGAACGACGAAAAGGGCAAAAAGGAAAGGCCGCATGAGGAAACAGCCTGCATGCTGCAGAAATACGTCCCGCAGGTCCTCTGCACGGAGAACCGGGCCATGAAATGCATGCCGGAAGCGACACACAACGGGATCTGCTTTACGATCGCGGAAGACGGCAGGATCAGCTGCCGATATGAATGACGACCCCAGCTTTACCCGTGGGTAAAGTGATGATAAGAGAATCACAATGAGGAGGAAAACCATGAAAAAGTTACTCGCCATCATGCTGACGCTGGTGATGGTCCTCGGACTGGCTGCCTGCGGCGGACAGAAGGAAACGACTCCGGCGCCGACGGAGCCGCCGAAGACCACGGAAGCGCCCACCGCAGCACCCACCGCTGCGCCGACGGAAGCCCCGACGGAACCGGCCGTTCCCGAGACGAAATATACCTCGCTCGGTCTGAACATCAAGAACAAGACCGGCGCCGTCATCAACGAGGTCTATATCTATGAAAAAGGCGGCGAAGCAGGCGGCAGCGTAGTGGCTCCCGGCTGGAAAGACAAGGACGCTGACAAGGAAAACTACGAGAAGAACATCTACATCGTCCGTAAGGCTGACGCGGAATTCGAACTGAAGGTCGTCTTCGAAGACGGCAAGGAAGTGAAGAAGGACCTCGGCAAGCTGGCGATGTACACCAAGATCTCCATGAAGGACGGTGTTGATCCCGCCGCCTGGGAAGTCGAGATCGAAGACAAGGCGGAAGACCAGGCTGCGATGGATCTGG
>JAEEGL014641005.1_pt1 | contig 10696 bp, 9 predicted proteins | sample 9134231 | NCBI WGS metagenome assembly JAEEGL01 (sample SAMN16246548, study PRJNA631951) | gut metagenome | biome: gut microbiome; feature: rumen; material: fiber-attached | host: Bos | place: Iran: Karaj | collected 2018-10 | reverse complement strand
GCAGCTGGTGTTGGACAGCGTTTCCGTCACCAACACCGATTCGCCCGTGATTTATGTGAAGAACGCGGATAAGGTCTTTGTCACCACGCAGGGTGACAACAGTTTCAGTGTCACGGGCAGCTTTACCGCAGACGGCAGCACCAACACTGACGCGGTTATTTTCTCAAAGGACGATCTTGTACTCAATGGCACGGGCACGCTCACCATCAGTTCCACCGACAATGGTATCTCCTGCAAGGACGATATCAAAATCACGGGAGGCACGATCAATATCGACTGCACCTCGGACGCAATTGAAGCAAACGATTCCATCAATATCGCGGCGGGTACCATCAATATCACCGGCAAGAAGGATGGTCTGCACGCGGAGGACAGCGACGACAATACCAAGGGTTCTATTTACATCTGCGGCGGCACACTGACCATCAACGCATCAGACGATGCGATTCACGCGGAAACGGTGGCTCAGATTGACGACGGTACTTTCGACCTCACCGCGGCGGAAGGCATTGAGGCAACCTATATCCAGATCAACGGCGGCACTGTCAACATATCCTCCTCTGACGACGGCATCAACGCGGCGCACAAGTCAAACGCCTATGAGGTCGCGGTTGAAATCACAGGCGGCAGCATCACCATCAAGATGGGCGCGGGCGACACAGACGGCATCGACTCCAACGGTAACCTCTATATCAGCGGCGGTACCATTGACGTCACAGGACAGTCTCCTTTTGATTACGATGGTCAGGCGACACACACGGGCGGCACCCTCATCGTCAACGGTACTGAAACAAACGAAATCACCAACCAGATGATGGGCGGCGGCATGCGCGGCGGTCAGGGCGGTATGCCGGGCGGCAACCGCGGAAACATGCAGGAAATGCCGCAAATGAGATAATTACCACCATCAGATAACCTACTCAAAAAGACCTGCGCGAAGCTCCAACGGGCTTCGCGCAGGTCTTTGTATGAAAAAATTATTCGTTTATCATCTGAATCAGATGGGGAAGAGCCAGCTCAAAATCAACGCCGTACCATGCGCCGCTGTCGCTGTCCTTGGTGATGCGGATGCTCTCTGCGGTGAATTCGGCGGCAATGCGGATGCTGTCCTCAATGCTCTTGCCGCGTACGAGCGCCCCTGTAAACGCAGAGCTGAAAATATCGCCCGTGCCGTGATAGGCAGCGTCGATTTTTTCCTGAATATAGCTGTAATATTCCTTTGTCTCGCTGTCATAGAGCAGCACGCCGTAATGACCGTCAAAGTTTGCGCCTGTCAGCACAACCTTCTTCGCCCCGCGGTCGGCAAGCTTTTCGACAACCTCTTTCGCGAATGCCTCATCGTATGTTTCACGGTAGGGTGTGCCTGTCAGATAGCAGGCTTCCGTGATATTCGGCAGCGCAATGTCCGCGACCGCGCATAGCTTTGCCATCTCCTTGGGAAAATTCTCTTCGAAAGCAGGATACAGCTTGCCGTTGTCCGCCATCGCGGGGTCGACAATCACAAGGCTTTTATCATTTTTTAAATCCTCAATCAGGTTAATGACCTTGTCAATCTGTGCTGCGGATGCGAGATAGCCTGTATAGAATGCGTCAAAGCTCAAGCCCTCGCTCTTCCAGTGCTTCGCAATCGGCAAAATCTGGTCATCGAGGTCCTTGCAGGTGAAATTCTTGAACATGGTGTGGGTGGAAAGCACAGCGGTAGGGATAATCGCAGCTTCCACGCCTGTAGCGGAAATGATGGGAAGCGCAACGGTCAGCGAGCACTTGCCCACACAGGAAATGTCTTGAATGGTAACAATTTTCTTCATGTGAATACCTCCTTTGGTATGGCTGTATTCTACCACAAAGACTGTACTTTGCAAAATGCACAGTTATCACAAATATTTAGTGCACAGATTACCTCGGAAGGAACAAATTGCAAATAATTGTATGAATAATTATTTACATTTACCAAAAACTGTGTTATAATTCCAAAATAGGGACTTATATTCATCAGTCATCCGGGAGAGTATAACAATATGAAACGAATCTTAACTGCTCTTTTGATATTGATCTTTTTATTTTGTGCAGGTTGCTGCGGAGGCAAAAAATCAATGATTATGCCGACCGTTGCAGAAACCTCCGCCGTGCAGGCGCTCAATTACAGCGATGTTCACACCCCCGTAGATGCAAAGTGGTTTGATGACGCGGTTCTGGTGGGCGACAGCGTCACACTCAAGCTCAGCTACTACTGCGAAGCCCATCCCGAAGCGCTGGGACAGGCGCAATTCTTCTGCGCAGGCAGTCTGGGCTATACGAACGCTTTGTGGGAGCTTGACAGAGAGGATGCCGTTCATCCGTATTATAAGGGCGCGACCCACCTCACGGAGGAATGTGTGGAGCAGACGGGCGCGACAAAGGCGTTTATCATGCTTGGCATGAACGATATCGGTCTGTACGGCGCGGACGGCGCGCTGCAGAGCGCCAAGACGTTGATTGGCAATATTCTCAGGCGTTCGCCGGATGTTCTGCTCTATATTCAATCCACCACGCCGATTCTGACGGGACACGAGAGCGGTACCTTTACCAACGAAACCGTCCGAGCCTTTAACAAGAGTCTTGAAGAATACTGCAAGTCACAGGGCTATAAATATCTGGACATCAATTCGCAGCTTGCGGATGAAAAGGGTTATCTCAAACCCGAATATTGCAGCGATCCCGATTCGCAGGGCATTCACTTCACGGATGAAGCCTGTCAGATCTGGGTAAACTATCTGAAGAATAACGTGTAAGGAGAAAAGAAAAATGAAAAAAGTAACATCCATTTTAGCGGCAGCGCTGGCACTTGCCATCATACTCTGTGCCTGTGGCGGTGCAAAGGGCAACGGCAAGAAGCTTAGTGAGGTTTACAGCGCCATCAAATCACAGGTCACTCTGTCTGATATGAATGAATTTGCCGACGTCAAATCACTCGACCGTTTCTATGGCATCACTGCCGAGTCGGTTGAGGATTTTGCAGGCGGCGTCAACAATTCAGGCGTCAATATGGAAGAGATTGTTCTCGTCAAGGCGAAGGACGACAATGCTGCTGCAAGCGTGGAGACCGCGCTCAACAACCGCAAGCAGGCAAAGTACAACGAAAACAAGAACTATAATCCCGAACAGGCGGAGATGATTGAGAAGTGCGCCGTAACGCGTGACGGCGTTTATGTCGCGATGATTCTTTCGCCCAACGCCACACAGATTACCTCGATTTACAAGTCAGAGTTGGGACTCTGACGGCAGCGCAGCGGTTGGCTCTTGCCGACCGTTGTTTTTTGCCGGTGCTATTCAGGAGAACGTAATGAACGCATTATTGATTATCAACCCCGCGTCGGGACGCAATCTGATTGGCGACTATGTGGGAGACATCCAAACCCTCTTGAGGAAAAAAGGATTTCAGACAGAGGTTTGTGAAACCCGCCGCAAGGATGACGCCAAATACTTTGCAAGGGAAAAAGGAGAAAGCTGCGACCTGATTGTCTGCTGCGGAGGTGACGGAACGCTCAGCGAGGTCACAAACGGTATCGCCGAATTGCATCGCCGACCTGCAATCGGCTATATTCCCACGGGCACTACCAATGATTTTTCCAAAAATATGGGACTTTCAACGGATATTCTGCAGTCCATTATCGACCTTAACCACGGAGTGCCGCGAGAGCTGGATATCGGGAAATTCGGTGATAAATATTTTATTTACGTTGCTTCGTTCGGACTGTTTGCGGAAAGCTCCTATGCCACCCCGCAGAATCTCAAAAAGCGGCTTGGCCATTTAGCCTATGTTATCACAGGGACGAAGGAACTGCTCAATCTACGTTCTTACCGGGTCAAAGTGACGGATGACAAAGGCCATACCTACGAGGAAGAGTATATCTACGGTTCTGTAAGCAACTCAACCTCCATCGGCGGACTGATGCATTTTGATGATTCGCTTGTCGATTTGCAGGACGGCTTGCATGAGGTTGCTCTGATTCGCCGCCCGAAAAATATCACGGAATTCAACGATGCGGCCAAGGCGATTCTCAGCGGCAGGAACGATTCCGACCTGATAACGGTATTCAGCGCGCGGGAGGTCACCTTCGAGAGCGAAGCACCGATTGACTGGTCGCTTGACGGAGAGCATGAGCACACCGAAAACACGGTGACCATTTCCAACATCAGCCGTGCCATCAAACTGTTTTTCCCGAAATCCGCCGTAAAATAGGTCAAAGTTATTGACATCCTCAAAAAATATACTATAATAATGAAGTAACACAAAAATTGAGAAGGAGTACCAAAATGAAAAGATTATTAGCGCTTGTTCTTGCGGCCGTTATGGCTGTTTCCGTGTTTGCGGGTTGCGGCGGCGGAAAAGACCTCAAGGAGGTTATGAAAACCATCAATTCCACCTACAGCCTTTCCCTCAAAGAGCTGGAAAGCAAGGATGATCTGAAGAAGTATTATTCCATCAATCCCGACAGCGTCAAGCAGTTCGCGGCTGAAATTGATTCCAACAACAATGCGCCCGTGGAAATCGTGCTGGTTGAGGCAAACGATTCCGCAGCGGCTGATGAAGTGGAAAAGGCGCTCGGCGGTCGTTACAACTCCATCATCAGCCAGTACGCTTCCTACACACCCGAGAAGCTTGACATGGTAAAGGCGTGCAAGGTCAGCAAAGATGGCAAATATGTCAGCCTGATTGTGGCGGAAAACGGTCCTGACATTCTCAAAACCTTCCAGGACAGCATAAAATAATCCTTGATTCGGGCGGCTCAGTTCGCCCGTTTTTCTTTCCCGCCCAAACTGCGGGCGATCAATACTACAGCAAAGGGCAATCCATCATGACACAAAGCGAACTCAGACAACAATTCTCTTTTATGAATGATATGCAGCAGCAGGCTGTCTTTGCCACCGAGGGTCCCGTTCTCATTCTCGCCGGAGCGGGTTCGGGCAAGACAACCGTGCTGGTCAACCGCATTTCCTATATTTTGCAGTCGGGGCTGTGCAACCCGTGGAATATCCTCGCCATCACCTTTACCAACAAGGCGGCAGGCGAACTCAAGGAGCGAATCTGTAACACTGTTCCCGAGGGCGGCGCCGATATCTGGGCGGCGACCTTCCATTCCACCTGTGCGCGCATTCTGCGCCGCTACGGCGACAGGCTCGGCTATACTTCACATTTCACCGTCTATTCCACTGACGACCAGAAGCGACTGGTCAAGGAAATCATCAAGCAGCTGCAGCTCGACGAGCATGTGTTCCAGGCGCGTATGGTGCTCACAGAGATTTCGCGCGCCAAGGACAAAATGCTCGAGCCAAAGGATTTGCTGAAAAACGAAGAATTTGATTTCCGCGCAAGCTCGATTGCAAAAATCTATGAAATCTATCAGGCAAAGCTCAAAACCTCTGACGCGATGGATTTTGACGACCTTCTCTGCAACGCGGTCAAGCTGTTCCGTCAGGAGCCGGAGATTCTCGGCTTCTATCAGAACCAGTTCAAATATATCATGGTCGACGAGTACCAGGACACCAACAAGGTGCAGTATCAGTTTGTTTCCATGCTGGCTCAGAAGTACGGCAATATCTGCGTCGTCGGCGACGACGACCAGAGTATCTACAAATTCCGCGGCGCGACTATTGAGAACATTCTTTCCTTTGAGAACACCTTCAAAGGAGCCAAGGTCATCCGCCTGGAGCAGAACTACCGAAGCACACAGAATATTCTGGATGCCGCCAACGCGGTGATTGCCAACAATAATCTGCGCAAGGGCAAAACTCTCTGGACGCAGAACCCCAAGGGCGACAGCATCACAGTACATACCTGCGACAGCGAGCGCGATGAGGCGGCTTTTGTCACCAGAACCATCATGGACGGCGTAGCGGACGGCAGAAAGTATTCCGATTTCGCGATTCTATACCGCACCAACGCCCAGTCCAATGCCTTGGAGCAGGCGCTTTCTCGCAGCGGCGTCCCGCATCGCATCATCGGTGGTCACCGCTTTTATGACCGTGAGGAAATCCGCGACATGGTCGCCTATCTTCAGGTAATCAATAATCCCCACGATGATGTGCGTCTCAGCCGCATCATCAACGTGCCCAAGCGCTCCATTGGCGCAAAGACGGTTTCCACCGCGGCAGAAATTGCGGCAGGACTTGGGGAGAGCATTTATACCGTCATCAAGGATGCGGATGCCTATCCGCAGCTGTCCCGTGCAGCGGCAAAGCTCAAAGCCTTTACGGAGCTGATCGATGGATTGATCGAGGCGGAGCAAAGCGAAGAATATTCTCTTGCAGAATTATATAACCTCATTCTCGAGCATACTAACTACGAAAATTATCTGCGCACCGAAAAGGATAATGCAGATGTGCGCATAGAGAACATCGAAGAGCTTTCCTCCAACATCATCAAATTCGAGGAGGATTACGGTGATGAGGCTGACCTCTCTAACTTCCTTGAGGAAATCTCTCTGATGACCGATATCGACAATTACGACGCGGATGCCGATACATGTGTGATGATGACGCTTCACAGCGCAAAGGGTCTGGAATTTCCCGTGGTATTTATCACAGGAATGGAGGACGGCTTGTTCCCGTCGATGGCGGCAATCAGCAGTGGTCCCGACGAGCTTGATGAGGAACGTCGTCTGGCATATGTCGGAATCACCCGCGCAAAGCGCAAGCTTTACCTCACCAAAACAAAAACCAGAATGTTGTTTGGTTCCACAACCTACAGCAAGGAATCGCGTTTTGTCTCCGAGATTCCCGCAAAGCTCGTTGATCGGACAGGCGAGAGCCGGCTGTATGGCAACGGAGGCAAAGGCAGTTCCTATTCTGCCTCTGGCGCCGGCAGTAAAGTCAGTATCGGCGGCACTCCGAAGCAAGGCTATTATCCTTCAAAATTCAAGGGTTATCAACCGCCCGCCGCAAAAACGGGTGTGACCTACAGCGTAGGTGACAGTGTGCTTCACAAGCTGTTTGGCAAGGGTTTGATTTTGTCCGCGGAAAAGATGGGCAATGATACCCTGCTGGAAATCGCCTTTGACAAGGCAGGGACCAAAAAGCTGATGGCAAATTTCTGTAAAATGGAAAAACTTTGATTTCAGAAAAAGGACAGAAGGTGATAAAAGTGTCGAAAAATCTGAAAGCTATTGTATGTCTGCCTCTGGCGGCATTCATGCTGCTTGCCGGCTGCCAAACGGAACCCTCCTCTTCAGAGCCTGAGGAAACCGTTGTGACAACCGAGGAACCTACCACGGCTGCGCCGACGACAAAGCCCATTGCTACCGCTGACAGCGCAAATGTGAAAAAGTATGATTTTCTGGCAATTAAGCAAAAGAACGGAGAAATCACCTCCGACTTTAACGATATTGTCAATGAGAAGAAATTCAAAGGCGTTATCTACGCGAAGCTCGGAAACGATTTTGAATACATCAGCTCGACAGGTGCGTCTGAAAGCACAAAGCACAAAGACAATTCCATCAACACCTGTTTTTGTGTCGGCGGACTGACGCAGCAGGTGACCGCTGCCGCGGTTCTGCTTCTTGCAGAGGATGAAAAACTGAGACTGGATGACACGCTCGACACGTTTTTTCCGGATTATGAATACGGCGCAGGCATCACCGTGCAGAACCTGCTCGACATGACATCTGGAATCAAGAGTTATATCCTGCGCACGGATATCAGTGATATGGCGGCATACCCGGCAATTGATCTGGGTGATAAGCTCAGTGAGGATAATTCTTATGAAGAAAATAAATCTGCGGTTCTCGAATGGATTTTTCGTCAGGAGCTGGATTTTGAACCGTCTGAATCCTTTGCCATTTCTGACAGCAACTATTATCTTTTGGGAGAAATCATTGCCAAGGCAAGCGGAGAAAGCTATGAGAGCTATGTGAAATCTCATCTGTTCAAGCCGCTTGCGATGAACAACACGGGCTTTGAGGAAAATGACCGTTTGGCAGCGCCGTTTGATGAAGGAGCGGAGACGGATAAGCTGACCTATGCAGGCGTCGGCTATTCTGCCTGCGGAATGATATCAAACATTTCCGATATTCTCCGCTGGACGGATGGCGTTTTTACTGACGGCGTACTGGCTGAGGAATCCGTCAAGATCATGCAAAAAGAGGGAAATCATAATTTTTCCTGCGGTGCCACCATCAAAAACGGCAGACTGTCCTCCTCGGGACGCTGCGGAGCATATTCCGCATTGCTCAGCTTTACTCCCGACAAAAGCGATATTTTCATTTCGCTTTCCAACTACAACTATTCTGACCCGTACTATCTCCACAGCGCGTTCCGCAATTATCTGGCACGATTTGCCGTCAGCTAATCACCAAAACCGCAAACCTCCATACTATGGTATTGTTACAGAGCAGATGCTGTCCTGAAAAAACAGACGGCATCGCTGTAAATACTTATGTATGGAGGTACTTTTTATGTCGGAAGTTCATCTCGAAAACGACGCGCAGACCGTTTCGGAAAATGAAAACCGGGATTTCGGATTTGATCCTGTCTGCATCGATGTTCCAAGAATTTACGATTCCTGCGGAGCGAAGGACTGTCTGAGAGATCTGACGGTATTTTTCACTGAAGCGGATCAGGCGCTGGTTGAAAAAGCCTCGGCTGTCCGCGTGACAAAAGCGAGCGTGCTGACGTCCAGCATCACTGTGGACGCGGTAGCGTTTAACAGAGGGTATTATTCGGTGGACGTGGTATTTTACTTTGCTGTCTGTGTGGAGGTCTACGCGGGCACAGGCGCAATTCCCACCACTGCAACAGGTCTTGCAACAGCGTCCAAGCGGGTTGTGCTCTATGGCAGCGATGCCAGCACAAAGACATTTTCAAGCGGCGATACCGCGGCGGCGATAGACACCTCGGACTTCGATTGCTGCCCGGGCTGTCCCAGCACGCTGCCTGACGCGTCCGTGCAGGTTTCCTGCCCGATGGCGCTCGCGGCTTCGGTGACAGCCGTAACCGCGCCCGTTATCATGCCCTTTGTGCCCGAGAATGTCGCAGAGTTCTTTGGTGAGGCGATGGCGTCTCCCGAAACGCAGCAGGTGCTTGTCACTCTCGGAACCTTCTCTATTGTCCAGCTCACCAGAAATGTGCAGCTGATGATTCCTTCCTACGATTTTTGCGTTCCGAGAAAGGAGTGCGCTGCCGACACCAGCGACCCGTGCGAGGCATTCAGTAAAATTGAGTTCCCGACGGATTCCTTCTTCCCGCCCAGCACGACCGAGGCGGAGTCGGGAACCCCGTTTCACTGCGGCTGCGAATAGGAAGTAAAAAGCGCCGGTGGGCGCGCTCTCCCGCCTTTTATAATGTTCATCAACGGCGGGATAAAGAAGTTTCCTGTAAAGAAAAAGAGGTTGGCTCTGAGTAAAGAGTCAACCTCTGATTTAAAATTGCCATTCCGTGAGTGTATCACCTTTCACGAAAAAAGCTTTTTTCGCAACCTTTGCCAGCGGTGTGTCGCTGTAGCTGTCCGAATAGAATTCATCAATTTCACAATTGCCGTATTTCTCCCGAAAGCGGCGCACCTTTTCTTCACCGTGGCAGTTGATGCCGTCATAAACGCCCGTATGCGGGTCAACGTTGGATGCCATCAGACAGCGTATCCCCAATCTGTCACAGGCGGGCTGCAGCAAAAACAGGGGAGAAGCAGAGATAATTACGTCATCCTCACGTTGCTGCGCCGGATAAAAGGGCTTGATTTTCCGGATATGCGTTTCCCAGAAGGCTTCCACGTCTTGCTCCGTATCACAGCAGTGCAGAAAGCGGTACATTTTTTCCTTGAATTCTGTTTTGCTGCCTTTTTTGAATACATAAAACCTCACAAAAGCGCCGAAAAGAGAGGGTGCGAGCGTGAGGATTTTTTTATGTCTGCCGAGAGAGAACAGATAGAAATCGGCGGTTGAATCGCCGTCATAGATTGTTTTGTCAAAATCGTAAACATTCATAGCCAAAGCCTTTCGATAGGATAGCCTCAGTATAACACCAAAAAGCGGTTTGTAATTTCGATATTAGAAAAAATAATCTGACAAAGTATTGAAAATAACCTGCCAATATGCTATAATGAAATACCAAAATACATTCTGGGAGAGTATATGTTCGGGTATCTACAGGTTGACAAGGCGGAACTCAAGGTCAGAGAATGGGACGCGTACAAGTCGGTGTATTGCGGACTGTGCAAACAGATGGGAAAGGATTACTCCTTTTTGTCACGTCTCGCGCTCAGCTATGACTGCACTTATTACGCTATGCTGATCATGTCCGTCCGCCGCAGCTGCACAGGCTTTGACAGCGGCAGGTGCCGTTTCAATCCGCTCAAAAAATGCGGATTCGCGCACTGCATGGATGAAAGCTACAGCAAAGCGGCAGCGCTTTCGGTGATTTCCGTTTACTACAAATTACTGGACGACATCCGTGACAGCGGCTTTTTCAAGCGGCTGGGAGCGCGCTTTCTGAAGCTCTTCTTCGGACGCTGGCGCAAGAAAGCGGCGCAAAAATACCCGATGATGGACACGATTGTTTCGGACATGCTCCAAATGCAGTTTGAATCGGAAGATGCCGACAATACCTCCTGTGACGCGGCGGCGCATCCGACCGCGCGAATGCTGTCGGAAGTCTTCGCGCTTGACGCCGCGGATGAGTTGGAACGGCGCGTGTTCCGTGAATTCGGCTATCAGCTCGGCAGATG
>JAEEGL014400851.1_pt1 | contig 10696 bp, 9 predicted proteins | sample 9134231 | NCBI WGS metagenome assembly JAEEGL01 (sample SAMN16246548, study PRJNA631951) | gut metagenome | biome: gut microbiome; feature: rumen; material: fiber-attached | host: Bos | place: Iran: Karaj | collected 2018-10 | reverse complement strand
TATTGTTTGGATTGCGTTGAGAAAATGGCAATTGTCTGCCCTTGGTGTGGTGAACCAATTTTTATTGGTGATTATATTACACTCTACTCTCCCAACAATCCTAACTTTAAGATTCCTGAAGGAGCAGTTGTCTACTCTAAAGAACCATTACAACTCGTTGGTTGTCAAAGAAGTAATTGTGCTCAAACTGGCGCCGACTACTGTGGAATCTGGGTGGCTCCTGGTGTCGTAAAAAGGATTCCTTCAGCTATTGAAAAAATTTTAGCTGGAGAAAAATATGTCATTTCAAACTTTTAAAAAAGAAGCTGGCTATTCCTAGTCAGCTTCATTTTCGTTATTTCAAGTCATTATTGGTTCTGGATTCTGGTTTATAGGTTCTACGAATTCATCATTCTCCCAGATTCATTCCTGAACTGTTCAATCTGTATACGTTACCTTTCATTTTCAGTTTTTTAATCATCTTACAAACGTTCATTCATAGATATTACCAGCACTTGATGTATATTTTCATGTTCATTCCTTTATTCACTTTACCCAATATCACTCGTAGATAGCTCAATCTTGATATTTAAGAGTACCATATCAATGAGGCTCTTCATTTAACCATTCTCATGAATAATATGAATTATCTTTATTCTTTAGAACTCATAATCCGTTAATCTTGTTGTCCTTAAATTCTCATGAGTAAATTCATTCTTTACAATCATAGGTTCATGTTCATTCGACGATTCAATTAACTCGGTTTCATGTTAGAATACATCAGTCAGGATAATACATTGTTCAAAATCCATTTCTTTTCTTCTGTGGATTCTCTGATTTTACATCAGAAAATTCTCATATATAATATCACCCATCAGATCGATATAAATTTCATCATGAAATTATTGGTTCATAATTCTCATAATCATTAATTCTGTATGTTTCTTGGATATCATTATTTTTAATATTTCAAAAACTTCACAGATTTCAGTTCCGTGTTGTAACCATAATTGTAATAGTTATTCAGAGCGGTATAATTGAATATAAAAATCATTTAAATTCTTCCATATATGTTAGATCTATCAATAAATATCTTTAATTGATATAGGATTTCTAAGTTCTATTTCAATAGGAAAAATCACATAAAATACATATAACTTGTTTTAAAGAAATAAATTTTTATAGATTTATTAATTTATCATTAAAAATCTCATAATGGGAAAGCACAATAAAACGAAATGGGAACGATATTATCTGATAGGATTATTAATCATCTTTATCATTTGAGCCATTCATACGGGATTTTCTGCACATTCATTATATAACTGTAATTGATGCTCTGCACCATATACATTAGCATTTATTTTCCCATGATGATTATATCTTATTATATTATGATTTTTGGCTATTATTTATTTCCTTATTAGAAGGAAGTATTTTTTTGCCTTATGCCTATTTTTATGAATACTATGATTCCTTGCTACAATTGCTCTTAAACTCTATGGATTACTGTAATTACAGAAATACTTAATTTTGTCTTGAAATTATCGTTTATAATGTTATAAGCACTGCGTTATAAGTTTTATATCGTATTATAACTAGTGAAAATGACAAAAACTGCATTAATCGCTAACTTAGCTGCTGAATTATGAGTATCTAAGAAATTAGCTGGAGAATTGGTTAACTGCCTTATCGAAAACGTAATTAAAGGTGTTAAGAAAAATGGTGAAGTTAGAATTCAAGGATTCGGAACTTTTAAAGCTTCTAAGAGAAAGGCTAGAACTGGAGTTAATCCTCAAAATCCTTCTCAAAAGATTAAGATCCCTGCAATGAACGTTGTTACTTTCAAAGCTGGTTCTGAATTCAAAGCTGCTGTTAAATAGTAGTTATTCACAAACATATAAAACTAGTAATCTTCGGATTGCTAGTTTTTTTAATTTGATATTATTATCTTAATTATTATATTTTAGTATAGAATATAAAAGCAATCAACAAAAAAGTTTTTCTTATGAATACAGATCTTTTTACACACATCTTATCAGATTTCTTATCTCAGATTTCTGTTTGGTTTTTTGTTTCTTCAGGTAGTCTTATTATCGCTTTGATACTTTTAGGATTTATTCATCCTAGAAGACTTGTTATGGAAGCCTCTTATTTTAGAGCAAGAACTTTAAATTTTTATCGCTTTTGTGATTATCTTTTGATTTTCTTGGTAATTATGCTCGCCTTCACAACAGTCTGTACTCTACTTATTATGTTATATCTTACATAGGACTAACAAGAAATTATTGAAAAAAAGGCAGTCTATTAGACTGCCTTTTTAATATCTCAATTTTAAATTGATTTTTTAAACACTAAACGTATATTTTCTTTGTTTTATATTTATTAATTCAATCATGGTTGAAGAAGAACATTTAACACCTAGTTTTGAAGAGCCAAAAGAAAAAAATACTGTTGCTCTAGTATGATTAATTCTTAGTATCATTGGACTACTTTTCTTTATATCAATTTTATGAATCATATTTGCTATACCATTGTTAGGAATTTGATTTATACTTTGAGTTATATGATTGTGTTATAAACCAAGATGAAAAGCTATAGCTGCTATTATTATATCACTAATTCCATGTGCTTTAGTTTATTGCTTAGGTTTCTACCTTTCAAATAGTTTAAAAGCTCCTACAGAAGATTTTATTAGTTGGGCTGAGACAACATTTACAGGTGAAGCTATGGAAAATATTGATCAAGAAAGGTTTAACAATATAGCTAATTATGTATTTGAACAACGCTTACATGAATTCACACCTGAAATGATTGAATCAATGTATGAAAATGCTTCAGGTTCTACAATTGTAGAAAAAGGTTGATATATAGTTCTAGATTGGTTTAAAGATTCTTTTAATGAAGCTATGGAAGCCTATAACAATGGTGTTATTATCGAATCAACTGGAGACAATGCTTTGTGAAATATGTTAAATATTTCAATTAGTAGTAGCAGTTTAGAATCAGTAAATGAAGATGAAAATCTTTCTGGTGAAGGAACTGACGATGATGTATGTACTATGATCTATGAACCTGTTTGTGGTGTAGATGGTCAAGTTTATTGAAATTCATGTGTCCTAGAAAAAGCAGGTGTTGAACTAGATGAATCATCTACTGCAACTGAGAGTTGATGTGTTAGCGAATAATAACTTTAATTTATATAAGGCTGCACTATTTATATTAGTGCAGTTTTTTTATTAAAAAAAAATGAGAGCTAGATAATACTTAGCTCTCTGAAACCTAACGAAAACAGTAAGGGGAAGTGACTAACAATGGACCTTACACAAGGCGCCTTTGCAACCCAATGAAAATCAACTTCTCTTGCTTGAAGCATCAGCATATTCTCCTTTTAACAGAACAGTGGTCTCAAGTTTGTCACAATCCATCTATGGGCAGCTAGGATAACCCACTATCGAACGTAAATCAAACTTCTTCCTCATCCAGAGACCCTTTCAAGGTAAGATTATTGTTCTGAGCCAACTTTAACCTGAAACCGTACAGGAGCTCTGTCTTCTTTTCCCTAGTTTCACTTCCATTGACGAGGTCTAGGCTTCACAACCTTTCAATGAAACAATAAAAATATAAGCAACGGCTAGATTAAATTCAAGATGTTTTTTTGATAAAAAAAGATTATAATGTCAGGCATTATAATCTTTCTTAAGATTACTATTTATTAATTCTATGATCTTATCCAATCTCATGCCGCATATAAGAGATCTGAAATACCTATCCTACATTCTTGAGCAAAAGCTTTTAATCACTCCCAAGCTGTCTTTAAAGAAGTACCAAAAGCATTTTTAATTGTCTTACAAACATCAACAAGAGCTACTCCTCTTTTATATAACCAAGTTGCAACTTGCTTCACTCAATCAGTAATATATTTTTGCATTGCCTCATAAGCTGCTTTAGCATCTCTAGTTTTTTCATAAATCCAATTCCTTACTCATTTAGCAGATTCTGAAATTCGTTTAGCTACATATTCTCAAATCATAATACATTTTTCTTTTGTAGCTCAATATGCTTCTGCAAGAGCATCACAAAGCTTATTAACTGCAAGTTTTCAATATTTAACAAGAGATTCAACACACATTTTTGCAACATCTGCTAAAGCTGCTCAAGCTTCTTTTAGTCATATTACAACTAATGCAACCACACCAATTCCTAATGTTAGCATTAATTTACCGGCTTCTAAGACAGCCATTCCACCTTCTTTCATAAAATTCAATAGCCATTTAACTCATTCTTTTGTTTTTCAATAAAGATTATTTAATACATTTTTAATATCTTGAATTCTTCAGCCACACCATTCTTTAATATCTTTCCATGTAGCTTTAGCTTTATCTATTGCAGTTTTAATAAAATTTTCAATTTGTTGAACATTGTTTTTACACCATTCTTTAATATGCTTATATGTTATTAATCACTTTTCTTTAGCGTAATTAATAAATTCTACGACATATTTCTTTCATGCTACAAATGCCCTTCAAACCATATCAATACCCATTTTACATTTATCTATCATCAAAGAAATTGCTGATTTGAAATTAAGCCATCATTTTTCAATAGCATTAGCAATAAATTCTGAACAGTTTTTCCATGCTCATTTAGCACTTTCATATAAAGTAACAACAACATCTTGAATTGTCATTCATAGATTTTTAAAGAATTCAGCAGTTTTATCCCAAGCCCCCTTAAGAGATGTCTTTACTACTTCGTATGTTGCAACAATAAAATCTTTTGCTGTGAGGCCAAAAGCTTTCATACTTTCCCAAGTTGATCTTACAAAATTCTTCACAAATTCAGCTGTTGCAATACCATATTCTTTACATTTTTTAAGTAAAGCTCAAACATATTCACTAGCTGTCTTGTATACATCCTTAACTTTTTCCCACATATTTGTGGCTATCTTTGAAACGAAATTAGCAAGTTCTGCTCATTTTTTATAGATTTCTTTTCATGCTTTAACTAGAAGTTCTCAAACCAATACAGCACTACCAACAAGAACTAGTAATGTACCACAAATAACATCTAATGTAAATTTTCATGCTTTTTCTAATCCAACAAGAACTGCACATGCAGCATCTTTAACTGTTTCCCATGCTCATTTACATCGTTCAACGAAATCATCAAGTGCCATTTTACCTTTCTCAAGTAATGTTCTAGCAACTTCTTGGAACATAGCCTTACATGCTTCCCAATTATCTTTACAATAATCAGCAAATTTATTCCACATAGCAACACTTGACTCAATAATACTAACAAGCATTTCTTTTCATTTTTGAGCCATACCTTTACACCATTCAACTAATTCACCAATTTTAATTTTTCATTCATTAATAAGTTCTATACAGATAGCTTTTGCTTTTTCCCAATTATTAACCATTGAATCTAAGAATGTTCTCACTGCAAGTTTTCATTCTTCTACTAATTTTTTTCAGAATGCTACAACAACATCTCTCATACCTCAACACAAATTAACAAACGCATCCCATTTATTTCAACAGTATTCCCATGCAATGTTAAGTGCTCCTTCAATTCATTCTTTAACTTCTTCAAGATAATTAAGATATTGTTTAAACAAATCATCTCAAAATTGTATAACTGTTTTTGTAATATCTGTAATTGTTTGTCATGCTTCTTTAGACCATTCAACAAAATCCTTAGTAAGAGAAACACTTTTTTTAAGAGCTTCACGCCATAATTCATTAAGTTTTTCCATACCAACTCAACATTGTCTATATAATTCAAATAATACTTTTTTAGGTATTCAAGGGATCTCCTTTACAACACTTATTGATCATTTAATTACATCTTTTACACCATCAATTGAATTAACTGTATCTAATCTTGTACCAGATCTTCTTTCAAATTCCTCTGGTGTTTTACATTCAGCAAATAATTCCTTGATTACATTTCTAGCTGCTACTTTAGTATTGTGACTCCAATCTGGATTATTATCAATTAAAGTTATCATTTCTTGATATTTCTTATCAAGAGCTGCTTCTTGTTCTGCAGCATTCTTCATTTCATTATATAATCAAGCTCTTCCATTTATAGCTTGTTCTGCTGGTGCTCATGCTTGTTTATCTTTTAATTTTCCCAAAACATTGTAAGCCTCTCTTACATCAGGGTTCATCTTTCATTTTTCTGATCTTGCTAGTTGAATTTTTTGATCTAATCATTCTCAAAATGATTGTAAAATTTGAGATCATTTAGCATCAACTTCTTGTTTGAACTCTTCTTTACCCTGAGGATTTTTAATAAGTTTTTCGTACTTTTTGTACTCACTCTCATTGTTGATTGTTCCTCCCTCAACGTTTTGTAAAAATTCTTTCATGTCTCCAGCCATTTTAATGCGGTTAATAATTAAAAATTATAATTAAATGAATTAAATACTATCAATCATGTCCTCTAATTCTTTTACTGCTTTTTCATTTTTTTCATTATCAGCTTTTTCTCTTGCTTTTAATAACTTTACTCCTTTTAATATTTTTTCTTTAACCTGTTTATTTTCCACAGTATCAATAGATTCAACCATGATTTTTGATATTTTATCTATAACATCTCAGTCTAATTCATCTTCTTTTAAAAGAACTAGAATTGCATGTCAGAGTTCTCGATCTTCTCCTATAGCTTCTAATACCTTAATTAAGAATTCTTTGTTTCCCATTATATTGGATGTATAAAATAAAATCTCTATCTAAATTTTAACTATAATTTTTAATTTTGTCAATTTTTTGATGTTTTTTTCAATTCACTATTATAATAATATGATATAATCCACAAAAAAATCGCATTTAAACCAATATTTTCATAACAAAAAAATGGTTGAAAGAATAACCTTCAACCATTTCTACCACCTCATAGGATTACTACAAGATGATTAAGAGTGTATTTGCCAACATATGGTAAGTACTTGACGAAGCCAATGGTATCAACTGATACTTGTCTTTCCTACCCTTTGCTCTTGTTTTGATAAGAGCTCGAATATAGAAAGCACAGAATATAGCGCCACTAACCCCCTGGAGGAAGATATTAAAGATATTTCCGTGTACATAACCGAATATGATAGATGTGAGTGCTACAACTGTCAGTATTCCGTATGTTCTTGTTCGATTACTGATTTCAACAAATCTTGAAGCGAAACCAAGTAATGCGAAGAAAACCAAGAATGGAAGCCATCTAAATAACATTTCCTCTGCAACTGCACAGAACGGAATTAGGAACAATGAGTTCGTAAATTCCGAAGTACTTGCTACATGCTGGCTGAAATGGGCACCTGATGCGTATAGTATAATACCAACACAAACAGTCCACAAGAAGTGGAGCCCCAATGTCACGAAATATGCCTTAATGATATGCATATTCATGAACTTAACCCAATACTTTAAACATTTCCTTTTCATAATTTTGTTTTTTTATTAGTTTTGTTTTTATTTTTGTGACTATACTATATATATTTTTTTATAAATGTCAACTATTTTTGATTTTTTTATGGGAAATTTTTTCAATAAAAAAAAGCTAGTTATTCACTAGCTTTCATATATAGATTATAAATTTGCATAAGTAAGTTTAGATCATTTTGTACATCAATTCAACAATCATTTTGATTCTGCAACATTCCAATAATTCTCTTTTAGATTTTCTGACTTAGCTATATTCCATCATTCAGCTATTCATTTCATAACCATATATACATCACAGCTTACTATCATATTAGGATCTGTTGTTGTTCAAATCATTCTCTTCTCCAATGCTGTTTTCATATAAGGATACATTGAACTTGATTTACTAACATGAGTAAATTTAGAAGATGTTGATTTTGATAATGGTATATTATATGCTTTTACAAGATGTTTAATTGCTTCAATAATTGTAACTTGAGAAGTTGGATTATTAGCTGTTGTTGTTTCAGTCTTTTCTTCTTTAACAGCTTGAACAGGTTGTTCAACTTTTTGTTCACTTACTTCAGTATTAGTTGTCTCAGCAGTTGGAGTATTTGTTACTTCAGGTACTATTTGCTCCCCTGTAAGAGTTTCTCAAGTTGAATAGATTGATTCTCAAGATAATGAGAAATTAATAACTGATCCAGTTGCTTCGAATAAGAAACCTGTATCTTCTACATTTTCTTGATTGTTTCCAGACATTACTACTTCATCACCTTTAACACCATCAAAGAATGTTGAAATAGATTCTTTTAATTTATCTGCTGAGAATATCATTCAATATACTCCAATAAGCAATACAAGAAAGAAAAGAAGGAAATATATTGATGAGAATAAACTTTTTCTCCATAGATTAGCAGATTTAAAACATACTCCAATAAAGATAAGCATTGCTAATGCTCAAATTGTAAGAGCAATAAAATCTAATGAATCCCAGAATGCATATAATATTCCTCAAAGTCAAAATACAGCAATAAGGAATACTAAGAAACGATAAACTGGACTTCATTCTCTCAATGGCTTTCTTTTTGCACGATTAATTTTAGTCTTTATATATTCAATATTTGATTCTGAAATAGGTCTTTCAGTTCTAACTCTTCTGAATGATTCACTCTCCTCTACTGCAGCAGGTTCTTCTGCAACTGACTGAGCAACTACTGGTTCAGATACAACTCTTTCCTGCTCTATCTTCTCCTTTACTATTGGATAATTAATACCTTTTTCTTGTTTTTTATCTCAATCTCCTTTAAATGCACTAATTCAGAAAAAGAACAAAATAAAGAATATAAGGTTTATACATCCTAATGTATAAAAATGAGAGTCTTGCCATATTGCTCAAGCTATAAAAGCCTGTATAATAAAAAAATATGCAACAAGTGTCATAACCAAACCTTTTTTTACCATATTTTAATTAATATAAAGACTAAAAACACCTTTTTATTATTCATTTAATTAAGGTTTTCAAGGATAAAACAAAATTCTCTGATAACTATTAGTAATAGTATCCAAAATTAGAGATTTTTGTTTTATAATAGTATTCTATCACATACGATCCTCCATATATGCAAAAAATTCTGGATTAGTTTTCTTAGCATAGTTAACATTTATTTCTTCCGTTTTAGAAGCAGTTCCATTACAATATCTATCAACCATATCTTTAGTAATTCTAACTATTTTTCAATTTCTTTGTATAGTTGCTAATGTTTCACTTATTGTATGAGACCTGCTTTTCAATAATGATCAAACATGGATTGCTCTATTAATATCACTATATTTTCATTTTCGTTCTTCGACATAAACACTTCCCGGTTCAAATGTTGAGCATCTCAAATATATTCAATCCCAGAAACTAGTTCATTCTATTTTATCTCAAATAAATAAAGTACTTCATCTAACAACATAATATGAATCTGGTCTTTTTGGTCATCATGAATATTCATAATATTTTCTTCATTTAATTGTAATATATTTTTCTCCCTTTTCATTCTCCTTAACACCTTTTAATTCAAATGTTCATTCTTCTTTTAAACGAACAACATCTTTAATATTAAAAGTCTTCCAATCAGGGATAGGAGCTTCTTTAGATCTAAGATTTTGTAATAATTCCTCATCTGTTCTAATTTTCCTTGGTCTTCATCTTTTCCTTTTAATCTCTCAACCTTCTTTAAGTTCAATCTCCTCCATATTTACGATAAATCAAATAAAAATAGATATACAAAAGCCAATATATAAAAAAATTAATAAGAGTCAATAGAAACAAGAATTTTACTTGATATTACGAAAGCTAATACATATTATATAAGTACAAAAAAACAAAAACAGTAAAATAACATATAAATACAAAAGCTTATGAAACATCCAGCAGAAGTTACGTACCTAGCAATCCTTATCTTTATAGGATCAGCTATCGGTTTCATTTGTAGGTTTAACAACCTAAGTGATTATGCTCTCATTGGAGTATTCATCCTCTCCGTACTGTTCTCTTGTATCCATCTGTACAAAAATCGTCCTGAATGGATTCTCTATCCAGAAGTAGATTCAATCATACTAGATGAACGAACCTACAGACTTGAAGCCTGGAGATTATGGAAAAAGAACACATATATTAGAATGATATTTATGGTTCTTTCCTGCAGCTTGACTTATCTCCTTGGTCATATCATCAGGGAATATATTGAAAGTTTAAGCATTGAGCAAGTATTTGGAGATAAATTAGTTTTATTTATGGTAATTATCATTTCAACACTTCTCTTAATTTGCGTCATCGTATTTCTAGGAAAAGAAAAAATACTATACGAACAAGATCTTTGGACAAAATCCTATATTCTAGAAAAATATGAAGAACGAATGCTAAGAGAAGAATTCATGGATGATAGTTATCTTGAATAATAACTGAGATTAAAACTATTAAGGGTATCGTATTTACGATACTCTTTTTAGTTCCGCATTTTCTCTTGAATTCTATAATAAATCTCCTATAGTATCTATTGTTATATTATTTTATTTCCTATATAACATTAAAAATGACAAAGACTCAATTAACTGAAGCTCTTGCTGCTGAATTAGGAGTTTCTAAGAAACTAGCTGCTGAATTAGTTAACTGCTTTATCGAAAACGTAATGAAAGGAGTTAAGAAAAATGGTGAAGTTAGAATTCAAGGATTCGGAACTTTTAAAGCTTCTAAAAGAAAGGCTAGAGAAGGTGTTAATCCTCAAAATCCTAAGCAAAAG
>JAEEGL013275098.1_pt1 | contig 10696 bp, 10 predicted proteins | sample 9134231 | NCBI WGS metagenome assembly JAEEGL01 (sample SAMN16246548, study PRJNA631951) | gut metagenome | biome: gut microbiome; feature: rumen; material: fiber-attached | host: Bos | place: Iran: Karaj | collected 2018-10 | reverse complement strand
TCTCCGATCGAGTTGAAAGACATGTTGGTCATATTGCGGCACAGATACATTACGATCTGCCTGGGCTGGACAATCTCGGAATTTCTCTTTGATCCTTTGATGTCCTGCACGGGAATATTGAAATGTTCTGCGACCGTATTGATGATCAGTTCTGCAGTTACTTCTTTTTTCTCATCCGGAGAAATAAACTCTTTCAGAGCGTCTTCAGCAAGTTCTATGGTAATATCTCTGTTTTCCACACGGCTGAGCGCAATCAGTTTTGTAAGTGCGCCTTCCAGCTCACGGATGTTTGACTTGATGTTGGTAGCGATGTACTGGAAAACTTCATTATTAATAGAGTATCTCTCCATCTCCGCTTTTTTCTGCAGGATTGCCATCCTGGTCTCGTAGTCCGGCATCTGGATATCTGCCAGAAGACCGGAAGCGAATCTGGTGCGGAGTCTCTCATCCAGCGTATCGAATTCCTTCGGAGGACGGTCTGAGGAGATGATAATCTGTTTTTCTCTTGCGATCAGTTCATTGAAGGTATGGAAGAACTCTTCCTGAGTTGATTCCTTTCCTATAATAAACTGTATGTCATCGATCAGCAGAATATCTATGTTGCGGTATCTGTGGCGGAAGCCGTTGATCAGAGAGATATTGTTGGAGTTTCTCAGAGCGTCGATCAGTTCATTTGTAAAAGTCTCTGAAGAAACATATCTGACTGTCTTTTCAGGCTGAGTCGATATGATATGTCCTGCAATGGCGTGCATAAGATGAGTCTTGCCAAGTCCCGGGCCTCCGTAAATAAAAAGAGGATTGTACATACGTCCCGGAGATTCTGCCACTGCGACAGCTGCGGAATGCGCAAACTTATTATTGGATCCGACGACAAAATTCTCGAAGGTATACTTCGGATTCAGTCCCGCATCCAGAAGACTCATATTCACTTTGGGATCGCCGCCCGGAAGCTCGACTCTGGCTGTCTGGCCATTGCGCAGATTCTCTTCCTTTGCTTCTTCCGGAAGGATAAAGCCGATCTCATATTCTGTTCCTGTTATCTCTGCGACGGCAACCTTCAGGGGAAATACGTATTTCTTCGATATATAATCAATTCCCATCTGACCTGTGGGAACAAGGATGATCACTGTATTATCCCGTACACCGTGAACTTCCAGAGGCTGCAGCCAGGTCCGGAAAGCCACGTCCGTTACATCAAATTCCTTCTTGACACTCTGAAGGATTTCATTCCATGTTTCTTTGCTGATTTCCATAGTTTACCCTGCTATTTTTAATGACAACACAATATCACAATAATTCTATAAAAAAGTCCGTTGATTTTCAAATCAGCACCCCGGAAGAATGTGGATAACTGAAAACACGATAAATACGGAATTTATGACAGTTATCAACGATTCATGAACGACTTCTCCACAGTTTTTCCAGAGTGGGTGGAAAAATCTGTGGAGAACTTTTGTTCTTGACTCATACATACCATCTGAATATAATTAGAGCGATGTTTTCTCGAAATATGGCGGGATACAGAAACCCATTAAGATAGATTACTGGGAAGTGAAGGGGGTGCAGTTCTATGAAAATGACATTTCAGCCGAAAAAGAGACAGAGATCAAAAGTCCATGGCTTCCGCAGCAGGATGAGTACAAAGGGCGGCAGAAAAGTTCTCCAGGCCAGAAGAGCCAAGGGAAGAAAAGTTCTTTCCGCATAAGAAGGGTTGAGGAGAGTTTCGAAGTTCCGATTCGAAACTCTTTTATTTATGGTTAAGTTATGATCAAATCGGAAAGTTTAAAAAAGACCAGGGATTTTTCAGTCGTCTATCAGAAAGGAAAGTCCATCGCGAACCGCACACTGGTTCTATACGTCCTCAGGGTAAAGGACAGAGATACGAACCGTGTCGGTATATCCGTGAGTAAGAAGGTCGGAAACAGCGTAGTCCGCCATCACCTGACAAGACTTGTCAGAGAAAGCTATCGTCTGCATGAAAATGAATTCGTTGGGGGCATAGACCTGATTGTTCTGGTCCGGCCCGGCGCGAAAGAAAGCGATTTCTTTACTATTGAACGCGCGCTGCTCTCATTGGGAAGAAGAGCAGAAATCATCGAAAATCATACGGAGGCACCGATATGAAAAAGATCATGATATGGTCCATTCATAAATATCAGAAATATCTGTCTCCGGTTAAAACGACCCGGTGTCCGTATTATCCTACCTGCAGCAATTATGCTCTGCAGGCAATTGAAAAACACGGCGCAGTCAAGGGCGGGATACTTGCCGGGTGGAGGATCCTCCGCTGCAATCCGTTTTCGCACGGAGGGTATGATCCGGTACCTTAATTTCATTTATTTAAAGAGGAAAGACGAATGAGTTTACTTACCAAGAGCGGTGGATTTCTTGGCCCGATTGCTACAGTGCTCGGATATGTAATGAGCGGTATCTTCGCACTTCTTGTAGCAATCAATATTCCGAATATCGGCCTTGCGATCATATTGTTCACCATCGTCATCTATATGCTGATGTTTCCGCTGACTTACAGACAGCAGAAATTCTCCAGGATGACTCCGCTGATGAATCCGGAACTGAACGCGATCCGCGATAAGTACAAGGGTAAGCAGGATCAGGCATCCATGCAGCGCATGAATGAGGAGACCCAGATGGTCTACGCCAAGTACGGCGTCAACCCGGCAGGTTCCTGTGTGCAGCTGGCGATCCAGATGCTGATACTGTTCCCGCTGTACCGAGTGATCATGAATATTCCGGCATACGTACCACAGGTCAAGGAAGTCTTTGTCGAACTGGCAGGAAAGCTTCTTACAACTACAGGTGCTGAGAAATATCTGACAGATATTGCCAGGTCTATCCAGGCAATGACGATCACCAAGAGTTTTACAGAAAACACGATCATCGATACACTGTACAAGTTCCGTCCGGCAAACTGGACAGGACTTGCGGAGCAGTTTCCTGAGCTGAGTGATATTATCACAAAAACCCAGAAAACCATCGGCGGCATGAACAATTTCCTCGGACTGGATATTGCGAATACACCGATGAATATCATTAAAGAGCATGCCACAGTATGGCTTGTTATTGCAGCAGTCCTGGTTCCGGTTCTTGCAGCCGCTACTCAGTGGATCTCTGTCAAGCTTTCCATGGCAGGCAGTACGCAGCCGGAAGGAACCGACCAGATGGCAGGCACCATGAAGACCATGAACAATGTCATGCCTCTGATGTCCGCATTCTTCTGCCTGACTCTCCCTGTCGGTATGGGCATCTACTGGATCATGTCCGCAGTTGTGCGTACGGTCCAGACCTGGTTCATCAATAAGCATCTTGAGAAAGTTGACATGAGTGAGCTTCTCAAGCAGAACATGGAGAAGAACAAGAAGAAAATGGAGAAGAAGGGCGGCGTGACTGCTACCCAGATCTCTCAGAACGCGGCGATCAATACCAGGAATATTGAGAATCAGACTCAGCCGGAATCCAGACTTGAGCGTGCGAAGAAGCTCTCCAAAGAAGCCGGCAATATCTCTGACGACGCAGTACAGAGTAAGAAAGAATACCGTCCAGGTTCTCTTGCCGAGAAGGCAAATATGGTATCTGCGTACAATGAAGCTCACCGCAAGAAGTAATTGTGAAAAGTTCGTATATTAAAGAGGAATAAAGAAATGAGTGAATTGATCAGGGTCAGCGGCAAGACGCTTGAGGATGCGATCACAAACGCAACGATCAGGCTTGGTGTGACCAGTGACAATATCGTATATACGGTAATAGAGCATGAATCCAAAGGTTTCCTCGGAATCGGCGCAAAGGATGCGGTTATAGAGGTAAGAGCCAAGGATGAAGCTGATTATGAAGCCGAGAGATTAAAGATCAAGGCTGAAGAAGACGCAGCACGTGCCGCGCAGGAAGCAGCTGCGAAAGCAGAAGCAGAGAAAAAGGCAGCTCAGGAAGCAGCAGCCAGAGAAGCGCAGAAGGCGGAAGCTCTGAAGGAAGAGGTAACTGAAACTGCTGCACAGGCAGAAGAAACGGTTGAAGAAACAGTTCAGAGCGTCGAAGAGACCGCTGAGGAGACTGTCGAAGAAGAAACAGAAGCTCCCAGAAAAAGAGAAAGAGAGATCAAACCTCTCGAAGATCCCAGCGAAGCAATCGCAAAGGCAGAGGGATTCCTGCGGGATGTATACCAGGCAATGGGCATGGATGTTGATCTTGTAAGTACTTACGACGGAGAAGTCCTGAATGTCCAGATGAATGGCGACGATATGGGTATCCTGATCGGAAAGAGAGGACAGACTCTTGATTCCCTTCAGTATCTGGTAAGCCTGGTAGTCAACAAGGGCAGTTCCACTTATGTCAGAGTAAAACTGGATACAGAGAATTATCGCGAAAGACGTAAGGCAACTCTTGAAAATCTTGCAAAGAATATCTCGGTCAAGGTTAAGAAGAGCCGCCAGAGCGTATATCTGGAGCCAATGAATCCTTATGAAAGAAGGATCATTCACTCCGCTCTCCAGGGCGATCCGTTCGTAACCACCTACAGTGAAGGCGAAGAGCCGAACCGCAAAGTTGTTGTGGCACTGAAGAAAGATGCAGACCTGGATGCGCTGGACCGCAAGTACGGAGAAAGACGTTCAAGAGGCGGATACCGCAATTCCAGAGGAAAAGGCGGACGCGGTGACCGCAGAGGCTCAAGAAGACAGAACAGAGAGTCCGGAAATGAAATGGCTGAATATATCGAGCCGGTACAGATTCCGGATGCTCCGGTGGAGAATTCCGGAGAAACCTTTACTGAGGAATAAGAACCGGTTCTGTGTTCATTAAAAGATCCGGCCTGCCGGAGAAGTATGAGACATATGGGAGGCTATCAGAAGATGGCCTCTCATTTTGCGTGATAAGATAATATGCTGACAGAGGTTGTGTATGAGTTATGTAAGTGAAGATACCATAGCTGCTGCTGCGACTGCTATGAGTCCGGCGGGCATAGGCATCGTCAGGATATCGGGACCTGACGCGGTCAGGGCTGCAGACTTAGTATACCGGTCTCCCAAAGGTAAAACAAAACTGAGTGAAGTTCCTTCTCATACGATTCATTACGGGACGATCAATGATCAGGACGGTCAGGTGATCGATGAAGTTCTGGTCAGTGTCATGAGAGCTCCGAGATCCTATACTGCCGAAGATACTGTGGAGATCAACTGCCACGGTGGAGTACTGGCCGTGCGCCGTGTACTGGATACAGTGATCGCGTGCAGTGACAGGGTCCCCATCCGTCTTGCCGAGCCGGGAGAATTTACAAAGAGAGCGTTCCTGAACGGAAGAGTCGATCTGTCCCGGGCGGAAGCGGTCATGGATCTGATCGAGGCAAAAAATGACTATGCCCTGAAGAATTCTGTCAGCCAGGTGAGAGGTTCTTTATATGAAAAGATAACCACTCTCCGCTCTCAGATCCTGTATCAGATCGCACATATTGAAGCGTCTCTCGATGACCCGGAACATCTGGACTACTCTTCTCATATTGAGGAGCTGGGAGAGTCCGTCGGGGAATGGATCCGGCAGATCCGTCATCTTATTGATACGGCTGAAGACGGACGGCTTGCTTCTGAAGGAATAAGAACTGTCATCGTCTGAAACCCGAATGCGGGTAAGTCTTCTCTTCTGAACCTGATGCTGGGTGAAGAGAGAGCCATCGTGACAGATATAGCCGGTACCACAAGAGATGTACTGACGGAGACCATTAATCTTCAGGGAATCACACTGCTGATTACGGATACGGCAGGTATCCGGCAGACGGATGACCGTGTTGAAAAGATCGGTGTGGAGAGGGCGAAAGAAAGCGCTTCCGGGGCGGACCTTCTGCTTTGGATCGTTGATTCTTCCGCGCCTCTTGATGAAAATGACTCCCAGATCTGCAGCCTTCTTGAAGGAAGGCCTGCCATCATATTACTGAATAAATCAGACCTTGATACCGTTGTGGAAGAGTCTGATATCCGCAGCCTGTTTGAGAATAAAGAAGACGGATATTCTATCCCGGTACTTTCATTTTCCGCAAAACAGAAAACAGGTTTTGATGAACTGGTGGGAATGCTGAAAGATATGTTCTTTCGTGGTAAACTGTCGTGGAATGATGAGGTCGTTATCACGAACATGCGCCACTGCTCTCTTCTGCAAAGATCAGAAGAAAGTCTTAAGCGGGTTAAGGAAAGTATTGACAGCAGGATGAGTGAGGATTTCTTTTCGATCGATCTTATGGATGCTTATGAGGCACTGGGCGGGATCATCGGAGAAGAGATCGGAGACGACCTGGCAGACGAGATATTCAGTCGTTTCTGCATGGGAAAATAAACCGGATCTCTGCACGGGATAATATACCGGAACAGTTTAGACAGGAATGAGAGAATGATAGAAGAACATGTTGACGTAGTGGTAGTCGGAGCAGGACATGTCGGGTGCGAAGCAGCGCTTGCCTGCGCGAGGCTGGGGCTTGAGACTGTGATATTTACCATGAGTGTCGAGGCGATAGCCATGATGCCCTGCAATCCGCACATCGGCGGAAGTTCCAAAGGCCATCTTGTACGGGAGATCGACGCGCTTGGCGGAGAGATGGCAAAGTGCATAGACAGGACTTTCCTGCAGAGCAAGATGCTCAACCAGTCAAAAGGACCGGCGGTCCATTCACTGAGGGCACAGGCGGACAAAGCTGCCTACTCTTCTCTCATGCGCCATACGCTGGAGAAGCAGGAGCATCTTCAGATCAGACAGCAGGAAGTCACTCAGATCGTTACGGATGAAAATAATAATCTGACAGGTATCAGGACGATATCGGGAACACTCTGGCACTGCAGTGCCGCCATTCTGTGTACCGGAACCTATCTCAATGCCCGCTGTATCTATGGTGATGTGAACGTCGCGACAGGTCCGAACGGAACCCAGGCGGCAACTTTTCTGACGGATTCTCTCAAAGAGCATGGAATCGAGATGTACCGTTTCAAGACCGGTACTCCTGCACGAATGGACGGGAAGACGATAGACTATTCAAAGATGACGCGCCAGGACGGAGATATTCCGGTCGTGCCGTTTTCATTTGAAACAGATCCCGCATCCGTACAGATTGAACAGATGCCGGTCTACCTGACTCATACCAACGAAGAGACCCATAAGATTCTCAGAGAGAATCTGGACCGCTCTCCTCTCTTCTCCGGACAGATCAAGGGAACCGGTCCCCGCTACTGCCCCTCCATCGAGGACAAGGTAGTGCGCTTTGCCGATAAACCGTCTCACCAGGTTTTCGTAGAGCCGCAGGGCAGAGACACCAATGAGATGTATATCGACGGAATGTCCAGCAGTATGCCGGAAGACGTGCAGATCAGAATGTACCGGACTGTACCGGGACTGGAAAACGCACGCATCGTAAAGATGGCGTATGCGATCGAATATGACTGCATTAACGCTCTTCAGCTTGAGCCTACTTTTGAATTCAAGAAGATACACGGCCTGTATTCCGGAGGACAGTTTAACGGAAGTTCCGGTTATGAAGAAGCGGCAGCCCAGGGACTGTACGCAGGGATCAACGCAGCCATGAAGATCCTGGGCAGGGAGCGGCTTTTCATAGACCGCTCGGAAGGATACATAGGAGTACTGGTTGACGACCTGATAACAAAAGAAAACCATGAACCATACCGTATGATGACTTCCCGTGCTGAATACAGATTACTTCTGCGGCAGGACAACGCAGAACTGAGACTGCTGGAAAAAGGCTACCGGTGCGGACTTGTCAGTGAAGAGCGGTATCAGAGATTTTTGAAGAAGAAACAGCAGATCCGTGAAGAGATTGAAAGAGTTAAGCTGCTGAGGATCGGAGCAGGCGCCGCGACACAGCAGTTCCTAACACAGCTTGGCAGTACCCGGCTCTCCACCTCTTCCACCATGGCAGAGCTGATCAGAAGGCCGGAACTGGATTACAGAGCCCTCTCTCCTCTCGATCCGGACAGACCGGATCTTCCTTTTGATGTACAGGAAGAGGTAAATATCGAGATTAAGTATGAGGGATATATCATCAGGCAGGAAAAACAGGTTGAACAGTTCCGCAGAATGGAAGAAAAAAAGATACCTGAAGATCTAGATTATGACCAGGTTCCGAGTCTTCGAAATGAAGCCCGCCAGAAACTGAAAAATGTCCGCCCGTCATCAATCGGACAGGCATCCAGGGTCATGGGCGTTAATCCTGCAGACGTCTCTGTACTTATGGTATATCTGAAGGGAAGAAACAGGCTGTGAAACAACTTCGGCTTAGTGACCCATGCCTCTATAGGCGGTCATGCGCATGCTCGCTGATGGCGTACTAAACAATGTTCAGAACTACATGAAGACCCGTGTTCAAGAGCATAAATATCGATGAATATAGATATAAATAATTATAACATTTCGACACTTGTCGATGGATGTAAACAGCTGAATATCACTCTTTCCGAAGAGCAGATCAGACAGTTTATCTGTTATTATGAGATGCTGACAGAGAAGAACAAAGTGATGAATCTCACAGCCATTACTGAGTGGGAAGAAGTTCTGACAAGACACTTCCTGGACAGTCTTCTTGTGTGCAAAGCAGCAGATCTGTCTGAAGACAATCTGACTGTGCTGGACCTGGGAACAGGAGCCGGATTTCCCGGAATTCCGCTGAAAATAGCGTTTCCTCAACTCTCCGTAACCCTTGCTGATTCCCTGAATAAGCGCATCCTTTTTCTTGGCGAAGTGATCGAAGAACTTGGTCTTAAAGATATCAGGACGTTTCACGGCAGAGCTGAAGAACTGGGACACAGACCAGAGCATAGAGAAAGGTATGATCTGGTTGTATCAAGAGCTGTTGCAAACCTCTCTTCTCTGTGTGAATACTGTATTCCTTTTGTAAAAAAAGGTGGGATGTTTATATCCTACAAATCGACAGATATCGATATGGAATATAAGAATTCCGGGAAGGCCGTAACGGTTCTTGGAGGCAAGAGCCGCGGCATTACTACTCTCCCACTCCCGGAAACGGATCTGGAGAGAGCATTTGTCATAATAGAAAAGGTGAAGCCCACTCCCGGGAAATATCCGAGAAAAGCGGGTACGCCTTCCAGAGACCCATTGTAATAAAAAGCTCTATGCCGGAAGATATGGCATAGAGCTTTTACGGTTATTAAGATATATGGTACGGGTTTATGATACTGTCGTGATGCTGTCATAAGCAGCCATAAAATCTGCAGGACTTTCCATGTGTGGAAGCATACGGGTTCCGGGAACCGGTTTAATCCTGATGGAATCATTTTCCTTCTGGTAGATGCCTGCAATCACCTCAGCATTGTCTGCTTTTTCTCCGTACAGGATATACAGCTTATCTCCCACTTTCCTGAGAGCACTGCTTATATTGACTGTCATTGTATTTCCCTGGATAGATGCAAGAAGATATTTGCCTTTTCCTTCGTTGAAATGTGCACCTTCATAAAAAGCATCTGTAAATCTCTCTTTAGAGCGGAATGGATTGAACATATATTTTTCCGTGAAGGAATAGTCAATATTGCTCCTTGCCTGTGACATATTGTAGACAGATGTTCCGATAACCGGAAGTGAGATCAGGAAAGAAGCTGCGCGGGATTTCTTATTGGGAGTCCTCGTCAGCGAATTGATGCTCTTTGGATTCACTGCAACGATACGTCCTATCAGAGATTCGTCGGAAGATGCAGCCATGAGCACGAAGGATGAAGAATATCCGCTGGCCACTACAGTACATTTTTTCTTTACGACTTCTCTGATGAACGACTTAAGAGCAAGTACATAGAAATAATTAGTATATGTGATCTTATTCTTAGAAGATCTGCCACACCCTGGAAGATCAACGGTGTAAACCGTGTGATCTTTACTGAAGCAATCAATTACTTCATTCCATTCATAGGAACTGAAAGCAGGATGAAGATTATGGATCAGGACAACCGGACTTCCTGTACCATATTTATGATAAAACATTTCTCCATACTGCCATGTAAAGTATTTGCCGCCGCCTGGCTTGAGCATATTTTTACCGGCAGCTACTGAATCAATAAAACCATTAGAAACATGCATGATTCCAAGAGCAAATGCGTTCAGTTTCAAAAGTGTTTTAGCGTGCTCTGAAAAGCGGGACATAGAACTACCTCCAAAATAAAACCCTGCATGAAATACATCTCAGTCAAATATAACTTCTGACATATTATACAGTAAAACAATCCTTAAAACCACAGACAAAATAAAAGGTTTGTCGTTTCTGAAAAATGTCTGCGGATTACATGTTTTGTATGGATCAGAAGAATGAACTACAACATATAGATCTTATAGATAAACAGAAAAATGTGTCAGATGTTTCACGTGAAACATATGAATGATCTCATTAACTATAATGGCATGGGGTTTTGATAACAAACTGATGATGAGTAGGTCGATTGATTTGTTGCCATTGTGTCACTCCAGCTGGTTGTGTTTCACGTGAAACAATACATGGGTTTATAGCTAATGCTTTTTTGTTGTCGAAAAATAATCCAAAAAGTAATCGGACAGTGTTTCACGTGAAACAATTATGGTTTTTATGAGATTTTCTCTTCTTTTAGAACGTATGCTGAGGTATATTAGTGGATGCATTGTAAAGGAGTATAAAAAAATGAATCGGACTATAATTATTGCGAATCAGAAAGGCGGA
>JAEEGL012667021.1_pt1 | contig 10696 bp, 12 predicted proteins | sample 9134231 | NCBI WGS metagenome assembly JAEEGL01 (sample SAMN16246548, study PRJNA631951) | gut metagenome | biome: gut microbiome; feature: rumen; material: fiber-attached | host: Bos | place: Iran: Karaj | collected 2018-10 | reverse complement strand
CATTTTTTTTATTGAAAAATGATATTTTTTAACATTTTTCTTTTCTTTTTTAGCAAAATATGTTATAACTAAATAGCAAATATTTAATTTGTATGGGGCGTTAGCTCAGTTGGTAGAGCAACTGACTCTTAATCAGTGGGTCTAGGGTTCGAATCCCTAACGCCCCACCATTTTGATATAAAGCATCAATTTATATTGATGCTTTTTTTGTAAAATATAAAATTTATTTAAAAAGTAAAAAGAAAAATAGAAAAAAATTAAGATATAATAAATGAAGGTTTAATATAACGAATTTTATTTTGATAAAAGTTAAAAAAATTCTAATATAATTTTAATAATATAAAAGGGATACTCTAAATAGACAAAGTGTGTTCCTTTTTTTATTGTTATAATACCAGAATTATGAATTCTTTTATTCATTAATAATCCATCTCTTAAAGGGGTTTCTTTATCATTTTCTCCCCATATAAGTAGAGTAGGACAATAAATATATTTTAAATACTTTTTTAAATCTTTACTAACTATATTAGAAAAAGTTTTTCTCATATTATCATTTAAATTTTTATAATCATTAGATGCAAATCTATTAAATAATGAATTTAAATATTTTCCTTTTATCTTTTTAGGAAGAAAAATACTTATTTTTTTTAAAAACTTATATTTTAATATTTTTAGTTTTCTTTTTAAACTTTTTCTTCTTATTCCGGCACCTCCAATAATTATTAATCTATTAACTAAAATTCTATATTTTGCAATTAATAAAATTGAAATTCTACAACCAAAAGAATGACATAATATATAAGGATTTTCAATATTATTTATTTTTATAAATTTATAAATATAATGTGCATAGTCATCAAGCGTTAATATTTTTTTGGGGAAAATACTATTTCCAAATCCTGGATAATCAAAAATATATATCGTATATTTATTTTTTAAAATATTAATATAATAATCAAATGTTTTTCTATTATCGCCCCAACCTGGAAGAATAATTATTACTTTTTCTGATGTACCATATTTTTCATAATAAAAGTTCTTTTTATTCATAATTCACCTATAGTAATTTATGAATAAAAATAAAACTTGACAAACTATAATTTAATATAATAAATAAATATAGTATAATTATTTTAAATTAATAGAAATACTTTGGAGGAAATATGAGAAAAATTAAGATAAAGGGAGTATATAAACATTTTAAAGGAGATCTATATATAGTTGAAGATATTGGAACATATACTGAAACTGATGAAGAATGCGTTATATATAGAGCATTATATGGAAATGGAAAATTATGGATAAGACCACTTAATATGTTTTTAAGTGAAGTTGATCATAAAAAATATCCAAATATCAAACAAAAATATAGATTTGAATTACAAAAAATTGAAAGCAAAAACAAATAAAAAACTAGGAGTATATATGTTTAATTTAGATTATGAGGCTGTCAACAATATAATAAAAACTGAAATAGCAAATGACAATGTCATGAACATAATTGGTATTTGTAAAAAGTTATTGCCATTGTTTGACTTAATCTTTAAAAAATGTGAAACTCTTCCTGAAAGAGGGTATGAAGTAGAATTAGAAGATAGTATTTCTTTAGCATTATCATATTTAAAATCTAGTAATCCAGTTTACTATGATGAAACAAAAAGAATGATGGAAAATAATGAAATACATATTGCTGATTATTCTTTAGATAATGCTGGATGTGACTCTTATACTGGTGAAATACTATTAGGAAATAATAGAAATATTTCAGATGGATTAACTCTAATACATGAACTATTTCATCATTTTAATTTAAAGCCATTTAACAAGTATCATCAAGAAAATACTATTTCGAGAGAATTATTTGGTGAGGCAATTTCTATTGCTGCTGAACTTGACTTTGAAAGGAATCTAGAAGATAAAACTTTATTAAAAGATGCAAGAAAATTTGAAATTGACTATATTAATGATGCTATAGATTGTATAAGAAAAATCAAAGTAGAACTTGTTTTAATAGATTTATACAATATATATGGAAAAATAGATAAAGAAGTAATATACAAGTTTATTTTAAATAATAAAGATAATGCATTTGGATCTATTGTTATTGAAGAAGTAGAAAGCGTAATTAGTAATATTACATCATGGGGTTCTAATCTTAAAATACCATTTAATTTAAAGTATGCAATAGGTATAATTTTTGGATATTATTTAGCTGATTTAATAGAAAAAGAATATGAGAAATGGTTTTTAATATATGATTTAAATAATAAACTTTATGATTTAAACTTCGATGAAATTTTAAATAAAATATGTCCAAATTATGATGCAAATATTTTATTTGAATGTTTTTATAGACATTATGATGAATTAAAAAAAGCAATCACTATTTAGTATGCGATTGCTTTTTTGCTTGTTTCTTTAACATATTTGGCCTATATTCATCATAATAATTAGGTAGTTTTCTTGAATTAATTGCAAAATGAATATTATTAATTAATTTATTTGAAGGTATTTCTCCCTTAATTGTTCTTAATTCATCATCAATTTTATTTTCAATTAGATCGATTGAATTTAAACCAAAATAATTATTTTCGTAAAATAAATCATTTTCATTAATATTATTATTTGTAATGTTTTTAATAGCGTTTATAAATGATGAAATATAAATATTTTCTTCAGTTTTACTAGTTAATATTGGTAGTATTAAATCACTAAATTCTTCTATTAATTGAGGATTTTCTTCAATACTTTGCTTATTACCTTTTCTAGAATAATAACTAACTCGTATTCCTTTTTGCCAATTAGCATCAATTCTATATGTACCATTTACTTTACCATTTGATTTATGCTTATCAATTTTTAAAAAAGCATACTCTAAATTTCTATCAGAATCATAACGAGATTCGAAATGAATAGATGGATCATTTTTTAGTTTATTTTTACAATCAATTTTTACAGTTTTTGTACCATCATTAAAATCTTGAATTAGCTTAAAATTATTAAAACATTTTGTTAATTTTTTATCTTTATTTTCTACAATAATTTGATTTTTACTTTTTTTATTATTCATGCCAATATAAAAATCATCATCACTTATATTATATCTAGCATCATAAGAAGAATTTTTATTTTCTTTGAACATTTCAACATTACCATAGTTATCAAAAGAAAATAATCTTAAAGTATTATTAGTTTTCATATTAGACCAAATAACTTTGCCAAAATCACAATCTATTTTTTCACCATTAACTAATAGTTTAACTTTTTTTAAAGGAACTTTTCCTTTTACATCTTTATTAAGTAAATTCTTTAAATCATAATAATTATTATTTTCTTTTTCAATATCATCAATCATTTGATATGATAAATCACCATGTTCTAATAAATCTTTACTATATGCATTTGTATATTGCTCTTTCCATGTTGCATTCCAGTCTTCTACAGCAACTTTTTCTATTTCTTTCATCTCATCTAAAACTTGACCAACAATTTCTTTTTGAGCAGCTTTACTTATATTTTCCATAAACCCTCCTAATTAGCTTATTATTGTAATACATGGGTTAAGAAAAAGCAATTATCTGTGAATAATTATATATATTTTATAATGAAATTTTAAAAATTAATTGTTAGTTAAAAATACAATCGAATAAAAAACTAAATCATAAATTAATATGAAGGAGGGAAAATGACTAATAAAGAATTTGTAGATAAACTTCTAAATATAGTTAATAATTATAAAACTGTATATGCATACGGAACATTTGGACAAAAACTTACTAGTTCTATAATTAATCAAAAATCAAAACAATATCCTAGCTGGTATACATCTTCAAGAAAACAATTTCTATTAAGTTTGGTAGGAAAAAATTATTTTTGTTTTGATTGTGTAGGCTTAATTAAAGGGGTTCTTTGGGGGTGGAATGGAAGTAATACTACTAATGGTGGAGCTAAATATGAATCAAATGGTGTTCCTGATGTTAATGCAAATGGACTTATAAAAAAATGCACAAATGTTTCAACTGATTTTTCTAAAATAACTATGGGAGAAGTAGTATGGATGAATGGACATGTTGGAATTTATTATAAAAACAATCAAATAATAGAATGTTCACCAGCGTATAATAACAAAGTTCAAATTACTAATATTAATCAAAGAAAGTGGCAAAAGCACGGTATGCTTCCGTGGATTATTTATAGTAATAACAGTTTTTTACCATCACGTGGTTATTTCAAAAAAGGAGATAGTGGTAAAAATGTTGAGAAGATATGTGCCTTTTTATCAACATTTGTAAAAGGAGATTATTTTGGAGATTATGCTGTAGCTTGTACAAAAGTATTTCAAAAACAAAATGGACTTGAGCAAGATGGAAATATAGGACCGTTAACATTAAAAAAGATGAAAGAAAAAGGCTTTATTGAATAATTGTTTTAAAAGATACTAACAAAGTATCTTTTTATTTATTGACTAAACAGTCCAAAATATGTATAATGAATAAGTAAGCACGGAGACATACTCAAGAGGCTGAAGAGGCGCCCCTGCTAAGGGTGTAGGACGGGCAACTGTCGCGCGAGTTCAAATCTCGCTGTCTCCGCCATATTTTTAAATAATTGTCCTAGAATTAAGTTTCTAGGCTTTTTTATTGTAATATAAGCTAAATTTTGACTTTTTGCCTATTTTGTGGTATAATATGCACAATTCTTATTTAGAGTAGGAAGAATATTTGTTTATTTGTAAAATTTTTTAACCTTTTCAAATAAGGCTAAAATGTTTAGCGAGACTGTTTTAACTAGCAAATTCAAGGATTTTGAAAATTTGACTTTTGATTTCATTTTTGCTAGAATATAAAACTGTCACGTGTGAAAGAGGTGTATTATAACATGTTTTACGATGAGACAAAAACAATTAATGCTTGCGAATCAGATCCGTCGCTGATATTTGAACTTTTAAAAGAGGAACACATATCGCTAATAGATAAAATCTTATCTAAAAAGTCTTTTGATATTAATACAACAGATGAAGACGGAAATAGTATTTTAATGAAATTATTGAAGAAAGGACAATATGAAATTGTTCTAAAGCACATTAAGAATAAAAAATGGGATATAAATCATCAAAATAATGATGGAGATACATTTGCTCATCTATTATTATCTATGAAAAGTTTACAAGTAATAGATATTTACCAAGAACTTAAGAAAAACAAAAAATTCACTCCAAATATAGTAAATAAAAATGGTGAAACAATTTTAGATGAATCTATTAAAAATGGTTATACATATGTTACTGCCAAAGTACTAGAAGATGATAGATTTAACGAAGTAGGAGTACATTCATTTAAAAAGTATTATGATACATATGTTAAAACAAGAAATTATGGTAGTTATTCTAAACTTAATAACTTAGAATTATTAATAGATAATCTTGAATCTAAAGAGATATCTCCTAAAGTTAAAGAAATAATTAATTATTTCAAAGACAATTTTGATGCAATAAAAGAAGAAGTTATTAATAACAAGACAAAAAAGATGGATAAGTATATAAATGATGTTTTGTTTGCGTAGAAGATAATAGATATCTTCTTTTTTTTTAATTATATGATATAATTAACGAATGGAAGTGATTAGTATGCAATTACCTGATTATAAAGAAGCTAAAAAAAGAAACATGTCTAAGATTGAAAAAGAATATTATACTTTTAATGAAGAGGCAGCAAGCATTGGTTTAAATAAAACATATTACATAAAAACTTATGGATGCCAAATGAATGAACATGATACTGAAAATATTAAAGCAATGTTAGAACAAATTGGATTTAATGAAGCAGACGAATTAGAAAAAGCTGACTTAGTTATTTTAAATACATGTAGTATTCGAGAAAATGCTCATAATAAAGCTTTTGGTATGTTGGGAAGACTTAAACATCAAAAAGAAGAAAAAAATAAAAATCTAATAATTGGTCTTTGTGGATGCATGGCTCAAGAAGAACAAGTAGTCAAAGATATTATGAAAAAATATAAATATGTAAATTTTGTATTTGGAACTCACAATATTCATAGATTACCATATATTCTTAGTGAAGCATTTAAAACAAAAAAACAAGTAATAGAAGTATATAGTAAAGAAGGAAACATCATAGAAGGAATACCAGCTAAAAGAGCTAATAAATACAAAGCTTATGTAAATATTATGTACGGTTGTGATAAATTTTGCACTTACTGTATTGTACCATTTACAAGAGGAAAGCAAAGAAGTAGAGAAAGCATAGATATTATTAAAGAAGTAAATAAACTTATCAAAGAAGGATATCAAGAAGTAACACTTTTAGGGCAAAACGTAAATGCATATGGCAAAGATTTTGATTATAATTATAGAATGGAAAATTTATTAGAAGACGTAGCAAAAACTAATATACCTAGAATTAGATTTATGACAAGCCATCCTTGGGATTTTACTGATAATATGATTGAAGTAATAAAAAAATATGACAATATAATGCCTAGTGTTCATCTTCCAGTACAATCAGGTTCTTCAAAAGTATTGAAACTTATGGGAAGAAGATATACTAAGGAAGATTATATAACTCTTTTTGACAAATTAAAAACAATACCAAATGTATCAATTTCTACAGATATAATTGTTGGTTTCCCAAGTGAAGAAGAAGAAGACTTCGAAGAAACTATTGATTTAGTTAATTATTGTAAATTTGATAATGCTTATACGTTTATATTTTCACCGAGAGAAGGAACACCTGCTGCTAAATTAGAAGATAAAACTACTTTAGAAGAAAAAGAAAAAAGACTTTATAGATTAAACGAAATAGTAAACAAATATTTCCTTGAAAGTAATCAAAAAATGATTGGAAAAGTTGTAGATGTTTTAGTAGATGGTCCAAGTGAAAAAGACGGAATGCTATGTGGATACACGGATACAAATAAATTAATAAATTTTATTGGGAAAAAAGATTCGATTGGAAAAATAGTCAAAGTATTAGTAACAGATGCAAAGACATGGAGTTTAGATGGAGAGCAAAAATAAAGATATAATTTTAAAAAAAATAGACGAATTAATTTCTCTTATTAAAAAAAATGATGACTATCAGAGATACTTGTATTTAAAAGAAGAAATGAAAAAAAATAAGACTCTTATGGAATTAATTAAACAAATAAAGAAAGAAGAACAAACAAGAATAAAAAAAGAGTATAATCACGAAGATATTACCGAAAATAATGCAACAATTGATAAATTAAACTATGAATTATTAAGCTATCCAATATATCAAGAATATTTGTATCTTCAAGAAGATATAAATAATATGTTACAAAATATAAGAAAAATACTTGAAGATTCATTTAATAAATAACTTTCTCTAAATAATTGCATACACTATTTTAGAGGAGGATAATATGTCTAGCTTTAAAGAGATTGTAACAAAAGCAGTTGTTGGAAAAGGAAAAAAAACATTTTCTAATGAATATTTATTGGATCCTAATAGTATTCCATACACTATTTTAGGATGTTGGATAATAAATCATACCTTTAGTGGTGAAAAAGTAGGAGATAGTGTCAAAATTTCAGGATCATTTGATACAAATATTTGGTATTCGACAGAAGATAATACTAAAACAGATGTAGCAAAACAAACTATTAATTATGAGGAAACGATTCCTATTACCAAGAGTGAAGATTATGACGGCCAAGATGAGATTATAATTAGAATTATTAAACAGCCAACTTGCAATAAAGCTGAAATTGTTGATAATAAAATAAAATATATTGTAGAAAAGACAATAGCTACTGAAATAGTAGGTGATACTAAAATAAGAGTAGGAATTGATTCAACTGATGATAATGAATCATCGGTAGATGATGAAATAAATAATGAAATTAAAGAAGACTTTTTAAAATAAGTCTTTTTATATTTTAAATTTTAAGGCAAAAAAAAAACAATCTCATGATTGTCTTCTTTATTAAATCTTTCTATATAATCCTACTGCTTTTCCTAGTATTGTTACATTGTTTAATAATATTGGAGCCATTGTATCATTTTCTGGCTGTAACCTAATATGATTTTGTTCTTTGTAAAAAGTTTTTAAAGTTACTTCATTTTCATCTGTCATTGCTGCAACAATTTCACCGTTATTTGCTGTTTTCTTTCTTTCGATTAAAACAATATCACCGTCTCTAATTCCTTTATTAATCATTGAAGTACCTTTAACATTTAATGCAAAAATTGAACTTTTCTTTGGTATTAAACTAATTGGAACAGAAAAATATTCATTTGGATTTTCAATTGCTTCGATAGGATTCCCTGCAGTAATTGTTCCAATAAGTGGAACAGTCGCAATATCACTTGCTTCTTCTACATATTCATTTGGTACTAAAAGCTCTAAAGTTCTGTTCTTTGATTTATCCTTTTTAATATATCCTTTACTTTCTAATTTTGATAAATGAAAATGTGTAGTTGCAGGAGAACTTAAATTAAGAGCTTTTCCAATTTCTCTAACGGTTGGTGGAAATCCATTTTTTGCAATAAACTTTTTAATAGTATCCAATATTTCTTTTTGTCTATCAGTAAGTTTTTCCATAGAAAATCACCTCAAGACGATAATAGCACATTAAAAAAAATATGTCAAACAATTGTTTTATATTGACAATAATTGATTAAAATGTTATTTTAAAATCTTACATTTTTGTGAAGAGGTGATATTTATGAATGTTGCAACTTTAGAATATGTCATAAAAAATAATAATGAAGTAAATAATATTTTATTAGAAACTGATTCACTTTTTAATGTTGATAAATATACATGTGAATTTAAAAATGAAAAGGATTTTATAAGTAAGTATCCAAATAATGATAAAATATATAACTTTATTAAAAAAAATAACAATCAAGAAGGACACATATTAATTAATTACAAAAATAATAGTAAAAATAATGGAGAATTGTTACCATTGTTTGATGCAGAGGATATTTTCATATACAATAATGAATCACTCTCAGATTTAGAAAAAGCAAAAAGATTAATAACAAATAGTAAAAATCAATTATTTATTAAACTTCTTTATGAGTATAAAATTATTAATCCATTTTTTAATAATTTAATAGATATTTCTTATGATGAATATGAATTCTTAAATAATTCAAATTTTAAAACATATTATATTAATGGTAAGTATTACACTAATTATAAATCTTTATTTGATTATAGAATGGAAGTTAAAAATCTTGGAAAAATAAAAAAAATATATTATAGAATGATAGATGAACTTTCAGAGTCATTGTTCAATTTAGAAGATGATGAATACTATTTTTATAATAGGCAACTAAGAATTGCAATAGATAAATACAATTCTATGACAACTGAAATGTCAATAAAAAATTTTAAAATTATTAATTTTAAAAATAAAAGATACATTTTAAAAAAATAACTTAAGTTATTTTTTTTTATTATATTTTAAATAGCTCTATAATGTTATAAAATAAAAACATAGGTGATGTTATGAGATATTTAGAAGAATATTTAAAGTACTTAAAATATCAAAAGAATTATTCAGAAGAAACAATAAGTAGCTATGATGAAGATTTAGTAGAATTTTTAGATTTTTTGAATAGAGAAAATATTGAAGTATTGGATGTTAAATACGATGATATTAGATTTTTTTTAATGGAACTTGACAAAAAGCATAATAAAGCATCAACTGTTTCAAGAAAGTTAAGTTCTTTAAGAGGATTTTACAAATATTTAATAAATAATAATTATACTTCCAACAATCCTTTTTCATTAATAAAAACTCCTAGAAAAGAAAAAAAATTACCTAGATTTTTTTACTATAATGAATTAGAAGAGATGTTTAATTCAATTGATATATCTAACGCATTAGGACAAAGAAATAGATTGATTTTAGAAGTTTTATATGCTTCAGGTGTACGTGTTAGTGAATTAGTAAATATTAAAGTAAGAGATATTAATGATGAGGAAGTAAAAGTTTTAGGTAAAGGAAACAAAGAACGTATAACTAGAATTGGTGATTATGCTAGAGAAATACTAGATATTTATCTAAATGATGGATATAAAGAACTAAATAAGAATAATTCAGATTATTTATTTTTGAATAAAGATGGAGAACAACTTACAACTAGAGGAATAAGATATATTCTTGATCAAATAATAAAAAATACAAATGTTAAAAAGAAAATATCTCCTCATATGTTACGTCATAGCTTTGCCACACATTTATTAAATGAAGGGTGTGATATTTTATCAGTTCAAGAACTTCTTGGACATGAAAGCTTGACTGCTACAGCAATATACACACATGTAAGTACAGATAGACTAAAAGATGTATACTTTAAAACTCATCCAAGAGCTAAAAAATAGGGAGGATTTATGGCAAAACTTTATTTTAGATATGGTGCAATGAATAGTGGGAAAACAACTTTATTACTGCAAACTTGCTATAATTATGAAGAAAATAATATGGTAGCAATTATTGTAAAACCATCGATTGATACTAAAGGAAACACCAAAATTGTTTCAAGAATTGGTGTTGAAAAAGAAGTAGATTTGCTTTTAAAAAAAGATGATAATCTATTTGAAATAGTAAAGAAAAAATATAAAAAAGTAAATTGTATACTTGTTGATGAAGCACAGTTTTTAACAAGAGAACAAGCAAATCAATGTATGAAAATTG
>JAEEGL010565463.1_pt1 | contig 10696 bp, 7 predicted proteins | sample 9134231 | NCBI WGS metagenome assembly JAEEGL01 (sample SAMN16246548, study PRJNA631951) | gut metagenome | biome: gut microbiome; feature: rumen; material: fiber-attached | host: Bos | place: Iran: Karaj | collected 2018-10 | reverse complement strand
GGAGGTTTGGTGTTTTGGGGTGTGGGTTGGGGGATGGGTGTGTGGGGATTCGGCCCAATCCCCCATCCCCAATCCCCAATCCCCAATCCCCAATCCCCATTCCATAATCTTAAATATTTATTTTAATAAAATAAATAAATTATTATTTATTAAATTTAATTTAATTAATTTTTATTTAAATAAATAAAATTATTTTAATTAAATTAAATATAAACATTAAAAATTAATTATTAATACTGCTAAAAAATATTTTATCTAAATTAATATTATTAATTTTATAAGCAGATCTCAATGGAGTTTCTAAAAAAACAGGATCTTTATTATTTGAATTATAAATTCGATTAAAAGTACTTTTTAAAAATTCACTATCTAATTTTTGAATATCAACTGGTTTATTAGGTGTCATATTTTCATTATTATAAATAATTATATCATTATTATTAACTTTTTTATTAAAACTGTTATCTTCTGAGATTATTTTTATAGGTTTTTTAATAGAAGAACTAAAATTTAAATGTGTTTTTATATTTGAAAAAGGCATTGATATTTCAATAGAAGGCATTAAATATTTATTAAAAGCTGAATTTTTATCAACATATAAATTTGTATCGTTTATTTTATTAATTGTTTGAGATTTTTCTGAAAAAATTTGAATATTATTATTTGAATTACTTGAACTTTTATTATTGTTTATAATAATATTATTTGAAATTTTTATTGGAGTAGTTAAAAATTTTTTATCTTCTATTTTTGAAGAATTAATATTATTTTTATTATTGCTATTATTATAATTTGAATCAATAGTCGAAGGAACAATAATTTCATTTATATTATTTTTTTTTAAAGTTTTTAAATTTTTAATATTTTCTTCTTTTTTTTTGTAATTAATTTCATTCAAATTTATTCTTCTTTTTCTTCCTCTTTTTTTTGTTTTTTTTGAATGTGTTCTAAACAACAAAATTTTTTTCAATTTTCCTAAAGATAATTTATTTTCAATATCAGTATTTTTAAATTTTTCATAATTTTTAATTTTTTCATCATTAAACTTTTCATTTTGTTTCTTAACAATTTCTTGATATTTAATCATAATATTTTTTTTAATATTTTTAATTTCCTCATCATTTTTATTTTCAATTAAACATTGAAATTCATTTCTAAAACCTTCAATTTTTTTTCTCATAGTTGAATTCCAATGATTTTTAATAGTATTATCAGTTCTCCCAGGCAAAAATTTACATAATTTGCTCCATTTATTTCCTAATTCATTATGCATAAGAAATAATATCCATTCTTCTTCATTTGACCAAGAAGTTTTATTAACACTTGGGCACAAATGATTAAACCATCTTTCTCGACATTGTTTTCCTATTCGTTCAGGTAAAAAAGAAGATATATATGCCCATTTTTCAGGCCCAAATTTTTCTACTAAAGAAATTAAAATTTTATCTTCTTCTTCGGTCCATGAACCTTTGTTTGTTGTTAGTTTTGATAAATTAGATGTGGAATTTTTTTGGTGATTAACGTTAATAATTTTTTTTTTCAAATTTGATTTACGAGGTGTTCGATATTCTATGTCTTGAATTAATTTTGGTTTGATTGGACGATTTGAATATGTAGAAACTGATGGTATGTGAAAAATTGAAGAATCTGATTTACGTTTTCTATTTTAATATTATTAATAAAATTTTACTTTTTTGTGAAATTTATGTTAGAATCCATTTTTTTAAAGACTTTTTTAATTATTTAAATTTTAAATTTTTAATTATTTTATTTTTTTTAATTATTATTATTAAAATATTTAATTTTAATAATAATAAAATTAAAAATTATTAAAAAAAGTATTTTTTATAAATATAAAAATAATATTTAATTAATAAATAAAATAACGTAAATGGCAGAAAATGAAAATGTATTAAAAACAGAAGAATCAAATAATAATAATAATAATTTACAAACAGAATCAAATAATAATATTCCATCAAATCAAAACAGTCCTCAAAAAGAAAAAATGGATAAATCAAATAATAATAATAATCCTGAAGAAAATGAATTAATGGTAGAAAATCCACACAATGAAACAATTCAAGATTTCAATCCAGAAAAATATGAAAATGAAATAAAATTAATAAAAAAACAAATTGAATCAAATCGAAAAGAAAATTTAAATAAACTAAAAGAATTAAATGAAGAAATTATTAAAAGTGGTTATTTATTAAAAGAAGTTACTCAAAAAAACCAAAAATTCAAAAATAATTTGGAAGATTTAAATAATAAAGTTAATATTTTAGTTTCAAAAAGACTTAAAATTGAAGCAACAAATAAAGATAAAAAAGCAAATAATAAAAAAATAGAAAAAAGAGATTATCAAACTGATTTAAAAATTAAAGAAAATGAAATTAAAAACGCTCAAAATTTAATTAATAATTTAACTAAATCAAACATAAATTTAAAGAAAATTTTAGATAAATATTCTTCATCAAAAACTGAATATTTAAATAAAATTTTAAAAGATAAAAACAAAGAAAATTTAGAATTACAAAATAAATTAAAAAAAATTAATGAAATTGAAAAATCACATTTAAATTGTGTAAAAGAAATTGATGCATATCAAAAAGAAATTTTTAATTTAAAAAATGAAATTAAAATTTCTAATCAAAAAAATCTTCGAGAACAAAATAAATTAAATATATTACAAAATCATTTAATAAATTCAAAAATAGCAACAAAAAAATTATCAGAAAATTTAATTGAACGTAAAAAAAAAATTTTATTTTCTCCAAGAAAAGAACAAGAAAAATCTATTGAAATTCTTACTAAAAAAAATAACAATGAAGAAAATAATTTCGAAAAATTATTCACTGATAAAGAAATTGATATAATATCAAATTTATTTACAAACGCATATGATTTTGATTTATTTTTAAGAAAATTATCAACTTTAGAAAGATACAAAAATTCTTTTGAAAAAAATAAAGAAAATTTACTTAAAAATCAAGAAAATTCTATTAATGAAAATTATGAAAAAATTTTTTATTTAGAAAAATTAATTGATAAAAATGATAAAAAAATTATATTATTACAAAACACTCTTAATGATACTAAAAATTCAAAAAATGCAATTGGGGAAAAAATTAATTCTATGAATTTAAAAATAAAAGAAAAAAAAGATGAAATTAGTGAAAAAGAAAAAGAAAATAAATGTTTAAAAAAAGTTATTGAAAATTTCAAAGATTTATTTTCGGATAATAAATTTAATTTAAATGATAATCCAGAAATTATTAAAATGATAGAAAGAATTAAACAAGAAGAAAAATTTGGAATTCAAATTCAACCTGATGAAAAAATAGATAATAAAAAATATAATAATTTAGATTATAATAATTCTTATGTTCCTGATAATAGTGAAAATTTTGGATTAAATAATAAAAATTAAAAAATTCATTGAAAAATTATTAAATAAATAATAAATTATTAATTTTAATTTTTATTTGAATTAAATTATTTTTATATTTTATAAAATTTTTAATATTAATTTTAAAAATTTAATTTTAATTTTATTGAATAAAAATATTATTATAATTATAAGTATTATTATTTCTATTATTATTTTTAAATTTCTTTTTAGTAATATTTGGTTTAAAAGTATAACCATTTTCAATATTAATTCTTTCTTCTAATTCTTTATTTTTAATTTTATTTAATTTATAATTATTATATAATCTTTCAATAGTATCTTTATCAAAATTTTTTTTAATTTTAAAATTTCCTTCTCTATTTTTATTATATATAAAATTACTATCTGTTTTAATTTGCATCATAATTTCATTTAATTTTTTACTATTTTCTCTTTTTCTTCTTGTTGAATCTTCATATAATTTTTCAAAAACATTTGAATTATTAAAACTTTTATTTTTATTTTTTTTCATTGAAGGTTTGAATGTGTAAACTGAATTTAAATAATCTTCATTTAATTTAAATAATTTTTCTCTTTTTTTAGCAGCGCTTCGAGAATATTCTCTTTGTCTATTAATAAATTCTTGATATAAAGTTGATGAATAATGAGAAGAATTATTTTCAGTTTTTTTATAATTTTTTATAGATAAATCAAAATCTTGAAATGTTTCTTTTTTCCAAAAATTAAAACATTTTTTTAAATAAAAATTATGATTTTTTGAATAAATATTAAATAAATTTTTTAATAAAGGAATATTTGCTTTTATTTTATTTTGAAAAAATTTATTTACAACTGAAAGACAAATATCATTTAAATTTTTTTCTTGAATATTTGAAATGTAATTAAATAATGTTTGAATAATAATTTTTTTAATTCCTATTGATAAATCTTTTGTACTTTCTTGCATACATTCTAAAAAAAAAGTAATAGAATCTTTATTAATAAATCCAATGTACATTAAATATTCTAAAAATTCTTTTGCGGTTTTGTCCATTTTTAAATATTTTATTTATAAAAATGAAAATTAAATAAATTTAAATATTTTTTTTAAATAATATTTTATAATTAAATTTATTAATTATTAAATAATAATAATATTATTTTAAATAAATATTTATTTATGAAAAATTATAAAAAAATTTGGAAAAAATTTCAATTTCAATAATATCAAAATGTTCACTTTCTGTAAAATCATTAATATCTTTATTAATATAATTTTTTGGAAATTTAGATAAATTTTTTTTTCCTTTGTCCCATTCTTCATTTATTACTAAATCTAAATCACCAAATTCAAAAATTATTTCTTTTCTATTTTTTGTATCATAATAAACAAAACTTTTTTTTTCATCTTTAATCATAAATTTTTCTTTTTTATCAATATTAAATAAAAAAGCATTTTTATCAACAATAAATTTATTCAAATTTGTTTCAGAATAATTACTAATATAAGCACCAATTCTAATTTTATTACTTAATTTGAAAATAAAAATTAACTTTTTTCCATTACAATAAAATTCAAAAGCATCTTTATTATTTTTATCAAAACTTCCTTTATAACAAAGAAAAATTTCATTATTTTTTAATTTAGTCCATTCTAATATTAAATCTAATTCTGCTTTTGAATTTAATGTTTCAATTAAAAATTTTTTATTTACTAAAGGATTTCCAAATAAATTAACTAAAATTTTATTATTATTATTATTTTGTTCAATGTTTTTTGAAGATAATAAAGAAAGTTTTTTATTCATATTAATTATTTCATTTTTAATTTTATAAATTTGAAATTTATAAATTATTTGAAAAATAAATAAAATTATATTCAATGTTATTATTAAATAAATAAACATTTGATAATAATATTTTATTTTTTCTTCGTTTTGTTTTTTATAAATCAAAAATAATTTTTTTGTTTTATTTTTCATAGAAAAAAATTATTTTAAAATAATTATTTTAACACAAAATTAATTAATTTTTTAAATAAATTATAATTATTTTTTAAAATTAAAATTTTTATAATTAATTATTAAAACTGATATTTTTAAACTTTTTATCTATTTAAATAAAAAAAAATTAAATTTTATTTAAAAATGCTTAAGAAAAAATTAAAAGAACTTAGAATGAATCATAATAATTCAGCAACAGATGCTGAAGCAAATATTTCACATAAAAATTTTACTAAAAATATAAAAAAAGTTAATATCAATCAAAAAATTGAAAATCCTAAAAGAAATTTACCTGAATTAAGAATAGCTAAATTAAAAAATAGATTAACTTCAGAAATTGAAAAAGAATCAAATAATGATGAATCAAATAATAATATTAAAACTAATAATCAAATTAATAACCAAAAAAAACCAAAATCTAAATCTCTAATGAAAAATAAAGAAGTTATTTTTCCAAAAATTAATAAAAATGGATTCCAATTTACAAACAATGAAAATAAAAAAAATTTTATTAATAATATTCAAAAACATAATATTACCAATGCAAATATTCATTATAATTCACATTTAAAAATTCATAATACTCAATCAATTACAAATAAAAATAATAATAATAATAATATTAATACAATTAATTTAAATATTCAAAAAAATAAAAATAATAATTTAAAGCCACCTTCAAGTCAAAGAAAATTACACCAAATAAAAAAAGAAAAAACTAATAATATTATCGATAATTTAAATTTATTTCATCCATTAATTCCAAATTCAAATAATTTAAATAACACAAATTCATTATTAAAAACAAACAATCATACAAATATTATTAGTATTAAAAATACATCAAATTCATCTCTTAATAATAATAATAATAATATTAACAACAATAATACTTTAAATCAAAAAACAAATTCCGTCACAAATTTAAACAAAGAACTTCAAGAATTAACATTAATGAATGAAAAATTAAACATGTTAAAAAGTTTATTTAATTCAATTACAGGCACAAATTTATCCCCTTTCACATCACCAACAAGACCAAAAACAGTAGAAGTTAGTCCAAGTATATTAACTCAAACATTTAAAAATTATACTGAAAGTATATGTTCATTAAAAGAAGAATTTAACGAAAATGATTTTATTAAATGTTACGCATATAATACAAGTCAAGGAAATATTAGAGATTATAATGAAGATACAATAACATGTACTAAAATAAACACAGAAAAAGAATCATTTCATTTTTTTGCCGTATATGATGGTCATGGTGGAGAAGTATGTTCAAAATATTTAAAAGATAATTTATATAAATTCATAAAAGATTTTTCAAAAGATAGTTTAAAATCAGCCATTGATGAAGCAGAAAATGACTTTATAAAAAATTATGCTTTAAATGAAAAAGGAGAACTAAAAGATAGTAGTGGTTCATGTGGTGTTATGTGTATGATAAAAAATAATAAATTAATAATAGCTAATGTAGGTGATTCAAGATTGGTAGTATTTAGAGATGAAAAACTTTATTTTGCAACGGAAGATCATAAACCGGGAGCTGATTTTGAAAAAGCAAGAATTGAATCAAATGGAGGAAAAATATATCAAACTCCAACATTATTTCCTTTATATCAAAACGGAATTGAAATAGAAATTCCTTGGAGAGTTTTACCTGGACGTTTAAGTGTTTCTAGAACTTTTGGAGATATTGAAGCAAAAGATGAAAGATTTGGAGGAATGAAAAATGTTGTGGCTGCTTTGCCTGATATAACTGAAATTGATTTAGATGAGGAATTTAATTTTATTATTATTGGATGTGATGGAATTTTTGATGTTTTAAGTAATGATGATATAATGGAATGTGTTAAAATTGTTTTAAAAGAAAAAAAAGGAGAAGATAAAGAAAAATTAGCTGGAGAAATTGCAGGAATGATTATTAAAAGTTCTTTAGCTAAAGATAGTTTTGATAATGTGAGTGTTATTTTTATTTTATTAAATATAGATAAAATAAATGTTTAAAAATTAATATTAATATTAAATATAATATTAAATTTGAAAATTATTAATATTATTTTATATTTTGCTCTATTTTTAATCATAATAAATATTTTTAATAATTTTATTAAATTAAATAAATTTAATTTAAAAAAATTATTTAATTTATTTAAATTTATTTAATATTAAATAAATTAAAAATTTTATTAAATTAAAAAATTAATTTTTAATTATTTATTTTAATTGTTTCATTTCTTTTAACATTTTTTCATTTCTTTCCATAAGAATTTTAATGTCATTAAAAGTAGGTTGTTGATTATATTGATATTCTTTACTAAAATTATTTTCTTTTCCATAAAATAATTTATTAAACATATCAATATTTTCTAATCTATTATTAATAAATTGTTGTAGAGAAGTTCTATAATGTTCTTCTTCTCTAGTTTTTTCTTTATTAAAACAAAAATCATAAAAATCCATCAAATGTTTAATATAAATATAATTTTCATTATTCATACTAATATTATCAATATTCAATAATAATTTTTCACCATATTTATCAAAAACACAAACATAATATAAATCATTATTAAACATAACAATTGTATTATCATAAAATTTTGCTTTACATGCTTTATTTTTATATGAATAAAATTCACCTAAATTATTAATTTGTTTATATTTAAATAATTCTCTTCCTTCGAATATAAAATCATTTATATTTTTTATAATTGGAATATTTTTTTCATTAATAATTTTAATAGGTGGATTATAAATATTTTTTAATATAATTTTTTCTAAATTTCCATATTTTTTTATATTAATAATTTCATTACAAATTTCAGCATAAAATAATTCATCATTTTTAATATTTTCTTCAGTTGAATTAATTTCATAATCTTTAATTATTTTATTTTCTTTATTATAAATTTTATCAAAAATTTCAACATGTATAATTTTATTAGAATAAATTAATAAATCTAAATTATTTTTTGTATAAATATTTTCACTTGGATATTCATTATTTATAATATCTAATTCTTTATTTAAATAATTAATTAAATAAGTATAATTTCTTGTATAAATAAAATTAATTGGAAAATCATTATGATATTCAAATGCCAAAGGATTTATTATTTTATTAATAATTTTTGATTCAGTTTTTTTATTTGAAGGAAAAAGAGATTTATATTCATTATTACATATAAAATATTTTTTTAAAATATTTTCTATAAAATTTTGATTAATAAAATCGAATTTTATATTAAAATGATTAATTAATAAAAAAAATGGTAAATAAAATTCTTCTAAAAGATTATTTATTGAAAAAAATTTACATATTTTTAAATAATTACCTTCTTCAAATTCGTCTATAATTTTTTCACAATATTCTACTTTAATTATTCTTAAATTTTTAAATAAAAATAATTTATTATTACCATCAACACTTTTAATCATAAAATATTCATTTTCTAGTTCTTCAAAATTATCATCTTCATTGAGCCAATAAATAAAATCATTTTTAATTAAAATATTTATTTTATCTAAATTTAAATTATTGTTTTTTACATATTCTTGAGTGAAAGGACAAATTTCATTACTAAATAAATTATAAACACTTACAATTAAATTTATTTTACAATCCATATTTTCCTTTTTTAATAGATAAAGAGATTTATAATCATGAGGAGGAGAATCTAATGAAAAATATGTAAAATATTCAAAAGATGGATGAATTATAATTGATGAATTATCTGAAAATATTGCATGAATTTCACCATTTGAAAATGAAAGAAGTTTTAAAAGAAATAATTCATTTTCCATATTTTAATTTTTAATTTAAAATAATTATAATTTTTTTAATAAAATATTTTTTAATTAATAAATTAATGAGAATTAATTTAATATAATAAATTATTATTACTTTATTATTTTAAAATTTTTAATATATTTAATTAAAAAAAATATTAATATTTTTATATTTTAAAAATTAAATAAAAAATTAATTTTTATATAAAAATGTTATAAAATATTTATTAAATAATTTTTTATTATATATATCTTTTTTTAATTATTATTTAATTATTAATTATTAAAATGATTTTTATAAAAAAAATAATATTAAAAAATGAAAAATTTATTTTTTATCTTATTTAACTTAATTTTAATTCATATTAAATCAATAGATGTATATAAAGAAGTTTGGGAAATTTGTAAATTTGAATTAAAAAAATCTGGTCAAAATGCTTTTGGAGTAATTGATCCTAATAAATTAATTATCAAATCAAAAAAAATTAAGCTCTTATATGAATTAAATAAAATGAAAAAAAAGATAAATACATCCTTATATTTTGTTTTATTATATCAATTTTCTGGAAATATTGAAACTCTAATGGATTATTTAGTTGAAAATTTTAAATCTTTTCCACTAAATAATGATCATTCTTTTTTAATTTTTATAGAAAAATCTAATCATAGTTTTGCAATAAAAGCAGGAAAATATTTTAAAAATTTAATTAAAAATCAAACCTTAATTGAAAAAATGTTATCTGATAAAAAAGAATTAATATTAAATGATTCTTTTTATGAAGTATTTAATGAAATAATTTTAGATGTTTATTATCAAATAGGAGATGTTAATTATATTATTAAAACTGAAAATGATAATTATGAAGATGAAGAAGAAGATCCATTTGGAGAAAATCAATATGATTGGTATTATAACAATTATATAGATTACGAAGATCAAGAAATTTATATAGATAAAGAAGATAAAAGAAAAGATGAAAAAATTAATAATAATATTTATGATTATTATAATGAATATTATAATGAAAATCCAAATGAAAATGAAAAAGAAAAAGAAAATAAAATAAAAAAAGAAAAAGAAGATTTAGATGAAAATAAAGAAAAAAATTTAAAAAATAATAAAAAAAACAACATAACACTATTTAAATATTTATTTATTCTTGTATTATTTATTTTGTTTGTTGTTTTTTATTTATATTTAAGATTAAGAAAAAAAATCAAAATTATTAAAAATAATGCTCTTAACTATGTATTTTTAGAAAATAAAAATTTAGCTACAAATATTTAATAAAAAAATTTATTAAAAAAATTAAAAATTAAATTTAAATTTTTAAATTTTATTAATTTATTAAATATATATAAGATTTAAATTTAAAAATAAATTGGGGGATGGGGGATTGGGGATTGGGGTTTGGGGATTGGGGATTGGGCCCAATCCCCAATCCCCAATCCCCAATCCCCAATCCCCATTAAAAATTTTAAATTTATAATTATTGTTAAATTT
>JAEEGL010325405.1_pt1 | contig 10696 bp, 7 predicted proteins | sample 9134231 | NCBI WGS metagenome assembly JAEEGL01 (sample SAMN16246548, study PRJNA631951) | gut metagenome | biome: gut microbiome; feature: rumen; material: fiber-attached | host: Bos | place: Iran: Karaj | collected 2018-10 | reverse complement strand
TGTAGCCGGCGGCCTCCTTGCCCTTGCCGAGCATCTCGAGGATGATGGCGAGCGAGGCGATGCCCATGATTGCCTTGAGGGCGAGGATGCAGTTGTGGGCGAGATGGCCGGCGAAGTCGTCGGTGCAAAGCTGGTTGGCGGGGTCCTCGCCGTTATCGACGAGGTAGCGCACCCACTGGCGTAGGGTGTCGATGTGGGAGGAGGCGAAGGAGACGTCGCCGGAGGCGAGCATCGTGGCGGCCTCCATGACGAGCATGTTGCCGCATTCCTCGACGGGCATCTGCTTTTCCTCGACGAGATGGCCCTCGTTCCAGTCGTAGCTGTAGCGCTGGTGGTCGACGAGCGGGTACTGGCCGACGTCGTGGGGGGCGTAGTCGTAGGGCCATGCGCCGGACGCGGCGTACTGGTAGATGGGGCGCATCATGGCGCGCACGAGCTCCGGGCAGTAGAGCAGGAACAGGGGGATGGAGGGATAGCTCACATCGACGGTCGCCGCGCAGCCGTTGGAGAAGCACTCCTTGGAGACGAAGAGCAGTTCGCCATCCTCCCCGACCACGAGCTTGTGGGCGGCGATGGACTGACGGTAGGCGAGGAGAAGAAGCTCGGCGTACTTCTCGCCGCCGGCGCGGACGGCATCGGCGAAGAGGCGGTCGGAGAACTGCGCGCACTCGACGAGGGTGGCCATGTAGTCGCGGTGGGCCTCGCGCATGGCGTCAGGGAGGGTTTTGCCGCCCTTGTTCCAGACGGAGCCGCGCGGCTCGCCCCAGACCTTGAGGCTCTTGCCGAGGTCGTCGAAGGCGACGAGGACGAGGGCGGAGCGGACGACCTCGACGGTGAGCGAGATGAACGTGAGCGCGGCGGTCTCCTCCTTGGGGCCTTTGTCGTGATCGCTGGCATTGCCGGCGAGGAAGGCGACGGCCTCTTCGCGCGAAGTGGAGACCTCGGCGTTCTCGGCGGCGAGGTAGACGCGGCCCCATTCGATGCGCAGGTCGTCGCCGGAGCGCTCGAGGACGCGGGGTGCGGCGTTTTCGAGGGAGATGGCGTCGAGGCCGCTGAACTCGTGCGTGGCGGTGCGGACGGGGACGTCGCCCTCCTTGTTCATGACGAACTGCTCGCTCAGGGAGACGGTTGCGGAGACGCGGTGTTCGGCTCCGTCAAGGGGCTGGACGCGGAGTTCGAGGTAGCTCACCGGGCGCGTCAGAGTCTCAAGACTGCCGAGGAGCAGCGGGGTCGTGAAGAGCGCCGTGAGCCGGACGCCGGCGGCCTCGAAGACGTAGGTGGTGGTCATGGCCTCGACGTCGAGCGAGACCTGGCGCATGGCGGGCTGGGGGCCGCGTCCCATGAAGCGGTACTCCTTGCCGTCGATGGTGGCGACGCCGCGCATCAGGTTGGCCCGGCCGGTCCAGTGCACGGTGTCGCGGTCGGTCAGTCGGTCGGCGGGGGACCAGACGCTGAAGTAGGGGTCCACGGTGACGAGGGGGACGGCGGGGGGGCGAAGCTTCATGGGAGGGGGGAGGTTATAGGTGAGAGGGAAGAGGTGAAAGATGAGAGGGAAGAGGCAGGGGGTTTATAGGTGGGAGAGGCCGGGGCGTCAAGTCAGATTCTCGACGTCGACGACGAGGTTGTCCATGATGTACTTGCGGCGGTCGGGCGTGTTGTCGCCCATGTAGAAGGTGACGGTCTCGTTGATGCGGGAGTCGCGGTTCATGTCGACGGGGGTGAGGCGCATGTTCTCGCCGATGAACTCCTTGAACTCGTCCTTGGAGACTTCGCCGAGGCCCTTGAAGCGTGTGATTTCGGGGTTCTTGCCGCATGCCTCGATGGCGGCGACGCGCTCCTCCTCGCTGTAGCAGTAGAACTGGCGGTCGTCGCCCTTGCGGCTTGGACGGACGCGGAAAAGGGGCGTCTCGAGGATGTAGAGGAATCCCTCCTTCACCAGGCGCTCGAAGAAGCGGAGGAAGTAGGTGATCATCAGGTTGCGGATGTGGAGCCCGTCGACATCGGCATCGGTTGCGAGGATGACCTTGCGGTAGCGGAGGTTGTCGACGGTGTCGCCGATGTCCAGCGCCCGCATGAGATTGTAGAGCTCCTCGTTCTTGTAGACGAAGTCGAGGCGCTTGCCGCAGGAGTTGAGGGGCTTGCCGCGGAGCTCGAAGACGGCCTGGGTCTCGGCCTTGCGGGCGAGCTTGAGGGTGCCGGCGGCGGAGCGGCCCTCGCAGATGAAGATGGCGGTGTCGTCGCCGCGCCCGCGCTTCGGGTCGTAGTGGCTCTTGCAGTCGGAGAGCTGGCGGATGCGGAAGCTGGTGGCCTTGCTGCGCTCGCGGGAGACCTTCTTGATTTCGGCGAGATCCTTGCGGAGCTTCTTCGTGTCCTCGATCTTCTCCAGGAGCTTCTCGGCCTCGGGCTTGTTGCGGTTGAGGAGCTCGATGACGGCCTGGCGGACCTTCGCGACAAGTTCCGGGCGGATTTCCGCGTTGCCGAGCTTTGTCTTGGTCTGCCCCTCGAACTGGGGATCCTTGAGGCGGATGGCGATGGCGCCGACGAGCCCCTCGCGCACGTCGTCGGGTTCGAACTTCGACTTCGGGGCGAATTCGTTGATGCCCTTCACAAGGCCCTCGCGGAAGGCGGAGAGGTGCGTCCCGCCGTCGCTGGTGTACTGGCCGTTGGCGAAGGAGAAGTTCTCCTCGCTGAAGCGGTTCGTGTGCGTGAACGCGAAGCGCAGCATCCCGTCCTCGGAGACGTAGTGGAGCGGCGTGTAGATCTTCTCGAACTGCACCTCGTCGGCGAGAAGGTCGAGCAGGCCGTTCTCGGCGTGGATGGTCTGCCCGTTGTAGTGGATGGAGAGGTTCGCGTTGAGGTAGGCGTAGAAGCGCAAGCGGCGGAGGATGAGCTCCTCCTGGAACTTGTATCCGGGGAAGATCTTGGGGTCCGGGACGAACTCGACGAAAGTGCCGGTCCGTTCGGTGGAGGCGCCGGAGCTCTTGCGCTCCTTGACGCCCTCCCTGAAGCTGACGGAGACGTACTTGCCGTCGCGGCACGACTTCACGAAGAACGTCGAGGAGAGGAAGTTGGCGGCCTTCGTGCCGACGCCGTTGAGGCCGGCGCTGAACTGGAATACGTCGTCGTTGTACTTGCCGCCGGTGTTCATCTGCGACACGCACTCCTCGACCTTCCCGAGCGGGATGCCGCGGCCGTAGTCCCGGATGGAGACCCGGCCGGTCTCGTAATCGACCTTGACGTCAATCCGCTTGCCGAAGCCCATGATGTGCTCGTCGACGGCGTTGTCGATGACCTCCTTGAAGAGGATGTAGATGCCGTCCTCGTAGTCCGAGCCGTCGCCGGCCCGGCCGATGTACATGCCGAGGCGGGTCCGGATGTGCTCAAGCGAGGAAAGGGTCTTGATCTTGGATTCGTCGTAGACGGCGGGCGTGGGGGCGGTGGGCGGCATGGTGGAAAACAGGAAAAACGGAACAGGAGGCTTCGCGCGGAAGCCACGGCGGGAAATGGTACCATCGCGCCGCGCGGAAGTCAAAGCATCCAGCAATTCTCATTTTGAAATGGAAAGGGGCCTCGTGGCGGGGCTTTGCTGACTCTTTGCCAATGCCGCAGGCGGGCCGCCCACGCCCCGACAAGTCTCCAATGGTAGAATGAGAATTGCTGCAATTCTCTAGGAATTCGGACAGTCTTTGGGGGTGCTAGGTGTTCGCTGAATTCCGAAAGAAGATGCTTGTGCCCCCCTCCGAGAGGGGGAATGCCCCACAGGGGCAGGGGGAGTATTCCGTGCATCACCCTTGCTGCGGCCCATTCGTCGCTCGGAGTACTCCCCCCGGCGCTTTGCTCCACCCCCCTCTCGGAGGGGGGCAGTGTGGAGAGCGCTTTGCGCCCCCTCTCGGAGGGGGTCGAGGGCGGCGGGGGTAATGGGCGTCGTTTCGATTGCCTGAAGAATCAAATGAGTGTCATCCCATTCGTCAACACAAGGAATAACCCACATTCCCAACCCATAGGCATTCCTGGAAATATCATAATGAAGTGAATCCGTTTCAAAGGAAATTGCCGATACCACTTCGGTAATCTCAAGTCCCAATCCATAGCCACCAGATGTCGTGACATATCGAAATGCAAAGGTGTTGTCGTCGCAACGAATGCAATCTTCGCCTATCCGGTATGTCTTTGTCTTGTGGTTGACATAGGGAGATGAAAGCCATGACTCGGAAACGGATTCCGGAGGATCGGCCCGCCCCCAACGTGGCTTGAAATCCATGGATAGGGTTTGATCGGAGACTTCAACGGTGATTTCGACATCGCAATCAGATTCGGAGGAACGGAAATAATAATATGCTTCCCCCAAGACATTCATTGGATCGTACCCAACAGAGCGCAGTCTCGTGACCGTTGGTCTGCCATCCGAAGGGCGCATACTGCTGTTGGTAGCCGCCCCGTCAAATGCGATGCTCTTCGGAAACAAATAGGTTCGGACCATCGGCTCTGTTTCGCGACAGGGAAGGGCGGAGGACTTGAACCGGGCAGACAGGTAGCCATGAACGGAAAAGTACCAGAGCACATTCCAAATGACGATGACAAGGAATGCCATCGCCAATACCGTGATCGGACTTTTTGCTCTCCTGTTTTTCCGCATGGGGATGGAAGTCGTGCCGTGCGGAGGCAAGGGGGGCGGAACAGTGTCGCTATTCATGTGTTTCGTCGATGCAACCGCATTCTTCACATGTCGTCCCAGAGGTAGGCGAATGCGTAGGTGGCGCCGGCATCGGCGATGAATACGGGGCGGTCTAGCAGCGAAAAAAAACTCGGCGGGGTTTCCCCCGCCGATTCAAAATGGATAAGCGGCCCCGTTGTCGGAGGCCGCGAGGCGCCTGCGAAGCGCGTGCTTTTCTGGATTGCCGCCTAGAAGCGGACGGAGACGGAGCCGTTGACGGCGGTGTCGTCGGAGTAGATTTCGGCGGAGGCGCCGAAGGCGATGTGCTTGGAGAGCTGGAGCTCCAGGCCGACGATGAGACCGAGGGTGTCGTCGCTCTTCTGGTCATAGTCGTCGCAGTTGACGACGTTCAGGCAGGGGCCGGCGAAGACGGAGATGGCCTCGGGCCAGAACTCCTTGGAGCCGCGGATCTCGTTGACGATGCCGAAGGTGAGGTTGGCGGAGAACTCGCCGTAGTCGACGTGGTCGTTGCTGATGACGGAGTACTGGAGGGCGGCCTGGATGCGGAAGCGGTCGCAAAGCTCGTTGAAGTCCATCGCATCGTGGTCGAGAAGGTTGAGCCAGGCGCCGAGACCGAACTCGCCAGCCTTGTCGCTGCTCCAGTTGCCGTGGCTGAGCTTCATCTCGGAGACGCCGGCCAGACCGTAGAGCGTGAACCAGCTGAAGACGTCGTAGCCGGCGAAGGCGAGACCGCGGTTGACTTCGAGCTCGATCTTCCTGCCATCGTCCTTGAGCTTGCGCTCGTGGCCGCGGCCGTAGAGACCGACGTGCCAGGAGTTGAGGTCGGTGGCCTCGACGAGGTAGTACTGGCCCGAGAGTTCGCCTGCAGTGGGGATGGCCTGGGCGTTGAGGGCGGCGAGAGAGAGGGAGGTGAGGGCGACGGCAGCGATTTTTCCGTTCATGATTGGTTCCTTCAGATTGATTGCGGAGCCCGGGTCGCGTATACTAGTCGCATACAGACCCAATTTCCGCTTGGAGACACTATGCTACCGAATTCCCGCCAAAACTCAAAGAAAAATCTTCAATTCGCCGTTTTTTTCGTGATTTCCGCCTTTGCGGCGGGCTGTTTCCAGCAGTCCGCGCCGGAGCGGATCCCCACGGCGGACACGCTTGAGGACTGCCTTTCCGGTGCCGAGACACTGCAGTTCGCGCATCTTTCCGCAGACGGCGGTGCGCTTGCGGAGTTCCCGTCCGGACTCGCCTCCTGCCCCGCGCTCTGGAAGCTGAGCCTTCGCGGGCAGACGGCCCTGGCACCGCTGCCGGAGTCCATCGCCGAGCTGAAGGGACTTCGCTGGCTGGACCTTTCCGAGATGGGGCTTACGTCGCTGCCCGACAGCCTTGCGAAGCTGCCTGTCCAGCGCCTCTACCTCTCGGACAACGCCCTTGAGACCCTGCCGCCCGCCGTCGCGGGACTCTCCGGCCTCGACTACCTCAACCTCGACCGGAACCGCCTGGCATCGCTTCCCGCCGAGGCCGCCGCCTGGACCTCGCTGCGCTGGCTCCGTCTGAACGGGAACCGCCTGCAGGACCTCCCGGCGGAGGCATCCTCGTGGACCTCGCTGCGCCGCCTCTATCTGCGGAGCAACGACTTCACGGCAATGCCCGAGTCGATCACGGCGCTGCCCGCGCTGGAGCAGCTCGACCTCGGCGGCAACTCCCGCCTGGAGACGATTCCGGAGTCGGTCGGCAATCTCGCCGCCCTCACGCGGCTCGACCTCGACTACACCGGGGTGAAGAAACTGCCGGATTCCATCGGACGCCTTGAGAATCTCCGCACGCTCGTCCTGTACGGATGCCCGATGGACCCGCAGGAGGTCGAACGGGTACGGGCGCTGCTGCCCGCGGCGTGCCGCGTGGAGTTCTAACCGCAAGTGCGGCGGGGGCCGCTCGCCTTTGCGGCAGGACGGAATATCCGAGCGGCCCGCCCCCCCATTGTTAGGGGTCAATCGTGCTTGCGTCCGCGGACGACGGCGTAGATGGCGAACACGACGGACGTGGCGAAGCCGAGGCCGATGGCGAGTTTCAGCGGAACGCCGAAGCCGTAGGGCTGGCCGTAGGCCGAGGTGGTCCAGAGGATGAACGAGACGACGACGGTCGTCATGAACATCCCGGGGATCAGCGCGACGAGCGAGGCGGGGAAGCCCTTGCCGTTGCGGAGAAGCCACACGGTGCAGGCCATGAGCGTCGTCGCGGAGAGAAGCTGGTTGCCCCAGGCGAAGTAGTTCCAGAGGTAGCCGAACGAGGCGGCGCTCTTGTTGGACCACCAGAGCAGGGCGGCGACGACGAGGATGAGCGGCGTGCAGATGGTGAGGCGCGCCGCGAGGCGCTGCTGCGGGACGTGCAGCATCTCGGAGAGGGAGAGTCGCGTGGAGCGGAGCGCGGTGTCGCCGCTCGTGATGGCGAGGACGACGACGGCGAGCACGGTGACGCCGCCCATCCAGGCGCCGAGGAAGTGCGTGGTGATGTGGCCGAGCACGGCGGCGGGCACGATCTTCAGGTCTTCGGGCTGGAGGTTGTACATGGCCAGAGCGGCGGCGGCCCAGATCATGGCGATGACTCCTTCGGCGATCATCATGCCGTAGTAGGTGGCGCGCGCCTCGCGCTCCGAGCGCATCGTGCGCGCGACAATCGGCGACTGCGTGGCGTGGAAGCCGGAGATGATGCCGCAGGCGATGGTGACGAAGACCAGGGGGAAGAGCGGGCTGCGGCCGCCCTTGTCAAAGACGTTCGCCTTGTAGTCAAGGAACGCCTGGCTCTCCTGGAGAAGCGAGGGATCCTTTGCCCCGGCGACGACGAGGGCGCCGAAGATGGCGATCGAGCCGACGATCAGCAGCGCGCCGAAGACCGGGTAGAGGCGGCCGATGATCTTGTCCACGGGGAAGAGCGTGGCGACGATGTAGTAGAGGAAGATGAGGCCCACGATCCACCAGAAGAACGGGGCGTCGGGCAGGAAGTGCTTGTCGAAGAGGTAGGCGGTCACGTTGATGAAAACCGCGACGACAAGGAGCAGGATGACGACCATGAACCACGAGAAGACGGCGGAGTAGACGCGGCCGAGGTTGTCGCGCACGAGCTTGGGCAGGTTGGCGCCGTTGTCGCGGATGGAGGCCATGCCGCCGAGGAAGTCGTGGACGGCGCCGGCGAAGACGCATCCGACGGGGATGATGAGCAGGGCGACCTTGCCGAACTTGATGCCGGCGATGACGCCGATGACGGGGCCGATGCCGGCGATGTTCAGCAGCTGGATGAGCTGGTTCTTCCACTTCGGGAGCGGGACGTAGTCGACGCCGTCCGGGTGGGCGAGGGCGGGGGTGGCGCGGTCGTCGGGGGCGACGATGCGTTCGATGACGCGGCCATAGAGGAAGTAACCGAGGATGAGAAAAGCGATGCCGCCGAGGAACCAGGTCATGGGAGTATAACGGAAGCCGACGCATCGGACTCTTCGCCCGGCGCCGTGGCTTCGCGCCTAACTCTAGCACGAATCGCCTGGGACGTCCAGTCTTCGGGAAATCAGAATGTCGTGATTTGGGAGACGAGCCCGGCGGAGAAGACAATCTGCATGGCCGGCACCTGGATGGTGCGGTAGTGCGTCTCGTAGTGCGTGAAGACGGGCGGGGGAGGGGGACGGCGTCCGTAGGGGCCGGGCGGGGGAGGAGGGGGGATTTCGTGCACGAGCACCTGGTAGGGCTCCGAGGCGAGGCGTGTGTAGAGCCACGTCTCGTAGCTTCCCTCGGCGGTTGCGGTGGCGGATTTCGACGCGGGCTCGCCGAGGGCGAACCAGACCACGGCGGCGGGGTCGCCGATGGCGAAGGTGCCGGCGGCGGCGCGCTGCTGGGCGTCGGGGGGGAGCTGGGCGAAGACCTCGTGGTTGCGCTGGATGCGGTCGGCGCGGCGCTGTTCGGCGGTGATGCAGCCGGTGAGCAGCGGCGCGGCGAGAATCGCGGCGAGGAGAGGGCGTGCAAGGGTGTTCATGGGGGACTCCTTTGGGAGATGAGCCGTCACGGACAGAAGGGCCAGACATGGACATTGTAGCGCCGATTCCGGTTGGCTGCAACGGCGCGCGCGATGTTGCGGCAAATCTCATTTTGTGAAGGAGGGGCCTTGGTGGCGGTTGCCAGTGCCGCGGGCCGCCCACGCCCCGACAAGTCCCTGATGGCCAGAATGAGAACTGCTGGCGCTGTTGCGCAGCCAGTTCCCCTGTGCTACACTGCCTCTCCACCGAGCAGTGTGCTTGAAATTCGCCAAATTCTTTGTCCCCATGAAGCAACCCTACCCTTCCCGTATCCTTCTTGCCCTGCTTGCACTCCTCGCGCCGTATGTCCCGGTGGCGGCCGACCTCGTTCCGGCGACCTACCCAGAACCGGTTCCCGTCACGTTGCCCGCCCTTGACTGGAACCTGCCGCCCGGCGCAACGCTGGATGGCGACACGCTCGTCGCCGAAATCCCCTCGGACCGTCCGAAGGGGGTGGTGATGGCCACGGCCACGCTGGACTTCTCCCCGTTTCCACAGCACCGCATCCGACTTATCGTGCACGCGCGCGGGGAGGGCGTCGGCGTTCCGCCCGTCTCGTACAAGGGACTCAAGTTCATGGCCAAGATCGAGGAGAAGTTCGGCGTCATGCACTGGCCCGGAGTGCCGCATCGGGCAGGCGACTGGGAGGCGGACCTGGAGCTTTTCTGCGAGACATCGGGCATGGACATCAAGACCGTAACGCTCGTCCTCGGCATCCAGGAATGCCCGGGGCGCGTGACGTTCGACCTCTCCACGCTGCGCATGGAGGACTGCGGCCTGACGTTCCCGCCCGTCAACGGGGACTACAAGGTGAGCTATCCCGAATCCGTCCGCAACGCCCCGCGCGGCCGCGGCGTGATGCTCTCCACCCGCCTCGACCGGATCACCGAGGAAGACTTCGCCACGCTGGAGGCCTGGGGCGCGAACCTTGTCCGCTACCAGATCGCCAAGGACTGGAAGAAGGTTGGCGGATGGGAGAGGAACGAGGACTACGACGCCTACCTCGACGAGGCGCTCGACATTCTCGAGCAGCGCATCCTGCCGTGGGCCGGGTCGCACGGCCAGCGCGTGGTGCTGGACCTTCACGCGACGCCTGGCGCGCGCAACGCCAAGGAGGAGAACCGGATGTTCTACGAAAAGCGCTACGCGGAGCATTTTGTACGCGTGTGGGAGCGCATTGCGCGGCGTTTCAAGGGCGACCGGCGCCTCTACGGCTATGACCTCGTGAACGAGCCGCTGCAGCGCGGGCCGGCGCCGTATACATGCTTCGATCTCCAGAAGGCCGCGGCCGAAGCCATTCGCGCCGTCGACCCCGATGCGACGATCATCGTCGCAGCCAACGGGTACGGCAAGCCGGAGGGGTTTAAGACGCTTTCCCCGCTCGCCATGGACAACGTGCTCTACCAGACGCACAGCTACATGCCGGCGGAATACACGCACCAGGGCGTGTTCGACGGGCGGCGCGAAGGCTTCGAGCGGTATCCCAATCCGGGGAAGGGATGGGACAAGGAGACGATTCGCCGCAGTCTCGCCCCGGCTCTGGAATTCTCGCGCAGGCACAACGCCCGGATTTTCATCGGGGAGTTTTCGGCCATCACCTGGGCCCCCGGCGCGGAGGAGTATCTGCGCGACAGCATCGAGATTTTCGAGGAATACGGCTGGGACTGGTGCTACCACGCCTTCCGGGAGTGGGACGGATGGAGCGTCGAGAAGGAATGGACCGGCACAAGCCCGAACGGCTATGACGTGTTCGAACCGGATCCCGACACTGCGCGCCGTCGCGCCCTGCTGGAGGGGTTCCGGAAGCCGTAGCCCGGCCGCCTCCTTGGTCAGCAATTCTCATTTTGAGAAGGGGGCGGGGATTGCTCTTGCATCGCTGGATGACGAGGCTTCTCTGCACGCCCCCCTCCGAGAGGGGGGTGGCGCAAAGCGCCGGGGGGAGTACTCCGTGCATCGCCACATCCGCTTTC
>JAEEGL015580458.1_pt1 | contig 10697 bp, 7 predicted proteins | sample 9134231 | NCBI WGS metagenome assembly JAEEGL01 (sample SAMN16246548, study PRJNA631951) | gut metagenome | biome: gut microbiome; feature: rumen; material: fiber-attached | host: Bos | place: Iran: Karaj | collected 2018-10 | reverse complement strand
CCACGGGAAGCACGACAGTGACGCTGAGCGGTGTGAACGGCGAAGTGACGATCACGATAGTCGACATGAACGGCCGCACGGTCCGCACCGACAGCATGAGCTGCGAGGGCGGCTGTGTGAAGACGATGGAGGTCGAGGGCCTTGCCCAGGGCGCCTACTTCGTCCGCGTCAATGGCGACAACATCAACATGGTCAAGAAACTCGTCGTCAAATAACACTGACATCCCTACCCAAAGGTGGAACCGCTCCCGGTTCCACCTATTCTACCCCAAAGCGGAACCCATTGCGGTTCCGCTTTTTTTATGTATCGCTGTATTGTAACCGTTTTAGGAATAAAGCAAAGCATTGCCCATGATATATAAAGCGACAGACATATTGAAATGTTAAACATTTAACATAAAACATTACGTATAAAGAATTTTATGTATTTTTGTAGATTAATTTACGCGTATTATGCAGTTTAAAGAAATTGTAGGACAGTCAGTTATTGCAAATCGGCTAACTGAAATTATCGATTCGGGGCGCATCAGCCATGCCCAGTTGTTTCTGGGCGACACGGCTTCGGGTGCGTTGGCCCTTGCAATTGCCTATGCCCAATATCTGAACTGCGAACATCGTGTACACTACGACCAGCTCTCTCCGGAAGGGCTCCGCGCCGACGCCTGTGGAACATGTCCCAGCTGCAAGAAATACCAGCAACTTTCCCATAGCGACCTGCACCTCTATTTCCCCACCACCACAACTTCCAGTGTCAAGGGCAACCCCTCGTCGGCCGACTTCCAGTCGGAATTCCGCGAATTCCTGAATGAAAAACAGCAGCAGGGAACCCTCGACGACTGGTACGATTTCGTCGGTGTCGAGAACAAACAGGGGCTGATTCGCGAACGCGATGCCGACGACTTGGTGCGCACCCTCGGCTTGAAGGCCTACGAGGCGGCCTTCAAAGTGGTGGTCATCTGGATGGCGGAGAAGATGAACACTACCATGGCCAACAAAATCCTGAAGAATCTGGAGGAACCGGCCGCCAATACGCTCATCATGCTGGTCGCCGAAAACAGCGACCGCATGCTCAGCACCATCATCTCGCGTACCCAGCTGGTCCGGGTGCCGCATGCCGCTTCTCCGTCGGCACTCTGGGCGGGCGAAATCCTGGTCCGCAAGGAGAATGCCGAACAGTTTGGACAGATGTATGTCTCCTGGATGCGTCAACTCTTCAAACTGAACATGGCGTCGCTCTCTGCATGGGTCGACACGATGGCTGCCATGGGCAGGGAACAACAGAAACAGTTCCTGCTCTACGCCCAGGAGTCGCTCCGCGAATGCTTCCTCTGCCACAACGCCGGTCTGCCGTTGCAGCTGGACTTCGGCGATGCCAAGTTCAACAGCTCGTTCCCCGCAATGATTACCGAACGCAATGTCGAAGGCCTCAACCAGGCGTTCAACGACACCCTCTATGCCATCGAACGCAACGCTTATGCCAAGATAGCCTTCATGGAACTCTCATTCTCCATCAGCCGCCTCCTGAAAAACCGCTAAGAAAACGATCACGATAACCCAAACGAATACTTGACCCGAACCCTTTTAACTACCACATTAAACACAGAACACTAAACAACTGAACAATGAGTAAAGAAACCAAAGATAACAAAGAGATAATCAATCCCGAACCGATTCCCGAAGAACCGCAGACCCATGATGCGCAGCAGCCTGTCGACGACGACGTGGCGTCTGCCGAGGAGATGGAGGCGTTCATCAAAAGCCGCAAGGAGGAACGGTTGAAACGTTCCACATCGGGAGCTTCCCATTACACAGATCGTCACGACAGTGACCCTCAAGAGACGGGACTCCCCGAGCAGCAGGACAGTTCCATGGATCCCTACCTTGAGCCCGACCCCACGCTGCCCAAGGTGGAATACAAGGAGCCGCTCTACCTCTCCCGGGGCTGCAACCACTGCCCGGAATCGTATGTGCCTCTCAGCGAGACGGAGCTTCGCAGCTGCTGCAAGGTGGGCTCCTGCAACTGGATGAAAGGCATCCGCCGTCCGGCGGAGAAACCGTTCGACTGCGTCGAGGTGCGCTTCAAAAACAACCGCAAGGACTTCTACCGGCTCCCCGACGGTATCGATGTCAGCGACGGCGATGTGGTCGCCGTGGAGGGCATCCCGGGACACGATGTCGGTATCGTCAGCCTTACCGGCGAGGTGTGCCGCATCCAGATGCAGAAGAAAAAGGTCAACCCGGAATCGGACACCATCAAAAAACTGTTCCGCCGCGCCAAGGTGAGCGACATCGAACGCTGGACGGAGGCTATCAAGGAGGAGGACAGCACCCTCAAGAAAACCCGTCATATCGCCGAGGAACTCGGTCTGGTCATGAAGGTCAACGACGTGGAGTACCAGGGTGACCGCTCCAAGGCCATTTTCTACTACACCGCCGACGACCGTGTCGACTTCCGCAACCTCATCAAGGTCCTCGCCGAACAGTTCCATGTGCGTATCGAGATGAAACAAATCGGTGTGCGCCAGGAAGCCGGCAAGGTGGGCGGCCTGGGTACCTGCGGACGCGAGCTCTGCTGCAGCACCTGGCTGACCAACTTCAAATCGGTCACCACCAGTGTCGCCAAAACACAGCAGATTCTCCCCAATCCCCAGAAACTCGCAGGCCAGTGCGGCAAATTGAAGTGTTGCCTCAATTTTGAGTATGAGGTCTATGTCGACGCACTGAAACAGTTCCCTCCCGCGGGGACACCGATACGTTTCCAGAAAGGCTTGGCGCTCTACAAGAAAACGGATGTCTTCCGGGGCATCATGTGGTATGCCTACGAGGGCGAAAGCGACCTCTATGCCATCACCGCCGAGAACGTCAAGAAGCTGATAGCGATGAACAACAACCAGCAGTATCCGGAACAGCTGGAAGACTACCAGGAGGAACTGATGTCGACGGCTGCTCTGGCACAGGAATCCAACGCCGCCGAGTTTGAACGGGAACTGCGCATGCTGGCTGACGACAGCACTGCCGACACTCCGGCACCGGACAGCGCCAAAAGCGACAACAACCGTTCTCCCCGCGACAACAACCGCCGCCGCGACAACAGAGAGGGCAACCGCGACAACCGCGAACCGCGCGACGGTCAGCGCCGCGAAGGCGGCAACAACCGCCCGCGCCAGAACAACGGCAAGAACCGTCCTCCCCGCAACGAGAACGGCGGCAACGCCGAAAACCGACAGCAAAACCCGGAAAACCGCAGAAACAACAACCCCGAGGAACGCCGTCACGACAACCGCCGCCGCCACCGCGAATAACACCCGACAGCCTATCGGGGAATGATAAAAAAACAAGTTGTAACGATAGATAAAAATAACCATAGCAACCTACACTACACCCGTGAAAAAAATCCGATTCATATCGCTCGCATTCCTGCTTTCGCTGGCTTTCGTCGCCTGTGACAGCAGTGTGCTCTACAACGAAAACTTCCAGGTCGATGAGAAGGGATGGGACATGAACGACCCATTGGTCTTCAACTTCGAAGCCGACGACACCACACAGACCTATCTCTGCTGCCTGGATGTCCGCGTGCGCAACGATTATCCCTACGCCAACATCTATTTCTTCCTTTCTACCGTCTACCCCAACGGCGATGTCGCCGTCGATACCAATATCGAATTCCAGCTGGCCGCCCCCGACGGCAAATGGCTGGGCAAGGAACAGGGACGCTATGTCGACGGACGCTACCCCTTCTGCTATTTCCACTTCCCCCAGCAGGGCCGCTACCAGTTCAAAATCCGTCACGCCATGCGCGACACGCTCCTTCCGGGCGTCAAAGACGTCGGTCTCCACATCGAAAAGATTCAATGAAACACTATAACCATGGCACAATACAAGAAAACCAAGAAAAGCCCGGCGGACCAGAATAACGCCAAACGAAGCATCCGCATCGTCTGGATTTCTTTCGCCGCCTTCTGGATTGCCCTTGTTCTCTTTTTTACCATGATTTCGTTGGGCTGGCTGGGTTTCATGCCTTCCTTCGAAGAACTGGAGAACCCTCACAGCAATCTCGCCTCCGAAGTATGGTCGGAAGATGGTGTCCTTCTGGGATATATTGGCATCGAAAACCGCTCCAACCTTACCTATAGCGAGATTACCAACGAAGGCAAGAATATGAACCTCATCCACGCGCTGGTGGCTACGGAGGATGTCCGCTTCTACGAACATGCGGGTATCGATGCGCGCAGCCTCGGCCGTGTCTTCTTCAAGACGCTTGTGGGACGCCACAGCAGCAGCGGCGGCGGCAGCACCATCACCCAGCAGTTGGCCAAGAACCTCTTCCCCCGCGAACGCAAGAGCAAGTTGGGATTGGTCTATTCCAAATTCAAGGAATGGATTGTCGCCGTAAAACTGGAACACAACTACTCCAAGGAGGAAATCTTGGCCATGTACCTCAATACGGTCGATTTCGGAAGCAACGCCTACGGCATCGAGACGGCGGCACACACCTTCTTCGACAAAACGCCCGGCGAACTGACGGTCGACGAGGCGGCGGTGCTGGTCGGCCTTCTGAAAGCACCGACTTCCTACAGCCCCATACTGAATCCTGAAAACTCGCTGCGCCGGCGCAACGTCGTCCTGCAGCAGATGAACAGCTATACCGACCCGACAACGGGCGAGAAATACCTCAGCGACGAGGATTTCGAGGAACTGAAGGAGAAACCCATCGACATGCGCCACTACCGCCCCATCAGCCACAACGACGGTCTAGCGCCCTACCTGCGCGAATATATCCGCAGCTATATGAAGGACTGGTGCGCCAGCCACAAGAAACCCAACGGGGAATACTACGATGTCCACAAGGACGGTCTGCGTATCTACACCACCATTGATTCGCGTATGCAGGCCTACGCCGAAAAGGCGGTTGAGAAACACATGCGCGAAGTCATCCAGCCGGCCTTTTTCAAGGAGTTGGCACGCCGCGGCGGCGACCCCTTCAACAGGCTCTCCAAAGACCAGGAGGATTTCTTCCTCACGCAGGCCATGAAAGCCTCCGACCGCTACTACCAGATGAAGCAGGACGGTGTCTCCGAGTCTGAAATCAAACGCCACTTCAAGGAGGACAAAGTCCGCATGCGGGTCTTCTCGTGGGAGGGACCGCGCGACACGGTGATGACACCGTGGGACTCGCTGGTCTATGTCAAGAAGTTCCTCAACGCGGGTCTCATGTCCGTCGAGACGGGCACAGGCCATATCAAGGCCTACGTGGGCGGCATCAACTACCGCTACTTCAAATACGACAATGTCATGCAGAGCCGCCGTCAGGTGGGCTCTACCTTCAAACCGTTTGTCTATACCATGGCGCTGCAGGACCTCGACATGACTCCCTACACGCAGGTGCCCAATGTGGAGGTGTGTATCGGCAACTGGTGCCCGCGCAACTCCAGCCATGCCCGTGAGGGCGAGATGGTCACCCTGAAATGGGCGTTGACCCACTCCATCAACTGGGTGTCGGCCTACCTGATGAAGGCGGGGGGCGCCAACGGTCCCAACATGGTCATCAATATCGCCCGCAAGATGGGTGTCACCAGCCCCATCGACGCGGTACCGGCCATCTGTGTCGGCGCTGCCGAGATTACGGTCTTCGAAATGACGGGCGCCATGTCCACTTTCGCCAACCAGGGCGAATATGTGCAACCGATATTCATCACGCGTATCGAGGACAACAAGGGCAAGGTGCTCGAGACCTTCACCCCCGAACGTCGCGAGGCCATCAGCTCCCGTATCGCCTGGATGATGATTCAGATGATGAAAGGTGTGGTGGACAGCGGTACCGGTGCCAGTCTGCGCGGCGGCAAGTTCCGTCTCTCATACCCCATGGCGGGCAAGACGGGTACGACGCAGAACAACTCGGACTGCTGGTTTGTGGGCATCACACCCAAAATGACTACCGTCGTGTGGACGGGCGGCGAGCTCCGCTCCATCCATTTCCGTACCATGGAGTATGGCCAGGGCGCCCGTATGGCTCTGCCTATCTTCGGCCACTATATGCGTTCCATCTACGACGACAAAAATCTGAATTTCTATCGCGGCGATTTCCCCAAACCCAACCTCCCGCCCGAGGACTTCATGTGGGATGAGAGTGCCTACCAGCAGGAAATTCTCGAGGAAACGGGCGAAGATATGTCATCTACCCCTACAACGAATATGGTTTGGTAGTGTATGGACAAGATGGTGCTTCTGGGACAGTCTTTGGAAAGCCTTCAGTCGCTGTGCGCACAGGAGGGCTTCCCTAAATTCACCGCCAAACAGTTGTGCGACTGGATGTACAACAAAAGGGTCGACAACTTTGACGCGATGACAAACCTGTCGCTCAAAATCCGTGCACGACTCAACGAGATTGCCGTGGTGGGTCGCCAAAACCCGGTCGATTGCCAGGTCTCTGTCGACGGCACCAAAAAGTATCTCTTCGAAATCCACAATCCTTCCGGGGATTCTCAAAATTCAAAACCCATAACACAGCATTATGTAGAGTCTGTTTTCATTCCTGCCGACGACCGTGCCACGCTCTGTGTCTCGTGCCAGTGTGGGTGCAAGATGGGCTGCCGCTTCTGTGTCACGGGTCAGCAGGGCTTCCACGGCAACCTCTCCGCTGCCGCAATCCTCAACCAGATACTCTCCATCCCTGAATCGGAACAACTCACCAATGTGGTCTTTATGGGCATGGGGGAACCGATGGACAACTTCGACGCCATCAAGGCGACGCTGCAGGTGCTGACCTCCCCTTGGGGACTGGCATGGAGCCCGTGGCGACTGACGGTGTCGACGGTCGGTATCACGCCGATGCTGAAACGCCTGCTCGACGAGTGCCAATGCCATGTGGCGGTGAGTCTCCACAACCCCTTTGCCAACGAACGGGAGGAAATGATGCCGATGCAGAAGGCCTATCCCATCGCCGGTGTCGTCGACCTGCTGAAACAGTACAACTGGTACGGACAACGCCGCATCTCGTTTGAATACACGATGTTCAAGGGTATCAACGACGATTTGAGCCATGCCGCCGAATTGGTCCGGCTGGTCAAAGGACTTCGCTGCCGGGTCAATCTGATTCGTTTCCATGCCTCACCGGAGACGCCGTACAAGACCTCGGACGAGCACACCATGACGGTGTTCCGCGACTATCTGGACAGCCATGGGGTCACCTGCACCATCCGTGCTTCACGCGGCGAGGATATCATGGCTGCCTGCGGTCTGCTGGCAGGCAAGCAGCAGGAGGAACGGCTATGAATCTGCGTGCCGGACACTGGGCAGGATGGACATTGACGGCTTTGCTTGTCTTCTTCTGTGTGGGCAGTGCCAAAGGCATCACTATAGATCAGGAGGACACCAAGAAACCGCGCTTTGAGGATTTCTACGAGTGCTACATCATCATCGATGTGGAGGTCTCGCCCTACCAGGACGACGAATTCGAACAGGTCGACTGTGAGGATTTCATGTCGATAGTGGCGCGAGCCAAAAGGTGCTACTTCTCTTTTGCCACGGCTTTCGAAGTCAATCTCTACGACGACGAAGGGGTCCGCTACAAACTCTATTTCAGCAAGAATTGCCGCTATTTCCGCATCGACGGCAATTACTTCCGCCTCACCAAAAAGCAAGCCCGCCAGATGAAGCGTCTTTTCTCCATCTGACGGACGTGTTGCGTTAAGACGAAAACTTCGTCTGTTTTTTTCACTTGCCTTTAACTTCCAGTACAGCGCCGTGGTCACGGACGATCTGTTCGTAGAACCAGGCAGGGTAGGGGGGCTGTTTCAGTCCGGTGACCACGCCTGTCTGGGTGGTCTTGATGCGGCCGTTCTCGACTTGTTTGATGTTGCCGTCAATGTATTTCATCAGCAGCAGATGGTCCAGCTCTGTCCAGCGGCGCATCATCTGGTCGGCACACCGGTTGCTGATTTTGTTGATGGCGGCAACAAGGCGCGTGTCGTCGTAGTTCTCGTACTGGCGGCTCACCTCGTCGACGGTCTGGATGAACGATTTCTCCAGCTCGCCCTGCACGCGACGCACATCCACAATCATGCTGTCGTAGCGCAGATAGCAGAAATTGCTGACGCGGTTGAAAAGCCAGAAAGCCGCGGTCTCGGAGTATTCGGCCATGGAGCCGTTGCCCTCCTCAAAACAGACGGGCACTTGGGTGATGCCGCAGAACATGGGGCAGTAGACGGTGCTGTAGGTGTCGTCGACACCAAACCAGATGATGCCTCCCAGCTTGTTGGGCAGCCAGCCGCGGCATTGGGCCACGAAGCTGAAGCCGGTCTGCTGGGTCGAGATGGCGCGCTCGTGGACGTATTTCTTTCCGTTGACTTCAAAATCCATGGGACGCCAGCGGTAGGGGCAGTGGAACGGACCGGCACCCACATCGCCGTTCATGTCCATCGGGGTTCCTTCGAAATGGTCGCGCATCAGCTCCATGACGTCATGAACCGAGAGTTTGTGGTCAGGTTGTATCCACAAGGGCAGCCGCGGCGCCTTGGGGTCGCCCATGGCGAAAGCCTCGTAGCGTTTCATGTTGCTGTTGATACGGTTGAACATGGCGTAGACGCGGGCCTCGCAGGCGCGCAGACCGCTGAAGGTAAGGGGATTGTAGGTGTCGGCAAAGCTGAAATTGTCGTCGGTGGCTTTGCCGGGTTCTACGTACTTCGCCCATCCGTGGTCTTTGGCAAAAGAGACCACATCGGCAGCATAGACACATTCAACCGAAGGCTCGAAGATGTATTTCAGATTTTTGCTGCTGAGGCTGCTATGGGACTTCTTCTTCTCCAGGGGGAAATTGGTAATGCGGGCCTGGTTGGCGTGGCCGCAGACATAGCCTTCGGGTATGCGGCGTGCCACCCATACGGCGCCCTTCTCGTAGGGTCCCTTGCTGGTGATTTCGAAAATCCACACCTCGTTGGGATCGGCAATCGAGAAACTCTCGCCGCCGTCGGAATAGCCATAAGTTTCCACCAGTTCCGCCATCACTTTGATGGCCTCCCTGCAGTTCTTGGCGCGTTGTAGGGCCAGATAGATAAGGTTGCCGTAGTCGATGCCTTCGGGATTGCCCTTGTCGAGCGGGCCGATGCCGCCCCAGGTGGTCTCGCCAATGGCCAGCTGGCATTCGTTGATGAAACCTACCACATGGTAAGTGTGTGCCGCCTGCGGGATTTCAATCTGGAACTTCAGGCTGCCGTAGTTGTAGAGCCTCACCGTTTCGCCCGGCTGGTGGTCGCCGCCGCGATGGTAGCGCAGCTGGCCGTAGCGGACATGGCTGTCGGCGGCATAGGTTATCATGGTCGACCCGTCGGCCGACGCACTGCGGCTGCAAATAAAATTGGTGCAAGCGTTCGTAACCTTTGCAGGCACGAGAAACAATAAAACAGCGATGGGAAAAAGAATAAGTTTTCGCATGTCAAACGGTTTGTTTTGATTCAAAAAAGGGTCGGTTTTTGTCGAACCGACCCTGTTGTCTATTGTATCAAGGTCAACAAGTCAACGATGATTTTATTTTTCCTCGATGATGTATCCGTGGTCTTTGATGATTTGGCGGTAGAACCATTGTGGATACTGGGGCATGTTGGGCGAAGCGCATCCACCGTATTCGGTGCGTTTGAACTTGCCGTTCTCCTCTTTCTTGACGTTGCCGTCCATGTATTTGACCAGCAGGTACTGGTCCAGTTTGGTCCACTCGGTCATCATCTTGTTGGCCTGACGGTTGCTGAAGTCGTTGAGCAGCGTGGTCATCTCGCTCTCGGTGGCGTTCTTGACTCGGTTGTCGAATTTCTCCACATCGGTGATGAATCCTTCTTCAAGGTCAGTCTGCACTTTCTGCAGGTCGACAATCATGTCTTTGTAGCGGCTGTAGCAGAAATTGGTGACGCGGTTGAACAGCCAGAAGGCGGAAGTGGCGCTATAGGTCAGCATGTCGCCGTTGCCCTCGCGGAAGCAGAGGGGAATCTCGGTGATGCCGCAGTACATGGGGCAATAGACGGTGCTGTAGGTGTCGTCGACACCAAACCAGATGATGCCGCCCACCTGGCGGGGCAGCCAGCTGCGGCACTGGGCCACGAAGCTGAAGCCGGTCTGCTGGGTGGAGGTGGCACGCTCGTGGATGTATTTCTTGCCGTCGATTTCCCAATTCATGGGACGCCAGCGGTAGGGGCAGTTGAACGGACCGGCACCCACATCCTGGGTCATGTCCATGGCGGTGCCTTCGTAGTGGTCGCGCATCAGGTCCATCACCTCTTTCACATCGACAGGGTGGTCGGGTTTGATCCACAGAGGCAGACGTTCGGCGGTGGCGTCACCCATGGCGTAGCGCTCATATTTCTTCATGCTGGCGTTGACGCGGCGGAACATGGCGTAGACACGGGCGTCGCAGGCACGGATGCCGCTGAAGGTGAGGGGAGCGTAGGTGTCGGTGAAGCTGAAATCGGCGTCGGTGCCGTCGTACCAGCCGCAGGCACGGGCGAAGGTGATGACATCGCTGCTGTAGACGCATTCCACTTCAGGTTCAAAAACATAGTCGATATGGGCGCTGCTGATGGCTTTGTGCAGCCCTTTGCCTTTGGCCTTGCTGAATTTTTTGGGCTCTTGGGGGACCTGGGTGATGCGGGCCTGGTTGGCGTGACCGCAGACATAGCCGTCGGGGATGCGGCGTGCAACCCAGACAGCACCGT
>JAEEGL014909366.1_pt1 | contig 10697 bp, 8 predicted proteins | sample 9134231 | NCBI WGS metagenome assembly JAEEGL01 (sample SAMN16246548, study PRJNA631951) | gut metagenome | biome: gut microbiome; feature: rumen; material: fiber-attached | host: Bos | place: Iran: Karaj | collected 2018-10 | reverse complement strand
TCCGGAAACGGAGACGGTTTGCTCGGTCAAACTTGATTATAACGGCACGCTGACGTGCACGTACCCCGAATATGAAAACGGCTGGGATAATTTTACCGCCTACCCCGACGGAACGCTCGTGTTTGAGGACGGACGGCAGTACTACGCGCTGTTCTGGGAGGGTATATCAAACGCGGAATATGATTTTTCGCAAGGCTTCTGCGTCAAAGGCTCCGAAACGGCGGAATTTTTAAATGAAGTGCTACAGAAAGCCGGTTTGAACGAAAAAGAAGCGGACGAGTTCATCATCTACTGGCTGCCGCGTATGCAGAACAACGCGTATAATCTCATATCTTTCCAGACGACCGCATATACGGACAACGCAAAGCTCACTGTAACTCCGGAGCCGGACACGGTGATACGCGTATTCATGGCCTACAAACCGCTTGACGAATACGCTGAGATCGAGCCGCAGACGATAGAAACGCCGCAAAGAAACGGCTTCACCGTCGTTGAATGGGGCGGAACGGAGATTAAATGATGCCGCTTCGCTAATGATGTCGCTTCGCTAATGATGTCGCTATCGCTAATGATGTCGCTTCGCTAATGAAGAAAATAACAAGCCGGGTACTGTTACGTATCCGGCTTGCTTTTTTATTTAAGATCGTCAACAACGGTGATCTTCACAGCGTCGCTGCTTTTCAAGAGTTTGTTGTATTTTGATATAAACCCGGACGGGCTTTTTCTTTTAAGCATATCGCGAAGCTTGACTGTCAGTGTCGGTGCGCCGTCGGTTATCTCGATCACCTCGGGCGGCGTATCGCACAGCCACGTTTGAACTATCTGTTTGAATACATCTTCATACTGATAATAATAATCGTCTATCTCCCAGTTTGCCACGGACAAGAAAGTCGCGCCGCGCTGATATGATATAAGTCCCTGATTTAAATACGCCTCCCGCGACGCCGCGTACTGCCGCGGTCCGTCTATTTCCTGCGCTATAAGCACGTTGTCGGGCAGAGAAGAGCGCACGTAATCCATTGAGAAATTGTGGTCGTACAGCGGCGCGTCGTCAAACCAGACTATGTCCGCATTCTCGCAAAGATCGGCAAAGCGCAGCGTACAGCGCAGGTATGACGCCTCGTCAAACACGGATCCGAGCTGTAGTGTTATTTTGCTTTCCGGCGCGGCTTCTTTCTGCGCGGCGGCGAGTCTGTCTATAAAGCTTTTCAGCATTTCGTGTCTGAAATTATACCACAAGATCCCCAAAGCGTCTGTTGCGCCGCAGGACGGAGGCGCGACCTCATCAAACGAGGCGTAATTTTTGCCCGTCTCCTCGTTTAACTTTTCTATACTCCCGAATTCTTCAGATAGAGAAGATCTGAATCTGTTCACGGCGGCGTCCGAGTAATCGTACTGCGTGGTACACCAGTATTCCGTCTCGCAGTACGGCGTGAACGCGGGCAGGTAAAACAGGATATTATCGCCGAATTTGCTGTCAAAATGGCTTACCGCGTCTTTGTAAAACGTTACGGCTTTTTCCGTTGCCGTCTCGGACGCAAAGGACAAAGTCGCCCGCTCATAATAAACGTCGCCTATGCAGAGGTTTCCGTTCATATCGGCCTGTATCTCGTCGTCGGAGAGCATTTTATCGCCGTATCTGCGCGCAAAATCGATCGATACGGCGACGGGCAGGCCCTTTACGTTTATAACGTAGTCGAGCATCTCGTCAAACGGCGAATAATCGATTTTTCCGTCCCCGTCCTGCAAAAGATGCCACGGCATATGGACTTTTATCGCGTTGAAGCCGGTATTCACGACTGTGTCAACTATTGATCTGAATTCGTTTATGTCGCGCAATCTGAAATTCCAGATCCTGAATATAAAGTATCTTTTCATCTCTTCATTCTGAACAAGCTCTTCCGTCTCCGCTTCCGTTTCAGTTTCGGTTTCCGTTATTTTTTCTGTCATTGGTTCGGTTTGCGTCTCCGACGTTTCGTCCGGCGTCGAAGCGCAGCCGGATAAAACCGCAGTAACAAGACAGACCGCTAAAAGTACCGATATCAGTTTTTTCATAATCCGGCATCTCCGTTTATCTTGATCATTCCGCCGCGCGGAACGGGGAGCTTCTGCGGTCCGGCCGACGCTTTGCCGGCTGATACAGGCCTGCCGTACATATCGAATATCTCGTAATCTCCGCAGCTATCCGACGATACGATATGATCGTACGGGGTGTCGTTCCATACGTCCTCGCGTTTGCCCGCGGGAGTAAACAGCGGCTCGCCGTGCAGCACGGTTATTTTTTTACCTTCCGTTTCCGCACACATTACAGGATAATTGAGTTCCGGATGATACGCGGTGAATCTGCCGTGCATCAGTATCTCTCTGTTTTCCGTATAGTATTTAACGAACGACCGAACGAGTTTTAGCTGTTCTTCTTTTATTTCGGTCAGCCGCACGGAGATCTGCGGAACGGAGAACATTATGTTCAAAAGCTGTCTCTGGCAGTTGAGAGCCGACTCGCATTTGCCCCACAAAAGCATATCGGAGTGGATCGCCGTCCTGCCGTTTAACAAACGCAGCGCGGCTATGCCTATGCGGTTCGTAATCGGGTCCGCGGCGCAGTCCGCGACGCGCAGCATATTGCAGCGGTTTACGATCGCCGCGCCGACGTAATTCTGACGGAATTCAAATAAGAAATCTTTGTCTATTTCCGTCATTTTCGCGTATATCTCGTCCATCAAAATGACCGCCGCTTCGTCAAGCGTTCTCACGTCCATTTCGTCGTTATAAGGCGGTAAATGGTCCGCTTCCATATTGAACGCGTCTATAAAATCGAGCTTGAAACCGTCTATACCGTAGTCGTTTACGTAGCGCAGAAGTATATCCATTATATGCTTGCGGATCACGGGGTATCTTATGTCAAGCACGGCCGCGCCGAAAGCGGGGTGATCGAACGCGAACTTGTCTTTCAAGTGCTCGTATTCAGCCGATTCGTAACCGACGAACGGGACTGCGAACCACAAAAGCATTTTTATGCCGTACGAGTGGACTTTATCGCAAAATCCCTTGAAATCCGGGAATTTGTCTTTGGCTACTTCCCAGTCGCCGCATTTCTGATACGCGCCGGTGTTTTCGCCCTCAAACTGCCAGCCGTCGTCTAATATAAACGTTTTAAAGCCCATACCGGCGGCGAGCTTCAGCTCTTTTTCAAGTAAATACTGCTCCGGCTCCTGGTGGAAATTGTACCACGACGAATAAAGCGGCAGCTCGGCGTAAAGCGGTATAGGTATCTGTCCGCCGGGCAAAAACGAGCGCATCCATTCTCCCGCCTCGTCTATCGCTTGGCAGTAATACACGCCGCGCCTGTCAACGTACAGAAGCACGTTTTCTTTTGACGATTCAACGGTGAAAATTATCTCGTCTCTCTGGTTTAGATCGTCTACGGAAACGGTCAGATTCGAGCGCATGACGGTGTCCGATAAAGCGACGGTAACGCGGTTTTTACCCTCCTGGTCAAAAGCGGAGAGCAGAGGAGACCCGCACTGATAAACCGATGTCGAGCAGTTCGGGAACCACCACTGTCTGAAGCTGTGGTCGCGCCCGCCGAGCGGCACCCACGTGGAAAAAACGCCTCTTAACTCCTCTGTCCATTTGTATTTTCCCTTGCCGGGGAGGTTGTATATTTCTATTCCGTTTTCATTTGATATAGGATCTATGCTTATGTTTTCTTTTTCATATAATATCATATTATCACCTTTTACTTTACTCCTTCAATCTGCCGGAAACATCCGGCAGACAGCTCCCTCTGAGAGGGAGCCGACCTGCCTTCCCCTTTGGGGGAAGGTGTCACGCAGTGACGGATGAGGCGTTGCCTCCCTCATCGAGGGAGGTGGCACGGCGAAGCCGTGACGGAAGTAGTTATTTTCTGAACCTGAACACAAAATCAAGTCTTCCGAGAGGGGCGACGTCGCCGTTGTCATAGAAGTCTTCTACCCTTACGTATTTTTTGATGCTGTCCGCGGCTTTGAAACAGACCGTGTCGCCGTCCGTCAGATCAGATACGGGCAGAATATATTTAACCGATTTATCCGACGTTTCACATTCAATATCCTTTACGGGCGTTCTTACGAAGTCTTTGTCAAGGCTGTAAAGTTTACCGCCGGATAAGACGAATTTTCCTTTTTCCGTGTCTGTGAAAACTACCATAAGATCACCGCCGCCTTTGACGATCTCATCGTTTGAATATACGGTAAATTCTATATTTTCGCCTGATTTTTCAACGTCGATACCCGTTATCGCGTTCCTGCCCGTGTCGTTTGTATAGTGCGTGCCGTAGCCGTCGTTGTCGCGGTGATTTGCTCCGTCCGTCGTTGACGGATAATATGCCGTCTCGCCGTCTTCATGCACCGGGATTTTTGCAAAACCCTTGTATTTTCTGACGTATGAGACGAGCAGCATGAAGTAATTGTCAAAATATCCGTCGCGCATCATTTCAATATCGCGGCTGTATTCGCAGTTGCAGCAGTCAACGAACATTATCGGGCGCTCGGGTATGCCCTGCCAGCGGCCGGCTATCCATTCGTTCCAGCCGGTTATGAGGACAACGGGCGGGTCTGTCTCGACCGCGCGGTCAAACTGCTCGCTGAAATTATATCCGTAATTCACGGCGCCCTCGCTCTTGTCGTTTTCGCCGTTGTGGAACGCTCTGCCTCTGTTCGTCGTCTCGCCGTAAAGCACGGAATCGCCGAATCTGATCTGCGGGTGCTGTGCGACGGAAACGTTTATGACCTCGTCCTCGCCGGCTTCGTTTTTAAAAACTCTCTGCGGACGTACGAAATCCATCCACGGCCAGCCGCCGACCTTGTCCGGCTCGTTCGGCCACTGGGATTTTTTGATATCGAAGAAATTCCGGCATTCCTCCGAGCATTCTTCTTCTATCGCTATTATAAGAGGTTTTTTGTCAAAGACGTACCACGTATCCGGGCAGAAATTCTGCTTGTATATCGCGTCGTAGATCATCTGTACGGTCTTGCCGGACTGAGTGTTCGTATAAAACATAACGCGGGGTATTTTAAAGCCCTGGTCGTGATATTCCTGAAGCACCGACATCACTTTTTTCGCGTTTTTTTCGTATATGACGGCGTTCGTAGTGTCAAAGAACAGAAAGTCTATATCAGCCTGCATAAGAAGCTTCATGTGCTTTCTTATGACCCACTCGTCGTCGGAGTAGTAATAGCCGTAAAACGGCTCGCCCCAGTGGTGCATCTGTCCAATATCGCCCCAGACTTCCGGGTGATAGCCCGCCTGCGGGTCGGCGGCGACTATTTTTGAAATGTCAAGCGGCGCGTGTCTTCCGTGCTCGCCGCACCACAAAAAGTAAAATATGCCTACAGATCTGTTTTTTCTCGGGTCGGGACATTCGTTTGTCGGCGTTTTTCTGCCAAGCGCGTCAATACCGTACAGCAGTCCGTTTGATAGATCTTTCATAATAAACCTCGCATATATTTTATTTGATTTTATATTATCATTTTTTTGCGCTGATTGCAATATATATAGGCGCGTATTTAATTTTTATTTACATATTGACATAATTCGGCGTTTGTGATATTATAATAAAGGTTAAAAAAGGAGGATCAGAACCATGAAAAAAACGTATAACGTTCCCGCGGAGCTTACGCCGATATCCATGTGGGGATATTTCGGATATTCGATCTTATTCAATATTCCCGTTGTCGGTTTTATATTTCTTATAATATTCGCCATCGGCGCAAAGAACGTAAACAAAAAAAATTTTGCAAGATCATATTTCTGCGGTATAATTCTCGCTCTTATCATAATCGGTATCGCCGCGCTTATATCGGGTGCGACCGGCGGATTTGCGGCGCTGGCAAGCTTTATCCAGCAGAATATTAAATGACAGTAACAAAACGCCGGTTTAAAGAACTGGTCTCAACGAGCGACACGGCAAAGACCGCGGCAAAAGAAGGCGCGCCGGAAGGCACGCTTGTCATTGCGGAATCTCAAAGCGGCGGGCGCGGCAGAGCGGGGCACACGTTTTACTCGCCGGAAGGCGGCGTGTATATGAGCCTTATACTGCGGCCGCGTTTTGCCGATTATACGCTTATAACGCCGGCAGCCGCGGTCGCCGTCTGCCGCGCGCTCGAAGGCCTCGGTTTTTTATGCGGCATAAAGTGGGTAAACGATATTTATAAAGACGGCAAAAAGGTCTGCGGCATACTGACCGAGTCGGATATAAATTCCGGCTGGGCGGTGCTCGGTATAGGCATAAACACGGTCTGCCCGGGAAAAGACGCGCCGGAAATCGCCGGCTGGCTGTACGACGGCAAAGCCGATAACGACGTGATAATCGACAGAGTTACAAATGGATTTATAAAAATTTATGAAAACCTGCCGGACAAGTCATTTATCGAATATTACAGAGAAAAAAACGTTTTAAAAGGCAGAAAACTGCTGATAAACGGCAAAGAATACGCGTATAAGTATATAGACGACGACTTTGCCCTCGTCGTATCAGACGGTGAAAAAGACGTAAAATTCATCTGCGGCGAGGTAAGCGTAAAACCTGTATAAAATGTTAAAAATAAGCGCGCGGGCGTAGGGGTTCCCCGTTGCGAACGTAGTGAGCAATGGGGGTTCACGGTATGGGGGGCACCCCGCGCGCGCGGCTAAAGCCGCAAATATTTGAATAAAACTGAATAATCCCGGCAAAAATCGTTATATGCAGGGATTTTTTATTTTGATATAATTTTTAATCTGAAAAACAGACTGTCAGCTTGTCCGCTCCGTTGTTCCATCTTTCGGCTTTTTCCACGGCATTCCAGTCGGATTTGGTGCCTTTGAAATTTATGCGTTCAAGCGACGAACATCCGAAAAAAGCCTCGCTTTCTATTCTCCAGAAATCTTCGGAAAGATCTATTTCTTTCAAGTTTTTACAGCCGTAAAACGCTTCGCCGTTTATATGCTTGACGCTGTCAGGTATGACGACGCTTTTTAAGTTTTCACATCCTTTGAAAAAGCCTGCTCCGATCTCATACGCTCCGTCCGGTATGATTATATACTCAAGTGACGTGCAGCCCCTGAAAACCTCGTCGGTAAACATACTGTCAACGCTTTCCGGCATCCTTACGTCCGTCAAGCTTGTGCAGTTTTGAAAAACGCGGTTGCCGAATTTTTTTACCGTGTCCGGAATCACTATACTTTTAAGCGACGTACAACCGGAAAAAGCCTCGTTTTCTATATATTCCGCGCCGGGAAGGATAATTACACTTTCAAGCTCTTTACAGTCCTTGAAGGTATTCACTCCGATACCGTTTAGGGTAGACGGTATAACGATGCTTCTTATGTGCGACTTCTGAAAACCGGTATTTGAAATATACTTAACCTGTTTGCCGTCGCACCGCTCCGGTACGACGATATCCATTTTGCTGCATTTTCCGAATCCTGTTATCGTATACGTATCCGCATCAAACGCAAGTCCTTCGCTCGGCACGTACTGAGACTCGGTTTCCGCTTCCGTCTCCGTCTCAGTTGTGACCGTTTCTGTTTCTGAAATCAGCTCCTGCGTCGTCTGCTCTGACGGAACGGACGTCATACACCCGTAAAACGCGGGCAGGCTGAGAAATGTGATAAGCAATAAAGCGACGATGTTCTTCATTTATAGCTCCCCCTTTGTCTTATATATAATAAGACTGAAAAAACGGCAAAATAGTTTCAAAAAAACTTTATTTTACCGTTTTTTCTTTAGTTTATATTATCTTCAGTTAGTCGTTCCGTCCCAGGTGCTGACGGTCGTGTCGAATTTTTCTTCTTCGGTGAACCAGTGCGTAGTGACGCATTTGGAATCCGTGTAGAATTTGACGGCGTCCTTGCCGAGCGTGTGCAGCGCGCCGAAGAACGATTTCTTGTGGCCGGAGAACGGGAATACGCCTACCGGTACGGGGATGCCGACGTTTACGCCGACCATGCCGCCGTGCGTGCGCTTTGCAAATTCTCTTGCAAAGTAGCCGTTCTGCGTGTAGATGACGGAGCCGTTTGCAAACGGGTTCATATTCATCATTCTCAAACCGTCTTCAAAGTTCTTGCAGCGTTTGATGCAGAGAACAGGACCGAATATCTCGTACGTGCCGACGTTCATATCCTCGGTAACGTGGTCGAGTATCGTGGGACCTAAATAGAAGCCGTTTTCAAAGCCGGGAACGGTCACGTTTCTGCCGTCGAGCACGAGCTGTGCGCCCTCTTCGATACCGGCGTTGATGCGCTCGATTATCTCGTTCTTATGTTTGAGCGAATATACGGGTCCGAGCTTCGTTTCCTTGTCGTATGCGGGACCGACTTTTATATTCTCTGCGAGCTTTTTGATCTCCGCAACGAGCTGATCCGCTATCGCCTCTTCGGCAACTACAACGGGCAGAGCCATGCAGCGTTCGCCCGCGCAGCCGTAAGCCGCGTTGACGATACCGGCGGCAACTCTGGTTAGCGGAGCGTCGCTCATGACGAGAGCGTGGTTCTTCGCCTCGCAGAGAGTCTGTACTCTCTTTCCGTATTTGGAGGCGCGCTCGTAAACGGAAAGACCCGTCTTCGTTGAGCCGACGAACGAAACGCCTTTTATACGGTCGTCCGCCATCATGCGCTCAACTTCGTCTCTGCCGCAGGTTATGACGTTCAGCACGCCCGCGGGAAGACCCGCCTGGCGGTAGATGTCCGCAAATTTAAGCGCGGTCATAGGCGTGGTGCTTGAAGCTTTCAGTACTATCGTGTTGCCGCACGCGATGCAGAGCGGGACCATCCAGCCCATGGGTATCATTGCCGGGAAGTTGCACGGCGCGATGCCTAAGAATACGCCTATGGATTCGCGGTAGAGGACCGTATCGTATCCGTTTGACGCGTCCATTAAGGATTCGCCCATTATAAGAGACGGCATTGAGATAGCGTGCTCGGTCGCCTCGCGGGCTTTCAGCACGTCGCCCTTCGCCTCTTCCCAGGCTTTGCCGTTTTCACGCGCAACGCTCATCGTCAGCTCGTCAAGATGTTCGTCTATGTACTGTTTTACTTTGTAAAGCACCTGTACGCGCTTCAGTACCGGAACGTTTCTCCAGCCCTCAAACGCCTCCGCGGCGGATTTGATGGCGAGATCTATCTCATCCGGCGTGCATTTCGGCGCTTCGGCTATTATCTCACCGGTGCTGGGGTTGTAAATTTTGTAATAGTCAGCAGTCTTGGACTGTACGTATTCGTTGTTAATAAATAAATTAAGCTTTTCCATATTTATCAATAAACTCCTTAAACGGTTTGTGATTCATTACGGCGTCAAGCGTAGCCGGATCAACGTTTTTCAAGATCTCGTCAAAGCTCCTGTGCGTGCTTGCGCTTATACCCTTTAAAAGCTCTCTTGAAGCCTGCTGGCTTTCCGCTCTGTGAAGGGGATATCCGCGTCCCGGAGGATCCAAAAACAGCTTTTCGAATATGTATTTTAAGTTTATGTCGCCCGCCCAGCCGAAGCCTTTGTTGAGCGCCAGAGAAATACAGTTGCCGCCGTTGATCTGCGAAAACAGCCACGCGTCAAGCGAATCCTGTATAAGACCGCAGAAAACGCCGGGGTACTGCATAGCGGACATAAGAAATCCCTGTCCGGTACCGCAGCCGCCAACGACGAAATCCGCCGCGCCGGTATTCAGCGCTATGCCCGCCATAAGGCCGGTCTGAATGTAGGTCAGAGCGCCGTCTTCCGCCGTGCAGCCTACGTTAAATATCTCGTTGCCGGTCTGCTCCAGCGCCGCGAGCACCAGGGGGTTTTTATCTCTTGAGGAAACTTCGTTAATAAGTGCTATTCTCATTTATTTGCTTCACTCCTTTTATATTATTTTGCTTTGCGCGAAATACATTTTATCGCCGCGGCGACTATGCCGTCCGCGGTAAGTCCGAAACGCTTCTGCAGATAGTCCTGCGTGCCGACCTCACCGAAAGATTCTCTTACGCCTACGCGCTGTACCGGTACGGGCGTACCTTCCGCAAGCGCCTCGCATACGGCGGAGCCTAAGCCGCCGGTGACGTTGTGATTTTCCGCTGTCACTATCGCGCCGCATTCCTTCGCCGCCGCTTCGACAGATTCAATATCAAGCGGTTTTATCGTGTGCATATCGAGAACTCTCGCCGAAATTCCTTGTCCCGCAAGTATATCCGCGGCTTTCAGCGCTTCGTATACCATAATGCCGCTTGCTATGATGCAGACGTCTTTTCCGTCCGCCAGCTTGTTCGCCTTGCCTATGACGAACTTCGTGTCGTCCGGATATATGCGCATCGTTTTTCTGCGCGACGTGCGCAGATAATGCACACCGTAGTTGTTCGCCATATACGAAACCGCCGCTTTATACATAGTCACGTCGGCAGGCTCTATTATGACCGCGCCGGGAACGAGCCGCATAAGCCCTATATCCTCAAACGGCATATGAGTGCCGCCGTTTGTCGCCGCGGTAACGCCGGGGTCCGCGCCTATTATCTTTACGTTAAGCTTCTGATAAGCGCAGGACAGGAATATCTGGTCAAACGCGCGTCTTGTCGCAAACACGCCGAAAGCGTGGAAGAAGGGAACAAGCCCCGTTTCGGACATACCGGCGCTCATGCCTATGGCGTGCGCCTCCATAATACCGCAGTTTACGGCGCGCTCCGGGAATTCCTTATAGAAAGGTTCCGTTCCT
>JAEEGL014079228.1_pt1 | contig 10697 bp, 4 predicted proteins | sample 9134231 | NCBI WGS metagenome assembly JAEEGL01 (sample SAMN16246548, study PRJNA631951) | gut metagenome | biome: gut microbiome; feature: rumen; material: fiber-attached | host: Bos | place: Iran: Karaj | collected 2018-10 | reverse complement strand
TCCGTGGGACAGCTTTGGCAAACGGATATTACGGAGACTTTGAAAAGACAAGGAAGGTTTTTGTTCAAAATCCTTTACAGAAAGAATATCCCGAATTGATCTATCGGACTGGAGACATGGGATATTACAATGACAGAGGAGAAATCATGTTCGCAGCAAGGCAGGATGATCAGATCAAGCACATGGGGTACCGGATTGAACTGGGTGAGATAGAAACAGCATTAAGCGGAGTTCAAGGGGTGTCCAGATGTTGCTGCCTTTATGATAAAAAAGTTGACAAAATAATTTGTGTGTTTACCGGCAGTGCAACAAAAAAAGAGATCATTCTGGAAGTATCCAAATTTATACCAAAGTATATGTGGCCGAATACTTTTGTACAGCTGGAAGAAATGCCGATGACACTGAACGGGAAAATTGACAGGGTAAAACTGAAAGCGGAATATATCAATGATTAAAATCGAGACGCCCGAGAAATTTAAGGAGATTATCTCTGGATTCAGAAAACAGGGGTACAAACTGTCCAACTGTTTTTTTCTTCCGGATACGGTAAAGGAAAAAACTACAGCCGGAAGTTTGTATTTTCGGCAATTGACGGACGGCGCACTGATATTGGATGATCAGGGAGCTTTTTTTCGCTGCTATTATTATTTACCTGAAGAAGGAGAGCCGGAACACATTTGCCTGGACAAAGACGCAGTGATCGAATTTCCCTATAACGGAGAGATGAACGAGAAACAGTTGCGTCAGGTGGGAAAAATCGAATCCCTCGGATTCATACTGGGGCGGAAGAGCGGGGTGATGACGGCTGCTCCTGGCGAAATTATTCATGGCTGTGGCAGTGAGAGTATGGTTCAGTATGCGGATGCTCAGGACGCTATGCAAATCAGTGAATTGCTGAAAGAGAATTTTAATCCGCTGTATGCCTTTTTGCCAGGAGAAGAAGAACTGGAAGAGATGATATCTGCTCTACGTGTTTTTATTATCCGGGGCAATGAAAGAATCAAAGCAGTTTTGGTCAGTGATTTTTCAAAAGGAACTGCTTCGATCCGGCAGGTGGCTGTTGCGAAACAGGAAAGAGAAAAAGGATTCGGAAAGTTGCTTCTGGAATCATACCACAATAAATACAGACCGGATGCAGTGATGTTTCAGCACTGGGTTGATCTGGACAACAAACCGGCAATTCATATGTATCAGTCCTTTGGCTACCGATTCAGTTTGCGAAAAGCAAATGAATATATTTTATTATCGAAAGGTGGTATTTGATCATGAGGGAAAAGCTGCTTGCATTGCTGGAGGATATCCGGCCGGATGTGGAATTCGAAAAGGAAAAGAAACTGATCGATGATAGTATTCTGGATTCTTTTGACATCATTTCCATTGCGCAGGAAATCAGCGAAACCTTTGATGTCGAAGTCAATGTAGAAGATCTGGAACCGGATAATTTCAATACGATTGAAGCGATGATGGAACTGATTGAAAAACTTCAGGCATGAAATAGTTTTCCATCCTTATTTCAAAATGGTTCATGCACTTTGGCATGAAAAACTGCTTTCTGCTTTTTGTGCCAAAGTGCATTTACTATATTTCAACTGAAAATATGCATTATACGGAAGCAGATCGCATAATGTAGTATATGCGGCTGTAATGACCGAAAGATTTGATGTGCAGTTCACATCAGGATCAGCTTAAAATGCATTTATCAAGAAGAATAAAGACACCAATATGAAAACAGGATACAAGTATAATTAATTATCTACAACAGGATCATATAAGAGAAGTGGAATCTGTTATGGCCTTATGAAAAGAATGAAATGCAACAAAAGGATACAACTGTCTGTAATTATTCCGGTTTACAATACGGCAAGATGGCTGGGTGAATGCCTGGACAGCATATTGTTACAGAAAGCATTTGATCTGGAGATCATTTGCGTGGACGACGGATCCACGGACGAAACCCCGGAGATTCTCCGGACGTATTCGGAGAAAGATTCCCGGATCAAGGTGATCACACAGGAAAACCGGGGACTGTCCGCTGCCAGGAACGCGGGACTGGAAGCTGCGCAGGGAGAGTATATCTGGTTACTGGACAGTGACGATACCATTCAGCCGGACTCCCTGGAGATCGTCTGGCAGGCTGTTGAAAAATACGGAAAGCCGGAAGTGGTCTGTTTTCCGAATGAACATTCATTTGTGGATCCTGATTATCAGGGCGCCCGGAAAGAAAGAAAAAAGAGGGAGTGCACGGAATCAAAATTGACTGGCGTTAATACAGGACCTCAAACAATGCAGATCCTGCTGGAGGAAAAAAGAAGATGGTTTGTTGTATGGGTTTACATCATCCGGAGAGATTTTGTTGAAAAAAACAGGTTGAGGTTTTTGGAGATTTTGCGCCTGCATGAGGATATGCCATTTGTTCTTCAGATGTTCCGGGATGCAGTTTCAGTGATATATATTCCGGCAATGATTGTAAACCATAGAATCCGGGAAGGATCCAATATGGATCTACTGTCAAAGAAGGTAATGCCGGCAGACATCAGGATGCATTTTGATTCGCTTGTTGAGGCATGCAAAATTTATTCGGAATCGGAAAAGTTACAGCAGGATGCGCCTGGCTTCAAATCTGTTTTGATGGAGAGAATCAGGCTGTGCCAGAATTATTACAGGAAATGTATCAGGAATCCGGAGAACGGGGAAAAAGCACTCATTGAGAACGACAGTAAACCATTATTCGATCTGCTGATCCGTTATCCGGTGAAAACAGGCAAGGACCTGCAGGCACTGAAATGCGCCAGGAAAGAACTTGCTTCAAGGTCTTTCAGGCTGTATAAGAGAATTATATCTCCGGCCAGGACACTTTGCAGACGGTTACAGAAAGAGGATGATCAATCAGAGTGACAGATACAGTCCTTTCCGCTTCCGAATCTAACAATTTTGTTACGTTCGTCGCAAAAACTTGAAATATATGTAAGTTTGTAGTATCATTAAAACCCTTTATCAGGGGGAATGGTTTCTTTCATATTGTACAGACTACTCGAAACAGATTGATTTATTGGCATCGAAGGAGGACCCCATGAAAAAACTGCTGAGTTTAGTGCTTGCGCTGACCCTGCTGGTCGGTATTGTTCCGGTTTACGCGGAAGGCGATACCGAACTCCAGGGTGAGACGGAAATCCCGGCTGCGGTGGTTTCCGCTGAGCCCGAAGAAGAGAAGGAAGAAGAGGCTCCGGCTCCCGTTCAGGCGGAAGAGCCTCCGGCTCCCGCACAGGAGAATACAGCCCCTGTTCAGGAAGATAATCCTCCCGCTGCTGCTCCTGCCCAGGAACCGGCTGCTCCTGCCCAGGAACCGGTAAAGCCTGAAGAAGATAAGCAGGAAGAGCCTTCTGTGCCTTCCGACGCCCCGGAAGCAGAAACAGTTCCTGAAGAAGACGCTGCTTCCGGTGAAGGCGGTGGAGAAGAAAAGGCTCCTGAGATTCCCGTGGAAGAGCCTGAACCCGAAGAAGAGGGCGGAATGGTTGAGAAGGCGCCGGTAGATCCGCCTGCCAGCCTGACGCTTGAAGGCGGTTCCTACAATTCCGCAATACTGAGCTGGACGGAGTCCGCCTCCGCCACTACCAGCACAAGATACATCATTTATTACAAGGACACCAACGGTGTATCGAAAAACACCCCTGAGCTGACTTTTGGCCAGTCACCCTATACCGTGACCGGACTGACCTGCGGGCTGAAATATACCTTTACCATCAAAGCGAAGGAAGGAACGCTCCTGAGCAATGAGTCAGCAGGCCCGGAGACCTATACGCCTGTTCCCGCGAAACCGACAGGGCTTACCCTGCTGCAGGATCCGAGCACTTCCGTTACCCTGAGCTGGAACGAAGTGGACGGCGCCAGCGGGTATTATATCTACAGATCGGTGGACGGCGGTGAATTTACCCAGATCAAGCAGATCACCAGCAAAACCAATACGACCTACAAGGACAACGGCCTGACGATCGGCAAGATGATCCAGTATCAGGTAAAAGCCTATCGGACCGTAAACTCAGTGCCGATTCCGGGCCCTGCGGCAGAGGCTTCCATTGTGGAGCTGATCCCGCTGGCTCCCAACTGGATTACTGTGCAGGGCGTCTCCTCCAGGTCCGCAAAAGTCACATGGGCCAAGGTTACTGGCGCGGAATCCTATGAAATCTGGCGTTCCACATCAAGCGACGATGACGGGGACCTGATCGCTGTCGTAGCTGCTACGACTTCGGCCTATCAGACCTATCTGGATGAAACAGACCTGATTCCCGGCCAGGATTATTACTATCATGTGATGGCTGTCATCAACAATGTGGCGGGCAAAGCAAATTATGCTTCCGTCTATCAGCATGAAGTGGCTGTCGTTACGGGGCTTGAAGTAACGGCACAGACGGCGGATACAATCTCCCTGAAGTGGGACCGGGATCCGGTCGCGACAAAGTATGTGCTGGAATACTTCAACAGCCCGACCGGCAGCCCCAGCACCTGGGAAGTGGTCGGTCCTTACGCGTCGCATTACAACGATGAGATCAAAACCAATATCGGCGAATATACCGTAAAGAACCTGGATGCTTCCACAATTTACTATTTCCGTATTTCCGCCGTAATGACCCTGGGAGGCAGCACCTTCTACGGGGCACCGTCAAATGAAATCCTTGGATCAACCAAGGCTCCCCAGATTGATGATCTGGAAGTGGCTGCCTACGATTACAATGCAGTCCTCCTGCAATGGGTGGAAACCGGCGCCTCTGATGAGGTCGAGATTTACCGGGGAATCGGAACCGGTACACCGACGCTTCTCGACAAAATAGCTTCCGGAACTGGATATTATATCGATTCCACGGTGACTGCCGGTAAAAAGTATACCTATTACGTCATGGCGAAGGTCCAGGTGACCACGCCAGAAGAAATGACGATCCGGAGCGAGAAGAGCAACACCGTTACGTGCATACCGGACAATGTGGCGCCGGGCGGGGTAACAGCCACTCCCGACAGCGCAACCTCGGTCAAGCTCGACTGGTATCAGGTAAACGGCGCAAACGGGTATTATGTCTACAAACGGCACGTGGGCGATGACAACTTTACGCTGGTGCAGGTCCTCAACGGCGCCGCGAACACAACCCTGATTGTGACCGACCTGATCAAGGGCGAGGAATATGAATTCGAAGTCGCGGCTTACCGGACTGTCAGCGGGGAAAAGTATCCGAGTAAAAGAAGAGCGAACAGCGGCGCCGTACTGATTTACCCGTCAGCTCCGCAGAATGTTACCGTAACAGTCGTTGACGCAACCACGCTAAAAATCAGCTGGAAGAGCCTGCCCGGGGTGGCCGGGTATTACCTAGACGTTGCCGAGGAGGACGGCGTCGACAACGGATCTTACCACGATTACGACGGCGGAGAGTTCTTCGATGGGCCTGTAAAGGTTTCCGGCACCTCCTATACCCTGTCGAACCTTAAAACCGGCCGGATTTACCTGGTGGATGTGCACGGCTATGTCCTGGATATGCAGGGCAATGAGGTCGGCGGTGTGTGGAGCCTGCAGGAGCAGGGAATTCCTGTGCCCGCCGCGCCGGCTTCGTTCTCTGGCTCCTCGATGGATTCACATACGGTGAAACTGACCTGGAGCAAGGTGAACATGGACGCCGCAAACTGCGGTTATGAAATCCTGTGGTCCAGGGACGGACTGAATTACAGCCATCTGGATTATATTTCCGGCGCAGAGCACACAGAATATATCCATTCAACCGATCCGGCCACGCATCCTGAACTGACGCTGGCCACGCGGTATTACAAGATCCGTTCCTACATGAACTGCGAGAGCGTTAACGTCGTTTCCAAGGATAAGGCGATCAGCAAGGAAAAGATCACTCCCGTACCCGCAACCGCGAAGAACCTGGTTCTGAAATCCGAAAACACGACAACGATTCTCCTGACCTTCGACGGCGAATCAAATGCTGTAGCGGAGTATTTTGTTGAGCGCAAAGAAGGAAGCGGTTCCTACAAATCCCTGGGAAAGGCGACATGGGCAAGCGACCATTGGGAATATGAGGATACAGGGGTCAAAAAAGGAACCCTGTATACGTACCGGACGCAGCCGGTCGTCGGCAGCAACCACGGCTCCTATGCCGTTTCTCCTTCCGGCAGGAGCAGGCCCGCGAAATCCGCGAGCGTGACTGCTGACTGCCGGAACGCGGCAACGATCCGTGTCAGCTGGCTCACCGTTACAGGCGCCTCCGGTTATGAAGTCTGGAGATCCGACAGCGAGACAACCGGATACAGCAAGCTGGGCACGACCGCAAAGCTGTACTATGACGACAAGACTGTCGCTACCGGGAAAACGTATTTCTACCGCGTCCGCGCGTATTATACCTACGGAACCGACAGTATGCAGTACGGCGAATACGCATATCTGGACTACCCGCAGGAAATAATCGGAGAAACCTGCGTACCGACCCCGCCGGAAGATTTCAAGCTCTCTTCCCAGACCTATAACAGCGTTACGCTGACCTGGACGCCGACGGCCGGAAAGAACTGCCATTACCGGCTGACCTATGAAACGGCGTCCACTTCGGAAACGCTGATTACCGATCAGATTGCGCTGAAGACCGGTACCTACACCGTCAAGGACCTGCAGGTCGGCGAAGAATATGATTTCTACATCTATACCGTCTTCAAGCCGGCGACCGGTCCGGAAATGGTCAGCATCAAAGGAACCCTTTCAGGCTCTGTCAAGATCGTACCGAACAAGGTGACGGGCGTTGCGGTTACCGCCAAAGCCCCGGCGGACGCCGCGTCGACGGCCACGTTCTCCGCCAAAGTAACCTGGAAGGAAACAGGCGGAGGAATCGGCTACAATGTCTACCGCCGGAAATCGGATGAAACCACCGCAACCAAAGTCGGCACAGTGACCGGACTGGAATTTTTCGATGACGGAAGCTCCTTTACGGTCGGTGAAGTCTATTACTACTCGGTGGAAGCGGTCGGAGAGGGCAGCTCTGTCGGCGCCATGTCTGCTGAAGTACCGGTTACGGTCAAACCGATGCCTGTGACCGGACTGGAAGCGGTTTCGGCAGGCCCGAAGAAGGTTACGCTGACCTGCGACGATATGAGCGCGGATCTGTATTATATCTATCGGTCCACTTCCAAAGGCTCGATCGGGTCGCTGATCAAGAAAGTCAACTATTCCGACTTCCCCTGGACAGACACCGGCCTGACCTGCGGAAAAACATACTATTATACGGTCAAGGCCTTCAAGAGCGGCTTTATCGGCGGCGGAAGCACCCAGGTTCCACGTACGCCCCTTCCCCTGGCTCCGATGGTCGGTACAGCCACATACAGAACGGCGAAAAGCGCGACGCTGACCTGGGCTCCCGGCAGTCCCGCGGGCGAAATCAGCGGGTACCAGCTGGTATACCGTGTATCCGGCGCGACAGCCTGGACCAGCGGCGGTACGGCCAAAGCGGCAGCAACCTCCGGAACCGTGAAGGTTAAGGCAACGGCCAAGGAATACGAGTTCGCGGTACGGGCTTATTACACGGTGAACGGTACGAAAGTATACGGACCCTATTCCGATGTCAGCAATAAGGTTGTGCTGGAACCGAGAGACGTAACCGGCTTGAAGGTAGGCACTCCCAGTACGGCCAATATCCCGCTGTCCTGGGACAAACAAAATGATATCACCGGCTACGTCATCTACAAGTGCAGCACAGCGGACGGGACATACACGGAAGCGGGAACTTCCACCACAAACAGCTACAAGCTGACAGGGATCGCTCCCGGAACGCTGGTATATATCAAGGTAACAACCTATGTAACCCAGGGAGGCAAACGGATCGAATCGCCGCTTGATACGGCAATGGTCAAATCCGGCTATATCAATCTCGCGAAGCCGGTACTGACGCTGACATACAACGGCAAGACCTACTGCAAATTTACCTGGAAGACAGTCAAAAACGCCAAGGGATTTGAGATTCGCCGCAAGCTCGGTTCTTCGATCCTGACGATTGAGGAAATCGAAGATTCGAGCATGAGGGAATATCTCCATGACGATTCCACGGCGGTTGTCTACGACAAGAAGGAAACCTATTATTCAGTCCGTGCGTTTACAACGCTGAGCGACGGAACCAAGATTTACGGACCCTGGTCCGCCTGGCTGAAGAAACCGAAGAAGTAAGCATTATACCAACCGGAAGACAGGAAAAAACGACAACCGGCCTGGTGCCCGCAGCAGACGCTGCGGCGCCGGGCCGGCTTTTGGCTGAAAGAAACGGGGAAGGGAGGTCCGCCCAATGAAGAAAATGCTCTGCCTGTGGCTTGCATTGGCCATGACGATTCTTCTCTGCGTACCAGCCCTCTCCGAGACAGCCGGGGAAGAACTGGTTCTGCTGCCAGCCACGGAAGAACCGGAAACGGCGGCGCCGGAACTGCCCCCGGCGGAAGAAATACCGGAAGCGGTGGCGCCGGAATTACCTCCGGCGGAAGAAGAACCGGCCGCCGAAGAGAAAAATGTATCCGGAGAAACGGGCGGACAACCAGATGAAGCGCCGACGGTGCAGGAACAGAACGCGCCAGCAGCGGAGGAATTCCCGGAACCGGCGCAGGAAGAGCCTTCCGCCGATCAGGAGAAACCTTCCGATAATCCGGACGCATCGGACGAACCGGAAACGGAAGCGCCGGGATCTTTGGAAACAGCGCCTTTGGAGGAAACATCCGAAGGAGATATCCGGAAAGACGGGGAGACACCGGAGGAACATGGAGATGAATCTCCCGACGAGGAACCGCCCGCACCGGAAACCGTAAGCGAACTGTCCAAAGCCGTGAACCTGAAGCTGAGCAGCAGCGGACTGTCTTCGATCATTCTGACCTTTGAGGGGGATTCCGCGCCGACGGGATACAAGGTTTACCGGGCGACAAAAAAGGCAGGGAAATATTCCAGTATCGGGAATGCCTGGGAACCTGTTCCGGGCAGCGGGGAATACCGGTATGAAGATTCCACGGCAAAGAAAGGCGTTACTTATTACTATAAGGTAAGAGGCTTTGTTAACGGTGAAGAAGGAACCCGGTGGGGAGCTTATTCTTCAGTGGTTTCCGGAAAAACCAAACCGGCTTCCGTGGGAAAAGTAACCGGGCAGAGCATTTCCTCCACCTCCCTGAAAATTTCCTGGAGCAAGGTGAGCGGAGCGTCCGGATACCAGATTTCGCGCTCCACGAATCTTAATTCGGGATACAAGGTTCTGGCAACGGCCGGAGGGAAGACGGTTTCCTATACAGACAAGGCCGCGAAGGTCGGAACACAGTATTACTACCGGGTTCGGGCCTTCTACACGCCGGCTGACGGGTCCGGAAAGATCTACGGCCCGTATTCATACTCCTCCGCAATCCTGTGCGAACCCACCGCGCCGAAGAATTTCAGGGTTTCCGGCCATACGGATACTTCGGTAACGCTGGCCTGGACGGCCGTCACTGGGGCGGAATATTATAAGGTACGTTGTTCCTGGACGGAAAACGGGAAAACGCAGACGGTAACAACAGAAAACATCCCGCAGAAGCAGAAAAGCCTGACGATAGTAAAGATAGTAAATCCTTTGACTGAAAAGGAACTGTCGATAGGAGATCTTTTGCCCGGGCAGGAAATAACTTTCCAGATCTGGACCGTCGTGGACGTGACCGGCAAGGAGGACTGGATGCGCAGCGGATCCGCGGAATGCCGGTTTACCATGCCGGGTACTCCGGCGAGCGGAAACGGAGCGGACGGCCCGCAGGACGTAGCGGACGGAGAAGACGGCGGCCTGCCGGGAATGGACACGGAGGAACCGGCGGAGGAAGAACCGCTGCTTCCGGAAGAAGACGAAGGCCCGATCCTTGAGAAGGATTCGCCCGAAACGGCGCCGGTGATTTCCGGGTATGACGTTACTTCCGGCGGCGTACAGCTGTTCTGGACCGGAACTGCCGGAGCGGTAAGCTACCGGGTGGAACGGAGTTCGAAACAGAATTCAGGATACAAAACGATTGCTGAAGGTATTGCCGCAGAAGAATTCCTGGATACCACAGCCGCAGCAACCAAAGCGTATTTTTACCGGATTGTCGCGGCGGATGACGCTGGAACGGAAACGGCAGGCCAGCCGAAAGGCATTTTTGCTTCCACTGCCCTGACGATTACGTCAAAGCGGGGAAGCGACGGCTATTATACGCTGACCTGGCCGGCCCGGAAGAATGCGGAAGAATACCGGATTTACCGTTCCGTGAACGGAGGAAGCTTTTCACAGGTCAAAAAAATCCCGGCGTCATCCGCCCGGTCCTGGAAGGACAGCAATGTATCCGCCGGAAACACCTATGATTATTATGTGCGGGCCTGGAAAACGGCGGACGGGAAAAAGGTTGCCGGTGCGAAGGGAAACATCAAGAGCATCTATGTCGGCGTAAAAGAAAACCCGGCGGTCACCGTGACCCAGGACGCCGGGAAAATCTCGCTCAGCTGGAACAAGGTCCAGAATGCCAGTGGATATATTATCTACGGCGCGAAAGGGGACAGCAAGCTGAATGAACTGGCCAGGACATCGGCTTCCGCAACGTCCTGGAGCCAGACGCCTCCGGCCGCTTCCGGCTACCTGAAGTATTACGTCCGGGCTTACGCGGTGGTGGGCAGCAAAAAGAAATTTGCCCCGGCTTCCGATCCGGTGGTG
>JAEEGL013485485.1_pt1 | contig 10697 bp, 8 predicted proteins | sample 9134231 | NCBI WGS metagenome assembly JAEEGL01 (sample SAMN16246548, study PRJNA631951) | gut metagenome | biome: gut microbiome; feature: rumen; material: fiber-attached | host: Bos | place: Iran: Karaj | collected 2018-10 | reverse complement strand
GAAGTTTGGTGAGGCATATATGGAAAAAACAACAAGAGAAAAACTGGCCAAGGTTGCAAAGGATATGGCGCAGGTTCCGTTTCATGGAGAAGTTGATGGGATGGCGTCCAATCTTGCGCCGATTGTGCGATTGTTTCCGACGAGCCTTATCGTAGTATAAGTGTGCGATATTAAGATTCCGCCACGCCCGGAGCCGTCGCCGCACGATGTTTTACTTTCTAGTTTATGTGTTTATTTGTCCAGTGATATAGTTGGTATACTGGGTTACTACGCTGTCTTTTTTAGCCTTAGGTAATATGTAAGTGTTGCCGTCGGTCATGATTACGGATGCTCCACTGATGCGTTCTATGTATTTGGGGTTGACCAGAAGTCCGCGTCGTAGTTCAATGAATTTGTTACCAAATAGTTCTGCGACATCTGAAAAGTTCATGAGAACGCGATCTGAATTCCCGTTTTGACTATATATATTTGTATAGTGACGTTCACTTTCTATCCTTATGACATTTTCAGGGTAGAATACTCGGATATCTTTACCGGAGTTTATAACAACAGGAGATGACTCCTGTTGTTTTATACGCATGCTTACACGGGCAAAAGCTTTTACAATATCAGCCTCTGAGCATGGTTTTACCAGATAATCTATAGCATGAACTTTAAAAGCATCGATAGCATGATCAAGACTTGTGGTTACAAAGATAATCTGGGTATCCGGCGAATACTCTTTTACCTTTTTTGCTATATCTACACCAAGCTCAGTTTCAAGATAGACATCCTGGAAAATGAGGGAATAAAAACTGCCGTTCTTTATACTGTTTATAAGTTCTACTCCGGTACTGAACCAGATGGTTTCAAGATCGTCAGTGATATCCATGAGCGAAAATTTGATTTTTTCAGCATCTACTTTACAATCGTCACATACAGCTATAAGCATAGAGAGAACCTCTTTCACGTTTATTTTTGTTTCATTGTATCACGTTATTCAAGATATTACAAATATATGCACCGAATAAATGATTTTATGCACGAAAATTTTTTCAAATCCTACGACTACTTTATAAATATAGTTATCATAAAATACAATTTAAGTCAACATTTTATATTTCGTGAATGATTTTAGGTATTTGGTGCATAGTTTGACACAAATGAGATATTAGTGATATAATTATATAATAGATATAAAAGAAAAGTTTGGTATCAATATCAATACCGGAGTATTGCCTCTCATGGTATGATAACGTGCAATACTTGTATTGACATAAAGCTTTAACGAAAAACTTTAAATTAGGAGAGTATAACAGATGGAAAAAATTTTTAACAGTAAAAGACGTGATGTTGTAATGCGTATAATCCCTATCATGCTTGTTATAGTTATGACTTTCGGCATGATTCCTGTAAACGCTAAAACTAAAAAAAACGGAGTGCTTCAGACTGTTGAGGTGTCTTCGCAAAAAGAGCTTGTTAAACAATTGAAGACGGACACAGAAGAGAAGATAATATTCACTACCGATAAGGCTGTATCAATAAAGATACCAGCCGGAACATACAATGGGAAAAAATATCTGGTAATCAGGGCAGTCAATGCTTCAGTTACAAACAAAGCTAATTTTGCATCTGTAACTATTGAGGCTGTGAAGGATTACACTGAGAAAGTTTCAGGAAATAAGATAAATGTATCAAGTGATGGAGCATGTATCAACGTGCACAATAAGAAAAAGGTGGAAAAACTTACAATTGATGCAGCATATGTTAAATTAACCGTTAAAAAGAATGCAATAATTAAAAATCTGATTATAAAGAATAATGAAGGCCTGAATGTAAATTTTGAAACTACCTCAGTTGATGATACCGTTACGATAACCAATGAAGAGTACGAGAGATACCAATATTTTTCAGAATTGCTGGATATGTTTGATAAGATCAGAACAGATTACTACAAGGAAACCGATCCTGTGGAACTTGTGGAAGGGGCCGCAAGAGGTATGTTTTGGACACTTGATGATCCGTATTCATTCTATTATAATCCTCAGGAATTTGAGGATACGTTGTTTTTTGATGAAAGCGAGTATGTAGGTATTGGCGCGGATATGGTATTTGATGAGATAAAGAACGCCTACGTTGTTAGCAGAGTCCACGCCGGAAGCCCTGCTGAGGAAGCCGGCGTGCAAATAGGTGATATTTTATACAGGGTTGGTGAGGATTTCTATGTCACACCTGAAAATATAAATGAAGCAGTAAAAATAATAAGAGGAAGTATCGGGACAGATGTGGATGTAACATTTCTCAGGAATGGAGAAGAAATCACATTTACAATTACCCGAAATAAGGTTATGGTTAATGAGACAAAAAGCACAATGATCAATGATGAAATTGGCTATATAGCTCTTCACGAGTTCGCCGGAAGGTGTGAAAAAGATTTTGAAACGAGACTGAATGATCTAGTCTCACAGGGTGCCAATGGGATAATTATAGACCTTAGGGATAATCACGGTGGTTGGGTAGAACAGGCAAGGTATATTGCCGATCTGTTCATGGACGAAGGGGAACTTTGTTATCTGGTTTACGCCGGAGGTAAGGAGAAACATGATGAGTACCGGACAACAGAAGGAAAAGCTGATGTAAAACTGGTAGTCTTGATCAATGAGAACAGTGCCAGCTCTTCTGAAATTCTTACCGGTGCTTTGCGAGAATGTGCTGATGCTTCTGTGGTTGGTGTAAAGAGTTACGGAAAGGGTGTTATTCAGGAATATTTAAATGTCGGAAACAGAGGTGCCGGTTTCCAGCTTACTGTAGCTCAGTATTTCACTCCAAATGGTACAGCTGTTCACGGGATAGGCATAACACCTGATTATATCGTTGAAATTCCTGAGGGTGATAGTGGAATATATAAATTTGCAGATACAGAAAATGACGTACAGCTCAAAAAAGCGATTGAAGTACTGAAGGAAAAGCTTCATTGATTAGAATTTATGGTATATAACAAAATAGAAGATATCCCCCACCTCTTAGCGTAGCGAAGGTGGGGGGAGATCTTCGTTTCAGGCGGGGTTCAAGCCCCGACTGAAATGAGATGCGAAGCATCGTTTTGTTACCGAGGAAACGCAAAAAGCGTTTTCGAGGTGACATTGACTATGTTAATTCAGTTAGTAAAGCATATTATACTGGTTTAGTTGAGAAAATCTCTCTTGATCGTGATTTTGACCTTACTTAAGGAACTTGGACTTATAACTTGATATAACAGAGGGGGCTTGGTTATCTCAAGCCCCTTAATGTATTTCTTGTGCTTCTTGCATCGCACATCACAAGTTTCAAACAGGTTAAAGCACCTAATCCGCCCAGTAAGATGATATTTGTTTGAAAAATATCATTCGTAAAGGATAACAGAAACTGTAAAGATTTTTCCTTCCGGTGTAAAAGAACATACTCCACCGTATTTCTTTGTTATAGTTTGAACTGAACTTATACCGATACCGTCTCCTTCGTGTTTTGTAGAACGGAATACTCCGTTGTCACCTATGCTCGTTTCGGTCGCAAAACTGTTTTTTAACGATATCGAAAGATAGTGTTTTCCGGATGCCGTTGTCTTAAAAGCTGCTGCAAGATCAACAAACCGTTCTCTATCTGCGTCTTTACAGGCATCACAGGCATTCTCGAGAATGTTCCCGAAAAGCACTGCCAGTTCTTTCTTATCTATAAAGATATCTTCGGGTATATCGGTTTTTACAGAAAAAGAAATATTGTTCTTATAAGCTATTTCCGAATAATAAGCTATTACTATGTTGACAGTTTCATTCTCACAGAAAACAAGCGGCTGATCGAGAGAGTTTTGTTCAGTATACATATCAATCAGTTCATCCAGGGCCGAAAGGTCTCCACTTTTTCTGATTTCTTTTAACAACGCGGTATGATGGCGAAGATCATGTCTTGTCCTGCGCATGTTTTCCAGTCGGGAATTCAGGTTCTCATAACAAAGTCTTTGAATGGAAATAGCATTATTCTCAGCTATAAGATTAAGATTATTTTCAAATAGATCTACTGTTTTTATGATAGTTCGGTATATCAAAACGGAACCTGCATCAATTACAAAAAGGTATACTGTATTCATTGGATCCATTTTTTTCTCAAGCAGTTCCCTGCCATCCCAAAAAGACTGATGCATCCAAAAAACATAAAACACTGCCGGAATCAGCCACAGGTAACGCCAAGGGTGTTTTATTCTTTTGCCTTCTTCATTGATAATGTCATATGAAGTATCTGATATAGTAGATGAAATTCCCTTAAATATCAGTAAGTAGATAACCGGAAGCACAACTGTCATTACAAGTGCAATCATCAACAGATATGTATAGTTATATCCTTCAAGTGCCTGCTCACGGAAAAAAATACCTTCTATGCATTTTGCACATGTTATGTTGAAATCTCCGAGATTTGTCAATACCAGCACTGTAAATATCAATTTGCCAATATGTTCTTTAATTGCTACAAAAATGAACCCAATATATATTACTGATGTACTTATATTCCAGATCACTTCATTGCCATTTCTGGTTATAAGTTTAACAGCTATAAGAGTTATATCTACAGTAATGCATAAAAACACGATTAAAAACGTTACTTTCTTATTAAAACGCCAATGACCCCTAAAAGAATACAAAATCAGTACCATATAAGGGAAACAGCATAAAAATGTATATATGAGTTTTTGCACGAGCTGAGGATCTATAAAATCTACCGGCATAGTTATTTTCTCCCTTTTCGTTATAAAACTATTGTATTTTTAACATATCAGCTTATTTTAGTCAAGAGCATGCTTGAAATTATGTTTTTGAACATTTCGTGCTTAAAACAGTACTATTGGTGCAGGAAATGATACAAAGTTCATTTTAGGTGTTATCTTCTTTGTGGAAAGTAAATCAAGAGTCCAAAACCGATAATTCGGTTTGATCAAAATTATTTGCCACAAAGGCGGAAAGGAGTTTTCACATGAAAACAATCGAAACATTCATTACAGAAATTAAGGTTTCAGCAGTATTAAAAGAGGAACTTAAGGAAATCAAAGACAAGTTCGCACTCGCAACTTTCCTCAAAAAGAACGATGTAGACGGAACAGTTGAGGATTTTGGTAAGGCTATTAAGGCAAAAGAAGAAGCAGAAGGCACAATAAATGATGATGATGCAGAAGCAGTTGCGGGTGGTGGTTGGTTTTCAAATTTATGGCACTATTTTTTCGGCTGAAGATAAATAATTATAAAACAAGAAGCGGAGCATTGTTTATTTAACCGAAAAAATCTCAGAAGGAGTTTTCGTGAGATATTTGAAATTATTTGAAGATAAAAGGAGAATTTAATAAATGGAATACTCAAACGCACGAAAAGGAATCAAAAAAATCTTTACTTATGAAGTTATTGAAATCGTTATCGCTTTGCTCGCTATTTTGATTGCGGTACTCGGTGTTGTATCATTTGATGGGAACAAAGCACTGGCAGGAGAAAAGGAAGCTGTTGGAGCAGGGCTTGTCATCATTATTGCAGGTATCGCGATAGTTGTACTGACTATTATTGGTATCATCATTCTGATCAAAGGCTTGAAACTTGCAGCTATGGATGAAAGAGAGCACTTCAAGAATGCTTTCTATGCTTCTCTGATAGTTTTGGTAGGTTCTATACTTATAGGATTATCATCAGTTGTAGAATTCATTGGTGACTATAGTAAGTATATAAATGCTGCAGTAAGTGGAACCACAATATTTATGTTTTTGAGTATCGTGTACGGTATCAAGACTATAGCGGAGAAGATAGGAAGACTGGATATTGCCGGGCTGAGTATCCCGATAATTGTAATAACGATTATAGTTACATGTATTGCAGCAATCGGTCGTTTTGTCGATAACGATGTGATGAAGGTAGCTTCTGAGATACTTACACTTATAAGCTACGTTGTTTATCTTGTTTATCTTTCAAAAGCAAAGAAAATGTTTGATGGTGTTAAGATAAAATAAAAATGAATATTTTTTTGTTTATTTACAGAAAATTTACTTGAATATCTACTAAATAAATGCTATAATCATATAAATCCCCTATAGAAGGAGGAGTTTGAATGAATATAGCATTTTTGATTATTATCATATTAGAAACTGTCGGGATTGGAGTTCTGGTGTGGCTGCTGATCAGGAACAGAAAGTATTTAGGGCAGTATACAAAAAGAGCTGAACTGCTGAAGGAACGTCGTATAGACTTTGATGATATAGAAGTAGACGATATCAGCGAGCAGAACCAGAAGACCCTGGCAGAGGCTATGAACTCTACAAAGAACAATATGCAGACATTCCTTGAGAATACCAAGGAGAACGTGGTAGTCTTGTCGGATGCTATAAATATCCTGACTCTGAACGCTGAAAAGAATCGTGAAGGCAGTGAAAAAATATCAGGAAATCTGTACGAAGTGACCGGTAAGGTTAACGAACAGATGAATCTGGTAAAGGCTAATCTCGATATTATTGAAGATAATGCTGCTAAGATTGAGGGAATCGATGAATCTGCAAAGGGTATCGGCGAGATAGTGAACGGAACAGTCGATGACTGTAAAGCCGGTCTTAATACCATATTACAGTGTGAGAACAAGATGGCATCCGTTTCGGATAAGCTGGCACAGAGTGAAGAGATACTTCAGGAGTTCAGTAAACGTATACAGGAGATTAATGAGATCGGTGAATTTATCACAGATATAAGCGATTCACTGGAACTTTTATCCCTGAATGCTTCGATAGAGGCTGCCAGAGCCGGTGAAGCAGGAAAAGGATTCGTAGTCGTAGCCGGTGAAGTGTCCAAGATGGCTGATAAAACATCTGAAGGTATCAGTAACATCAACAATATCCTTAACAGTATCATAGCCAGCAGTGAGCAGGTTAAGAATTGTATACGAGAGAGTATAGAAGTATTTGACGAGAGCAGTAAAGACTTCGAACAGGTAAGTACTTCATTTAAGTCCATTGACAGACAGTCTGCGGATATCAATTCAAAGATGAAAGATATCTACGTAAAGATATCGGACATCACCAAAAATTCGGACAAGAGCCGTTCGCAGGCAGACCAGGTATTCAAGGCTTCTGAGCAGGTGGCTGAAGGAACCGGTGATATAGCAAAGATATCTGAAAACACAAAACTTGCATCCGAAAAGATGACCAGAAACATCGATGCATTAAATTCGATGTTACGGAATATCAAAAAGCTTCTGTCGCAGTACAGGACTTCAGTTGTTCCTGTTACACAGAAACCCAAAAAACAGATCAAGATCGGAGTTCACTGTATCCTGGACAATGCTTTCTGGCACAGCGTAAGACGTGGTATCATATATGCCAAGAACGAACTGGAAGCATTAGGAGCTGAGGTAAGATATCTTCCATATCTAGATTATGAAACGGTTGCCAATCTTCCTGCAGAATACGAGAAGATGGAAAAGGAAGACTTTGACGGTTTCATATGTCCCGGTTTCATGGCTGAGTCTCCTCGCAGACTGGATGCTCTGCACAAACGTGGCAAAATGGTGTATCTTATCAACTGTGATTACTCAAATCAGAGTATCAGGGATGCTATTTTCGAACCGGATTCGTTTGATTCGGGTGTGATAGCTGCCAAAGAGATGAAAAAGGCTCTGAACGGACGTGGACAGGTTGCTATACTTACGGGTAATCAAAGTATACTGAACAACAAGTATAGAAGTGAAGGCTTTGAGAAGAAGATATCAGAGACCAGGGGTATAGAGATAGTAGAAAAGATAGAGCTCGGATATTCAGAAGAAGATGCATACAAAAAGGCAAAGGATGTTATAGGAAGATATCCTGAACTCAAAGGTATATATGTTACTACCGGAACCCCGATGGGAGCCGCAAAAGCAGTTGAAGAGAGCAGAAAACCCATTCAGATGGTAGTGTTCGATCATTCACCGGAGATATTCAGATATATCAGGAAAGGTATCATAGCCGCAGCCATCGGTCAGGATCCTTTCGGTCAGGGACATGATCCTATCATCTATATGTATAACTCGATAGTGACAGGACAGCCACTCCCGAGCACCAACATGAAATGCCGTTTGAATGTAGTAGACAGAAGCAATGTAGACAGCTTGCTTGATATGTAAAAAGATTCCGGACAGACCTTATGGTCTGTCCGATATTTTTTGTCTTTTATGAATCAGATTCTGCTAATAATCTTGTTTAACTCGACAAAAAACAAGAATTAAGAATATTATTTTCTTGTTATCAATCTCCAAATATGGTATTCTAGACATATAAGAAGTTGCAAGGAGAAGCGACGATGGGGAAGAATAAGAAAAAAAAGATAAATGATACTGCTTTACAAGAGCAAATCAACGATTCCGGTACGGATTCTATAAACGATATGGATGCAACAAAGCCCGACGGTTCAAAAGATGATAAACCCGTGGTGCGTGATATATCTGAAAAATCAGATGAAAAGACATTGGATACTGTAGACAGGTTTTCTGACCAAGACACTTCAGAAGATAACGCAGTTGAAACCAGTACGGAAGCATGCGAAAGTAGTACGGAAGCTGAAGATCGTAAGAATAAGAAAAAGAAACGTCCCAAGAAAGACATCTATGCTTATACCAAAGACATCTGGTATCGTGGTCCGCTTTCATATCGTCATTTGAAGCTGCTCGGCTGGCTGTGCATAGTTCTATCTCAGGTAGGAAATGTCCTGGCCATCGGTAATAAGATGGGTATGGATCTGGAAGTACCTGTTTTTTCGAACAGTTCAATAATGAGGAATATCAGTGACAGTGCTTTACCTTTACTGCTTATCTCTATTTTTGGTTTTCTGTTATCAAAGCGTAATGCTTACAAAGAAGCACTAGTTATGTATGGCTTTCTGGCATTAGGCCTGATTGGATTGTTTATTCTAGCCTATAATCATTATATATTAGGTCTGATAGAGCCCATAGTCGGAACCGACAGAGAAGGTGCTGAACTATTTCTTAATGCTTTCTTAGGTGAAGCAATAGATTTTAAAGGCTTTTTCACTTTTAACATATTTATTGACCTATTCTTATGTACTCTGGTCATGTTTTTTACAGATTATACGCCAAAGCATATATTTACAGGGAAAAGGATTGCTATATTCCGAGCATTCGTTTTCCTTCCTCTTGTTTACGAAGTGATTTGCATATATTTAAAGATTATGGCAACAAACCGTTTTATTTCACTTCCGCTTTGGATATCACCGTTCCTCACCACTAAGCCGCCCGTAGCGATGATCATGTTCTTTTCGATGATCCGCTATATAAAAATCCATGAAAAGAGATTTCTGGCTACCGGAAGATCACTGGAACAATACAATGAATACTGTAAAACCAATATACATTCATTCAGGTTTTCGAAACACTTTATACTTATAATTTTGGTTTATGCTGCTTTAGATGCTTTTTTGCTGGTTATATTGACAGCATTTCATATAGTTGCTGTGAATGGTGTATTTGATCCTTCGAAAATTAGTATGGATGAAATATCAAATGCGTTAAATATTGTTTCGGAATGGGGAATAGGAAATACGGCGAAAATGATTGATCTGATCCCGATAATACTACTGTTCTCATATACACGTAAACATAAGATAGCTATGTTTGACAGACTGATACCGATAGTCGGTGTAGTGTTTATAGTTCTTGTATACTTCGAAGGCGGATTCCTGGTCGCACAGGATTGGTTATGGTATAATATGGACAAACTAAGAGAAACTCTTACTGCTTATGATGTCATGCAACAATTACCGTAATATAAACGCTGAAAGTGTTTTCAATATGTTATTGTCATAGAATAGAAAGGAACACAAAATGAAAGAATTTTATATAAACAGTGACGGAACCAGACTTCATGCTAAGCTTGACAGGCCTGATGGAGCTAAAAAAGGACCTTTATGCATACTGATACATGGTTTTACCGGACATATGGAGGAAGAACATATAAAGGCTGCACAGAAGGCTATGAATGATGCCGGAGTATCAGTTCTGAGAGTAGAGATGTACGGGCATGGGGGAAGTGACGGTGTATTCAGCGAACATACCCTGTATAAATGGGTGACGAATGCTCTTTCAATAGTAAGGTATGCCAAAACACTTGATTTTGTGACTGATCTGTACTTATGTGGACATTCGCAGGGCGGCCTCCTTACCATGCTGGTCGGTGGCATGTGTCCGGATAATTTTACGGCTTTACTGCCTCTGTCCCCTGCATGGATGATCCCGGAGGGTACCAGAGAGGGTAATCTACTTGGGGTATCTTTTGATCCCGACCATATCCCTGAAAAGATAGAATGCGAGTCATGGGAATTGTCCGGTGACTACGTTCGTGTAGCACAGACGATACATGTCGAGGATGAGATAAAAAGATATGAGGGACCGGTACTGATAATACATGGCGATGCTGACGAAACAGTACCTTTTGCCTTGGCAGAAAAAGCTGTGAAACTATACAAAAACGCAAAACTTGTACCGATACACGGTGATGACCACTGCTTTACGAAGCATCTGAATGAGATGGCAGATGCTGTAAAGTCGTTCTTTATAAATTTTATTAACTTTATAAAATAGGTAAGATAAATGTTTGATTATGTTTTTGATCCGGAAAAATGGGAAGAGTTCTATGATAATTTTTCATCAAATGAGCATGCCTATAAGAATGATAT
>JAEEGL013387933.1_pt1 | contig 10697 bp, 8 predicted proteins | sample 9134231 | NCBI WGS metagenome assembly JAEEGL01 (sample SAMN16246548, study PRJNA631951) | gut metagenome | biome: gut microbiome; feature: rumen; material: fiber-attached | host: Bos | place: Iran: Karaj | collected 2018-10 | reverse complement strand
CAGGACGCTGACCACCAGTGCACCCAGCATGAAGAACTCAAAGTAGCGGAACCGCTTTGCGGTCCGGGTCTTCACTCCGGACTCGAAGGTGGAGATGATATGAAGCACCATCAGATATGCAAAGGCCGCCAATTCAAAATATGATTTGGGAGGAATGGAATAACTCAACTAACGCTCTCCTTCTGATCCGGGACGGATCAATTTCAGAAATTCCGATTCAGGAACCGGCCGCGAAAAATAATACCCCTGCTGATAATCACATCCCAGGGCCTCCAGCTGTTCCGACATTTCTTTCGTCTCCACGCCTTCGCAGATCAACTTCATGCTGCGTCCGCGGAAGGTATTGATGACCTGCACCAGCAGGTCGTTTCCCTGACTAAAATATGCCCATACAATGGACTTGTCGATCTTGATGATCTGCAGGGGAAGGCTCATAACGCTCACCAGGTTGGAATACCCGGTACCGTAATCATCCAGTGCAAAGCTGACACCGATGCGTGTCAACTTCTCCATGTTGTTCCGGAGCATCTGGGTATCCACCGCAGCGCTCTCGGTGATCTCCAGATTGATCCGTCCGGGATCGATCCCGAACCGTTTCATGGTCTCCTCCAGCTGATCTGCCAGCTGATCCTGCAGGCACTGGAAGGGGGAGAGGTTGATCTCGATATAATCCAGTCCCAGGGCCTCCATATCATTGCCCATGATAAAGCGGCAGACCTCTTCAAAGACCTTCTGTCCCAGGGTGATGATGCTGCCGTTACTCTCAGCCCGCCAGATGAATTCATCCGGGAAGATGAGTCCCAGCTTGGGATCCCGGATCCGGACCAAAGCTTCCGCCGAATGGATCCTCTTTTTCTCGGAAGAATAGATGGGCTGGTAGAAGACCTCCAGGCCATCACCGGAGCAGGCTCTGGCCAAAGCCTCCTCTATCTCCTGCTCCCGGAGGCAGGCGTTTTTCATCTCCTCCGTCACCAGCAGGAAGTCCATCTCCGGCTCTGCCCGAAAACGCTGGCTCAGGAGGATGATCAGATGTTTTAACCCCTGATAATCAGGGGGAGCAAAGGCTTTTGGCACTTCCGCAAACTGAAAGCGGATCTTCACATCGCCGATCCGGGTGTGGACCGGTTTTGTTGTAAGGCCTCTCATGATCTCGGCAACACGATAGAAATTGGAATGCTTATTCCCCGCCAGGATCATCAATCCACCGTGCATGTAGAAAAAAACTTCTCCGGGAAGATACTCTCTGGTATAGGCGCTCACCTGCTCCACCACATCCAGCATGGGCTGGGTACCGTAGAGGGTCTGCATTTCCTTATAATCTGCGATCTGGATCATGAGAAGATTGCGGATGTTGCCGGAAGAGACTTCCGACTTCTGGAGTTCGATCAGACCTTCCCGGGAGAACATACCACTTCCCTTGTCCCGGTTCATCTGAGGGTTCTGGAAGGAAAGGTAGATCACCAGAAGGCCCAGCGAGGCCCCCAGGGATACTGTCTGAGTATAGGGGTTCAGAAACACCTGGAAAACATGACCCACCCAGGTTAAGAACAGGTAAGAATAGATGGAATAGCGGTAGAGAGCCCTCAGGGACCTGCGGTGGTAGATCACATGGACCAGGGCCCAGAAGAAATAGAGGCCGGTCTCGATGAAAAAGGCGATCCGCAGGGGGCCGTAATGGAATTCCAGATTTTCGTCGATGGTATAGACCAGACCGGTCCAGGAAGTGGAGATCACCAGCAACACCACTGTCACAAAGGGGGTAAGAGCCAGCAACCGGCGCAGGGAAAGGCCCTGATGATACTCTTTGGTCACGGCATAGCAATAAAAGATCACCGCCAGAGGGCTGAGACCCAGGAACATGTAATAGATATTGTTGCACAGGTAGAGTAACCAGAGGGGGATACTGTTGGGGAGTGATGTGAAGACGGATGCAATGATATCGGTAAAAGCCACGCAGAAGGTGGCAACCATAAGCATCATAAAATAACCGTTACGGATGAGGGGCAGATCCTTCCTCCGCAAGGTATATAAGATCAAGAGACCGATCACAAGTATTGCAGCAAAATCGTAATCAAAATTCCAGTCCATTACCCCCATGACTGTTCTCCGTTTCACTGTAAACCATATCGGCTGAAAGGCAGTTTCCCAAAGGGGCATGCCGTCAATCCAATTATCTTGTAGGATAAGCTATTATACCATAAAACAATGAGCCATGCACATTTATGTGCTTTTGGCGAGCACTAATGATAAGAAACACCTGCAGTCCCCCTTTGGGACTGCAGGTGTCCGAAACTGCATATTGGATTGTCTCTTAAGGATCGATCCCATAGAAATCCGCCATCCGCCGGCACTCTTCCTCGGTGATGGTGAGGATCCCACCGTGGCGTTTCTTCGTCCTGCCCAGATCGTACTCCTCCGGAGAAAGGATGCGGAAGTCCCCGGAAGCCAGATCCTTCGTCAGCATGGGCAGGTAGCCCTTGCCGGTGGCAAACTGATCCGCAATGACGCACCAGGTCTCCCCGTCGGGCAGCAGGTATCCTTCCGGGCCTTCCACACCGTAGAGATTCTCGAAGGTAACGGAGGGAAGGGGCACAAAAGGACCCTCCAGAGACTCCGCAGACTCAAAATCCAGCCGTTTTACCGTCTCATTCTTGGAAATACGGTAGTACGTTCCGTGATCCTCCAGAATGGTGGTGTCGATGATGTGGTTCTCCCGCTCGATGTAGAGGCGGGCATCGGTGAAGGTCTCGAAATCCTTCGTGGTCACGGAATAAATGCGATGCTTCGGCTCCGCATCCTCGGTGTATTTTACATGAGAGGCAAAGAAAATGAAGAACTCTTCCTTCTTCGCATCATACACTGCTTCCGGAGCCCAGACGCAGCCTGCTTCGGAAATGCCCACGGTATGCGCCTTGGGTCCCTCCCAATGGATCAGGTCTTCGGTGCTCCACACCAGGATATCCCGACTTCCCCGTGTCACCGCATCGCCCCAGTTGGTACCGGAGCCGATGCACAGATCGGTACCGATGATGTAGACCTTACCGGTCCGGGGATCCCGCACCGGGAAAGGATCCCGCACGCCGCGGGTTCCGATCTCCGTGATCAGGGTGGGCTTTCCGTGATTCAGATCCGACCAGTGAAGGCCATCCTTGCTGAGAGAGAAGTAGATCTGCTCTCCGGAGGGCTCTTCACCGATGAAATGAACGAATAAATATGCCATATCTTATTTGCGGACCAGAAGGCTCTGTCCGGTCATCTCCTTGGGCTGAGGCATACCCATGATCTCCAGAAGGGTGGGTGCGATATCGCAAAGGCGTCCGCCCTCTCTCAGGGTATAGTTTTCATCGTAGTTGTAAAGGATGAAGGGAACCGGGTTGGTGGTGTGAGCCGTGTGAGGCTGACCGGTTTCCTTGTTCACCATCTGCTCGCAGTTACCGTGGTCTGCGCAGATGAAGAGGACACCGCCCACTTCTTTCACTGCTTCCACTGCTGTGCCCACGCACTTGTCCACATACTCCACTGCGGAGATAGCTGCGCTGAGGACACCGGTGTGGCCTACCATGTCAGGGTTTGCAAAGTTGATGACGATCACATCATACTCGCCGCCGCGGATAGCTGCATTCAGCTTCTCGCTGACTTCGGGTGCACTCATCTCGGGCTGCAGATCATAGGTTGCAACCGCAGGGGAGTTCACCAGGATACGATCCTCACCCTTGTAGGGCTCCTCGATACCGCCGTTGAAGAAGAAGGTTACGTGTGCGTACTTCTCGGTCTCTGCCAGACGGAGCTGCTTCAGTCCGTTTGCTGCCAGATACTCACCGAAGGTATTGGTGATCTCTTCCTTCTTGAAGGCCACGAACTTGTGACCGATGGTCTCGTCATAATCCTTGAAGCAGACATAGGTCAGGGGCAGGAAGCCCTTTGCTCTCTTCAGGTACTTGATGCACTTGGTGTCATCTGCGGAACCGTTCTGTGCTGCGATCTCCTCATCCGTCAGGCAGAATGCCTTGGTGATCTCTCTGGCGCGGTCAGGACGGAAGTTGAAGAAGATAACGGAGTCGTCAGCCTTCACAACGCTCAGGGGCTGGCCTGCTTCATCGGTGATGACGGTGGGAACCACGAACTCGTCGGTTACGCCTGCATCATAGGAAGCCTGCATTGCAGCGATGGGATCGGTAGCCTTCACGCCCTCGCCCAGAACCAGAGCATCGTATGCCTTCTGCAGACGATCCCAGTTGTTGTCACGATCCATTGCATAGTAACGGCCGGACAGGGAAGCAACCTTTCCTACGCCGATCTCTGTAGCCTTGTCCACCAGAGCCTGGAGGAAATCCTTGCCGGATGCAGGGGGCGTATCTCTTCCGTCAAAGAAGGGATGCAGATAAACGCGCTCCAGCTTCTCCTTCTTGCACAGCTCCAGCAGAGCGTACAGATGAGTGATGTGGCTGTGGACACCGCCGTCGGAAAGAAGGCCCCAGATGTGCAGATCGGAATTCTTCTCCTTGCAGTTGCGGATGGCTCTCAGCAGCTCCTCGTTCTCGAAGAACACGCCATCCTGAATGTACTTGGTGATGAGGGTCAGATCCTGATAAATGATACGGCCGGATCCGATGTTCATGTGACCCACCTCGGAGTTACCCATCTGACCGTCGGGAAGTCCTACATCCAATCCGGATGCATAGCCCTTCTGGAAGGCAGCCTCTGCCATCAGCTTGTCCATTACAGGGGTCTTGCCCATGTATACTGCATTTGCCTCATGCTCGTCGGAAAGTCCGTATCCGTCCAGCACCATTAAAACGACCGGTTTCTTACTCATAATCCATACTCCTTTATGAATGGTATTGATTGGTGGCTGCGTCGTAGTGCACGCCTACGGCGGAAAGCCTCTGCTCCAGCTCATCCGGATCCGCATCCACCGCTTCCAGAAAAGCTTCTCTGGAGGGGTAATGGTCCCGGAGCATCGTATTCACGTAACTTAATAAGATAAAGGGATCCTTGGGAAGCATCTTCGTCCTCCCTACTGTCCGCTGCGGAAGGTAATGGTACCTGCGGAGGCATCCATTGCGTCCACGATCGCGAGAGATTCCAGATGATATCCCATGTTGCGGATGATCTGCCCGCCGGTCTGGAAGCCCTTCTCCACGGCGATGCCGATACCGGCGACGGTAGCACCCGCCTGATTGATGATGGAGATCAGCCCCTGCAGTGCACAGCCGTTGGCAAGGAAATCGTCGATGATGAGCACCTTGTCCTCGGGACTGATGAATTTCCGGGAGACAATGACCATGTTCTTGTTCTTGTGGGTGAAAGATTCCACCTCTGCGGTGTACATATCGCCGTCCAGATTGATGCTCTGGCTCTTCTTTGCGAAGACCACGGGCACACCGAAATGTCTGGCCACCACACATGCGATGCCGATTCCGGAAGCTTCGATGGTGAGGATCTTGGTGATCTCCTCTCCTGCGAAACGCTTCTTCCACTCTTCTCCCATCCGGTCAAACAGTTCCACATCCAGCTGGTGATTCAGAAAGCTGTCCACCTTCAGGATGTTGCCTTCCTTCACCACTCCGTCTTTTACGATCCGTTCCTCTAAGAAGTTCATAATTCCTCCGATGACTTAACGATCTTCACGGAAATAATTCAGCCCCAGACTCTTGGGCGGCTGATTTTCCCGCTTATTTCGCATACTTGTAATGACCAGCACGATGAGGGTGATCAAATAGGGCAGCATCTTGTACAGCTCTTTATACTCGGTATGAGTTCCGGTGGGCATGTACAGATACACAATGTAAAGTCCGCCGAACAGGATGGATGCCAGGATGCCAAGATCCGGCTTCCAGATGGTGAAGATGACCAGTGCGATGGCAAGCCAGCCTCGGTCACCGAAACCGTCATTACTCCAGACGCCGCAGGCATAGTCCATGACATAATACAGACCGCCGAGGCCTGCGATCATACAGCCCACGCAGGTGGAGACATATTTGTAACGGCGCACATTGATGCCGGCTGCATCTGCAGTTGCGGGATCCTCTCCCACTGCGCGGAGATGCAGGCCCACACGGGTCCGCTTCAACACATGTGCGGCGATCAGTGCGATGATGATGGCAAGGTAAGCAAGGAAGCCGTAGGACAGGAAGATCTTTCCAAACCAGCCGGTGGTATTTGCACCGGGCAGAGCCTTGCTGAAGTATGCGCTGGTGGCGGACAGGGAAATGGAAGGAACGTCCGCACCGGACAGCTTGATGAGGGAACCGCCGAAGAAGTTACCGAAGCCGATACCGAAGGTGGTCATGGCAAGACCGGTAACGTTCTGGTTCGCCCGCAGGGATACTGTCAAAAAGCTGTAAAGCAGTCCCATGAGGAAGGAGCCAAGGAGGCAGCAGATCATGGGGATGGCAATGGCTGCAAAAGCGTTCATGTTGCCGCCGGCGGACTGCTCATAGAAGAATGCGCCGATGACACCGCTGATGGCACCCACGTACATGACACCTGGGATTCCCAGGTTCAGGTTGCCGGACTTCTCGGTGAGGGTCTCACCGGTACTGCCCATCAGAAGAGGAATACCCTGCTGAACGGCTCTCGGGATAAATGCAACAAGATCAAACATTATGCCTCCTCCTTTCCTGCCTTCTTGCGAAAGCTGATGGAATACCGGATAAAGAACTCACATCCGATGATAAAGAACAGGATGATACCCGTCAGGATATCGGAAAAGCTCTGGTTCAGCCCGAAGACGGTGGATACTTCGCCGGCACCCCGATCCATGAAGATGATCAGAAGGCTGGTGAAGATCATTCCGATGGGATTGAACTTCGCGAGCCATGCCACCATGACACCGGTGAAGCCCTGGCCGTCGGAAATGGTGGTGGTCACGGTGTGGTTGATACCACCCACCAGCAGGAGTCCTGCCAGTCCGCAGAGGGCTCCGGACAGGAGCATGGTGCGGATGATGACCTTCTCCACATTGATACCGACGTAGCGGGCGGTGTTGGTACTCTCACCCACGACGGTGATCTCATAACCGTGCTTGGTGTACTTCAGATAAATGAACATGACTGCGGTGATGACCAGAGCCACGATGATGCTCAGCAGGTACTTGTTGCCCGCCACATTCACCAGCCAGCCGATGCGGGAATCCTGATTGATGATACCGATCTTACCGGATCCCTTCGGAACCTCCCAGACGATGGTGTAGTACGCAACCAGCTGAGTCGCGATGTAGTTCATCATCAGGGTGGACAGTGTTTCGTTGGTGCCCCACTTTGCCTTGAACAGTGCGGGGATCAGACCCCAGATGGCGCCTGCCAGAAGGGAAGTGACGATCATCAGGATGATCACCACTGCATTGGGAACCTTGTCTCTCAAAGTGATCATGCAGGCTGCAGCCGCAAGACCTCCCACAAGGACCTGTCCCTCTCCTCCGACATTCCAGAACTGCATCTTAAATGCAGGAGTCAGAGCCAGGGAGATGATCAAAAGAATTGCTACATACTGGAAAGTGATCCAGGATTTCCGGGCGGAGCCGAAAGCTCCCTGGATAAAGGTGGCAAAGACCGAGAGAGGATTGTCTCCGGTGCAGATCATGGTAATGATACTGCAAAGGACCAGTGCCAGCAGGATGGCGATGATACGGATCGTCCATGCCTGGGAACTGCGGATATCCGGACGCTTTACCACATGAAATAAGGGTTCCGAGTGTTTCTTCGGTTCCATGGCTTACTCCTCTCCTTTCCGGGTCATCATCATACCCAATTGATTCTTGTCTGCGGTCCGTCCGTCCACAATGCCGCTGACTTCGCCGTCACACAGCACCAGGATCCGGTCGCAGAGCTCCAAAAGCACATCCAGATCTTCACCCACGAAGATGACTGCGGTTCCGCGGGCTTTCTGTTTGTTGATCAGTTCGTAAATGGTGTAGGACGAGTTGATGTCCAGACCTCTTACCGCATAAGCGGTCATCAGCACACGGGGGCTGGAAGAGATCTCACGTCCCACCAGGATCTTCTGTACGTTACCGCCGGACAGCTTCCGGACGGGAGTGTCGATACTGGGAGTTGCAACTCCCAGCTGCTCCACGATATCCTCCGCCAGTGCGCGGGGAGCCTTCTTATCCGTGAAGAACAGGGACTTGCTGGTACGGTAGCTGCGGAGCATCATGTTATCCGCCAGGTCCATGTTACCCACCAGACCCATGCCAAGACGATCCTCGGGCACAAAGGACAGTTTTACGCCCAGATCCGCGATCTCTCTGGGCTTTTTGCCGATGAGTTCCTCAACGGCGCCGCTCCGATGTATGTACCGGATGCTTCCGCTCTGAACGGGCTGCAGACCTGCGATGGCCTTCAGCAGCTCCTTCTGACCGCAGCCGGAAATACCGGCGATTCCAAGAATCTCTCCGGTCCGAACGGTAAAGGAGACATCCTTAAGCTTGGTAATGCCCTCTTCGTCCACAACCGTCAGACCTTCCACCTCCACACGGGTGTGAGGATCCACGGGCTCGGGACGCTCAATGTTCAGGGTTACGGCGTGACCCACCATCATGTCAGTCATTTCCTGCGCGTTGGTCTTGCTGGTCTCCATGTCGCCGATGAACTCGCCGTGACGTAGGACACCCACACGGTCGGAAATGCTCTCCACCTCGTTCAGCTTGTGGGTGATGATGACAAGCGCCTTGCCGTCTGCTCTCATATTCCGCATGACCGCGAAGAGCTTCTCGGTCTCCTGAGGAGTAAGCACTGCTGTGGGCTCATCCAGGATCAGAATGTCCGCACCGCGGTACAGGACTTTTACGATCTCCACCGTCTGCTTCTCGGAGACGGACATATCGTAGATCTTCTTGTTCAGATCGATGACGAAACCATACTTGTCGCAGATCTCACGGATCTTTGCCGAGGCTTCCTTCACATTCAGCTTGCCGTCCAGCCCCAGAATGATGTTCTGGGTGGCAGTGAAGACATCGATCAGCTTAAAATGCTGATGCACCATACCGATCCCCAGATCAAAGGCATCCTTGGGGGAACGGATGACAGCTTCCTTTCCGTTGATGAAGATCTGGCCCTCATCCGGATAATAGATTCCGGAGAGCATGTTCATGAGGGTTGTCTTTCCGCTGCCGTTCTCGCCCAGCAAAGACAGAATTTCTCCCTTGTAGATGTCTAACGTAACTCCATGATTTGCGACCACCTTGCCGAAACGCTTGGTGATACCCCGCAGGGAAACGGCGGCTTCTCTTTTCTCCATGCTTTTCATCCTCAAAAATGCTTATCTTTAGTAAAGAAGACTTGCGCATTTACGCAGTCCATTTTTAGGGGAACGAGGTTTCCCATTCAACTAAAAATGGACTGCGGGGCACTTTTTGTGCCTCGCAGCCATGTAAATCCAAAGGATCGTTCAGATCTTAGAATGCAACATCCAGCAGGGTGATGCCATCGATCTTAAGATCAAAGTAAGGAGCGGAACGGAACTCCTCCTTGGACTCAGCGAAGTAACCATCAACGATAACCTCGGTGTCACCGGTGTACTCTGCATCGGTGTCAACGTCTGCCATGTAGCTGGTCACAGCTGCGCCCTCAACGGTGAAGTTTGCAGTGTCAAATACGTGCAGGGTTCCTGCCTCAAGCTCAGCCTTAGCTGCCTCAACTGCCTCTGCGGTGCCTGCAGCAACTGCGGTGCCGAAGTCGGTCAGCTGTACGGAGCCGGTCTGAAGGGTTCCGACATAATCGGAAGAGATCTCCTGTCCGTTTGCTACAGCGTTGATCACGTAGCTGTAGTAAGGAGTCCAGTTGATTCTGGAAGATACCAGGAAGGTGTTAGGGCAAGCTGCAGCGGTGCTTCCGTTGTAGGAAACATCAGGGATACCAGCCTTCTCACATGCGGTGGGAGCACCCATGGAGTCAGCGTGCTGGGAAAGCAGTACGCAACCGTTCTCGATCAGCTTGTTAGCTGCTTCCTTCTCAGCGGTCTCATCATACCAGGAACCGGTGAAGGTTACTTCCATGGTAGCGGAAGGACATACGCTGCGAACGCCAAGGAAGAATGCGGTGTAACCGGAAACTACCTCTGCGTAGGTGTAAGCACCGACATAACCGATCTTGGTCTGGTCAGCGGTGATGGTGCCGTTCTCGATCATCTCATTGAGCTTCATACCTGCAACGATACCTGCAAGATAACGGCCCTCATAGATGGAAGCGAAAGCGTTGTGATAGTTGCTCAGGCCCTCGGTGTGTGCCTTGGTACCGGTAGCGTGGCAGAACTGAACATCGGGATACTCTCTTGCAGCCTCGATCATGAAGTCCTCATGTCCGAAGGAATCTGCAAAGACAACGCTGCAACCAGCGTCAGCAAGCTCGCAAGCTGCCTCGTAGCACTCCTGGCCCTCGGGAATGTTGGTCTTCAGCAGGTACTCGATACCAGCTGCTTCGCAAGCTTCCTTAGCGGCGTTGATGAAGTTCAGGTCGTAGGTAGAGTTCTCGTCATGCAGGCAGATGAAACCAACCTTCATGTCGGAAGCGACAGCTGCGGTAGCGGTCTCGGTAGCAGCGGACTCGGTAGCAGCGGTCTCGGTGGAAGCAGTCTCGGTGGAAGCGGATCCTGCATTCTCGGTTGCGGCAGGCTCGCTGCCACATGCGCACAGAGCTGCGGTCATAGCCGTAGCCAGTACAAGGGAAAGGGCTTTTTTGAATCTGGTCATTTCTAGT
>JAEEGL011448075.1_pt1 | contig 10697 bp, 9 predicted proteins | sample 9134231 | NCBI WGS metagenome assembly JAEEGL01 (sample SAMN16246548, study PRJNA631951) | gut metagenome | biome: gut microbiome; feature: rumen; material: fiber-attached | host: Bos | place: Iran: Karaj | collected 2018-10 | reverse complement strand
TCTTCCGACACCTTCACCATTTGCAATTTCAGCAATATTACGAATATCTGTTTTAACAGGATAATTTTTACCTTCAACACGAGAGTTCTTATAGGTGCGAATATAGGTTCTATTCTTTGATTTACAACAATAAACTGTTGGCAGAGGAGCAATTTTACTCATAATAAAATATCTTTGTAGGTACAACTATATAATACCTACATTATAGCACTAAAAATAATATCTAACTGATTGTTATTTAAATTTTTTGTGAGATTTGATTAGAATACGTTGTACCTACTTTGCAAAGTACAGGTTACTTTTTGTAATTCTAATTTGTTAATTCATGCACGGCTGTCGCGTGAATATTTCTATAGCAACTGCCAGTACATGAGCTTTCGTGTTTATTGTTGAATCAACTCTCTGCTAAGCTTGTTTTCTGATAACGGCATAATATAGATGCCATGTTAAAAATACTCCTTTCTCATCGGAATACTTTGACTCATACTCTTCAATGAATCTGTTAAGCATTCCTCTGGTCCATGTTTTTTTTGAAAAACCGGTTACTCCTGTTTTTTTGAGCGTTTTAAGCATTTCAAGAGCATCCTTGTAATGGAACTGAATAACTTCTTCGTGAAGAGAATATGGTACATCAAGACTTTTTATAATCTCATTTATCTCAGAGTAGGAAAGATACCTAAGTCCATTGTTGGTTAACGAAGAGATTTCTCTGACATTTTCATTACCAAAACTTGTAAAGGCAAGAATTCCATCAGAATTCAATGCCTCTATAAATCCATTAAGAGCTACTTTAAGATCAGAAAGCCACTGAAAACATGCATTTGATGCAATCAGGTCATAGCTTCCCTTTAATGATATTTTTTCAATATCACCTGGGTGATAGCTAATATTCGTATAATCAGAAAAACGTTTTCTACAGGTATTCAGCATCTCCTCAGAGATATCATTGAGAGCGATACTGTGTGGAGAATACCTTTTTACTATTTCTTCTGTGAAAATTCCTGAGCCGCAGCCAATTTCAAGAACGTGCTTAAATTTATCTGCTGCTATGTATTCAAGCAGCTTCTTTCCCATATATAGCTGAACTGACGCATTATCATCGTACGTTCTGGATGCTTTTGAGAAATGTCTTTTTAATGATTCTTTTTTTACTATCATAATAGCTGGTTTTCAAATAGCTCATAGCAGTAGTGAGCACATTCAACTTCCTGAGTGTCTGTTTGGGTCTTTTTAAAAGAATTTAACTGATTTACAGGAGAGATAATCTTATCCTTAAGTCCAATGAATGCTTTGTTGTAGAAGAATCCATCAACAAGTGGATTATTTGTAAAGTCACGGATAAATATCAGTTCTGATTTGAGAGATTCTACAGATCTCTGAGGTCTGAATTTCAGATATTCTTCATACAGCTTTGCATCAAAGCACATACGGCGATAAAACTTTAAAACCGCACTCTCGCAAAGAGCATCAATGGTGGCATTCCATATCTTAAGAGGAATACCGTATTCATCACTGATACCTTCCAATGTTCCGTTGATTGCTGATGAGGTAGTAACTTTATCTAAAAGTCCGTTTTTATCCAGAATCTTTGGGGCCATCATTACCCCCATGGACCAGGATATAAGGTTCAGGTTCTTATATTCACTATATACAGAAGGGGCAAAATCCTCATTCTCATAATCATAGACCAGAGCAATGTCAGCACTATCGCTGTTCTTAAGCTGTTCAAAGATGGCCCCATCCTGACCGTAGCCAAGAAAAATCAGATTAAGCTTGTCGGTATGATTCTGTTTTACGAATAGCTGTTTCATTCTAATCCTTTGAAAATGCTTTTATCGTATCTGCAAGGAGTTCAACCTGAGTGTCGGTTAATCCGGCGTTAAGAGATATTCTTAGTCGTCCTTTACCTAGAGGAACTGTTGGATGTCTGATTGGCATTGCATAGATTCCGTGAGCTTTAAAAAATTCACTGGCCTTTAAGGTTCTATCATTATCACCGGTTATAAGAGGAATAATCTGAGATGAGGAAACATTATCAAAGCCGCATTCATTCAGAGTCTGATGAATATATGAACTGATTTTATCGAGCTTTGTACGAAGATCATTTCTTCTCTTCATATAGTTAACCATGAAAGCCTCATGGGCAAAGGTATAAGGCGATAATGCTGTAGAGAAGATCAGAGGTCGGGAATTATTGATAATGTAATCGCGTGCGGTCTCGTTTGTAAGTATGCACGCTCCTTCTGATGCCAGAGCTTTACCAAAGGTTGTAAGTATAAAATCAACCTCATCGATAAGCTTTAAGGATCCGCACAGTCCGCTACCATCTTCAGATAAAACACCAAAGCCATGGGCCTCATCTATATAAAGATAGATATTTTGATATTTGTGCTTAATATCTATAAGTCTTTTCAGATCGCATCTATCGCCATCCATACTGAAAACTGCTTCAGTAACAATAATAATGTTATCGTAGTCAGAAATGCTCTTCTGTATCAGTCGCTCCAGATGATCATAGTCATTGTGAGCATAACGAAGAAACTTTCCTTTAGAAGCTGTAAGACCGTCAATCATTGATGCATGAGCGAGTTTATCTGCAATAATCAGTGTATCCTCTGATCCAAGAATACTTAATACTCCGCTGTTGGCAGAAAAACCACTGTTAAAGAAAGTGGCTTTTTTTCCAAACAAGGTCTCCATGACCTCACAGGAGAGGGCATAACTCTCGTGAGCTCCTGTAAGCAGCGGAGAGCCTGAGGAGGAAAGTCTTAATGACTGAGATTTTGCGTATTCATGGAATTCATCAAGACATTCTTTATTTGCGGCAAGTCCCAGATAATCATTAGAGGAGAGATTCAGATAATCTTTTGAATCAATGCTAATCATTGACTGATTCTGAGATTTAGGAACAATGGTTCTGAAAACACCTTTGCTGCGGTTATTCTCAAGACTCTGCAGCATTCTATCGTACAAATTCATAATTATAACCTTCTTTTGGTTTCAGCAATTCTAGCAAAAACAAAAGACTATGGTAAATTCTGAAGAGCCGATTACTAATATTTTATGCACCAGAAAGGAAATCTAAAAAAAATTCCCATAAAACTTGGCTAATAACCTACTGAAATTTTTGTTGATTTTGTGTGTTGCGTAAAATGCACAATAAATAATTGTGTGTTGCGCAAAAATAAATATTGACTATTTGTTAAGATTGGCATTTAATAAACGAAACGACAAAGAACATTACCCCCGTTCCTGTCGATTTTTATCTCAAACCATTAAGATAAAAAACTCTTCAAAGGCTTACAAAGCTCATGCTCTAGATTAGCAGGTTACTCTCCTGTGTGACCTATTGTCTTTATTCTGATTAAACTAATAATTTTAAGTATTTTTGGTGAATGAAATGACAGGCAGTGTACTATTCTGTATTTGCTTAGCATACTTTGTCTTAGCATATTTTACGTACGGAAACTTTTTAAAGAAATTATTTTCAATAGACCCAAAGAACCCTACACCTGCACATACCAACCTCGATGGTGTGGACTATGTTCCAACTAAGGCTCCTGTTCTTTTTGGACATCATTTTGCCTCAATCGCAGGTCCAGGTCCTATCGTAGGCCCAATTATGGCAGCTTATTTCGGCTGGCTTCCAGCTTTAATCTGGATCTTAGTTGGCTGTGTATTTGTAGGTGCTTTCCACGATTTTGCCGCACTTGTTATCTCAATACGTAATAAGGGCAGATCAGTATCATTCGTAATGGAAAAGATGATGGGCTTTACCGGAAGACAGCTATTCTTAGGCTTCTGTCTTCTATGCCTGGTACTGGTTGTTGCTATTTTTACACTTCTGATTGCCGGCTTATTTGCCAAATTCCCTGAGGTAGCAACTGCATCACTGCTGTTTATTTTCTTGGCTCCTGTATTTGCTTTTACAACAATTAATTTGAACTTCAGTTTAAAGAGAGCTTCTGTAATCTTTATTCCATTAGTATTTCTATCAGTTTACCTTGGTGAAAGCTTCCCTCTGAATGTAGAGACCGCTTTCAATATTGCTCCTGAGAATGTTAGATCATTCTGGATCGCTGTACTTGCTATCTACATCTTTGTTGCATCCGTAATGCCTGTTCAGTGGCTCCTTCAGCCACGAGACTATATGAACTCATGGCTTCTGTATGCAATGCTGGCTTTAGGCTTTGCTTCAATTCTGGCATATAGCCCAGAAATCAAGATGACCTCATTTGAAGGCTTTTCAGCAGTTACCGGTGATGGCAAGATGACCGATATTGTTCCTGCTCTGTTCATCTTCATTGCCTGCGGCGCATGTTCCGGCTTCCATGCTTTAGTTGCATCAGGAACAACCTCAAAGCAGCTTAACAATGAAAGCGATGCTCTTCCAATCGGCTATGGCTCAATGCTTATCGAAGGTGTTTTAGGTATTATGGCTTTGGTTGCTGTTATGTCTATGGGACACACCGAGTTCGCTGAGTTAGGCAAGAACCCTCCTGCAGCATTTGCTACCGGTATTTCAAACTTCTGCGGAGCTTTAGGTCTTGATACCTCTCTTGCAAAGGTATTTATCTCTCTTGCAATCTCAGCCTTTATGATGACTTCTCTTGATACTGCAACAAGATTAGGACGTTTTGTATGTCAGGAGCTGTTCATGCCAAAGGCAAAGACTTCAGAGAATAAGGTTGAAGAAACTAAGTCTGTTTCTGTAGGTCTTGTAAGACGTGCCTTCATGAACAAGTATGTTGCCTCCTTTGCCATTGTTGCTGTGTCAATGTATATGGCTCTAAGTGGTGAAGCAGCATCTCTATGGCCAATCTTTGGTGCTTCAAATCAGCTGATGTCTGCTCTGACCTTACTGGTTATCTCTCTATGGCTGCTATCTAAGAACGTTAACTGGCTGGTTGCCTTTGTTCCAATGGTATTCATGCTGATTATGAGTCTGTGGGGTGTAACCCAGGTTATCTCTCAGCAGTGGAACTCCAACGGTGTGCTGGTAGGTCTTGGCTTCGTTCTTGTTGTAATGGCTTGTATGCTGGTTGCTCTAGGTCTGTCCGTAATCGTTCATACTGTTAAGAGCAGATTCTCATCTAACGCTGCAGAGGCTTAATTTAAAGGCTGGGCAGAAATACATCTGCCTAGCTAAAAATGTGAGAATAGTCTTCTATTTTGTACTGTGAAGACTAGAAGATAATGATATACTAACCTTATGTTAAATAAGCTTATGTATATCATTTTTTGTTTTTGTACAGTGTAAAATAACAGATACAAAGTAAGAAAAATATACAAGAATTTATCTTAATTTTTTACTCTAAGTATTCTAGATAAGTTTTACTATGCTTTTAATTGTGGGGATTGAGTTTCGCCACAGTCTCTTTCTCACGAAGCTTTTTTATAGATAGCTTTAATGAGACTTTTATTTTTTCGAGAACTACGAGAAAACATGTCACTTGCAAATAAAAAAAATAAACTTCTGGACGAAGCTGAGCTTAAAGAGAATATTCATTTTATTGAGAATAATTTCCTAAATTTCGATTCTGCTTACGAAGTTATTACTCAGGATGAATTAAATGCTAAAGTCAGAAGATACGGTGAGATAGAGCTTTCAGAAAAAACTGAAAAGACAGATATTGATGAGTATATCTATTGGAATTATGTTGCCTTAGAACAGAGTAATGTAAAAGATAAGGATAATATATTCGAGAGACTTGAAACTGCTCTGGATATACTCTGTACACGTGATCTTAAGAAATACTTTAAATCCTCGTCAGTATTAAAGTATGCCCGTTCAAAAAAGTACTACGACAGATCTCTTGAGATTATTCGTCAGTTTGCAGATGATTTCAGCAAAATCAATGAGGATAATTTTGTTTCCTCCTGTGTACCTGTATATATTCCTGCTGCAATAACCTTTTATATTGATCAGCTTTTTATGGACGGCGCTCCTAACTGGCAGGATCTCTCTTCAATATCCAGACTGTTCCTGATGCCTATAAAATATTTTGAGGAACAGCTGCAGATACAGATTGATGATTATGATGATGAGGAGAATATCCTATATCTGGAGGCTCTTCGTACAATTTTTGAGTCTTCCTTCAATGTTTATCATCCATCTCAGATTTACGCCGAAGCGTCCTCTGTAATCAAAGGTGTTCCTGGAAATGTGGCCTACAGAATAGGCAATGCCTATATGCGGGGCAAAGATCTGCCTCTGGATAAAGCCAAGGCCAGACAGTGGTTCTCATATGGTATGGTTGTGGGTGATCCATTCTGTACCATGGCCTTCATTGTTTACTTCCTGGACTTATCTATTGAGTCAGAAATGGAATCTGAATCCGAGCTTACAGATTTATACACATTGCTTATAAACTGTTTTGCTCTGGTACGCTATATCAAGACCACAAAAGATCAGCATTTCTTAAGCTTTGAACCTGTTTGCGGTAAGGGTAGTGATCTTGAGGAGCACTGCCTGTTTAATATTCTGGCTCTTTTGAACTCATTAAAGTTCGACTGTGATTATGAGTCTGTTCCTTTTTCTATGCCAATGGAGATCTTTGATGACTTCCTGGATATTCTGATTGAGAATCTTCAGGAATCCCCTAAGAGCCATAGACTTAAAGCGGCAGTTGCCTTATTTCTTGAGATTACAGGTACTCTGGAGGATGATCCTGACCTGCTCAATGAGATTGCTCTGGCTTTGGATATCAAACTCAACAAGGAAACCGAGATTTCAGATTTCCTCTTTGATTTCATTAAAGATGGCTTAAAGGAAAAAGATCCATATTCCTTAAGTGCATATGTCTGTCTTTTCTGTCTGTACAAAGGCACCTTTGACAAGATCCCTAAGAAGTATCTGCATGTTCTGTCCAAGCAGGGCTATGCAAAGGCAAGTTTCCTTCTGGGAAATCTGGTATTAGAGGAGCACGAGCCAGATGAGTACGCTTTAACCTACTGGGAGCTGGCAGGAGAGCAGGGCAGTTCCTTTGCTCTTTTGAATATAGCTCTGGGGGCTGTAATCAATAATGATATGGATAAGGCTGAGGCCTATGCCACAAGAGCTATCAATTACGGTAACATTCTAGGCTACTATGTCCTCTATAAGGTATATGAGTCAAGCAACTCACAACTTGCTCATACCTACCTGCGTTATGCTGCTGAATACATCTTCCCGGATGCAATTGAAGAGTATAAGCATTTAAAGGCAACCGGTACCTATTGCCCACTGCCATTCATGCAGTTAATCGAGGAGATGGAAGAGCTTGCGGTGGATAATCCTCAGGCCTGTCTGATTCTCTGCGATATGTATCATTCAGGAATTTTCCTGCCTGCCAATGTGGAAAAGGCTTTTGAGTATCAGCAGAAGGCTATTTTAAACGGATACACTTCTTTCTTTGGCTATTACCAGTCAATGTACAAGAATGCTTTCCCTCTGGATACTCCTCAGTCATCCTATTTCCCGACTTTCAGAAAGAGTCTGGATATCAGTTTTAATTTCATGATGGATGACAAGGATGATTCCGCCCATGATAATTCTCCTGCAATCCATAAGATGAAGGATATTATCAGCAAGCTTGTTGCTGGTAAGACTCAGCTCGAAAAGGATATAACCTACAATCTATATCACTCAGAATTCTGGGCAAATACTCCTTCCTTAAAGAAGAAGCAGCTAAAGGGGATGGATATTAAACCTGACTATCAGGTACTTTCAAATCTTAGAAAGCATCTGGTAAAAGGCTCATATTCCGTTTGTTTTAATAACATTTCTGAAAAGCAGATGGAAGATTCAAAGAAGGTCTATTCACTGTGTGAACGTCTAAATGAGGTTCAGACCAAGAGCAGTTCGGATTTTGATCTCGTTTCTGCCTTTATGTTCATTCGTTCCTATACCATGCCGCCATCCTACAGTATCTTCAAAGAGAAGATTATGAAGGGTAAATTCTCCGGTTCGATAGTAAGCAGTCTGTTTACTGCCATGGATTTCAGCCTTCTTTGCTATGAAGACTGCAATATTGCGGTTAAGGCAAGAAGTTCTGACAATGAGCCATTGGATTCAGATGTATTTGTCTCAAATATTGTGCAGTAGGAGATATAAAGTTGCAGTACCTTTTAAAGGTGTCCATTGAAAACACCCCATTATGGAGACTTGTGGCCATAGATGGAAAGGCTGATATCTGTCATGTTGCAAAACTGATCGGTCTTGCCTTTGACTACAAGAAATCTCATTATTGTTTTATTATTAATAATCAGAAATTCTCAGCCGGCATGGATGGAGAAACCTCTGCGATTGAAGAGCTCAAAAGCTTTGATTCCCTTTCTCTTGAAACAGGGGATGTTTTCAGTTTTGTTAACGAAACCTTTGGTTCATTAAGTCATAGGGTTGAGGTTATGAAGGCAGAAGAAAAACTATACTGCCTGATTCCATCATGTCTTGTCGGAGCAGGTCTGCTTCCTCCTGAGGATAACCTGACAGCCGCTTCCATTACTGCATATTATGACAAGGATGACTGTCCAAGTCTTAATTTGAAGGATGTGACAAACAGATTAAGAGAGTACGGATCAGTCCGAAAGGATCTTGAGGCAACTATGAGTCAGGTTAGTGCTATTCCGTTCAGTATAAAAGGATAACTATAAGAAATGCCACTACACATGATAGACGGAGTCAGAGTACCTGACTCTTTTTTATTACCTGAGCCATTGTCACTTGAGGCTAAGAAAAAGGATGACGCCTTATTTGATGAGGCTCTGGAGCTTATAAAAAAGAAAAATGCGCTTTTAATAGCCCATTACTATACTTCTGACACCATGCAGCGCCTGTGTGAGGCTGCAGGTGGTTTTATCGGTGATTCTCTTGAAATGGCAAGGGTGGGCCGCGACAGTGATAAAGATCTGCTTTTAGTTGCAGGTGTAAGGTTTATGGGAGAGACTGCAAAGATCCTTTCTCCTGATAAGACTGTGATTATGCCTGATCTTAAATCAGAATGTTCTCTGGATTTATGCTGCGATGTAGAGGATTTGAAAAGAGTGAAAGCTCTTCATCCTGAAGCTACTGTGGTTGCTTATGCCAACACCTCTGCCCAGGTTAAAGCTCAGTCCGACTGGATTGTTACCTCATCTTTGGCAGTGGAGCTTGGTAAGTATCTGACACGACAGGGAAAACCAATTTTATGGGTACCTGATCGTCATTTAGGTTCTTATATTGCCGCTCAGTCCGAATGTGAAATCTTCTGCTGGCCTGGAAGATGTATTGTGCATGATTCTTTTGAAGAGAATGCTCTGGATTTTGTTAAGAAAGAAAATCCTGAAGCTCTGGTGCTGGTACATCCTGAAGCTCCAGCTGCTGTTGTTGCAAAAGCAGATTACGTTGGCTCAACCTCCCAGATCCTTTCTTTTGCAAAGAATTCAGATGCTAAGGAATTCATTATCGGAACTGAAAAACATATCTTCTATAAACTGATGCAGGCCTGTCCTGATAAGAAGTTTATTGAGGCTCCTGTTGTAAGTACCTCCGGTCACTGCATCAGCTGCGCAAACTGTCCATGGATGGGATTAAACACTCTAGAATCCTTAATAAAAGCTTTAAATAATCCTGACTCTCACAGCGTTCATGTGGAAGAAGCCATTCGTCAGGGGGCATTAAAACCTCTTGATAGAATGCTGTCATTCTCTGCTGATCTAAAATCAGGAAAGATTGTGCTTTAATCTGTTCAATCTATTTGACATATAAGTAATATCAGATAGGCTTTGTTCTGGGGGAATATTTTATGAAAGGAACCATTACTTACTTTAATGCAGATGAAAATACAGGTGCGATTCAGTCTGATGATGGCCTTTTACTGAATTTTTCAACAGAAAGCCTATCTCCAAATCAGGATGAGTCAAAGCTTATAAATGGCTGTCGTGTTGATTTTGAGCTTGAAGATAATATTGTGGTGAATATGCTTATCTGTAAGGAGCAGAACCTTCTTGAGGATAACATTTTCTACCAGGAGCCTTCTCAGACAGGAATTATTTCATCAGGAATTCCTGAGGGGTATGAGCTTATAGATTCTAGTGATATTACTCTGAACCGTGAAGCTAGAAATTCCAAATCACTTAAACTTGCCTTTATTGATTTATGTGAAAAACTTGGCGGTAACGTGGTTTTAGATTACAGCGAAGAACGCTTTACAAGAAATTCCATCGGCTTTTCTTTTTACATGTACAGAGGTACTGCAAGAGTTGGTCTTATAGCCAAAAAGGCAGATGCCAATACAGATGGAGCTCTGTCGCTTCGTGATCTGAAAAATAAAATCAGACACGAAGGCATAGAAAAAATCGCGAGTGATGAGAGAAAGAGTCAGCTCGGACTTAAGCTTGTCAAAATCTCTGGTGCTATTCTTCTGATTATCTTTACCATCGGTTTTTTCATGAGTAGCAGATGATAGAATTTTGCATTGTTAGCAATAGCTAACTTTATCTGTTATAATCTCCTTAAAATGGAGATTATATATGACCGCAAAAATTATTCTGTTTATTCTTTTCGCCATAGCTGCTCTAGCTCTTTATTCCGGTCTTAAGAAGATTTTTTCAATATTTTCATTGAAGGGCGGATGCGGATGTTCAAAAACCGGTGCCTCCGAGTGTCACTGTCACGAGAATAGGGAAGAATAACTATCTTTCGTCAAAAAGTTGTAATTCTTTCTAACTTTTATAAT
>JAEEGL010860218.1_pt1 | contig 10697 bp, 6 predicted proteins | sample 9134231 | NCBI WGS metagenome assembly JAEEGL01 (sample SAMN16246548, study PRJNA631951) | gut metagenome | biome: gut microbiome; feature: rumen; material: fiber-attached | host: Bos | place: Iran: Karaj | collected 2018-10 | reverse complement strand
TTGATAACGGCATATACACCGCCTGCTTCATTAAGATCTTCCATGTATGTAGGACCTGCAGGAGCAAGATGACAGAAATTCGGAGTCTTTTCACTTATGGGATTGGCAAAAGATATATCAAAATCAAAGCCTATCTCATGAGCGATCGCCGGAAGATGTAGCATTGAATTGGTCGAGCATCCGAGTGCCATATCAACGGTCAGCGCATTAAGTATCGCATCCTTTGTGATTATATCTCTTGGTCTTATATTCTTATTAAGCATATCCATAACAGCATATCCTGCTCTCTTAGCCAAACGCAGTCTCTCCGAATATACTGCGGGTATGGTACCGTTGCCGGGAAGTCCCATTCCCAGTGCCTCGGTAAGACAGTTCATGGAATTGGCCGTATACATACCCGAACATGATCCGCATGTAGGACATACATTTTCTTCAAATTCACATACATCTGCATCAGTGATCTTACCTGCCGCATGCTCACCCACGGCTTCAAACATTGATGAAAGGCTTCTCTTTTTACCCTTAACATGTCCTGCAAGCATCGGTCCGCCGGATACAAATACTGTCGGTACATTTACTCTTGCTGCCGCCATTAAAAGTCCCGGTACATTCTTATCACAGTTGGGGATCATGACAAGTGCATCAAACTGATGCGCAATGGCCATAGCCTCTGTTGAATCAGCTATAAGATCTCTTGTCACAAGAGAATACTTCATACCGATATGTCCCATGGCAATACCATCACATACAGCTATGGCAGGGAACATCACAGGAGTACCGCCTGCCTCTGCCACGCCAAGCTTAACAGCCTCAGCGATCTTATCAAGATTCATATGTCCCGGAACAATCTCATTATATGAACACACAATACCCACCATCGGCTTTTTCACTTCCTCAGGAGTAAAGCCGAGTGCATTAAGCAAAGATCTTGCCGGAGCCTGTCCTATTCCGCATTTCATATTGTCACTTGTCATATATGTATCCTTCCTTTCATATCCTTTCAGCTATAAGACTTCCCATTTCGTCCGTCTTAACCTGTTCTTCGCCATCTTTGGCAATATCTATGGTCCTGTATCCCTCTTTTAATACTTTGGCCACGGCCTGTTCAATTGCATCCGCTTCCTTATCCAGATCAAATGTATAGCGTAGCATCATCGCCGCACTTAATATGGTAGCTATGGGATTGGCTATGTTCTTGCCGGCTATATCCGGAGCCGATCCGCCCGAAGGCTCATACAGTCCGAACTTCGTCTCGTTAAGTGAAGCTGAAGGAAGCATTCCTATAGAACCCGTTATCATCGACGCTTCATCGGAAAGTATATCTCCAAACATATTCTCAGTTAACATAACATCGAACTGCGCAGGATCCTTTACAAGCTGCATTGCCGCATTGTCAACGAGCATGGTCACAAACTCAACATCCGGATAATCAGCCGCGACTTCGGATACGACTTTTCTCCACAGTCTTGATGAATCCAGTACATTTGCCTTATCGACAAGGGTCACTTTATTCCTTCTCTTTCTTGCGATATCAAAACCCTTAATCGCTATCCTTCTTATCTCATTCTCATTATATATAAGTGTATCAACGGCCGTCGTAACACCGTCTATCTCTTTGGTATATCTGTCACCGAAGTATAATCCGCCGGTAAGTTCACGCATGATCATCATATCAAAGCCCTTATCGGCAACGGATTCCTTAAGGGGACATGCCTCCTTAAGCTCAGGATACAGATATGCAGGCCTTAAATTGGCAAAAAGATTAAGAGCCTTACGTATACCCAAAAGTCCCGCTTCCGGTCTTTTCTCGGGCGGAAGCTTATACCAGGGGGAAGTCTGGGTGTTACCGCCTATTGATCCCATCAGAACCGCATCGGATTCCTTACATATGTTAATGGTCTCCTCAGTAAGAGGAACTCCATATCTGTCGATCGATGCTCCTCCCATAAGCACGTCTTTATATTCTATCTTATGGCCGTACTTATCGCATACTGCGTTTAACACCTTCTTGGCCTCGGCAACTATCTCAGGGCCTATTCCGTCACCGCTTATAACAGCAATCTTTAAATTCATTCAAACCTCCGTAAATAAGAAAAATGGGATATACCGTTCAGCATATCCCATAAGCGTCATAAATGATTTCTATTCTGCTTTCTCTACCTGAGCAACAGCTTCTTTCTTCATGGGAATACGACAATTCTTGTTATTACCGAATTCTACTATGATGGTATCATCCTGAATATCAATGATCGTCCCGTAAAAACCACTCGTAGTCAGAACATAATCACCGACTGCGATGGATTCAAGCATAGCTCTGGTTCTCTTCTGCTCATTCTTCTGAGGTCTGATCATCAAAAAATACATAATCGCACCAAACACAACTATATATATAATCAGAACAAGCCCGGAATTATTGGCCATAAAACCTTCCATATGAATATTCTCCTCTTTTTACTTATTCTTTAACAAGCGTACTTTAGTAGTGTAACCAAATAAAGACACATTGTCAACAAAATATGTCCGCAAAATAGGTCCATAAGGCCTTAGAAGCTTCTCTTCTCGAGAATTACCTCAACCTTATCACCCTCAATGGCAACCTTAACATCATCGGCAATGCTGGCAACGATCGACTTCTCAAGTTCATCCCATGCATCATCGGCATTATCCTTGATCTGTCCTGTCTCAATACCTGTCTTATAACTTGAAAGAGACCATACAAGCGGTACAGTACCGGCTGTCTCTATCACGCCCATATTCTCGAACATGAATGTCGTTCCGTACATAGACTGGTACACGCCATATTCATCAATGCTGTCACAGCCTTTCTCTATAAGTTCACGGATCTTGCCCATGAATCCCTTATATGCAGCGTTCTTTTTGTTCGTAGAAGCATCTATCAGTTCTTTTTTCTTAGCCGGATCCATCATGGTCGTGGCTTTAAGATGCATCCTGCACAGACAGTCTTCAGTGTTCTCGATCCAGAAATCAGCTCCGAATTCTCCGGTGATGGTCTGTACCATACCAAGCAATTCTTCCGCAAGGAGTCTTATCCTTAACGCCTGCTTTTTGTCAAGGCCGACATATCCTGAGAACTTCTCGGTCTCGTCCAGGGCCTCATCATATCCTATACCCATACTTGTAACGATTATCTTATTAGTCTGCATTAAAAACCTCCCGATTTTAAAAACTATATCTATATTACCAAGCAAAATACAATGTATCAATAACTAATTTGCCTACTTAAAGAATACTTAAATTATCAACTTTCATGGCAAGATCATTTAGGTGTTTAAGCATATGTTCGGTCCTTATCTGTCTTAAGTCATCCCTGCCGACTCCTTTTATCACCATAAATCTCAAGAAATGAAGACATCCCACAAGTTTAATCTTATTTTTGGCATCCTCTATCGACACATCATCCCTGTCATCAAAATAGTATTCGACAGTCTTATTAAATATCTCATCTGCCAGGTCTTTGGGAACATCCATGAACTTAAGTGTATTATCAGGTTCATCCTCATTAAATGCCATATATGTTAAGAACAGACCCTGAAGTTCAAATACCGGATCTCCGGTACATAACGATTCCATATCGATAAGCAGCGGTTCTTCTCCGACAACCATAACATTCTTCATCTGAATATCACCGTGCACCGTATTGAGCGAATCCGGAAGCGCCGCGAAAAGATCCCGAAGTTTAATATAAAGATCTTTTGAGAAATAATCCTTCATTTCCTCAACATACATAACAAATTCATCCTTCGCCGCAGGAAGTTCGCCCTCTGGCATCATTACCTTATTGACTTCTCTTACAAGATGAGCATATTCACGTATCAGTTCATCCTTGCGATCAGGATTATCGATCACGTAATCATTATAATTGATAGCTTTAAGCATCTCGAAGACGGAACCGTATCGATCCCCAACTTTTACCACATCATATGAGATAGCTGTGGGTATGCCGAGTAAAAACGCCTTCTTCGCTCTCTTTTGCTCATCCTCGATCATAGCGACATCAAAATTCGGAGGAAATACCTTGATTATCGTATCATCATCAATACGATAAACCGTTCCGTTTGCACCCTTACCGATAACGGAGCATCCTTCCACGGAAAGTTCCCTTAGCTTTTTCCTGATATTGAATATCGTGGTAAAACCTGTCACATCGAATATATCATATACATCATTCGACACATTCATAATGGTAAGGCTGTTATTCTGTGCCTTGGCAGTCTTCATAAGCACACGAAGCCCCGCACTGGATATATAGGTAAGTTCTCCGGCATCAATGACGATCTCCTTATCAGGCTTATCTGCCTTAATCTCATCGATCTTTTCCTGAACCGACTCCGCATTGCTTGAGCTGATGCTGCCTTCCAGATACAAAATCACATTCTCTTCCATAATCTCATGTTTCATTATTACTCTCCCTTTATCAGTTACGCTTTGTGCTTTCTGCCAAACGATCTGTTTATCTGTTCCTTCTCTTACCGTACTTGTATCTGATAAGATTGGCAAAACATATGCTTCCAACTATAAGTGACAAGAAGATCACTCCTACTATAATGGCGATCAGGATATTTACATTAAGCGCTTCATAGGCTATCGCATATTCGGAGAATCTGTTGGTTCTGAAAGTGATCGTATCAGGATCGTTATCCAGATCCGCCAGTACATCCACATCACCGTTGTGTTCTCTTAAGATATAAAAATTACGTCCTTTCTTTCTCTGTGACTCGGGCACTTTTATCGTCATTTCCAGTTCTTTGTCTATATTATGCAGCAGTACACTGTTTGAATCGGTCGTCTTCATAATATACAGATCAAAGTATTCCACGGCCTTATATCCGATCTTTTTCTGCATAAGCTTCTTGACCGAACTGCTCACATAGGAATTGTTGCCGGATATATTAACATTAAAGCTGGCTTTGTCACCTTTTAATATATTGATCTTTTCTTCTTCCGTAAGCGTCGAACCTATCACATCCTCAAAATTGTGCAATGTCGGATTGTCATAATACATTGCGACACTTGTCTCCTGGGCATCATCGGCATAGGCATTGTTAACGGTTATCTCCAGATTGCCGTTCTCGAATGCAGCCTTAAGTAACGGAAGATCCATACCGCCTCTTATATAATCTCTTGCAAACTCCTCAGTAAGTCCGTATTTTTCCAGAACACTTCCAAGCGCAGCTTCTTTGGCAACTATTCCCGGAGTTTCTTCCACATCTTCCTCTTCATATATGACTGCATCTACCTCCGGAATATCAATCGCGACTTCCTCAACGATTACCTGATCGGGCAGTGCCCCCTGTGATGCCGTAGCATCATTGTATATTGTTACCTCCTGCGAGGGTTTCTTATCGGAGCTTACGTTAGATTCGTCCTTAGTATCATCAGTCACTGCTACAGATGCCTGCATGGTTCCGATCTTCTCGTTCGACGACTTCTTAGTGGTACCGGTAGTTGCAACCGTTGTTGTAGGAGATACTACCGAAGTCGCACCGGTCGACTTTTTCTTGGTCTCAACCTTTATAAATGCGGCAGTAATCGTATGCGGTGCTTTGACATTTGTAAATGTATACGAAGATACAGCACCTACCTGAACATTATCAACAGCAACAGCAAGTATCTTATAACCCGCTAACGGAACTATGTTATATACTGCAGTGCCTCCTTCCGTTATCTGTACATCCCCGCTCGGAACGATTCCGCCACCTTCATTGGCAATTCCTGATGTGATCTTATATACCGGTGTATTATGCACTGCAAAATTGGCCACAAAACTGTAGTTGTTGCTCAACTTGTCTATTACATATTTATTGTCTTTGGATACGATCTGTCCGTTAAGCGACCACCCAGTAAAGTCGTATCCCTTATTGGGCTTGGCCTCCAATGTAACTTTACTGTCGGCATTATATGTCGCCATGCCGTATACAAGGCCGCCTTCTACAGGATTGGCATTACAGCTCACTGTATACCTCGTACCTTTAAACGAAGCGATGATATCCATATCTCCTGTGACATTGTTAAGTTGCACGGAAGGTGAAGCTGATATAAGTCTGTTGCCTTCATAGTATCCTTCAAAAGCATATCCATCGTTAGCCTTGGCATTAAGTGTAACGCTTCCACCGTATGCAACCGAACCTCCACCCGACACGGTACCGGCAGCCGAATTGTTGACACCGACTCTGACATTGCAGGTAGCCCGTTCGTATCTTGCCTGAATGTTCATGTCAGACCTTACATCATTGATCGCCAGCTGAGCGGCCATGGATATCTGTCTGTCAGCTTCATACCATCCTATGAACCTATAATTGTTATTGGCTGACTGCGAAAGGATAATGCTACTTCCATCCCTTACACTTCCTCCGCCTGTAACGTTACCGCCTTCGGAAGGATAAGCGGAAACATTGATCATATAATCATTATGAGTAATATTAATTATCACATTGTCATATCTTGACGGATTCTGTCTTGAAGTCGCAATTACAGCTACGGTTGACGCTGTCTCATCAGTAGCAATGTTTAGTTTACCGCTATCATCAATAAATGTATTGCCGCTTCTCTGTCCATTAACAGACCATGTGACGCTATTATCATAATCACCATTGCCTTTGACCTGCGCACCAAACTGAAGACTCTTTCCAACCGCAATTTCAGCCGAACCGGGTGATATGATCACGGCATCAACCGTGGGGTGGTTTTTGGTAACTTTTATGGAAAAAGTAACTGTCACGGAGTGTGTGCGTCTTAGATCATTTCCGGAATAAAAGACGTATCTGGCATTATATACACCTTCTTTAAGATCCTTAACAGGTCTTACATTTATAACAGCCTGATCTCCCTTTCTAAGATATGTATTCTGCGGAAATTCAAGTATAAATGACGTATATGGATCTATAACTTCCCATGCCAACGGAATATCAATATACCCGGTATTAACTATGGAAAAAGTTTTATTGTTATTGTAATCACCTTCACTGATCGTTCCGAAATCAATATTGGGAGTATAACAGCTCATCGAATAGCTTAATGGATCAACTTCCTTCTGTTCCTTGGGTTGCTCTGGTTCCTGCTGCTTGGGTTCCGGAGGCAGTTCGGCATCAGCATTGTATCCGCCATCACCTTCATCCGAAGTAAATTCATCGTATACTATATTGCTTTCCTCTCCATCGTCATCAGCATAGACATTTACCACCTTATACAGCATGGATGATGAAAAAACCAATACTATTGTCATCACTATTGCTGTAATCGTATTCAGTCTGGCATTAAACATTTTTTCCTCCGCTACTCAACTTTGGTAAGTAAACCTTTTCTCTTTCTTTTTACCGGTTATTTCACTACGGTAAACTCGATCACAGGCTTAGACTCTCTGTCGGATAACATAGCCTCAAAGTCCTTCTGACTCCCTGTAAAATCCGTATCATGATCGAAATCATTCGATTCTCTTAAGAATCCCGTAAACTCTCCTGTGCCATCGTTTACTCCGTCATCCACGTAGTCTTTCATCATTATGCCGTTTCCATCCGGATTGATAAAATAACTCTCATATCTGTGATTGTCTCCGGCATATACGATACCGTCAGCAAGTCTTATGGGATATGCCGAACCGTTACCTATTATGCTACCCATTGAATAAGGAACTCCGTCCTTCATACAATACAATGTCACTTCATTGGTACTGTGGTCTGCCTCAAATACAAGTTCGGCAAGAGCAAGTATATCACCATCATATCCCTTGATCTTAACATAGGTATATCCCTGTCCGGATGTAAGGCATGAAATCACATCTTCATAATCTTTAAATTCAGTCCTGCCTGACTGAAACTGAACAAAGTCAGTCGGTCCGTATCCAAATGCTTCATTGTCTTCGGTATACATTGCTTCAGCAACTGCCTGTATATCAAAGCCGTCAAGGTCTGCTGCAGAGACGGAAAGCGAATACGAAATACCGATCTCCTGATCATACCATGTAATAAGATCAGCATACCCCGTATCACTTATTGAACGGTACATCTTGCCCTTCATATTGCCGCCGCCCCAGTTGGCCAAAGTAACTTCCTTAGGGCCCTCTGTCCATTCAACATACATTCCGGATATATCGGTATCCTCATCAACGCCCATCTGTGCTCTCGCATTGAAGAAATTCTTATCAAGAGCAAAATTGAGCTGTATCATGGGACTTATTCCTTTTTCGGAATCACCAAGTTCTTCGCATTTTGTCCAGTCTAAGACTTCTGCTCCGTCCGGCACCTTGAAAAGCCTGATTATGGTATCTTTCGCCTCCTGCTCGGATATCTCCACCCAGGGATTACCGCGCATAAAATCTTCGTCTACATCAGGGGCGATCTCTCCCGCTCCGGAATCCTCACCATCACCGGCGGGCGGAGCCATTTCCTCGATACGGGCCTGATCTTCAAGAAGCAATTCTTCCGGATCGGGTGCTTCATCCTTTTTACCGCATCCGATAAGCAATGACATGCATACTACAGTTGTCATCACCGTATAAACGGTTACTTTTTTGATTTTTTTCATAATATACATTCTCCTGTATTATATTTCCAATTTGTGCAAAGCACATTATAATCTGCCAATTCATAAATGGCCATAATAAAAATAGCCAAAAACAATCCTCATCTTACTCTTATATCGGTAATCGCGCACAAATTCCCCGTTATCGCAACATATACATTATTGACATCTGGCGGGATAACCGTAAGGCAGTCTATATCAATTCCGGCATTACCTGTCAAATATCTTATGCGGTTTCTTTTACGCCTGAATTCCACAACATAATCAAGTCCTCTTTTGTTCTTTTCCTTCCATTCATCCCATCCTGCAAAATCATCGCTTCTGTGTATTTTAAATTTACACTCTGCTTTGCCATTCTCAGTCGCTTCATCTCCGTCCATACGAATACATGAATATTCGACATAATTCTTTCCTCTGTACTTCCCATCATCGGATGAATACAGCACTATGTATGCACAATGATGCACAAGATTTGCGATCGGAAGGCTCTGTGTGTGGAACATAAGCCTCATCGCATCTATTACAGGGATGCCCATTGACGCTTCTTCCCTGTAATCACATATCTCAATATTGGGAACATCTCCATCCTTCCGGACAAAGTAATTGACCTCCGGAGCTATCCTGTCGATGGGATCTTCTCCGGATGAAAGGGATATCTTGGTCACCGATATATTTCTTATTGTACAATGCTCACCTGTAATACCTAACAGCACAGCCCTGGTCGCATCGGGAAGAGCAATCGTAGCATCGATCGACCTTAGCTTATCGTAGATCTTTAACTTAACATGATCCTTTATGCATACCGCTTCGATCTCATATGATCTCCATTCGGTATCCTGCTCCGAAGAATATGTATTCTTCTCGTTTATCAAAGTCTTAATGTCCCTTGCAGCAGTACAAATGGAATGACCGTCAAACCAGATCTCTCCATATTCAAAATAATGCAGATTCTTAATACTACGCTCATTCCTATGCACACATCTGTCAAAAGAATCAAACAATATAACCGCAGGCATGGACTTTTTGGCATCATGACCCTCATCCGTTTTCTCTTCGAATCTGATCTTTAAATATTCCTTCGATAACAACAATCCGTCCGATACCTGATCTTTATAGTTATCAAAATGCATACGGTTAACTATGGTTATATCATTCTTATCCGCTTCATCAACAACCTCTTCATCGGTCTCTCTCATCATATATTCCGAATCTTTATCGATCATATCGACCATTATATCCACGATCTTCGGATCGAAAGCAGTCCCGGCGCCCTGTATCAGAGTCTCCCTGACTTTTCCCTGTGCCAAAGGCCCTCGCGAATACTTATATGATGTCATCTCATCATATGCATTTGCCACAGCCACAATACGTGCTATCAGAGGTATCTCCTCCCCCTTTTTCCCTTCAGGATATCCTTTTCCGTCATAACGTTCATGATGGTATTGTGCAGCATCTTTAATATATGGCAGTTCTTCTACACCCGACAGTATATCCTTACCGATAACGGCATGTCCGTTGAACGTTTCCTTCTCCTCATCCGTAAGCCTTTCCCTGTTACCCAAAATGTTATCCGGTATCTTTATCTTTCCTATATCATGCAGTATTGCCGAATAATAAACCCTGAAGCATTGTCTTTCATCCATTCCCAAAGCCATGGCGATCATTTTTGAATAATCCGCCACTCTGGCAGAATGTCCGACAGTATATTTATCCCTGGAATCAACAGCATTAACAAGTGAACTTACTATCTGCCCGAAAGATCTTCTTAACGACAGATTCTTTTCGTTAGCTTCATTCAGTTCTTCTTTTTGTGCTTTATCCAAAAGTTCATTCATCTCAATAATGGCAAAAATGTAGAGCACCACACCCAACCCTACTATTGTCATATTGGTAAGTGATACGCCATAGTTAAGAGCCTGTATAACGGATGCCACCATGGGCATGACGGAGAACAATAGCAACGGAATACTTATATAGAGACTTAATCTGCGAATATATTGTAAGATAACCGACAGCTGTATAAAAAGTGCAATAAAAGGAATCGCATAACAGATGATAAAGCCGGGCCCCCTCTGATATGCATTATTCTCATCAAACGTATAGTACAGTCCGATAAACTGCGAGATGATGACCATAAGCCAGCCTATCCCGCATATCGC
>JAEEGL016841648.1_pt1 | contig 10698 bp, 4 predicted proteins | sample 9134231 | NCBI WGS metagenome assembly JAEEGL01 (sample SAMN16246548, study PRJNA631951) | gut metagenome | biome: gut microbiome; feature: rumen; material: fiber-attached | host: Bos | place: Iran: Karaj | collected 2018-10 | reverse complement strand
TAACCCGGCCGCGAACATTGAAGCCGAGGAGATCATGTACCAGTCGTCCGGCAACTGGGACGACGTGGTGATCCAGGGCTATAGCACCGAGGCGACGAGCGCGTACACGCCCGCTCCGGCCGAAGGCTTCCTCCCGAACGCGACGAACCTCTACGCGCTGGTGCGCAATTCCGCGAAGGGCGCAGGCGTGCGCGCCGTCCTGTTCCAAACGTGGGCGCGCGCGACAGGACACGAGTTCTACCCCGGCACGTTAGCGGCTCCCGACGCGATGCAGGGCGAGATCGTGGCGAACTACAAGGCGGCGGCAGGCCTGTTCAAGGCCCGTTGGGGCGCGGACGCCGTCACGATCGCGCCGGTGGGCGCGGCATTCCGCAACGCGAAGTTCGCGACGGACTTCTACGGGAGCGACCTCTATCACGCGGGCGGAAAGTATGGCTACGAGCTCGTGGCAATCACGCTCTACAACACGATCTACGGAACCTTCGTGGATGATGAGGTGACCTACGCGCAGGCCGTGGCGGCCGGCGCGACGTCGCTCACCGAGGCGGAGTGGCGGCGCGTGATCGCGCTGGCGCACGCCGCTTACGGCCTTATTGTGATCATGCGTTGACGTGTGCCAAATTTTATTTACGCCCTCAAACCCGTTGCCGCCACCCTCATGATATGTTATACTTATCATGTTAATTGAAGGTAGCGCTTGCGTTGAACAGTATCAGAAATAAAACATCGGATCGATGGCGTCTGGCGAATGGACATTCGCCAGACGGGTGGATGTCTTTATGTGAGATGCCACGTAGACTTGGGATGGTAATGGCTAAAATTCAATCCAGTGAGGAAGGAAGCAAGGAGGGCTGATAAACGTGGCTGAGTATAGGAAGCGCTGCGTACCAGTGCTGCGAGAGGCCACGTCTTCTTCGGTTCTCCAGTTGAGATGAGCACACGTGAATTTGTAGAGGAGTGGCAAGGCGACCTTACAGGGCGCAAGGTGTTGCTGCAGCTGTCCGGGGGAAGGGACAGTTGCGCGCTGTTGGTGCTTTTGTCCCAGACCGGCGTCTTCTTTGAGGCAATACACTTTGTCCATCGGTACGCCTCTGCCATCCCCCGGAGGATGGCCGCTTCGATTTGCCGCCGTTATGACGTGCCTCTTCACGAGGTGGAAATGACTGCGGAACTCCTGGATAGCCTGAGCGCGCATCCATATGACCGGCCCTGTCGCCATTGCAAGGCGATCATGGACCGTCTTTCAGCCGAGTATGCGGCTGCGCACGGGTTTGACTGTATTGCGGTTGGAGACAAAAGCGACGACACGGCCCTGCTGAATCGGCTTGAAAATGGCCGTCATTCGGTATGGAGTCATTATTTCAATGCCCGCGTTACGTTGCCAGATGGCATTCGGATTTTTCGTCCGCTTTTGTCCTGGGATTCCGGCAGGGTAGCCAGCTTCCTTGCCGCCAATGACATTGCCGTCGAGCGCAATGGCGACACGGGAGACAAGTACGTTGAATATTCCCGTGAAGGATGTCCGCTGCAGTTCAAGGACTACGGGGCGCCATTTGACGTTGACCTCATGGAGAAACTCGTGCGATACAACGAGTTGTGCGCCCTTTTTGCGCGCGACAAGGGGATTCGCGCCTCTGTCCATTTGCCAAGTGGAAATGTGGTGACAATCCCATGCGGACATGAGAATGATTGCCGTGAATACCTTCTTGCCCATGGTTGCGAGTTACCAAGAGTCGTTTCGACAGATCATGGCGGTTGTTGTTGCCTGTTAAGTATCCCGCGCACGAACGCGATGCGCGACATTGAGCGCCTGGCCCCGGCCGTCAGTCGGTTGTCAGAGCGCCTGGAAATACCATTGGATCGACTGTCTTACCGTTGGTCTGCCGACGGACGTTTTCTTGATCTTGTGATAGATGCCGACGAGCCCATTCCGGAAGCGCGTCTCCAGGCATTGGCGATCGAGGTGTTTCATACGCGGATGATGTCTGTTGCGCAGTTGTCCCGATCCCAGTCCACCGCGCTTTTGACGTTTCCGCCTGAACGTCACGCCCAGTACAAGGCCCAGATGGCTTTCCGGTTGTTGGCCGTGTTCGGGCCGGAATTTGTCGACTGGCTTGGACGGCATGGTTTCTCCGCCCTGCATTTTGCCGGAAACAGGGATCTATATGATGTGCTGGCGAGCAATTTACGCGGGATTAAGTTGAGTTTTTCCACAGAACCGCCTGAGGCCACGCGGGGCTTTTGCCCCGTCTCAATCGTGTCGGCGATGGAGTCAGTCTTGCTGGAAACGGTCTCCGATTATTGCACGCGTCGGAACATCCAGCTGATCGTCTGCACGGAAGAGCACCAATCGCGATTGCCTTCGCTGACCCAGCAGGAGGACTTTTACTTTGAATTGGGGAGAGATATTGGGAACCCCCATCGCGTGCCGTTAGTGGACGAGAGCTTCTTTACAATGGCAGAGACGGTGGAGACGCCGTCGTTTGCAGTCTCCGACGGCATCAGGCGGACGGTTCCGGACGTGCTTGATCGAGACGATGTTGTGACGATTCACGTGTTCGGGAACTGCGTTGCTTTCGGGTTATGCGTTGACGATCCGTATACCATTGCCTCCCATATGCAATCGATCTTGGGAACGGATCGTGGCGTGCGGGTGGTAAATCACGGAGCCCCTGCCGGACTGTTCCCCCTCAATACGCTGTCTCGGTGCCTAATGGAACCGATGCGCAGCGGCGATGTCGCGGTGCTGATTGACTGGTTTGATCCCCGTCTGCTGCAGGGGCGCGACGACGTGTTCGCGCTTCACCAATGGTACGGGGCGGCGAAAACGGCTGAAGATTCCTGGTTCTGGGATAGCGAACTCCATCCTAACGAGAATGGAACCCGTTTTCTGGCGGAGCGCCTTGTTTCTCACGTGAAGATTGCCGCTTCCTCCAAGATCGACAACTTTCATTGCAATGCGCTCTCTTACCTTGGGCGCGCGGTTGACATGTCTCGGCATGCAGACGTGCTGTCGCCCTATGTCCGTAACGTGGTGCGTTTCGCGGCGGCGGCGGTATCCCGGAATGTCCCGCTGTACTACCCGCCTCCGCCTGAGGGCTTTTCCGCTCCGTCACGCCGGCTTGAGTACGTACGGTCGATCGTGGACAGGTACGCCCCCGGATTGCTCCCGCTCTTGCCGGAAGAGAAGAAACCATCTGTCCGGCGCCTGATTCAACTTGTTATCCATTCTACAGTCTCGCCCGCAGCTCTTCGCGAGGTGAAGGACCGTCTGGGGGCGCTCGGCGAGATTGCGGGAGAGGGGGACGTCGGTGCGGCGGTTGTCCATTATGGACTCGATGGACGCCTTGGCATGCATTCGTCTTTCCATTTCTACATCGACTCGCCGGATGAAATCGACGCGGGGTTCAAAGCCGACTTGGGCAGTTTTTTTGCATTGAAGAAGACGCGCACACTCCTGTATCTCGGAAAGTTTCCGTCCGGCGACAGGGACGTTGATGGTGGTAGCCAGATGGCCCGGCAGCTGATTTGTACCTTGCGGGATTTCTCGACGTTGGACGTCACGTTTATCCGCAAGTCGTCACAGGTATTTTCGTCACCTGGCGTGGCGAACGTTCGTTATGTCAAGTACCTCGACCCCGATGGAAACAAGTTCCAGCGGCGGATTGAAAACATAGGTTCCAACAAAGTCGCCGTTCAGAACGGGGTTCGGTACGACCTTGTTGTGGCGGCGCATTGCAGCAAGCTGTTTGGCCTCTCGGACGATCTGCCGCTGATGGCAAAGGCAGTGGTCTTCCCCATGTTCCTTTCGGCCAGTTACCGCCGGGCCGGCGAAGTCGTGCCGGAGGCGTATGCCGCCGAGGAGCGGAAGGTGCTGGAGCGCGTCTCGCAGATAATCACGCCGAGTGAGGATGAAAGAGATGACATTTTGTCGGACACGAAGACCGACGGACGGAAGATTCGGGTCATTCCACGGAGCGTAGATCCGCTGATTGTCCCTGTAGAGCGGAGCGTGGGACGGGTTGAACTCGTTTCCATTGCATCGATCAAGAGACAGAAGAACCATACGGGCGAATTGCGCGTGCTAAAGGAATTGCGTCAACGCGGCGTCGACGCGCACCTGTCCGTCGTTGGAGACGTGTACGACCGCGACGAATGGCTGCAGCTTCGGCAATTGGTAGACGACTGGAGTCTGGAAACTGCGGTCACGTGGTTCAACTGCCTTGATCGCGTTCAGATTGCGGAGACGTTGAGGAAGATGACCTTTGGGATCTCCACGAGCCGGTGGGAGACGTTTGGTCGTGGAATCTTCGAATGCCTTGCCTCCGGACTCCCGACCGTTCTGCCGGATTCGCTGAAGACGGTCAAAGGGCGGCTCGGCGACAACTCCGGTGCCGTCTTCTGCGCGGACGAGGCGGCGATGGTTGATGCGATTGAACGGATGGCGCATGACCAGCGCCTCTACAGGAAATTGTCACGCGCCGCCGCCCGCGTCGGCGAGCTGTACGCATCTGCGGTGGAGAGCGAACGGCTTGTTTACGCCTTGTTGGCGGAACGGAACCGTTATTCCACGAAGTTCACAAACTGGCATGCCGAGGACTGTGAAGTGGTTTATTCCGGCCGGTACTCGGAGTGCTGGCGGTTAGGGGGACGCCTTCGCAAGTATGTCCGCTTTGACAACCGACAACAGGTCGAACGGGAGTTCGTAACTGCCAGAAACGCGTGGCGTGCTGGCGTGCGGACCCCACGGCCGGTCTACTGCGCGTGGGATTCGCTTCAAGGCAAATGGTTCATCGAGTTCGAGTTCGTGCGCACGGTCGATCTAGGGGACTGGAACCTGGCGGACTATGAAGGTGCGTTCAGCAACTTGGTCCTATTGCGAAATATCGCCGCAGAAAACCTTTGGCAGGCGGTGGCCGATGACCTCGTAGGCAACCTTCAGGATTATGGACGGTCGTTTGCCGCATCCGTCGAGTCTGAAATCGCGTTTGTCCGCCAGCTCGTGCCCATGTGCACGGTCCATGGCGATTTTACTCCGCGGAACCTGGCGAGAGGTACGGACGGCGAGGTCTTCGTATTTGACTTCCAGTGTGCGACCCTTGGCCCGCAGGACTGGGATGAAAACTACCCTCTCGCGAACTTTGACCCGGAGGAGTTGCCAGGACATATCCTGGCAAAGGCGAACCCGAGGTATGTTTCTGTCGTTCTCAAGGTCAGGATCGCGCGTGCTCTTCGGAAAAATGAGCCCGTGGAAAGAATGCTGTCTCTGTTACGGGCATGGAATGGACAATGTCGGTGCTGCGAGTAAATGTTCTCCTTCGTTCATTGCGTCCTGGAATCGGCGGGATGGAGGTCCACGCGCGCGGACTAGAGGCAGCGGGACGTGCACGCGGGTGGATGGTCCGTTCCTTTGCCGCAGATCAGAAACCGCCGGTAATCCCAGCCGCCGAGGTCTTTTTCCTGAATGATCTGAGCTGGCTTCCGGATCTGCCCCGACTGCGCCTGCGATTCTCGTCTGCAAGGTTTGTGCTCCGTAGTGGAGGGAATGATTTCTGGCATTTTGCAGGCGTGGTGGACACGTTGAACCGGAACGTGGACGTTGTGGTTGTCAACAGCGATTTTTCGTTTCGCAGGGCGGTCTTGCTTGGAATAGACCCTTGGCGGACCGTTAAGTTGCGTGGTGGCGTGCCAAGTCGGGCGATTGAGCGTCTGGCGGGCCGACGGGGTCGGTTACGGGAGGCATTCGACGCCCTGCATGCCACGAGCGGTCGCCGCATCCTGGCAGTTGTCTGTCGGATGGAGCCGTTCAAGGGCGTGTGCGAGTTTTTGGAAGAATTGGCCCGCAGGTGGAATGATTCGTGGTATTTGGTGCTGGCTGGGGCCGGTCGGCAGGACGGGAAGGTCCGCGCCTTGCTGCAGAAGCTTTTCAGTCCGTCGGATTATGTACATCTTGGAGAACTCTCCCACGACGAAGCGTTGGAGACGCTTGCAGTGGCAGATGTCCTTCTGTCGTCTTCCCTAGAGTTCCCGAGGGAACTTCCCGGAGGAAGGTTTGTCCATACCGAGACTATGGGACGGACGGTCATGGAGGCGATGTCCCTTGGCGTCGCCGTTGTCGCAACGGATGTCGGCGGCATGAGGGAATTGGCGGATGAGTTCCCCCTGGCGATACGCCTTGCGGATGGCATCGGGGGAATTGTCGACTACCTGCGCGGCCGTCCGGCCCGGCGCACGGGATTTTCGCCAGAAGTCGCCCAGGCGTATAGCTGGACGGCTCTTGTCGAACAGTACGCACGGGTGTTCTCGGCTCCGGGCCGTACGGCCTATTCGCTTGACTACGACGGCACCTTGGTGGGGGAGAATGACGATCCTTCCGCAGTGGCGGAATTCATAAGGGCGCATCGGGGGGAGTCGTTTGTGATGCTGAACACCGCGCGGGAACTGGATCGCGCGTTGGTGGAGTTCGCCCGGAGAGCCGACATGGACTGCGTCATAGCCGGAAACGGGCTCGACATCGTTGACCTCAGGGGACGCGGGCGCTGGCGGCAGTGGGCGCGCTGGGCCCGGCGCTACCGTTCGTCAGACGGTTTTCTGGACGAACTGCACCTGAAGGCGCGTGCCACATTCCCCGACGCGAAGGTCACGCGGGCGCATTGCAACTCGTTGTCGTTCCGGAAGGGAGACCCGGCCAGCGGCGCCTTGAAGCATTTTCTCCTCGAGGCGGTTCAGGGGCGTCCATACCATCTTTGTGAGTCGGCGCGGAGCCTCAAGGTGGTGCATGACTTCTTCGGCAAGGCGGGCGCGGCCGCATACGTGCGAAAGGACCTGCCGGGATTCCGCCTGATTGGCGTCGGCGATGGTTTGGAGGACATGGACGTGCTGGCGCATTGCGCAAAAGGGTTCACGCCTCTCCCCGGAGAGGGGCGGATGGATTTTCTGGGGAGTGGGGTTGCCGTATGATCAGGAATTGCAAGATCCCTTGCGAGGCCAAGGGTAGCTTGCTGGCCGTGCCGTGCATCCGGTACTTTCCGGACCAGCTGGCGGCCGAGTTCCATGCGCGCGGGTGGAGGCGCGTGGGCGTGATGGGATCGGATTCCGCCTTGCGCGCATTGCGGCGGCGGGTGCCGGGGTTTGATTACGTCCGCCTGCAGGTCGACGGGCCGTGGAAGGATTTCTCCGGGGTCGACGCCGTGCTGGATTTTGCCTTGGACGCCTATCTGCGCGGCTTCCTGCCGAACGGAGGGAAGCTTGTGTCGCTCAAGGACGTGCTGGTGCCGATCGCCATGGCGGAGCTGAGAGCATTTGCCCGCGAGGGGCGGGTGAAACTCGTGTTGGTGGACGGCCCACGCGCGGAGCGGATACCGAACCTGAATGCGGTCGAGCGGCGGTACGTCGAGGAACATGCGTCATTCGAGCAGATGGCGGCGGATGAACGTTTCCTCCGCGCCTTCTGCGCAACCGACCGCGACTACGACTATGCAACATGCCGCCAGCTTGGCGTGTTCGGGGGCTGGAAACGGGTGTTCAACGGCGTGGTCGAATGCCTGGCGGACGTGCAGGCCGATTACATCAACGTGAAAGACGGTGTGCGGAAGACGGCGGGCGTCCCTGATTCGCCGGAGGGCTTCGTGCACGTGTTCGGAAGCTGCCTTGCGCAGGGGGCGTGCGTGGCGGACGAGAACACGATCGAGTCCTTTCTGCAGTACCAGTGCAATGCCGCCGGCCAGAACCGGGCAGTCGTCAACCACGGCGTCGGCGACGGACGTTTCCTGCTCAACGACGTCGTCGGTGCGATGACGGTTCCCGTGAACGGCAACGATGTGTTCGTGTTCATCGACGACCTGCCGCTGGAGGCGTGTCCGGACGCCGTCGATTCGTCCGCCTGGTTCTCCGGCAAGAGCCGGGACGAAGTGATGTTCTTCAACAACGCATACCATGCCAACGCACGGGCGAATGAATTGATTGCCGCGCGGATCGGGGAAATGATCGGGGAGTTCGCGGTCAGGGACGCCGGTCGCAGGCGCGACTATTTTTCCTGGAAAGGCGTCAGGCTCCATCCGGTTCCCGGCCCTGACCCGTACTGCAGCCAAGTCGTCCCCTACATGCGGCATCTGGCGCGCGTGCGCAGACGGGAGGATGCGGATTGCGCGGCGGTACTCATCAATGCGGACCCGTTCACCCTCGGGCACCGGAAGCTGATTGAAACGGCGCTTGAAGAGTATTCGCACGTCTATGTCTTCCTGTTGGACCAGGCCGCGACTTTTACGTTCCGGGATCGCCATGAAATGGCGCGGAGAGGGGTTTCCGGGTTGTCGGCCACGGTGGTTCGCGCCGAGGACTTCTATGCGTCCTCGCGGAATTTCCCTGAATATTTCAACCGCAGCTCGTATGTCCCCGGTTCAGCGCTCTCTCGTACGGTTGAAGTGGACGTGCGGATGCTGATCGAGAAGGTGTTCCCGTTCTTGAGGATCCGGGCAAGGTATCTGGGAGAAGAGGTGCCTCAGAGCGTCACGTGGAAATACAATGAACTTCTGCAGAAAATTGACGCGGAATATGGTTTGCGCACGGTGCTGGTTCCGCGGTTGCGCGTGGACGGCGATGTCATCTCGGCTTCCACCGTGCGACGGTTGTACGCCCAGGACGACTTCCCCGTTATTCGGAAGTTGGTGCCTGCGGGCGTGTTCGAGTATCTCGCGCAACTGCGCCGGGGGGCGGGGCAATGACGTTCCTAGGATTCTACATCGGAGGCCATGACAGCAGCGTGGCGTATTCTGACGCGCATGGCGAAGTGCGGTATTTCAAGCTTGAGCGGTTGACGCAGAGCAAGCACAAAAGGGGTTCGGTCGAGTGGGTGGGGGAGCTTTGCCGCGAAAAGGGAGTGAGGCCTGATGCCATCTGTTTCTCCGACGGAAACCGCAACGGACTCGGATGCTGCGAGCGGGGACGGCTTGCAACGCGGGTCAAGCCGATACTGGAGCTGTTTGACGTTCCGACATTCTGCATAGACCACCACTACGGACACGTCCTCAGCGCATGGCCTGCCGTATGCGGAGACCTCCGCGATGTCGAGCGCGGAATATGCGTTGACGGCAGAGGGGACAATCAGGTCAAGTGTTCGGTCGTCGAGTCACCGTTTTGCCTCTCACGTGCCAAGTTGGTCTACTCCGATACGGAGACCTGCGTCTGCTTGCTGCTGAACCAGATTGGGCGGTTGATGAAGCTGACGGGTGGCGAATTGGATTTCGCGGGGAAGATCATGGGGGCCTATGCATATGGCAAGGTAGATGGTCGATATGCGTGCGCATGCGCGGATTTCTTGAGGGCGGGACGGCTGCAGGACATCCTGGCCGTACCTTTCCGCGACGTGGAGATAGGCGACCTGTGCGTGCGGAAAGACCAGAAGTTCTTCGATTGGCTGGCCTCGTTGCAGTTCGTCCTGGGTGAATTGCTACTTGACATCTTCTCCCGCCATGCCGTTGCAGGGAAGACGGTATATGCCGGTGGATGCGCGCAGAACACCGTCTACAACGAAATGATTGATTCGCGATTCCATGTAACGATCCCGCCGCACTGTTACGACGGCGGAATGTCGCTCGGGTGCATCGAGTATCTTGCTCTCTACTACGACCGCCCCCTGTTCATTCCGGCATTTCCTTTTTCACAGGAGGGGGAGGATGTCGGTTATGCCGACGAGGAGACGGTTACACGCGTTTGCGGCTATTTGAGCGAAGGCAAGATCGTGGGGTGGTGCCAGGGCCGGGGCGAGGTGGGGCCACGTGCACTCGGCCACCGTTCGATCCTGTTCAATCCGTCGGTCCGGGACGGGAAGCGGATCATAAACAGCAGAATCAAGAAGCGTGAGTTCTGGCGCCCCTTCGCGGGTTCCATCTTGCTGGAGGACGGACCATCCATCATGACCGGTTTTCATGAGTGCCCATATATGCTGCATGCAAAGGGCGTCAAGGCAGAATGGCATGAGCGCCTAGGTGGGATTGTCCACAGAGATGGAACATGTCGACTGCAGACGGTCTCGGACTCCCCAGAGCTCCATTCGTTTTACTTGCTGTTGAAGGCCTTCAAACGGCGAACAGGAATCCCCGCGCTCCTCAATACGTCCTATAATCTTTCGGGAAAGCCGATCACAAACACGCGAGTGGACATCAAGCAGGCGTTTTCAGAACTCAATCTGGATGTGCTGTGCGTTGGAAACGAAATCATGCTGTCTAAAAAGATCTTTTGAAGGGTATTTTGTCAGCCACTCAGTTACAAAAATAGACTAAAAACTTTCCAATTTTTCCTGTTTCTTTCAATGATGCTCAGTAGCCGCAGATTTATGGTATAATGCATTCTGCCACAAGGAGAAGACATGAAAACTGGAACCATATTTGCGATGTTGTTAGTCATAACCGCGGTGAATGCCGTCGAGAACTGCAACATGGGCGCATGCCCCGTAGTCCGGGCGGAATCGGTCGGATTCCTGCCGTCGGGGCGGATGGCGCTGGGCGCGAACTACTGGGCGAGCCACGCCGCCACCGAGATGTGGCGCAAGTGGGATGCGAAGGCCGTGGACGAGGACCTGCGCGTCCTCGCCGCGAACGGCTTCCGCATCCTGCGCGTGTTCCCGAACTGGGCGGACTTCCAGCCCATCCACGCCTGCTACCTGAGCAGCGACAACTTCGACAAGGTGAACGAGACGCG